>RRZU011924457.1_pt1 | contig 18512 bp, 16 predicted proteins | sample 2165561 | NCBI WGS metagenome assembly RRZU01 (sample SAMN10456909, study PRJNA506462) | wastewater metagenome | isolation source: wastewater sludge | place: USA: Moscow, Idaho | reverse complement strand
TTCATATAAACCGCCTCGTTTTAGAAATTTTTGTAACCAAAACGAGTTTGCATATTTTTTGCATTTTGTCAAGTGTTTTTTTGTAAATTTTTTATGAATTTTTTAATATTCCTTAAGTTGACGACATTGTCCGGTCGCCCTGGACCTTCGGTAAAATACTTCCGCCTTATACATATATCTGAACAGTAACATTCAATCAAGTATTTTAGAATATTAATAGTATAAAGAGTCTGAATTTGTTTGAAATTGACTTTAATCTTCTCTTTTGGTATAATGAATTTGTCGAAAAAGTTTGTTTAAGGGGTTGATAAAATGGAGAGAATCCTTGTTGTAGAGGATGATAAGGAAATAAATCATCTTATCTGTGAGTTTGTTTCTGGAAATGGATATGAAATGTTGTCAGCCGAAAACGGACTTGACGCTGTTCGAATTATCCGTGACTATAATAATATTTCTCTTGTTATTCTAGACCTTATGCTGCCTTATCAAAGTGGAGATATGGTTTTACAGAAAGTCAGAGAATTTTCAGATATTCCCATAATAATAGTTTCTGCCAAAAGCATGGTGCAATCAAAAATCGATGCTCTACGTATGGGTGCAGATGATTATATCACAAAGCCATTTGACCTTGATGAACTCCTTGTAAGGATTGAGGCTCTACTAAGGAGATATAAGAAAGCTGACACAAAAAGTGAAAATGATATCCTTTCATTTAATAGTCTGTCCCTCGACCGAAACAGAGGTACGGCATACGTTAATAATACAGAACTTATACTTACAAGTAAGGAGTTTGCTATTTTAGAGCTTATGCTCCTTAATCCTTTAAAGCTTTTTTCTAAATCAAACCTGTTTGAAAGTGTGTGGAATGAAACGTATTTTAAAGACGACACAACTATTAAGGTTCATATAAGCAATCTGCGTAATAAAATAAGAAAGCTTGACGATACAAGAGAGTACATTGAAACTGTATGGGGAATGGGGTATAAACTTAATAATTAACTATTTCTTAACCTTTCATTTTACGTTTTCTTTACTATAATGATTTATAATTTTATAAAGAAAACACGGAAAGGAATGATTACATAATGACAGTTTTGAAAATGAACAATATCAGTAAGGCATATAAAAAAGTTAAAGTTGTTGATGATTTTAGTCTCAGTATTGAAAAAGGACATATTTGTGGACTTATTGGACCAAATGGTGCAGGGAAGACAACTCTTATGAAAATTCTTGCAGGACTGATTTGCCCAACATCAGGTGAACTTCGTTTTTTTGAAAGTGAGAATCTTGACGAGCACCGCCGACGTATGAGCTTTATGATTGAAACCCCTATTGTTGATACCCAGATGACTGCAAAAGAAAATCTTTCGTATATACGATTTTTGAAAGGCTATCCCGATGAAAGACGTATTGATGAGATACTTGATATTGTAGGTCTGGCAGATACGGAAAAGAAGCATGTAGAAAAATTTTCGTTGGGTATGCGTCAACGATTGGGAATAGGAATGGCGCTGCTGTCCAAACCAGAAATATTAATACTGGACGAACCTATAAACGGACTTGATCCAGAAGGAATAGTTGAGATAAGGCATATACTTAAAAAGTTATCAGAGGAGCAGAATGTAACAATTCTTATTTCGAGTCATATTTTATCAGAATTATCTGAACTATGCACGGATTTTTCTATTATCAACCATGGCAAACTAATAGAAAATCTCAGCTCTGATGAGCTTATGCATAAATGTAAGGGACGTATTGCAATTAAAACTAATGATATCAACCGAACTGCTTCACTGCTAGAGGAAAAGCTTTCTATCCGTGATTACAAGGTTATCCATGGAGAAGAAATCTATATTTTTGAACAGCTTGACAATGTTTTAAATATTTCGAGAAGTATAACTGAGAATGGACTTATAATCACAAAACTATGTGAAGAAGGTCAGATTCTTGAGGAATACTACATAGAAAGGGTTGGTAATCAGCATGAGTAATCTTATTAAATCAGAATGGTACAGAATAACCCATTCAAGACCATCGCTTCCGATTATAATTTTAGGCATGCTTGGTTGTGCATTGATATCATTTCTTGGAGGAGAAATGCTTGGTTTTAAAAGAAACAACGTCTCACAGACAGGCGTTATGGCGATATATCTATGTGCTATTGTACTCTCTTCTTTAGTTGATATAAGTTATACAAATCGTATCGCTTTTTATGAAATTATGGACGGGAAATCACCTAACCAAATCATTATGAGTAAACTGTTTGTTTACACGCCTTTGGCACTGATCTGCTGTTATAGTACTGTTTCTACTTTGCTGTTGATTTTTGACGGAGGAGCAGAAACGGTGAAGTTTGTTGTGTTGCTTTTCTTTGTTTTTATGCGAGTATTTTTATCGACTATTTTTATTTCTATGATTTTTAAATCAAAAGAGTCAGCTGCACTTGCTTTAGCTCGTATGATGGTGGAATCTTTAATTCTTATGTTCTCAAAGTCGACAGAAAATACGACTCAATTACTGCCACATGCATTGGAATGGCTGGTTATGGGTCAGCTTTTTAATATGGGTATAAACGTTAATGGAACTTTAACTGCAAAGGTGATTATAGGATGTATTTGCGAAGTTTCTGTGATGTATGTTCTAACTTATATGTCATATAAGAGAAAATGGATGATTAAAACAACGATTTTATAAAAAAAGGAGGTGCAACTATGAAATGGATTTTTATCATTCCTATAGTTTGCCTCCTTATTGCTTTTACAACAGTTTTACTTAGGCTAATACACGTTAAACGTGAAATATGTAGTTTTAGTAATGAGGTTGAAAAGCTGAAAGATAGTGATTACGCACAGCCCTTAAAAGTTAACTGCTTTGACCGTAATGTTACAGAACTTGCAGTAAAGATTAATGAATATGTGGATAAACAACAGAAGATTTTTTCTGCAAATGAAAGTGAGAAAGCAAAGTTGAACAATGTTATTTCGGGCATTTCTCATGACTTTCGCACACCTCTTACTGCTTCTCTGGGATATTTGCAGCTTATAGAAAAAAGTGGAGAGCTTTCTGGCAAAAAAGAGGAATACCTGACGATTGCCATAAAGAAAAATAAGTATCTTATGGAACTTTCTGACGAATTTTTTGAGCTTTCTAAGTTGGGAAATGAAAACGAAGAAATAGCAATTGAGGAAATCAACATTAGCAATTTGATTTCTGAGATGATTATGGAACAGTACGGCTGGATTGGAGAGAAAGGAATTATTCCTCATTTTGATATAACTGATGGGATAGTGATAAAAAGCAATGAAAAATATCTGAAAAGAATTATTCAGAATTTGATGTCAAATGCAGAAAAATATGCTGTACATAAATTTAGTGTTAAGCTTTTTAAAATTAATGGAAAGATATGTGTTGATATTTGCAATGACGTTGATGAATATATACAGTCAGATAAAGTTTTTGAGCCTTTTTATAAAGGAAATGCACGTAATAAAGAAGGTACGGGACTTGGCCTTTATGTTGTGAAATGTTTATCCGAAAAGCTTGGCTATTCAGTCTTAGCAAACGTAAATGAAAATTCTGAATTTGGCATTGAGCTTTTCATCTGAAACATTTAATTTTATCATATAAAATTGAGCCACCGTACATTAAATACGATGGCTGAATTGTTCATTATATATTATGGTCTTTGCTTTGTTTTTTGAAATATTCTCTTTTTTATAGAGATTTCTTATTTATTTTTTTCAAGATTATTTTCTTTTATAATTCTACCTGTTTTAAGCATTTCAATTAGTTCGTCTTTTTGGCCAGCTTGTATAACATCATGATAGTCTTGAAGATTTTTTATTAATGTTTCGATTTCATATAATAAAGGCTCTTTATTAAGCAAAAAAAGATCGGCCCACATATGCTCGTTTAATGTGGCTGTTCTAGTCATGTCTTTAAAACTACCAGCACTAAAACCAGCCTCTGATTCTATTGTAGGGCTTTTTACATATGCACTTGATACTATGTGTGCAAGTTGAGATGTATATGCAATAATCTTATCATGTTCAAGTGGGGAAGTAATAGTAGTTTTGTTAAATCCTATTTCTTTTGCAAGCTTTATCATCTCACTTACAGCGTGGGGGTTTGTATTTTTGGTTGGAGTTATAATAAAGTGAGCTTTGGTAAATAACTCGGCGGTTGAGTTTTCAAAACCGCCTTTTTCTTTACCAGCCATAGGATGTGTACCTACATAGTATACACAAAAATCATCCGCATATTCAGTCAATTCATTTACATTCTCACCTTTTATTCCACATACATCTGCAACAATAGTTCCTTTATAAAAAAATTTCATGTTTTCTTTTATAAAGTCGAAAACTATTCCAGGGTGAAGGCATATAAAGGCAACATCACAGTCTTTGAAATCTTCTTTTTGTGCATTTATGTCTATTGATTGAGTTTCTAATGCAGTTGTTACAACATTTTCATTTTTATCATAGCCATAAACTTTATGTCCTGTGTATGTTTTTAATGCTTTACAAATTGAACCTCCTATTAGTCCGAGTCCTACAACAAGAATATTCATCATTTCCTCCGTTAAATTAATTTATTTTCAAACTTACATAAAGCTTTTAAGTCTTTCATTACATCGTCAAAAATTTCAGGTGTTAAAGATTGAGCACCATCACATAAAGCAGCTTCTGGACAAGGATGAACTTCAATCATAACACCATCTGCACCAGCAACTACAGAAGTTTTTGCAAGAGGTTTAACCAAAAATGATTTCCCAGTTGCATGACTTGGGTCTACTATAACAGGTAAGTGAGTTAATTTTTTCAAAAGTGGAACAGCAGAAATGTCAAGGGTGTTTCTTGTAGCTGTTTCAAATGTACGTATACCACGTTCGCATAAAATTACATTTTTGTTTCCACCAGCTAAAATATATTCAGCACTCATTAACCATTCTTCAATTGTATTTGACAAGCCTCTTTTTAACAATATAGGTTTATCGCATTTACCTAGTTCATCAAGCATTTCAAAGTTTTGCATGTTTCTAGCACCTACTTGAATTACGTCAACTTCATCGAAATATTTTAAATGTTCAAGGCTCATTAATTCTGTTACAATAGGAAGTCCAGTTTCTTTTTTTGCTATAAGTAACAATTCGATTCCTTTATCTTTTAATCCTCTAAAAGCATATGGTGAGGTTCTTGGTTTATATGCTCCTCCACGTAAAAAAGCTGCTCCGGATTGTTTTATTGCTTTTGCACAGCTTACAACTTGTTCTTCAGATTCTACTGAACAAGGGCCGGCAATAACACTAAAAGTTTGACCACCAATTGTTCTATCGCCAATTTTTATAATAGTTGGGTCATTATGAAACTTCTTGTTTGCTAATTTATATGGTTCGGAAACTCTTTGAACTTTTTCGGCTATTCCGTATGCTTCTATTTTTTCGGCATCAACCTTTGAAGTGTCACCGATTAATCCAATTATAGTTGATTGAATACCAGTGCTACAATGCACCATTAAACCTTTTGCTTCCATTTCTTTTACGAATGCGTCAACCCTATCTTGCTTTGCATCGTTTTTTAAAATAACTATCATTATTAAATTACTCCTTTGATTAAAAATATTTTACTATTACACTATAGCACTTTAAATCCCAAAAGTCAAGTAAATATTTGTAATAAAATATTATTTCAAAAAGTATTGACAATTTAAAAATAAAATGATATAATAATTAAGCTGACTTGATGTTAGTTATATATGCGGATGTGGCGGAATTGGCAGACGCGCTAGATTTAGGCTCTAGTGGGTAACCCCGTGAGTGTTCAAGTCACTTCATCCGCACCAAAAAAATAATCTGAATTTTCGTAATGAAAGTTCAGATTTTTTTATTGATGTTATTTATTGTTTGGATTTTTAAGTTATAAATATCTATTGAAACAAACTTATTTATATGTTACAATATAAATATAGATAGGTTTTATTTTATAATTTCAAATATTTTTATATAATTGGTGATAATAAATGAAGGAAGAGTTTTATGATAAATTCCCATGTGTATTAAGGAAATCGTTAAAAGGCGGTAGTGTTAATTTTCCGGAAGACATGAAAAAGGAATTTAGAGAATTTACTGCATATAGAGGAATAACTCGCAAAGGCAGTGTGGAAATACAAATAAATAAAAATGATTTTTTGTCTCAAATGGAAAAGTTTCGTGATGGAAAAATTCCTAGGGGAATTAATTCAAATGATATTGGATATTATAGTTGTTCTCTATTTTTAAATAAACAAGCATTAAACACTGCGATGAAACTACCTAGAAGTAATTTATATATTATAAAAGGTTATGTTACTTCTTCAAAAGGTGTAGTTTCAATTAATAATGGAACACATCATGTGAATTGGTGGTTATATAAAGATACTGATCCATCTAATGATTTCAAGATTTTGGGGGTGGTTTAAATGAATGAGAATATATGCTTTAAAATTGAGGCGGAGGTATTGTATTTAGAACAGGTGCTTGTTGAATTGGATTTTCCAATAATGTATACTTGCCTTGATAGAAATTTAGTTAGGTATTTGGTGTTATGTGTAGATTATGAAGAACTAAAATACATGGTAATAAAAGTTAATAATGATTTTCTTATAAAAATTTTGACTCGAAAAATGCCAATGAGAGATATATTTGTATTATCAAAAGAGGTGTTTTTGATTACATCAGCTGATGATTTTGAAAATGACAAAATAGAAAAAAAATCGGGAACAAGGTTAGACGAAGACGATTTACCTTTAAAGGATGCTTTTTTTGAAATTATGAATGATGAGATTACAGAGTTTATAAAAAATATTGAAGAAGAAAAGCATGTATTTATTTTCAGACAATCAATTCAACAGAGATTCATAATACCTTTAAAATATTATTTTAAAAAAGTTTTTGAAGTTAATAATACATATAATATACTAATTAAATATGATATATTGGAGTCATATATACAAATTACTAAGCCAAAGCAAATACATAAAGTCGTTAATTATACATATAAAACAAATTTATGCTCTGATATTACAGTTTTGACAATAAAAAATGAAAGGAATATTGATTTACCATGTCTGAAAATATAAAGATTAATCATTATCAAGTTACTAATATTACAGCTAATTTTGATAAATTAGACAATGGAGAGAATTCTATTTCACTTTCAACTGAGGTGAGAATTAAAACTCCTAAAGAAGATACTATTTTATCTGCTGTAATTGAAATAGTGGTTATTTTTAAAAATAACCACGATACTATTTTAAAGATTATAAATCAAGGTTTTTTTGAATTTGATAAAAAAATTGATGAGGATATAGTTAAGGAACTATTGAATAAAAATGCAGTACCGCAGGTATATACGAATACAAGAGAAAAGATTTCTGCGATCTTGGAGATTTCTAACATAGAATTTGTTAATATCCCTTCGTATAGTGAATTGGAACAATCACAGCAGTAAATTTCCAATTAATGCAGATGATACTGTGTATAAATTATTTCTTTATTTAGTTGAATTCAATTCTATTATCTAGTATAATAGAATTGAATTGTTTTTTTAAGTAAATTTAAATTTAGATAAAATTTTAAAGAAAGTTGATGTTTATGAAAATTTCTAGTTCGTTTATTTTAAAAGTATCAGCAAGTTCAGAAACCTATTTGAGGGGATTGGCTTACTATAACCAAAAAAGAGTTGAGATAACTTATAATCAAAACCTTAGTTCAGGGAAAAAAGTTGTTGAATCTACAGTAAAGAACGAAAAAAATAAAGAATATTATTGCAGATTATCATTTGATTTAGTCAAAAATAACATGACTTCTTTTCATTGCACTTGCCCGGCACATGGGCAGTATCATGGTTGTTGTAAGCATGTTATCGCAACTTTGACATGTCTATCAGAAGAAGGCGAAGATGAAAATTATACAGATAGTGATGTTTTATCATATATCAACACAACCTTGAATCACTCAATTATAAAGATAGATAGTGAAAAAGATGTCACGATAATTCCTTATTTGCAATATAAACTCAGCGGAAGATATAGAGAAGTTTATTTTGAATTTAAAATAGGTAAGAACAGATTTTATAAAATACAAAATATAGGGGATTTTATATATAATATTCATAATAAAGAAGATAAAGAGTATGGGAAAAACTTTAGTCTAAATCATAGTATAGAGTCATTTGATGCAATTGGAAAAGGACTTGTAAAGTTTATTTTTGCAAATTATAGGGGAAGCGATAGTGAATATTCTAGATATTCCGAAAGAAAGATTATAAATGTTCAAAAATATACTTTGGATAGTTTCTTTGAGCACTATATAGGTGAGGAATTGATTATCAATAATCGCCCACATAAAATTGTTAAGGGTAATCCATGGTTTACTCTATTGATGGAGAAAACAAAGGACGACATTATAAGAATTTCTCTAGATGAATTTTACCATGAATACTATACTTTGCCTTATGGAGAAGAGATATATTATGTTGGCGAGGGTAAAATTTATTGCTGTGACAAGGAATTTACACAGTTTGCCGGTGGATTTATGGAGATACTAACGTATAAAGAAAAAAAGACAGTAAATATTTTAGAAAGTGACATGCCAGTCTTTTATACAAATGTTTTAAATAAATTGAGGAAATATGTAACCTTAAAAACTGATTTAGACCTATCTATTTATGAGGATATTCAACTGGCTTCAAAATTATATCTGGATTATGAAAATGGCGTAGTAACTGGGGAACTTAAATTTTATTATGGTGAAAATGAGGAAAAAGCTTTTGGTGAGAAGGATTTGTCACGTAATTTTGATTTAAGTAGTGAAATGGAAATTGAAAATGCAGTTTCAAAGTATTTTGAATATGATAAACTAGAAAATAAATTATTTTTAGCTGATGAAGAAGATATTTATGAATTTTTAACAAAGGGTATTGGGGATTTATCTCAATATGTTGAGGTTTTTGCAACAGATAAATTCAATTCGTTAAAAATATATCCTTCTGTAAAAATAAATATAGGAGTAAAATTAGAATCCGACTTACTTGAAATGGATATAGATTTAGAGGATTTTTCTATAAATGAATTGATAGAAGCTCTGAAATCATATAAAAAAGGGAAAAAATATCATAAGATAAAGGGCGGTTCATTTTTAGATTTAGAAGATGAATCCTTTAAAGAATTTTCTGAGTTGGTTATGGAACTTAACATTTCAGATAAAGATTTACTAAAAGAAAAGGTGAAAATCCCCATCTACAGGATGCTTTATTTGGACAATATTATAAATCAAGATTCTAGATTAAACTTTCAAAGAAATAAAGAGTTTAAAAAAGTAATGAGAAATTTCAAGGATGTGTCTGGAAATGATTTTCCTTTACCAGAGCAGATTGAAAGTAAACTTAGAAATTATCAAAAAGAAGGATTTTTTTGGTTAAAAACAATATCTGAGTATTCATTAGGTGGCATTTTAGCAGACGATATGGGATTGGGAAAAACAATACAGGCAATAACTTTGATGTTGTCAGCGAAAAACAATGATATAAAAGTCCCATCTTTAGTGGTTTCTCCATCTTCGTTAACACTTAACTGGGAAAGTGAAATAAAGAAATTTGCTCCAGAGTTAAATACTATGACTGTTATAGGCGTATCAGCGGCTAGAGAAGAAATGATAAAATCCATAAATAGTGATGTGGATGTTGTAATAACCTCATATGACTTGTTAAAAAGAGATATAGTAAATTATAGTGATAAAGAGTTTTACTATCAATTTATTGATGAAGCACAATTTATAAAAAATCATAGTACACAAAGTTCAAAGGCTGTAAAAGTAATTAATAGTAAAGTGAAATTTGCTTTGACAGGAACTCCGGTTGAAAATAGTTTGGCTGAGTTATGGTCTATATACGATTATATAATGCCAGGATACTTATTTAATTATAATCACTTTAAAAAGAATTATGAATCACCAATTGTAAAATCAAATGATGAAGAAGCAGTTCGTAGTTTAAAAAGGTTATGCACTCCTTTTATATTGAGAAGAATGAAAAAGGATGTTTTAAAGGAATTGCCTGAAAAAACAGAGACAATTGTTTATTCTATGATGGAAGAAGAACAGAAAAAACTGTACACGGCAAACCTTTTGAAAATGAAAAAGGATTTGGCAGAAAAGATGGCACAGTCTACAGGTGAAAACAAATTAGAAGTTTTGGCTATGCTTACAAAATTAAGACAACTATGCTGTGACCCATCACTTGTATATGATGATTATAAAGGTGGCAGTGCAAAATTAGACACATGTTTAGAACTGCTTGAAAACTGTATAAATTCAGGGCATAAAATTTTATTATTTTCTCAATTTACATCCATGCTAGCTTTGATTGAAAATAAGCTGAATGAAAGAAATATATCTTATTATAAACTAACAGGAAGTACAAAATCAGACGAAAGAATAAAATTAGTTAACAAGTTTAATCAAAATAATACATCTGTATTTTTGATTTCATTAAAAGCTGGTGGTACAGGTTTAAACCTAGTTGGTGCAGATATAGTGATTCATTATGACCCTTGGTGGAATATTTCGGCACAAAATCAAGCCACAGATAGAGTACATAGAATAGGTCAAAAAAATAGTGTTCAAGTTTTCAAAATCATTGCTAAAAACACTATAGAGGAAAAAATTCTAAAACTACAGGAAACAAAAGCAGAACTCGCAGATATGATAGTAAAAGATGGAGATGGCTCTATAACAAAAATGTCAATTCAGGAATTGTCAAATATCTTTGATTAAATTTACAGGAATATAACAGTATTTTTATCAACTTTATTATAGCCTTTTTCTATTGCAAATAGAGATGAAATATGGTATACTATTTAAGTAATTTGTTGAAAAAGTATAATATAATATTTTTATATTATATTATTAAATAATTAATTCCAAATCAATAACTTAACCAGTATTTGTTTTTGTAATTTGATTTTTTGTTACCATTCAGCCACTAAAGGCAAAGGTTACAATTTTATAGGAGTTTCGACTCTGCGGAGTCGACCGGGCTTTCCGGTCGCCCTGGACCTTCGGTAAAATATCTCCGCCCTATACATATGGTTGAAAAAGTAACGGTTTTTAAATTTTGGTTTTTGTTAAAATATATTTAAAATAATTAAAAATTATTAGATTTTATTTATTATATTTACTGAAATTCATTTTGAACTATATTAATTTTAATTAATTATAAAAAAATTAAAAGAGGTGCATGCTATGCTATGTATACAATGTCAGCGTGAAGTTGACATTAACGCTTCATCATGTCCACATTGTGGTGCCGTTATAGGCACGAAAAATGCTTTTGAGGATATACATGGAGTTAAAGAAGCTCTAAAGTTACTTATTGATACTTATGGAAAAGATTTGATAAATGATACAAAAAAGTTTGTATCATTTTTAAATGATTATATGCCTGAGTATGATAAAGAGAGAAGACTGTTAAAAACTGTTTTAAGCAATGATGTTGTAAGAGGAATGCTAAAAGAAGATGATTCAGGTATTTCTGCAATGAAAGCAAAGGAATACATGATAAATGAACTTTTTCTTTCGGATACTGCAACAGAATTTGTTTTAGAATGCATTGCATATATAATGAATTGGGATTACAAACCAATCAGAGCAGTTGTTGAAAATGTCTATGTGGATAGTGATTCAGCAATAAATGAAAAAAAATCTTCTTCTCAAAATACTGACTTAAAAGACTTTAAGCCATTTGATGCTTTAAAGTATAAATTAAAAAGAACAGTAGAAATTCCAAGAGGATATTCCAACATAAAAGGATTTACCTTTGATGGATTTAATTTTATGCGTATTTTAAAAATTTCAGAGGGCATTGTTTGCATAGGAGAATATGCTTTTTCTGAATGTAAAAAGCTAAAAAATATTTTTTTACCTAGCACTTTGAGAATAATTAAAAAAGGTGCCTTTAGCTCTTGTACAAGGCTTCATGGAATAAAGCTCCCAGACGGTGTTACAGCGATAGAAGAAAGTACCTTTTCTTTTTGCCAAAACTTAGAGAGTGTTGATATACCTTTAAGTGTTTCTAGCATAGGTGATGAAGCTTTTATTGGGTGTGAAAGATTGAGAAATATTTTGATTCCAGATGGAGTGAAGTTTATAGGCAAAAATGTATTTTTGTACTGCCCAAACATAGTTATAAAATGCTATGAAAACTCATATGTTCATAAATTTTGTCAGACAGAAAACATTCCATTTGAATTTATTCAAAATTTTTTTGCAGATAATTATTAATATTTTATTTTTAAAAATGAATAGGGGTTGATATTGAAATGTTAGAATTAAGACCTGGCCAAACTGTTCTTATGGAATATGGAGGCGAAGCGAAGATACTTAGAACTCTAGGTAGTGGAGGACAAGGTATTGTATATTTGGCTGAATTTAACGGAAGAAAATATGCTTTAAAATGGTATGATATAAATAAAATACGTAATCCACAAGCTTTTAGAAAAAACATAGAATCTAATATTCATGATGGTGCACCAAGTGAGAAGTTTTTATGGCCCAAATTCTTAACAAAAGCAGGAGCTTATGAAAGTTTTGGATACATGATGGACTTGAGACCTGAGGGTTATGATTCTTTTGTAGATATTTTAAACACATATAAATTAGCTATAGATAATGCTACTGGACGTGCTTTCAAGGTATCAGTTCAAATAAAAAGCCTTAACTCCTTAATAACTGCAGCTATAAACATTGTAAATGCGTTTAGACAATTACATAGAGCTGGTAAAAGTTATCAAGATTTAAACGATGGTGGTTTTTTTATAAATATAGAAACTGGAGATGTTGTTGTATGTGATTGTGATAACATTGCACCAGATGGATATAATTTTGGTATAGGTGGAAAGCCTGGTTATATGGCACCAGAAATCGTTAGAGGAGTAGCTAAACCAAACGTTCAAACAGACAAATACTCCTTGGCAGTTTTACTTTTTAAATTATTATTTAGGGGAGATCCTTTAGAAGGAGAAAAAGTTGTAAATAGCATTTGTCTTACTGAAATGTCCGAATTAAAACATTACGGTAAAGAAGCTTTGTTTGTATTTGATCCTTTAAATCCAGCAAATAGGCCAGTTAGAGGAATACATGATAACGTATTAAAATTTTGGGGTATATATCCAGATTATATTAGGGATGCATTTGTGTATACGTTTACAACGGGCATATCAGAACCACAAAAAAGAATAATAGAAAATGAATGGCAGAAGTTGTTTGTAAGATTGAGAAATGAAATATTACCTTGTTCTTGTGGAAGAACAACATTTACTTCCGCTTATGAAGTGTTGGATAAACATAAACTAAAATGTCAGAAATGTGGAAATGAGACGTCTACAATAGTATTTAGCAATCACGGTTATAGAACGCCTATATATGAGGGAAGAAAAATATATGATTGTGATATACATAAAATAAGTGATCAGTTTGATTTTGTAGCAGGCGAGATAGTTGAAAATAAAATTAAAAAAGGCGTTTTAGGTATTAAAAACCTTTCAAATAAAACATGGAATGTCAAAATGCAGGATGGAAATTTCTACAGCGTATCTGCTGGAAATGGATTTCCTATTTGGGATGGATTAGAAATAGATTTTGGCGAAGTTACAGCGAAAATGTAGAAGGAGTAATATATGAAAGAAATATTTGACAATCAAATGGACATTTTTGATGATGATCCGTTAAATGCAACAGGGATTTCCAAAAAAAGTTTAGTTATATTTTTCTTAATTGATACATCAGCTAGCATGAAGGGCACTAAAATGGGTGAGTTAAATACTGCCATGGAAGAATTAATGCCTGAAATAAGAAGAATTGGAGAGGCTGATACGGATATAAAATTAGCTGTTTTAACCTTTTCAACAGGATGTTCTTGGATGTATCCAGAACCAATTTCAATAGAAGATTTTGAATGGACACGTTTAGGTGCACAGGGCATAACCAACATGGGTCTAGCATTTGATGAACTATCCAATAAGCTGTCTAGAAATAATTTTTTAAATTCACCATCTCTATCATTTGCACCAGTTATATTTTTAATGACTGATGGTTATCCTACAGATGATTATAAAATGTTTCTAAAAAAATTAAAGGTTAATAGTTGGTATACATATGCTTTGAAAGTTGCTTTAGGAATAGGGAAAGAAGCAAATGATGATATGTTAGCGGAATTCACAAACAGTCCAGATACAGTTGTTCATGCATATTCTGGAGGTCAACTAGCTCAGCTTATTAAAAAAATAGCAGTTACTTCATCTCAAATAGGAAGTAAGAGCATGATTTTATCAGATGATGCAACAAGGGAATTAAGTGATAGGGACGTTGCAGATAAGAAACAAGATCAATTAGGTAAACAAATTAAAGACATACTAGATTCTTCAGAATATCCAAGCGATATACCATTTGATTCTGGTTGGTAATACACGTTACGATTCAGCCCCTAAAGGTGAATTTTATGATTTCCTAGGAGTTTTACTCTCTGCAGAGCCCAGAGGCTTTCGAGTCGCCCTGGACCTTCGGTAAAACATCTCCGCTTTATACACATGACTGAATAGTAACTAATATACTCTTTGTGATGTTAAATCACTTAAAATAAATCAGAAAGGAGATGGAAATATTGTACAGTGGATTGTGTGAAACAGTAATAGGTGCAAGTCATATAGAGAGCGGGAAAATATGTCAAGATGCATCGGCTTTTAAAATACATGAAAAATATGCTATTGCAGTTGTTGCAGATGGACACGGAAGCAAACGTCACTTTAGAAGTGATATAGGTTCTAAAATAGCTGTAAATGTTGTGCTACATACTGTAAGTGAGTTTTTTAAGAATTTTGAGGAGTTTAAATTAAACTTTAAAGAGTATCCTCAAAAAATTATAAAAAAAATCCAGAAACATATTATTACAAATTGGAATAAAGAAATATTTATTTATCATGAAAACAATCCTGTAAATGCCAATGAAAGAAAAGAGCTTACAGACGAAGAGTATGAAAAGTTAAAAGTAGAATCTATTTATGGAAGTACATTAATAGTTGCTGTAATGAGTGAGGATTTTTGCTTTGGATTACAAATAGGTGATGGTAGTCTGGTGGTATTAAATGCAAATGCAAAAGCTGAAATGCCTATTATAGATGATGAAAGTTGTCCAGCAAATTTAACAGCTTCTTTATGCAATACAAAAGCTATAGACATGTTTAATTTTGTATATAGATTTAACAAGCCGCTCGCAATGTTTGTTTCTACAGATGGCTTATATACATCGTTTAATAGTGAAGATGATTTTAAGGATTATCATAATATTATAGCTAGTCAGTTACATGATGTTGAGACTTTACAGCCAAGTATAAAAAACAATCTTACAAAAAGAACTTCATATGGAAGCAAAGATGATATTTCTCTTTCAATCATATTTGATGAAGAAATGCTTAATGCAAAAATGGATTATATTAAAGAACAAATATTAGTTAATAAAAATAGAGCAGGTATTAGAGAAGCTGAGCAAAGAGCAAAGCTTTTAAAACAAAAAGCTAAGATGGCTAGTATGCAAGAGGAATAATAAAAAACGTTACTATTCAGCCACTAAAGGTGAATTTTACGATTTTGTAGGATTTTGACTCTACGGAGGCAACATGGCTTTCCAGTCGCCATGGACATTCGGTAAAACATGGCTGAATATTAACTAAAAAACACCTTAAGGAATAGATGAACGAAATAAATCTAATCCTTAAGGTGTTTTTTTTATTTTATTATAGATAACCTTTTTTCTTTGCTCTTTTTGCAAACTTCGCATCTATTTTTGCTAGTTTTTTCTTCTCTTTTGCGGAACGCATTAAATCTTCTTTGCTCATTGAAGGAAATTGAGTCGCTGGTTCAGTATTAAATTGTGAGGAAGTATTTTGAACATTTTCAGTAGCAGGCTCACTTCCACCTAACAAATCATTTAAACGTTTTTTATAAAGTGATGAACTATCTTCGGCAGAGTTATTTAACTGAGAAGAATAGTTTTGGCTGTAGCTTGAATTAAGATGTGAACTTGGAATAGAGTTGACTTTGTTAGGGTAATTTTGTGAATAAACGCTATTTTGGTTATTTATAGTTGAAGGTGGAATAGGGGTGGCTTGAGAAGGATAATTCTGTGAGTAAATGCTGTTTTGATTGTTTATGTTTGAAGTTGGAACAGGATTTACATTTGAAGGGTAGCTTATATTGTTGTATATACTATTTTTGTTACTGACTGGTGTTGGATTTGCTTGAGTAGGATAAGAATTAGGATTTGAGTATAGATTATTTGGAGGGTTTAAATTAGAATTGTTGTTGTAGTTTGATTGAGGATTTTGATATGGGTTATTTGCAATGTTGGTATTATTATAAGTGTTTTGATAGTTTTGAGGTTGTTGATTTTGGTTATAAGGTATATTATTTTGTGGTTGAGTATAAACTGGATTATTTGGATTTTGTTGATTATTATAATAATTTTGTTGATTTTGATATGGATGATTATTAACTGGAGGTTGGTTTTGTTGTGTATTGTTATTAGTCTGATTGTATGGATTGTTATTGTTGAAATTCTGGTTATATTGTTGTTGAGCTAGGTTTGGGTTATATGGAACGTTATTGTTAGGTTGATTGTATTGGTTATAGTTTGGCTGGGTATTTACTTGACCGTACTGATTATAATTAGGATTATTGTATTGTGGTTGGTTAAAGTTGTTTTCTGGAGAATTAACTGGGTTATTATTAGCGACATCAGAGAAACCACTAATATTTTCTTGAAAAAAGCTTATATCTTTGGGCTTGTTTTGTTGTGGAGCATTTGTTTTTTTATCATCAAAAATAGATTTTGGTTTTGGTTTTTCGCTTAATTGATCGGCAGTTAAGAGTGATTTTAACTCTACCGTTTGATTGGGTCCAGTAAGTATTAAACAGGATTGATTTTCTTTGTTTATTTGAAATAATAAGCTTACAGCATCTAAAGGAAGCATTATTATTTTTTTATCATTGAAAAATAAAGTCATGATCTCTTTTACACGAGTTTCATTATGTTTCATCATTGACGTTATGGCCTCGTAACCAGAAGAAGTTTCTACTGTAGAACCGTTTTCTGATTTTGTTCCATTCAGTCCAGTATAAATATTTTGTTTTTCAGTTAAAAGTACAGTAACAGAAGTGTTTTCATAGTTATCAAGATTATTTCCAGATAATTTTATTGTATCTATGATTTTTTCTGCTTCTTTAAATAGTTTATGAAATTCCATTTAGAGATCAACTTCCTTCCACATAATTAGTATGAGTATATTAAGTTTTGTTAATTATTGACGATGAATGTGTTGTTGTTGGTTATAGAAGCAAGGTCTATCTTTACCATTATACTTTGCGTTTAGAACAGCAATGTCAGCTGATTTTAATAGTTCTTCTGAAGTTCTAGCATCTTGTGGGTAAGTTGTGATACCATAACTCATAGTAGCACGTAAAGGCACTCCATTGATTATAACAGGCTCAGAGATAGCTGTACGCATTCTATCTACAAAACTTAAAATAGTACCTTCAGACATATTTCCTTGTAGAATAACACCAAATTCATTTCCGCCAATTCTAGCAATAAAATTAGAAGTTCCACAAACTAATTTTAATCTATCTGCAAATGATGACAATATGGAGTCGCCGGAATTATGTCCATATGTATCATTTATATTTTTGAAGTTATCAATATCAGTATAGATTATAGTAAAAGGAACATTTCCAGCTGTGTTTATTAATTCATCGATTTTATCTATAAACAGCTGTCTATTTGCTAGGCCGGTTAGAACATCATAGTAAGCAAGGAAAGTAAGTTTTTTGTCTTTTTCCTGAATTACTCTATTTCTTTCAGTTAATTGAGCGTTACTAGAAGAAAGTTCTTTGTTTGTTTTTGATATTTTTTGTGCATAAAGATATATTATAGTTATTATAACTATAGTACATAGTGGAATTAACACACCAGGTGCAGCATTTGGGTTTTTTTCTATTACAAGACTTATTAAAGCAACAAATAGGCAGTTTAAACCGTTTAAGATTGAAGCAGTATAAAAACCTTTTTTAGGAACGTTTACAACCATAAAAGTTGAAACTAAAACTTGTAATTGTGCTATTACACCATTGATTGCCAATCTAGACATACCACCATTTACATTGGGGATTTGTGCTGCATTTCTTTGATTTGCAGTTTGGAATACAAATAAACCAATAAAAATCAAAATTCCTAAAATTAGATAAGCAGCATCTTTTAAACCACTTTTTTTCTCGATATTTTCCATAAATTCCTCCGTTAATATATATATTTTCGTTAAAATATAAGATCAATAGATTGAGTAAATAAATACATTCCATCTTATTTTATATTGATTTATAACAGTATAATTATATTATAAAAGTATCATTTTGTCAATCATTAATCAAT
>RRZU012204085.1_pt1 | contig 18515 bp, 19 predicted proteins | sample 2165561 | NCBI WGS metagenome assembly RRZU01 (sample SAMN10456909, study PRJNA506462) | wastewater metagenome | isolation source: wastewater sludge | place: USA: Moscow, Idaho | reverse complement strand
GTCTTCCAACATCATTTTCCCGGCAGCATCGTTGCCGATTTCCAAAAATGCACCGCGCAATTTCTCCTGCTGGGCACTGTGGCGTGGGTGCAGCAGCAACACATGCGAAATATCGGTGATTTTACTTTCCATCAGGGTGCGCAGCTGACCCAGTGTCAGGCTGGACAAACCTTGGTAGGCACTGGCCAGGAAAAAGCCCACCTCGGCATCACCGTCAATCAAATGCCGCGCCACCGCTTGGAATGCGTCGGCTTCAAGCCATTGCAAGTTATCTTCATTTAAGTCTACCGCTTCCAGCAGGCGCAAACCAATCAGCTTCACATCGCGGTTTTCGGTATGCAGCACCCGCATATCGGGCTTGATGTCTTCCAACGTTTGCAAAGGCTGGCTGGCCGCAGTGACAATCACCATTTCATCGGGCTTGTTTACCGGCCGCACCAAGGGCAAATAGCCCATGTCGCGCACCAGCTGTGCCGCGTCAAACGGATTGGCATAGATGATGTCCACCTTGTCGGAGGCAATCAACGCCTGCTCTTCTTGCGGGCTGGCCGGGGTCTGCAGGTGGATGGCGGTATTGGTTTTGCGCTGCAGGCGGGTGTTGAGCAGGTGCCAGCCGGCAAAATATTGCGGCGGAAAATCAGGAGCAATCAGAAATTGAATCATCAGGAGGTACTCCTTTCAGCCGCCAGCATTTGCTCATACAAAGCGCCCAATTCCGCCACCTTGCTGCGCGAAGGTTTGCGCCGCACCGAAGTATAGCCTTTGATTTCACCATCACGGATATTGGGCACCACCGTGGCATACACCCAGTAAAAACCGCCGTTTTTACGCAGGTTTTTCACATAGCCGTGCCATTTGGTGCCGGTGCTCCCTGTGTCCCATAGGTCTTTAAACGCGGCACGGGGCATATCGGGATGGCGCAAAATGCTGTGCAAAGAGCCCATTAGTTCTTCGCGTTCCCAGCCGCTCATAATCACAAAAGCATCGTTGGCATGGGTAATCACGCCTTGGGTGTCGGTACTGGACACAATCAGGCGGCCATCGGGAAACTGCTTTTCTTCATCGGTGGTGTACACCGTTTGAGTAAAGCCTTCATAAAATGGCAATTCATGCTGCTGATGTGGCAGCTCGGGCACGGGCATTTGAGGTAAACGCATAGCGTGTATCCATTCTTTAAATCTTTAAACAAACAGACAAAACCGCAAACATGGTGCCTGCCATGCCTGCATTAGCGCATTATCATTTCACAAAACCCTTGTATGCCACAAGCCCCAAAAAAGCCAAAGCCGGTATAAAACCGGCTTGTTTGACTTAAATTAAACCAAATAATGACAAATAAATTCAAAAATTTAAGATAATTTATATATTATGATTGTTACATATTAATATTTTTAAATGTTTTGATTGCTCCAACCGGTGGCCGTCTAGGCAGGGGTATTCAGCGGCGCCGATCGCCCGGCACCGGCAAATCGGCCCAACGCATAATATTGGCCACTTCAAACTGGTTCAATTCATAAAACTGGCCACGTTTTAAGCGGGCCGGCAAGCCCACCGGGCCGAAGCGGATGCGCACCAAACGGCTGACTGTGAGCCCTTGGCTTTCAAACAAGCGGCGCACTTCGCGGTTGCGGCCTTCTTTGATAATCACGTTATACCACTTATTAGCGCCTTCGCCGCCCTGCTCCCAAATGCGCTCCACTTTGGCCACGCCGTCTTCCAGCTGCACGCCGTCCAGCAATAAAGCCCGCTGCTCATCACCCAGCTCACCCAACACCCGCACCGCATATTCCCGCTCCACTTCAAAGCTGGGATGGGCAAAGCGATTGACCAATTCGCCCGAAGTGGTGAGGATAATCAGCCCGCTGGTGTTGATATCCAGCCGACCAATGGCCACCCAGCGGCTGCTGGCGGTTTGCGGTAGGCGGTCGAAAATACTCACCCGCCCTTGCGGATCGTCGCGGCTCACGATTTCGCCTTCTTGCTTGTAATACAGCAAAACGCGTGGCAGGCGATCCGGCCATTTCAATTTTACGGCTTGGCCTTTCACCTGTACTTGGTCGTCGGGGCTGACTTTATCACCCAATTGCGCCACTTTGCCGTTCACCTTCACCATGCCTTGGGCAATCCACTCTTCCATTTCACGGCGCGAGCCCACACCGGAAGCGGCCAGTGCTTTTTGCAAACGCACCGGCTCAAAGCTGTCGATGTCGATGCGTTTTTCTTTCAGGTTGCGCGCGCGCTCTTGAATTTGCTGATTGGGGCCGCGCACCACCAGTTTTTTGGCCCGCGCCACGCGCACTTTAGGTGCGGGCGCACTGCTTTTAGCACCTTCTTTAGCGGTACCGCTGCGCGGTTTGGCCGCAGTTTTGGGTTTGGCGGCGGCCACGCCGTCGCGTTGCTGGCGTTTGGTGATGGGTTTATTCGGTTTCATTTACAGCTCCTGACGTATCGTCGGCGGGTTCTTCTGCGGCCATATCGTGGAATAAATAATAAAGTGCTACAGCGTTGGTTCAAATTTAATTCACTATATCACTTCGTTCTTCATTCCACTGTAGCAGCGGCAGGCACAAGCAAATCGGGCAAAACCAGTTCGCCCAATTCGGTTAAGGGGGGTAATTGTTGCAAGCTGTCCAATTGCAAATCGCTTAAAAAAGCGGCGGTGGTGGCCCACAAACTGGGGCGGCCTAAGGTGTCGCGCTGGCCGATTACCTCAATCCAGCCGCGCTCCTGCAAGGTTTGCATCGCATTGCTGGACACGGCCACACCGCGGATGGCTTCGATATCGCTGCGCGTTACCGGCTGCTGATAGGCAATAATCGCCAGCGTTTCCATTACCGCACGCGAATAGCGCGGCGTGCGCTGTTCATTTAAGCTGCCCAATTGCACTACCGCAGCCGGGGCTACCTGAAAGCGCCAGCCTTCATGCGTGTGCACCAAGCACAACGCCCGCTCATGCCAACGCAGCTTAATGGCCGCCAACACATCAATCAATTTATCCGCCGACAAGGGCGGGTCAAACAATTGGCGCAAAGCACGTTCGCTTAACGGCTCGGCTTGGGTGAGCAAGGCCGCTTCAATCACGGCATCGGCGGGCAAAACGGTTAAAGGTGTGTTCATCGGCTTAGGGGCTTGTCGCAACAGGCAATAGCGCAAAACCGCGTTGCTCGGCTTGGCCGCGTTGTTGCGCATCAATGGTGTACACATTGATGCTGCCGGTGCCGCCGCCACACACGGCAGGAAACATCACATCGGGCAAATGGCTTTTTTCCGCCGCGTGCACGCCAATGCCCGCCAGCTCAGCTTGCATGGCGGCCACCGAGATGCCCTCGCCTTCGCATTGGCGGGCGCCGTCTAATTTATAGACTTGGACGGTGGGGCTGCCTGAAAGGCTGGCACAAGCGGTCAGCAAGCTTATTGCGGATAATAACAATAGTTTCATCATGGTGTGTTTCTTTCAGGCAGCCTTTTAATCATGGGCCTACTTTTAATGCCTGTATTCAAACTTTTATTCAACCCTTGCGCGCCGCTTTTTTGGCTTCGCGCTCGGCTTTTAGTGCCGCTTCGTTTTGGCGGGCTTTTTTCAGCCAGATTTCCCACTGATGCGGGGTTTCCAAAGTAATGCGGCCGATTTGGCCGTCGCGGAAATCGGTGAGCGTGTTTTCGGCGGCTTTTTGGTGATTGATGCGCCCGCCGGGCAATAATGCGCCGCGCTTTCTGCCTATCCAGTCGAGCCATTCGTCGTCGCGCCAATGGCTGCTGGCGTCTTTATCGGCCTGATAACGCGCTTGCAGCTGCGGCAGATAATGGCGGCGCAGATAATCGAGTAATTCCAGCGCCACCACTTCTTCATCCAGCGCGTTACGCCCCACGGCACCGCTGGCGGCCAGGTTATAGCCGCTTTCTTCCACAATGATTTTCGGCCACAGCATCCCCGGGGTGTCGTAGAGCCAGAAATCATCGGCCAAAAACAGACGCTGCTCGGCCTTGGTGATGCCCGGCTCATTGCCGGTTTTGGCCGATTTTTTGCCCAACATGCCGTTAATCAGCGTGGATTTGCCCACATTGGGAATACCGCAAATCAACACGCGCAGGGGTTTGTCGATGCCTTTACGGTGCGGCACCAATTTGCGGCAGGCTTCAATCATTTTGGCCGCCGCGCTGCGGTCGGAAGCATCCAGTGCAATGGCATTGGTATTGGCGCGGCTCTGAAACTCGGCCAGCCAGGTTTCGGTGCGCTCGGCATCGGCCAAGTCTTGCTTATTGAGGATTTTCAGCTTGGGCTTGTCGGCCGAGAGCTTGGCCAATAGCGGGTTTTCACTGGACGCGGGCAGGCGCGCATCCAGCACTTCAATCACCATGTCCACGCTTTTCAGGCGTTCGGTAATGGCTTTTTTGGCCTTGTGCATGTGGCCCGGATACCATTGGATGGCCATAGTTGGTTGTAACCCTTGCTAGAGATAAATAATGATATAGTAAATTAAATTTGAACCAATACTGCGTTGGCTCGCCTTAGCGCACAGCGAACGACTTTGTAAGGCACTAAAGTGCCAACAAACTCTGTTCCGTACTAGATGTACTGTCTGCGGCTCACCGCCTTGTCTTGATTCAAATTTAATCCACTATAATGCAAAACGTTTTCAGGCAGCCTTAGGCTGCCTGAAAATCGGCTGCCGGATTATAGCACGGCAGCGGGCGCTTAATCTTCTTGCGCCAGTTGGCTATGGCGCACCAGCAAGGCATAGCCGTTTAAGCGGCGCGCCAGTGCTTCGGCCACATACACCGAACGGTGCTGGCCGCCGGTGCAGCCGATGCCGATGTTCACATAGCTGCGCCCTTCTGCCACCATATTGGGCAGCCATTTGCACAAAAAGTCGCCAATATCGCCGGCCATATCGGCCACTTGCGGCTGGGTGGCAAAAAAGTCGATAATCGGCTGATCCAAGCCGGTAAAGGGGCGCAATGCGGGGTCGTAAAACGGGTTGGGCAGGCTGCGCACGTCGAACATAAAGTCCAGATTATTGGGCGCGCCATGCTTAAAGCCAAAAGAAGTAAGGCTCACCAACATGCGGGTTTCGTCCAGCGCCAGCCAAGTGCGCACGCGCTGGCGCAACTGCGGTGCGGTTAAGTGGGTGGTATCCAAATCATAAGCAATGGAGCGGATGGGACGCAGCCATTCGCGTTCGGCGCGGATGCTTTCCATCAGAGTGAGCTGTTGCGCCGCCAATGGATGGGAGCGGCGGGTTTCGGAAAAGCGCCGCAGCAGTACATCGTCGTTGGTGTCCAAAAACAGGATGTCGACGCGGTGGCCTTGGCGGCGCAAACGCTCAATCAGCTCGGCAATGTCGTCCAAACGAAAACGTGAGCGTATGTCCACGCTCACGCCGATTTGGGTGATGCCGGCATCAGCGCCATAGCGGCCAATCAAGTCCGGCACCATGGGCAGCGGCAGATTGTCGACACACACAAAGCCCACATCTTCAAGCAATTTCAATGCAATGGATTTTCCCGAGCCGGAAACCCCACTAATCAAAACTATCCTCATGGCTGCCCGCATCCTCTTTTAATACCGCCTGATGGCGCTCTAAAAATTCTTTGGTGCTGTCTTTGCCGCGCATCTGCAAAATATAATTGCGCACCGCTGCTTCCACCAATACCGCCAAGTTGCGCCCCACCGCCACCGGCAGGGTAACGCTGCGGATGGCCACATTGAGTATGGTTTGGGTTTCGCTTTGGATGCTCAAACGATCCAGGCTTTGCATGTATTCGTCGTTGGCCAGCACCAGATTGATGATTAACTTGAGCGGCTTTTTCGGCCGCACCGCGGTTTCACCGAAAATGGCACGGATATTGAGTATGCCCAAGCCGCGCACTTCCAAAAAGTCGCGCAACATCGGCGGGCAACGCCCTTCCAGTGTTTCCGGGCCGGTGCGGTAGAGCTCTACCGCATCATCGGCCACCAAACCGTGCCCGCGTGAAATCAGCTCCAGCGCCAGCTCGCTTTTGCCCAGCCCCGACTGGCCGGTAATCAACACACCCACTTCAAACACATCCAGAAACACGCCGTGCTTCACTGTGGACGTGGCCAGCACTCGCTGCAAATAAATTCGCAGCACGTCCATCAAAAACGGGCTTTCGGTTTTAGAGGTTAACAGCGGCACGTTGTGGGTATGGCAATAGTCGCGCAGCATATACGGCACCGGCAAATCGTTGGCCACCACCACCAGCGCCATGGTGAGCTCAAACAATTCGTCAAAGCTGGCTTTGACCTCGCCCGATTCCATTTTATTGAGGTATTCCACCTCGGCCACCCCCAACACCTGCACTTGGTTAGGGTGGATAAAATTCAAATGCCCCACCAGCGCCAGCACCGGCTTATCGGCATCCACACTGATGCGGTTGTCGGCACCGGCAGTACCGGCCGACCACGCCAATTGCAGCTTGGTTTGATTGTCTTGATACAGACGGCGCACGGAGATGCTGGGCATGGGCGTTTTCCCGATTTATTCGGCGGTGAGTATGGCGTGGACTTCTGCCGGGGTTTGCGCCGCCAGCAAGGCTTCGCGCACGCTTTTTGCCGAAAACTTCCCTGCCAGCTCAGACAACACTTCCAAATGGCTGCCTGAAGCGTTTTCCGGCACCAGCAACACAAACACCAGCGACACCGGCTTGCCGTCGGGCGCATCAAACGACACCGGCTCTTTCACGCGGATAAACGCACCCATGGTTTTTTTCACCGCCGCATGGCGCCCGTGCGGAATCGCCACACCTTGGCCTAAGCCGGTGGTGCCCAGCTTTTCACGCGCAAACAAACATTCAAATGCCTCGGCACGGCCAAGCCCGGCCTCATTTTCCAACAACAAACCGGCTTGTTCGAAAATGCGCTTTTTGCTGCCCACATCCAAATCCAACACGATGTGCGACAACGGCAAAATATCACCAATCAGGCTCATAACCACCCTCTAAAATTGAAAAACTAAATGCAAAATGCCCATTTGATTGACATCAACAGCGCAAACACAAATGGGCATCCAACGGCAAAACAGCGCAAATTGTAACGCTGGCAGGGCTGAAGCTCAAACACTTTACCACCCAAAGCGGCGGCTTTACATTTAAGCTAAGCGTTGTGGTTTCAGGCAGCCCAAGCATAATGCAGCACCAAACCGGCAAACAAGGCAAAGCCAATGCGGTTATTGCTTAAAAAAGCATGGAAACACTGCCAGCGGTCGCGCCGAGCAATGACGCGGTATTGGCGGTATTGTCCATACATCACCAGCAACAACGCCAGCCAATACGGCCAGCCCGCACCAATCAGCCAGCCCACCAAACCCATCAGCAGCGTAAACCAGGCATGACAAAACATCACCGCCGCTACATCATGGCGGCCAAAGGTAATGGCCGAAGTTTTGATGTTGATTTTTAAATCGTCTTCTTTATCCACCATGGCGTAAATGGTGTCGTAAGCCAGCGTCCAAAACACATTGGCAATAAAAATCAGCCATGCCAATGGCGGCACCTGATTTTGCACCGCCGCAAACGCCATCGGAATACCAAACGAAAACGCCAAGCCCAGATAAAATTGCGGCAGCGGCAAAAAGCGCTTGGTAAAAGGATAAGTTACCGCCAAAAACAGCGCCGGCAGGCTCATCAGCCAAGTTAGCTTATTCAATGGCAGCAGGCACAAGGCCGCCAGCAGACACAAAATCAGCGTGAGCAACAGTGCCTCGGTGCTGCTCACGCGGCCGGTGGCAAAAGGGCGCTGGCGGGTGCGCGCTACTGCGCCGTCAATTTTGCGGTCGGCAAAATCATTAACCACACAGCCGGCACTGCGCATCAAAAACGTGCCCATCACAAAGGCCAGCAATACGCTTAAGGGCGGACGGCCATCGGCGGCAATCCACAAAGCCCATAGCGTGGGCCACAGCAGCAACAGCGTGCCCACCGGTTTTTCCAGCCGCATTAATTGACTATATACCGACAGGCGGTCGCGCACATGCGCCCACACGCCGGCGGCGGTATATTGCTCATCAATAAGTTTATTGTCCAATATGTTTTCCTGCTTATCAAACCGATGGGCGCGGTGTTAAAAATCCCGCCAAGGCAGGCAAAAACGCCTCGCCCAGATATAATTTTTCACCCTGCCAATCAAATGCCGAGCGCCGCATCCACACCGTTTCGGCGCTGCTCTGATGCGGGTTGGCGATGTGCGCATATTCAAACGCCGTGCGCTGCAAAGGCAAATCGTGGCCAAACAAACGCGCACCCAAAGGCTGGGTGCCGCAATCAAGTAAATCGCGCCATTGCGGCGAGGCCGCCGCACACACGCTGCGCGCCCACGCCACCGGCACGTCATCCAAGCACAGCAATACTTCACGCCCATGCAAGGGCATGGCCGCTGCCAGCTCGATAAACCCGGCTTCGTGCGGCTGCCAAGCCACCGCACCCAAATGCAATAGCCGCACCGAAAACGGCGCCGCCAGCGCCTTTAAAGCCGCCGTTAGCGATTCGGCTTGCATCAGCGCGGCCAAGGCCGGGTTTTCATGCACCCATGCGCTGGGTAAATGCTTGTGCCACGGGGCAGATTCAGTCATTATATTCGCCATTATTGCTTAGCCATTTCGCCAATACAGCCATCAAACACGCACATAAAAAATAAATATTTTCAATATATTATTACAGCAGCGCAGCAATTATGCCGTGATTTGGATTTTATCAGGCCGCCATTCTACCTTGTTCTGCACATCGGGATAAGCCCTATACAAGTTAGCGGTTTTCAGGCAGCCTATTTAAAGCCCCCCTTTTCTGCCAAACCACAAACGGAGCACATAATGGATTTAATTTTATGGCGTCATGCCGAAGCCGAAGACGGCCACGATGATTTGGCGCGTCAACTCACCACCAAAGGCCAACAGCAAGCATGCAGCAGTGGGGCTTGGCTGGCAGCACAATTGCCGCCGCACTACCGCGTATGGGCATCTGCCGCGGCACGCAGCCAGCAAACCGCCGCCCATTTACCGCCCAGCTTTGACATTATCCCCGCCCTCAATCCCGACGCCCAAGCGCCGGTTTTGGCCGAGTTATTGCAACGGCAAGCACCGGACGCCACACTGGTGTGGGTGGGTCATCAGCCGTGGATAGGCCAATTGTGCGCCTGGCTGCTCAATGGCCACTGGCAGCCTGCGGCTTATTGGTCGGTAAAAAAAAGCGGCTTTTGGTGGTTTGAGGTGCGGTTTGATGCCGACGGCCAAGTGCAAGCCAAGCTGAAAGCCGCATTAACTCCGGCGGTATTGAAAAGCCCAAATGCCAAAAAATAAGCCGGTGGGTTTCAGGCAGCCTAAAAGTTGATTTTGTCACTCCTGCGTAGGCAGGAGCCCAGTCTGAAGCGCCGCTTCAGTTAGCCTATAGTGTTCACATCAAATTAAATTCCAACAAAAATTTTTAAATATTTGATTTATATAATTTTTAGAATATCAACAACAAGCAAAGCCTTGCTTTGCACTGGGCTCCCGCCTTCGCGGATGCGACATGACTTAGCCATAGGTCGGGTTTTTGAATCCGACGCTGGTTCGCAGAACAAGATATTTTGTTTTGGCCTAAACGGCCAAATGTCGGATTCAAGAATCCGACCTACGCATGTATCGGCATACACGGCGCACCCTGCCAGACTGGTTCAAACATCCAAAACCAAACCCCGGCCATATTCACGATGGCCGGGGTTTGGTTTAAAGTGCTTTAATCAAGGCTTAAATCGAGGCATCCACAAAGGCTACCAGCTGGCCTTTGGCCAAGGCGCCTACTTTGGTGGCCACGTTTTCACCGCCTTTAAACACCATCAGCGTGGGAATGCCGCGCACGCCGAATTGGGCGGGGGTTTGTTCGTTTTCGTCGATGTTGATTTTCACGATTTTCAGGCGGCCTTGGTATTCGGCGGCCACGTCGTCCAAAATCGGGGCAATCATTTTGCAGGGGCCGCACCATGGTGCCCAAAAGTCGAGCAATACCGGTACATCGGCTTGCAAAACTTCTTGCTCGAAAGTGGCGTCGGTGGCGTGGACAATCAAATCGCTGCTCATGTCGGTTTCCTTTTTTGTGTGGGTGGTGGTTTTGACCACGCTAAGATACGGCCATATCGGCCAAATTTCAAGCCAAACTGTGCTGTAATAGCTTTTGCGTATAAGCGGCATTGGGTGCGGCAAACACGGTTTCGCAATCGCCCGCCTCCACCACGGCACCGTCTTTGAGCACCAGCACGCGGTGCGCCAAGGCGCGGATTACCGCCAAATCATGGCTGATTAACACATAGCTTAAGCCGTATTGCGCCTGTAAATCGGCCAGCAAGGCCAGAATTTGCTGTTGCCATTGCACATCCAGCGCGCTGGTGGGCTCGTCTAACACCAATACTTGCGGGCGCACAATCAGGGCGCGGGCAATGGCGATGCGTTGGCGCTGGCCGCCGGAAAACGCGTGCGGATGGCGTGCCAAAATATCTTCAGGCAGCCCCACATCGCGCAAGGCGGCGCACACGCGGTTTTGCTGCTCGGCCAAGCTCAGCCCCGGCTCATACACGCGCAAGGCTTCGGCCACGATTTCAAAAATGCTCAGCCGCGGATTCAGCGCGCCAAACGGGTCTTGAAACACCATTTGCATTTGACGGCGCAAGGCCGGCTGCCATGGCTCGCGGTTTAAATACAGGCTGCCTGAAGCGGGCAATAAGTGCATCAGCGCTTTGGCCAGCGTGGTTTTACCGCTGCCGCTCTCGCCGATAATGCCCACGGTTTCGCCCGCTTGCAGTTGAAAATCCAAGGGCTGCAATAATTCGATATAACGGCGGCGCCAAAAGCCCTGCGCCTGCGCCACTTTCACGCCCATTTGGCGCGCTTCGAGCACGGTGGCGACGGCTTCAGGCAGCGTTTGCACGCGCCGTTGCGGACGCGCATTCAACAGCAGGCGGGTATAAGGATGTTGTGGTGCATTAAATACCACAGCGGCACTGCCCTGCTCCACCACGCGTCCTTGCTGCAATACGGTGACTTCATCGGCAAAGCGGCGCACCAGGTTTAAGTCGTGGCTGATGTAGAGCATGGCCATCTGCCGCTCGCCTTGCAGGCGGTTCAGCAAATCGAGAATTTGCGCCTGCACCGCCACATCCAGCGCGGTGGTGGGCTCGTCGGCAATCAGCAGCTTCGGCTCGGCGGCAATTGCCATCGCAATCATGGCCCGCTGGCGCTGGCCGCCGGAAAGCTGAAACGGATGGGCAGCGGCTTTGGCGGCGGCGTCTTGCATACCCATTTCGGCCAATAGCGCCACGGCTTGCTGCCGCGCGGCGGCTTTGGGCAAGCCCAAATGCAGGGTGAATACTTCGGCAATTTGCCGCCCCACCGGCATAATCGGGTTGAGCGCCGTCATCGGCTCTTGAAACACCATGCCGATTTCGCGCCCGCGCAAGCGCTGCAATTGGCGCGCCGATGCACCCAATAATTCTTGGCCGTTAAATTGCAGGCTGCCTGAAAAGCGCACATCGGGGTTAAGCTGCATTACGCCTTGCGCCAACACGGTTTTGCCGCTGCCGCTCTCGCCGATTAAGGCGTGTTTTTCACCGGCACCGATGCGCAAGTCCACATCAAACAGCACTTGTCGGCGGCCGAAAAAGGCATTCAGCCCGCGAATAGCCAATACATCAGCCATGATCTGCCTCCTGCCGCGCATCCAGCGCCTGGCGCAGCCCTTCGCCGATAAAAATCAGCAGCAGCAACATGGTGGTGAGCACGGCAAAAGCGGACAAACCAATCCACCATGCATCCAGATTGTCTTTGCCTTGCGCCAGCAATTCGCCCAAGCTGGCTTGGCTGGCGGGCACGCCCAAGCCCAGAAAATCCAAGCTGGTGAGCGCCAACACCGCGCCGGAAATGCGGAACGGCAAAAACGCCAACACCGGCGTGAGGCTGTTGGGCAGAATATGCCGCCACATAATCGCGCGGTTGGGCACGCCCATGCTTTTGGCCGCCAGCACATAGTCCATTTGCCGGTTTTTGAGGAATTCGGCACGCACATAGTCCGACAAACCCATCCAGCCAAACAACGACAACAACAATAGCAACAGCAATAAGCTGGGATTGAAAAACGACGACAAAATAATCAGCAAATACAATTCCGGCAGCCCGCCCCAAATTTCCAGAAACCGCTGTGTAACCAGGTCTACCCGCCCGCCGAAATAGCCTTGCACCGCGCCCACCACAATGCCGATGGCGGTGGCCACGGCGGTGAGCGCCAGCGCAAACAGCAAAGAATCACGAAAGCCGTATACCAGCCGCGCCAAAATATCGCGGCCACGGTCGTCGGTGCCGAGCCAGTGCTGGGCATTGGGCGCGGCCGGAAACGGCGCGGTGTCGAAGTCGTTGAGGGTATTGGCGCCGTAGGGATTGAGCGGCATCACCATGCGGTTGCCGTTTTCGCTGAGCAATTGGCGCAGATAGGGGTCGAGATAATCGGCGGGGGTGGCAAAATCGCCGCCAAAATCGGTTTCATAATAGGTATTGAACAGCGGGAAATAAGACTGCCCCTGATATTGCAGCCACAGCGGTTTGTCGTTGCTCCACAGCGGTGCCAGCAGCGACAAGGCAAACAGCAGCAGCAACACGCGCGCACTCCACAGCGCCCGTTTATGCTGCCTGAAACGCGCCCGCGCGCGTTGCCACAGGCTGTCGGTGGCGCGGCTCATCGCTCTTGCCCATCAAAATGAATGCGCGGGTCTATCCACATATAGGATAAATCCGACAGCAATTTGGCCAACAAGCCCAGCAAGGTAAACACATACAGCGTGCCCATCACCACCGGATAATCGCGCTTAATCACCGATTGGTAAGACAACAGCCCCAAGCCATCGAGCGAAAACAGGGTTTCAATCAGCAGGCTGCCGGTAAAAAAGGCGCCGATAAACGCCGCAGGGAAGCCAGTTACCAGCGGAATCAGCGCATTGCGGAATACGTGTTTCAACAAAATCTGCCGTTCAGGCAGCCCTTTGGCGCGGGCGGTATACACATATTGGCGGCGGATTTCTTCCAGAAACACGTTTTTGGTGAGCACCGTCATCACCGCCAGATTGCCCGCCACCATGGCGGTAATCGGCAAGGCCATGTGCCAAAGATAATCGCTGATTTTCTGCGCCAGGCTCAAATCAGCCCAATTGTCGCTGGTGAGGCCTCCCAGCGGAAACACCGCCCAGAAGCTGCCGCCGCCAAACAACACCAGCAACACCAGCCCCAGTACAAACGGCGGAATGGCATAGCCCACCAAAATCAGCAAACTGCTGACGGCATCGAAGCGCGAGCCGTCGTACACCGCTTTGGCAATGCCCAAGGGAATGCAAATCAGATACGTGAGCAGAAATGTCCACCAGCCCAAGCTTATCGACACCGGCAATTTGTCGATAATCAGCTGCCCCACGCTTTGATGATGAAAAAAGCTGTCGCCCAAATCAAAACGGGCAAAACGCCACAGCATATCGCCAAAGCGCTGCAAGGGCGGCTTGTCGAAGCCGTAGAGTTTATTGAGCTCGGCAATCTCATCCGCGCCCAAATGGCCGCCTTTTTGCCAGCCCACACTGCCGCCGCCGCTGCTCTCCGCCCCGACCTGGCTATTACTTAACTGCGCCACCATCTGCTCCACCGGCCCGCCGGGCACAAATTGGATTACCGCAAAGGTAATGGCCAAAATCCCCAGCAAAGTGGGGATCAGCAGCAGCAGGCGTTTAAGGATGTAGCGCAGCATAGAGCGGGCTTTGTGAGCAAGGCAGGTGGCGCATCTTACTGTGTTTGCGCCATCGGCGGCAAGCAAGGATGGCGTGGGATAAGTTAATGGAGAATATGCACCAAAGTGTTAAGGCTTTCAGGCAGCCTGCTTCAATTACTTAAAATGCATAATCAAGCTGATTAAAGCTTCTTTAAACAAAAATCCGGTAACCCCCAAGCCCAGCACCAAAAACAAAATGGCGGTGCCAAACTTGCCTGCCTGCGATTTTTTGCCCAAATCCCAAACAATAAAGCCCAGAAAAATAATCAGAATGCTCAGGCAGATTTTCATTGCCCAGCTGGCAAATTGTGCTTCATCCATGGTGTTTCCTTTACAAATTCTGTTGGCTTTGCCGTAAAGTGAGCGGCTGCGCGCTATACCAGCCAAAGCCGCATTTTAACAGCAACAGCAGCGATAATACCGCCAGCGGCGCATGCCAAGAATGGGTGAGGTCAAACAATACCCCAGCCCCCAGCGGCCCGGCGGCGGCCACCAGATAGCCCACCGATTGCGCCATGGCCGACAAACGCGCCGCTTCAATGGCATTATCGGTGCGCAGATTAAAAAACATCAGGCTGAGCGAAAACACCCCTGCCGCGCCCACGCCCACCAGCGCCACGCACAGCCACATCCAGTTGCCGGGCAGCCACCAAATCCCCAGCACGCCGATAAAATTCAACAGCGCCACCGTCAGCGCCAAGGGCTGTTGGTTGGCCATTTTTTCGGCCAGCATGGTGACCGCAAACACCGCCGGCAGCCCCACCCATTGCAATATCGAGCCATACCAGCCCGCATCGGTGGGCGTAATGCCTTTACTGATTAAAATGGCGGGCAGCCAGCTGGCCAAGGTGTAATACATCAGCGATTGCAGCCCCATAAACAGGCTGATGCTCCAGGCCAAACGGCTGCGCCACACCCGCACCGGCACTGATGCCGCCGTGGCCGAGGGCGGTATGCGCAAGGTTTGGCGGCCACGGTAAAAGCGCACCGCCAACCACACCGCCAATGTGGGCAAAGCCACCCAAGCCCACACCCCCAGCGCCAACGGCCAGCCTTGCCGCTGCGCCAACGGCACCGCCACGCCCGAAGCCAGCCCTGCACTTAAAGACATCACCGCCGAAAACAGCCCGGTCATCAGCCCCACGCGTAGTGGGAAATTCAACTTCACCACGCCGGGCAGCAGCACATTGCCCATCGCAATCGCCATCGACAACAATACCGTGCCCAACAGCAGCCCTGTGGCACTGAGCCACAGCGAGCGCAAACCCAGCCCCACCAGCAACAACAGCAAGGCACCAATCAATACTTCGTCCACACCAAACCGACGCGCCAAGGGCGGTGCCAAAGGCGAAAACAACGCAAAACACAACACCGGCAGGCTGGTCACCAAGCCCATCAGCGAAGCCGAAATGCCCAAGTCTTGCTGCACAAAATACACCACCGGCCCCAGCGCAATAATCGGCGCGCGCAAATTGGCCGCCATCAACACCACCGCCAACACCAGCAGCAGCGCCAGCGGGGTGCTTATTTTGGGCTGTGTGTGCATGTGCTTATGTCCTTAAAATATTGGGTAGCTTTATTTCATTTGACTAAAAGGCTGCCTGAAATCTTTCAGGCAGCCTTTGGTGAATAATGCCTAAACATCAAGCGGTTTTACAGCAAAGCCAATGCGGCCGCCAAGTCGGCACGTATATCGTCAAGGTGTTCCAGCCCCACCGACACGCGAATCAAGCCCGGGGTAATCCCGGCGGCCAATTTGTCTTCGGCGCTCATGCGCCCGTGGGTGGTGGTCCACGGATGGGTGATGGTGGATTTTACGTCGCCGAAATTGGCGGTTTTCGACAATACCTGCACCGCATCAATCACTTGCCAAGCGGCTTCTTGTCCGCCTGCCACTTCCAGCGCCAATACGGTGCCGCCGCTGCTTTGTTGTTGTGCAATCAAGGCCGCTTGCGGATGCTCGGGCAGCCCGGCATAAAACACGCGCAACACTTGCGGCTGGGTTTGCAGCCATTGCGCCAAGGCCTGTGCGTTGGCACTTTGCGCAGCCATGCGCACAAACAGGGTTTCGCAGCCGCCCAGCAATACCCAAGCATTAAACGGCGCCAAGCTTAAACCGGCGGCATTCACATACAGCGCAATTTGGTCTACCAATTGAGCCTTGCCGCACACCACGCCGCCCAATACCCGCCCTTGGCCGTCGATGCCTTTGGTGGCCGACTGAATCGACAAATCCGCGCCCAATTTCAACGGCTGCTGCACAGCAGCAGAGCAAAAGCAGTTGTCTACCGCCAGCAAAGCGCCGTGGCGGTGCGCCAATTCGGCCAACGCCGCCACATCGGCCACTTCGCCCAAAGGATTGGACGGCGTTTCCAAAAACAGCATTTTGGTGTTGGGGCGGATGGCGGCTGCCCATTCGGCGGTGTCGGTTTGCGACACAAAGCTGATGTCGATGCCGAAGCGGCTGATGTGGCCGCTAATCAGCCCGGCGGTGGTACCAAACAGGCTGCGGCTGGTAATCAAATGATCGCCCGCGCTTAAAAAGGTGAGCAAGGCTGCCTGAATCGCCGCCATGCCGGTGGCGGTGGCAATGCCGGCCTCGCCGCCTTCAAGCTGCGCCACCCGCGCCTGAAATGCGGCTACGGTGGGGTTGGCTGTGCGCGAATAGGTGTAGCCTGCCTTGGTTTTGGCAAACAGCGCCGCACCATCGGCCGCGCTGTCGAACATAAAGCTGCTGGTTAAAAACAAGGCGCTGTTGTGTTCGCGGTATTCGGTTTGCGACTTGGCGCCACGAATGGCCAAGGTTTCGGGCTTCAGTTGTATGGGTTTCATCAATCAAAAAACCGGATAAATGGGTGGGGCTGCCTGGCGGCAACAGGGTTGCTATTGTGCGCTTTTTTGTGCATGACAGCAAATCGGATTCTCTGTGTTTCAGGTAGCCTGTGCTATAGTTCCGCCGAATAATAATATAGTGGATGAAATTTAAACCAATACGGCGTTGGCTCGCCTTGTCGTACTATCTGTACTGCCTGCGGCTCGCCGTCTTGTCTTGATTTAAATTTCATCCACTATAAAACTTACTCGAGCACACACCATGAATCTCACCGCCTTATTGCAACACAAAATCAGCAACCCCGACTACATCGGCCTGATTGAGCGCACCAACGCCGGCTTCAGCCTACCGGAGCAAGCGTTGCTGGCGGAAATTCTGCACCAGTTCGACTTTGATGTGGTGCAGGCGCAGGCGTTGGCGCAGGCGGTGTTGCAGCAAAGTCGTTTCGACCCCAATGCGCTGCATCAAGATGACGACGAAGACTTCACCGGCGTGTGCCCGCATTGCATCAACCCGCCGATGCCACCCTTGCGCGATTATCAAATGTGGCGGCTGCAACGGGCAAACTAGCCGCCCTGTTTTCAGGCAGCCTTTTTAAGCTAAAGCCACCGTAGGTCGGATTCTTGAATCCGACGCTTGTTCAAAGAACAAGATAGCGACGCTTCGGCCTTAGGCCAAACGTCGGATTCAAGAATCCGACCTACTCAGGATTTTTTGAACCATATTTATTAAACACGGTAGCCTTGATGTTTTCAGGCAGCCTTAATTAAATCAACCCCATAAAAACATGCCGAAAACCAATAACAACGGCAGCCAACACACAATCTTAAGGAGAGAAAATGAGTGCATTGTGCAGCGTAATGGTGTTGTCGAAAGACGGCATCAGCCAACTCAAAGACCAAATGCAAGTGGCCGCACCGATGATGCTGGTGTTCGATAATTTCCGCTTCGACGAATGGGAAAACGGCTTGCACGATGCCCGCACCCAAGCAGTGCTGCTCGATGCGGCCAAGCTCACGCAAAAACAATTAAAAGCCATGCAAGAAGCCGTGCTCAGCGGCCAATGGCGTGCCGAAGTGCCGCTGTATTTGTGGGACGAAGGCGGCAGCAAGCAGGTGTTCTGCCCGGCCGCACGCCTGCTCGACACCCCGCGCCGCGATGCCGCCGCCGTGGTGGCCGCCATCGCCGCCGACTTACAGCAAAAAGCACTCACCCCGTTTTATTCCGCCCTTAAAAACTATGTCGACAAAAAGCCCGACTCTTGGCACACCCCCGGTCACTCCAATGGCGACTCTTTGCGCCAAAGCACGTGGGGCAGCGATTTCTATCATTTTGTCGGCCAAAGCATGTGGCAGGCCGATTTGTCGGTGTCGGTGCAAAGCCTCGATTCACTGCTGCACCCCGAAGGCGTGATTGCCGAAGCGCAAGATTTGGCCGCCCAAGCCTTTGGCGCACGCCACACCTACTTTGCCACCAACGGCTCTTCCACCGCCAATAAAGTGATTCTGCAAAGCCTGCTCACCCCCGGCGACACCTTGCTGCTCGATCGCAATTGCCACAAATCGGTACACCACGGCGTGATTTTATCCGGCGCGCGGCCGGTGTATCTGGACAGCAGCATCAACGAAGCACTGGGGCTGTTTGGCTTGGTGCCGCAAAAAACCGTGTTGCAGGCCATCGAGGCTCACCCGCACGCACGCGCACTGATTCTCACCAGCAGCACCTACGACGGTATGTGCTACGACCTCAAGCCGATTATTCAGGCAGCCCATGCCCACGGCATCAAAGTGATTATCGACGAAGCCTGGTACGGCTTTGCCCGCTTCCATCCGGCCTTCCGCCCCACGGCACTGGAGCTGGGTGCCGACTACGTGACCCAAAGCACCCACAAAACCAT
>RRZU010161466.1_pt1 | contig 18517 bp, 18 predicted proteins | sample 2165561 | NCBI WGS metagenome assembly RRZU01 (sample SAMN10456909, study PRJNA506462) | wastewater metagenome | isolation source: wastewater sludge | place: USA: Moscow, Idaho | reverse complement strand
CAAACTAATTGTAAATCCCAATTTTAATCCCATATATAATGTTAGTCCTATATATGCTCCTAACATTACCATATCTCCTTGAGCCCAATTTAAAACACCAGAAGCAGCATAAATAAAACTATAGCTTAGAGCAACTAGTGAATATATTGCTCCTATTGGTAATCCATTTAAAATATATTGTACCAATATCCTCACATCCTTTATTTATTAGTTTCTATTGCTTCTATTAATTCAAATTTATCTCCTTTTATTTCAGTTATTAATAGTCTCTTTCCTATATCATCACCTTTTTCATTAAATATAGGACTTCCTGTTACTAATTCTAAATCTTTTGTTTCTTTTAATGCATCTCTTATTACCTCTGGATCATTTGAATCTGCTCTTTTTACTGCATCTGCAATAATATATATTGTGTCATATGCCTGTGCTCCATGAGGTATTGGATCTTCATTATTTTTTTCTTTATATTTATTAACATAATCTTGAACTATTTCTATATCTGTATCCGGTAAAAATGTTTGTGTTAATATTAGCCCTTGAGTTGCCTCTCCACCAAGTTCAATTAATTTACTACTTGCCATACCACTTGCACCAAAAATTTGTACATCTAATCCCAATTGATGGACTTGGTCGCTTATTAATGCAGCTTCTGTATATAAGCCCCAAAGAAATATTCCTTCTGCATTTTTATCTTTAATTGATAATAATTGTGGTTTAAAATCTTTATCTTCATTATTATAAGTTGGTGCATCAACTAATTCTAATCCATATTTTTCAATTGATTCTTTTAACAGTTTTGCTCCACTTTGTCCATAGTCATCTGCCGCTGTAAAAGTTGCAACTTTTGTTATACCTAATTTTTCTTTTGCATACTTTACCAATGCATCTGCTTGAAAAGCATCATTTGCTGCAGTTCTAAAAATCCATTCATTACCCTGTTCTGTTATAGATGCTCCTGTTGAACCTGGAGTTATTTGTGGTATACTTGCTCTTTCAGTAATTACCATATCCGCTAATGTTGCCGAACTATTAATAGCTGCAACTATTACATTTACTTTTGATTCTTGTATTAATTTATTTGTAACTGATGAGGATTTAGTTGGATTTCCTTCATCATCTTCAAAGTATATTTCTAACTTCCAATCTCCTGCTAAATTGTTACTATTGATTTCTTCTACAGCCATTTCCGCTGATTTTCTCTGTGCCTGTCCTAATTGTGCTGAGCCACCTGATTCTGGTCCTACTACTCCTATTCTTATAACTTTTTCATCAGAATTGGTTTCTGATTTACCACATGATGTTAATAAACTAATTATCATAACTAATACTAATGTTAATACTATAACCCTTCTCTTCTTAAATAACATAAAACCCCTCCTATTATAGTGTTAATAAGTAATTATTTGATTATTCTGTTTTTTATTTTTATTATTCCCCCTTAATATTTAAGCTCCACCTTTAAAAATAATATTAATAATTAATAATGAATAATCATTTATTCATAATACAATCTTTTGTTGAATATTTCAACTATTAATTTAATAATGATTATATATAACTTGTTTACATAGTGTTAATATAAATATATAATGTATATTAATAAATATACTAATAAATTAAAGTCTTTTAAATGACTGAATTTTGAGAATTTTCATTGTAATTATTATAATATTTAAAATATAATTGGTATGTGTTCTAAAACACATAAGATTTAGAATAGCTGAAAAGGAGATAATATTAATTCTATGGAAAATAATAATATTAAATATAAGTATAAGCAAATATTACTTAAGAACTTTATTAACTTAGGAGATATTGAACAATATAATAAAAATACTTTAGTTGAATTTGAGTATAAAAAACTAGATTATATATATTTAATTATTGAAGGACTGATCTTACAATACTTTTTAGATATGGAAGGAAAGGAAAGAACCATACTTATATTATCAACTGGTGATATATTTGGTGAAATAACTATGATACAAGGAGATCATGATAGGGTAATAACTAAAACACATTCAAATGTAAAATTATGTAAAATTAGTAAGTCAAACTTCTATAATTATCTTGAGAAGAATCCTAATATTTATAATAGTCTATTGTTAATGATAAGTACTAAATTTAGAACATTAATGTATCAAATCCATGATAATGCATTTTTCCATATAAAAGACAGATTATTAAATTTGCTTAAGAGATTAGATGAACAAGAAAAAGCCATAGATGAAATCTTTCCCAATAGTCAATTTAATTTTACTCATGAAGATTATGCTAATATGATAAATTCTACAAGAAGTACAATAACAAGAAACTTAAAAATATTAGAAGAAGAATCTAAAATCAAAAGATCTGGTAGAAGAATTCAAATAATATAAAAAAGAATATATTCTATCTTAAGAATATATTCTTTCTATTATAGTTCTATCCACAATGTCATATAGTTTCCATCAATGGTAAATCCTTTATTATTGAACAATTCAATTTCCTCTCCATCTTTCTCTTTTAACATTGAGAGATTCTTACTATTGGATTTATTTCCAAGGTAATTTGCGTATTTTATTATATAGTCAATATCACCTTTTATAAATGGTATATGGAGTGCTTTTTCCTTTTGGAATCTATAACCACCTATTAAAATATTATTATCATCATCCATATAAAAATACTTATTTTCTGCTAAGAATTCTCCCAATCCTTTTCCCACTGGATAAAATGTTCTATTTATTACTATGTACTTACCCATTTCACCATAATATGGTGATAAAAGTCTTTCTCCATCAGCTTTTTCAATTAGTTTAAAATTATTTTTAAATTCTGATATTTTTTCAATTTCTTTTAATAATTCAGTATAATAAGCTCTAATAGTTAAATTATTTTTTTCTGCAATATATCTGCTAATTTTATTATACATCTCAGTATACATTCCTACAGATTTTAAATTTAATTCTTTAATATGTTTAAAATATGCCTTATATATTTCTTGCCCTACGCCCATATTTTGATAATCTGGATGTACTCTAAGAGTTTCTAACCAACCATAATCTCCATACAATCTTGTCAATTTTCCCATTCCATATAGTTTATCATCTACAAATGCACCTATTAAATCTCCCTCTGTCTTATGTAAGAATAACTCCCATACATCATCAATATATCTATTGTGTTTCATAGCTCCTGCTTCCACATAAATACAAGCATCTCTATCACTATCTACTATAGCTCTTGTTACTATCATTAGCTTACCTCCTTATATTATACTAGTTTAAAAAAAGAGAGCCTAAGCTCTCTTTTAATCTTCGTCATCTTCTTTATCTCTTCTAAATCTATCACTAAATTTTTCTTCTTCCTCATCTTCATCTGTTATAGGATGTATTGTAATATGGACTCTTTCAATTCTTCTTTCATCCATTTTCTTTACAATTAACTCAATATTTTCATATTCGACTCTTGCATTTTCATCTTCTGTAGGAATTCTTCCTAAAACATCCATGATAAATCCACCTAAGGTTTCATAATCACCTTCTGGAAATTCTATTCCTGTCTTACTTATTAAATCATCTAAATTTACTGATCCATCTACATCTATTTCATTTTCACTCATTTGGATATATTCTTCTTCTTCCTCATCATACTCATCACGAATATTACCCACTATGGCTTCAATTAAATCTTCTATAGTAACTATACCTGAAACACCACCATATTCATCTGCTACTATACTCATCTGAATACGATTTTCTAACATTTCTGCAAATAATTCTCCACATCTTTTTGTTAGTGGTATATATACTGTATTTCTCATTAATCCTCTTACTGTTACTTCTTTAGGTACTTCTTTTCCTACAAATGGTAATAAATCTTTTACATGTAAAATTCCTAAAACATTGTCAATTTCTTCATCATAAACTGGCAATCTAGAATAACCTGCGTCTATTGCTATTTCCAATGCTTCATGAATCGTTGCATCTACAGGTACTGCTTCAATATCAGTTCTTGGAGTCATTATATCTTCTGCATTCATATCATCAAATTCAAATATATTATCAATCATATTTTTTTGAATGATTTCTATAACTCCTTTTTCACCACCAACATCTACCATCATCCTTATTTCTTCTTCTGTTAATTCTTCTTCGTTAGCATGTGGATCCATTCCAAACAATCTCACTACAAAATTTGTAGAAAGTGATAGGAATTTTACAACTGGTTTAAATATCTTTGCTATTATATCTAATATTCTTATAAAAGCAAATGATAATTGCTCTGACTTTTGCATTGCTATTCTCTTTGGTACAAGCTCACCTAATACAAGTGTAAAATAAGAAGTTATTAATGTTACTAATATAAAACTTGCAGATTGTATTGAACTTGTATTTTCAGATAGAAATGGTAATACTTTTACTAACCAATTTGCAAATGGTTCAGATAAATTTGAAGCTGCACTACCTGCTGTGAAGAATCCAGCTAATGTAACTCCAATTTGTATTGTTGCTAAGAAATTTGAAGAATCGCTTACTAATTTTACAATCCTTTTTGCTTTTTTATTGCCCTCGTCTGCCATTTTTTTCAATTTGTTGTCATTTAATGAAATTAATGCAATCTCTGATGCAGCAAAAAAAGCATTTAATAAAATTAAGATAAATAATAGTAAAATCTGGAAACCTATCGAGGCTCCGGTCGGCTCAATGTCCATAATTGATGCTATCCCCTTTCAAATTATAAGTATTTATTATTGATTATTCAATAATATTGTTTATATAAAAATAGATAGAGATTAACTCTACCCATCTTTTAATAACCCTATTAAGTATTTTATTGGTATCTTGCTCTAAAAAGTTAATCTAAAAATATTAATATATTCAATTTATTGTATCATACTTTTTAAAAATAGACTATAGTTTTTATTCATTTATATTTCGTAAATTAAAATTGAGTTCTCACTATATAATTCTACTTCTATTATTTTATTTTTTATAATAAAAGCATTGTACCCATTATCATTTTTATCTATTATAAAGACTGGTGTATCTGTTTTTATTATTTTATTTATACTAGCCTCATCTATATTTTCAGTTAATAGTATAGAATAATCATCGTAATTTCCCTCTATAGTAAAATTATATTTATCAGATATAATTCTTCCTGTTTTATTATAATATTCAAGTGGATTTAGTGGTATGCCAATATTTTCACTGTTATTTTCAATAATATTTATTATCTGATTATAATAATCATAGTTATTTAAATCTATTAACATATAGCTAGAATATACTTCTCTTTTAATATTATTAGAATATAAATCATATGCTATTTTACTATCAATTATCCCATTTTTTAATTCTAAAAATCTTTCAACTATCATATTTTCTATTATATAAGGCACTCCTGCATTTTCATCATATCCCAATGCTATAATTGGTTTCACATCTATATTCACTAAGTTATCAGAATTAAATATATCTATAATTAAAGATAATATTTCAAATTTATCTCTACCATTTGGTTTTTCACTATCTAATTTTAAAAATCTATAGCCAAAACATAATAGTTCAATATCATTTTCCACTGCTTCAATAATTGAATTATATAATATATTCTTTATTTCATCTATATCGTTGCTTTTTAAATTATATGTAGCTAATCCTATTTTCATAATATCACCTATATTTCATATAATAACACACCTATATCTTCCATTTCTAATTCTTCAAGAATATCTCCATCTTTAATTACCAAAGCACCACCTCTTGCTTTATTTTCCATATCCAAGTAGCTATTTATAAAAAGAATTGGAACTTTAATATTTTTTACCCTTTCGGCATATTCATATTTCATTGTCTTCCATTTCTCTACAGAAAAATCCACATAAACCGGCCATAATAATGCATCTATTTCTAAATTTTCATATTCAATTAATTTTTCATCATCATACCAAAGATCTCCACAAAGGGCTAGTGATAAATTCTTCTCTTTATAGTTAAATCTTTCTATTTTATCGCCTTCTCTATATCTAAAATCATCCCAATAGTGTTTTTCTTTCCAACCAGGGCTTATTCTTCTAAAATTATATATTATATCTCCTTCTGTATTTACTATAATATTTGATGAATATATACAATTATCACCTTCTATGTTTTTCTCTATATATCCTATAGATATATCTGGCATTTCATTAATATTAAATCCTCTTTTTACAAGCTTATTATATATTTTAACTATTATATCTTTCATATTGTCCATAGTCAGTGAATTTTCTAAATCCCTTTTATAATCACCTTTTATATAATAAAAGCCTTGATAATATGCTTCACCAAAACATAATAAATCAATATTATTTTCAATACCATATATTATATATTTTTCTAATTGGATATCTGCAAATAGTAAATCATTTGTTTTCATTTCTGCTACTACTAATCCTATTTTCATAATATAACTACCTATATCAATTTTACCATATAAAAAATAGGATGTTTCCATCCTATCTTATAATATATTCTAATTCATGTTTTTTATCTCTTTCCATTAGATTTATAACTGCTTTTTTTACATCACAATCATTATATAGAACATTATAAATCTCTTCTGTTATTGGCATTTCAATATTTAATTTCTTAGCAAGTTCATAAGTTGATCTTGTAGTTTTTATTCCTTCAACTACCATTCCAATTTTTTTAACAGTTTCATCTAAATTATTTCCTTCACCAATTAATATACCCGCTCTTCTATTTCTACTATGCATACTTGTACAAGTTACTATTAAATCACCAATACCTGCTAAACCATAAAATGTTTCTGATTCTGCCCCTAATGCAACTCCCAGTTTAGATATTTCTATGATACCTCTTGTCATAAGTGCAGCTTTTGTATTGTCACCATAGCCTAAACCATCAGATATCCCCGCTCCTAATGCTATTACATTTTTTAATGACCCACCAAGTTCAACCCCTACAACATCTGTATTAGTGTATACTCTAAAATTAGTTGTCATAAAAGTATCTTGAACATATTCTGCTATTTTTATATTTTCACATGCTGAAACAACTGTTGTTGGCATATCTAATCCAACTTCTTCTGCATGGGATGGACCAGATAGTACTACATATTCATTATTAGGTAATATTTCTTTTACTATTTCAGATACTCTCATTAGTGAATTATTTTCAATTCCTTTTGCAATATTCACTAGAATTTGATTATCTGTAAAATATTCTTTATTTTCATTAAGTATATCTCTAATTGTATGTGATGGAGTCCCTAATACTATTATTTCACTTTCTCTAATGGTGTTTTCTATATCTGATACTATATTTAGATTTTCAGGTAGAATAACTCCTGGTAAATATTTTTTGTTTTCTCTTGATTTTAATATTTCTTCTATTTGTTCAGTATCTCTAATATACATAGTCACAGAATAATTCTTATTTGCCAGCACTCTTGCTATAGCTGTTCCCCAACTACCTCCACCTAATACTCCTATTTTCATTTATTTCACCACCTATTTTATTCGCTGACCTAATTTTGATTCAGTTCCATTTCTAAGTCTTTTTATATTATCTTTATGTTTCAAAACTGCAATTGTACCTAATGATACTGTTAATAATAAAAACTTAATATCAAAAGGTCTCTTTAATATAATCCCAAGTAAGCCCACTAATGATGCGGCAGTTATTGAACCAAACGAAACATATCTAGTCAATATAACAGCTATTAAAAAAATAATTACTAATCCAATTGCAGTTGGATAATGAATATATAATAATATTCCTAAAGATGTAGCTATACCTTTACCACCTTTAAATTTCATTAATATTGGCCAATCATGTCCTATTACAACAAAAAATGCAGCTATTAATGCTCCATCATACCCTAATATTTTATTTCCAATATATGCTGCTAATACTCCCTTTAAACAATCAAATAATAATGTTAAAATTCCCAAACCAATACCATAAACTCTTAAAGCATTGGTTGCCCCTGCATTTCCACTTCCCATTGTTCGAATATCTGAATTTTTTAAAACTTTTCCTAAAATATAACCCGTGGAAATATTTCCAATAAAATAAGAAACTAAAATTATAATTAATATTTTCATCTTATTCTCCTCTTTCTCTAAATTCAAATTTTAGAGGTACTCCTTGAAAACCAAAATACTGTCTTATTTGATTTTCTAAATATCTTTGATAGGAGAAATGCATTAATTCTCTATCATTTATAAATATTAAAAACCTTGGTGGACCAACTGATACTTGCGTACCATAATATATTTTAAGTCTTACACCTTTATCTGAAGGTGGTTGATTCATTAACACCGCTTCATTAATTATATCATTTAATACTCCTGTACTTATCCTTAAATTATAATTGTTACTTACTACATTAATTGTTTCAAATAATTTATCTACTCTTTGTCCTGTCTCTGCTGATATAAATATTATTGGTGCATAGTTTATAAAACCTAACATTCTTCTAATATCAGATTCAAATTCTTTTACTGTATTATTATCTTTTTCAATTAAATCCCATTTATTTACTGCTACTATTAATGCCTTCCCATTATCATGGGCATATCCTGCAATTTTTGTATCCTGTTCTGTAACTCCTTCTGTGGCATCTATTACTAATACAGAAATATCTGATCTATCTATTGCTGATAATGTTCTTACTACACTATATCTTTCTACATTTTCATATATTCTGCCTTTTTTTCTTAAACCTGCTGTATCTATTAATATATATCTATTCCCATTATGTTCATAAAATGTGTCTATTGCATCTCTTGTTGTTCCAGGAATATTTGTTACAATGACTCTATCTTCTCCCAGTATTCTATTTATAAGTGAAGATTTTCCCACATTTGGTTTCCCAATTAATGAAACTTTTATTATATCTCTATCATATTCTGTATCAACATCTTTTGGAAAATGGTTTACTACTTTATCAAGTAAATCACCTATCCCCATACTTTGCTCAGCAGAAATTGGTACTATATCACCTAATCCCAATTCATAGAATTCGTAAATTCCCTCATCAAAACCTTTTGTATCCATTTTATTTGCAGCTATTACTATTTCTTTACCAGATAATCTTAATAAATTTGCTATTTCTTCATCTGCTGGTGTGAGCCCAACTACTCCATCTACAACAAAGATTATAACATCCGCCATATCCATTGCCAATTCTGCTTGCATTTTTATATTTTTAGTTATTAATTCTTCTGATTCTGGATCCAATCCACCTGTGTCTATTATTGTAAAATATTTTCCAAGCCATTCACCTTCAGCATAAATTCTATCCCTTGTAACTCCTGGTGTATCTTCTGTTATGGCAATTCTACTCTTAGTAATTCTATTAAATAATGTAGATTTTCCTACATTTGGTCTACCTACTACACATACTACTGCTCTATTCATTGTTTCACCTCATTACTTCTTTCTTTTACTATTTTATATATTATAACATTATTTTAGTATTTATATTCCTTAAAAGGATATAGTTTTATATTTGAATTTTTAGGATTATATATAAATTTATCTAGATCCCAACTACTACCATTAAATGCTTCTAATCTTCTCGATTCAGTTGGTATTTCACAAATTTTTTCTTTCAATACGGAGCCTTTTATTTTACAACTTTTCTATTTTTCAAATTATACTTAAAATAATAATCCTTTAGAATATTATGATCTCTTATTCCAAATATAATTATATTTTTTTCATCTTCTGACATATTAACATTATAATAAGTATCTATACCAAAAGCTTTTTCAGCATTAAAATTAAATGAATTTTCAATATTGCCATTTCTAATATTATATACAAATACCCCAATAGTCAAATTAAAAGCAATTTTATCATTTTTTTCATAAAATAAATGCCCTAGTTCTGCTCTCTTGTTGGCATCTTCATATTTTATCTCTAATAGCAAATAATTATGATATTTCATATTATATAATAAAATTAAAAGAATAAGTGTTAATATTGAAATCTTCAGTTTTCTAATATTTTTCATGATTTTATCCTCTTTAATTCTATTTTATCCTATAAACTAAATAGAACAAGGTCAAAAGACCTTGTTCTAATATTTACAATATCTTATTTATATACTGGATGAGCTGCACAAAGTGCTAAAACTCTTTGCTTTAATTCTTCTCTATCATTTTCTGGGTTTAATGCTAATCCAATAATATTTGCTATTTCTTTCATTTCTGCTTCTTTGAATCCTCTTGTAGTTGCTGCTGGAGTTCCTATTCTTACTCCACTTGTTACAAATGGACTTTCTGGATCATAAGGTATTGTGTTTTTATTTGTTGTGATATTAACTGCTTCTAATAATGCTTCTGCTTCTTTACCAGTTAAGCCTTTATTTCTAACATCCATTAAGATTAAATGATTATCTGTTCCACCTGATACAACTCTTACTCCTTCTTCTTGTAATGCTTCTGCTAATACTTTTGCATTTTTGATAACTTGTTCTTGATAAACTTTAAAGTCATCCTTTAAAGCTTCTCCAAATGCAACTGCTTTAGCTGCTATAACATGCATTAAAGGTCCACCTTGAAGTCCTGGGAATATTGCTTTATCTATCATCTTAGCATATTCTTCTTTACAAAGTATAGCTCCACCTCTTGGTCCTCTTAATGTTTTATGAGTTGTTGTTGTTACAAAATCAGCATATTCTACTGGATTTTGGTGTAAACCAGCTGCTACTAATCCTGCGATATGAGCCATATCTACCATTAAATATGCTCCAATCTCATCAGCGATTTCTCTAAATTTCTTAAAGTCAATAGCTCTTGGATATGCACTTGCTCCTGCAACAATTAGTTTTGGTTTTTCTTCTAATGCTATTCTTCTAACTTCATCATAATCTATTTGTTCAGTTTCTTTATCTACTCCATAAGCTACAAAGTTATAATATACTCCTGAAATATTAACTGGGCTACCATGAGTTAAGTGACCACCTTGTGATAAGTTCATACCTAATACTTTATCACCTGGTTTTAATATTGCAAAATATACCCCTAAGTTAGCATTTGAACCTGAGTGTGGTTGAACATTAACATGATCTGCATTGTATAGTTTCTTCATTCTATCTCTTGCAATATTTTCAACAATATCAACATATTCACAGCCGCCGTAGTATCTCTTTCCTGGATATCCTTCTGCGTATTTATTTGTTAATTTTGAACCCATTGCTTCCATTACTGCTTCTGATACAAAGTTTTCTGAAGCTATTAACTCAATATGCTCTTCTTGTCTTTGTCCCTCTTTATTTATTGCATCCATAACTTCTGGGTCATGTTTTGCTATATTAGAAAAATCCATAATATAAATACCTCCTTTAATCTGTTATAATAGATTTATTATATTTACTATTTCTATCAGTAATATTATATAGTTTATTATAAAGTATTTCAACTATACTTATTAAATATATATTACTTAAATTATTAAATTGAAAGGGTTTTGATAATGTTAAATATAAATAAAGACAGAAATGAAATTCAAAGACTAGTTCTTTTAGCCACAATGGCTGGAAAAATTATGATCCAAAATGGTGCAGAAACTTATAGAGTTGAAGACACCATTGAAAGAATTTGTAAATCACAGAATATTAAATATGCAGATGCTTTTGTACTTCCAACAGGTATTTTTGTTTCATTAGGTTATGGGGATGATATGTTTACTTATTTTTCTAGAGTTTCTTCAACTGGAATAAATCTTGATAAAATAAATTTAGTAAACGATTTTGCAAGAGAATTTACTAATGGAAACATATCTGTCAATGATGGAATTAAAAGACTTAAACAAATTAATAAAATTCCTAATTATAATTTAATAACTAAATCTTTTGCAATTGCTATTTCATCATCATGTTTTTCTTACTTATTAGGTGGTAGCTTTAAGGATATTATTGTTAGTTTTATAATTTCTCTAATAACAGTCACAACTTTGAAGAAAATAGAAAAATACAAATTAACATTCTTTTTAAATAACTTTTTAGGTTCTATGTTAATAACGGTTCTAGCATTAATAATATTACAATTTAATCCAACACAGAATATGGACAAAGTAATTATAGGTTCTATAATGTTTATGGTTCCAGGAGTTGCCATCACAAATGCAATGAGGGACACGATGTCGGGAGATTTTACTTCAGGATTATCCAGAGCATTAGAAGCAGGATTCTCAGCTCTAGCTATTGCTTTTGGAGTTGGAGTTATTCTCAATATGTATTATTAAAGGAGGTTACTATGTATTTTTTTGAGATTATAAAGCAGTTTATTATTTCATCTATAGGCACTTTAGGTTTCTCTATATTATTCGGCGTCCCTGCTAATGCCATGATAGAATCTGCAGCAATTGGTGGAACTGCTTGGACAGTTTATTATATATCTAAAGGAGTACTAAACTCTTCAATTTATGCTGCATTTTTAGGTGCTTTAACTGTAGGACTTATTGGAGAGATCTTAGCACGTCATTATAAAAAGCCAGCTACCGTATTTACAATACCAGGTATCATACCTTTAGTTCCTGGTTCTGGAATGTATTATACTATGTTAGCACTTGTTAATAATAATTATGGTGAGGCTTTAAATAAAGGAATCGAAACATTTTTTATCGCAGCAGCTATTTCAATAGGAATTATTATAACTACTTCATTATCTAGGTCAATTAATAGAGCAAAGTTCTATAAATAACAAAGCAAAACTAATCCTAGGATTAGTTTTGCTTTGTATATTTTAACATAATTGCTATTAAATTATCTAAATCTTTTTCTTTCATACTTCCGTCTTTATAATCTACTAAACAAGTTTTCATATAATTTTCTAATACTAAGCCACCAACAGCATTCATTGCAGATCTAACTGCAGATACTTGTATTAGTATATCACCACAATATTGCTCTTCTTCAACCATTTTTTGTATTCCTTTTACTTGTCCTTCAATTAATCTTAATCTTCTAAGTACTGATTTCCTATTTTCACTTATTTTATTTGCTACTTTCTTATTGTCAAGCATGCTAACCCCTCCAAGTATTAATCATTTATTATTCTTATCATTCTTAACATATTATCTGTCCTATTTTTCATTCTTCTGTCAATAAGATTTAATATGCCAAAGGAAAATATCAATGAAATAATTCCTGTTAGAAATCCATACAGTTCATAATTTTCATATCCTAAGTCATGAAATCTATTTATTCCTAAAATTATACCCATAACAAATAATGCCGCTGGTATTAAATAAATAATAAAAGTATATTTTAAAATTGTTTTGCTTTCACCTTGTATCTCAACTAAATCACCTATTTTTGCTCCAATTGTATTGTCAATATCCACTATTAAGCTTGGTGTATCACAACCACTACAAGATTTACAACTACCACTACACCCCGATATTCTTTTTACTTCTATTCTTGCCTTTTCTCCTTTAGTTTCTAATACGAATCCAACCTGCTCCATATTATTCACCTCCAAAAACTAAATCCCTAATAACTACTGATGCCATTATCATACCTGCAACTGGTGGAACAAATGAAATACTTCTTGGTATAGATTTTCTATTATCTTCCATTTCTACAGACTTTATTAATGGCTTCTCATCTGACCAAACAACTTTCAAATCTTTTATATTTCTTTTCTTTAATTCTCTCCTCATAACCTTTGCTAGAGGACATTCATAAGTTTCATATATATCACCAATTTTTAATCTCTCAGGTTGTATTTTATTTCCAGTTCCCATGCTAGATATTATTTTAATATTTTTTTCCTTGGCATTTTCAATTAGCGATAATTTAGATGTTATTATATCTATGGCATCCACAATATAATCATATTTATCTTTAAAGAAGATTTCTTTGTTTTCTTCAGTATATTTTTCATTTATTATATTTACCACTAGATTTTTATTGATAGATAATAGTCTATCTTTCATAACCTCAGTTTTCTTTTTTCCAACTGTCTCTAATATTGCATGAATTTGTCTATTTAAATTAGTTATATCTATTATATCATAATCTACTAAAGTTATCCTACTTAATCCACTTCTGACTAATGCTTCTGCTGCATATGAGCCAACACCACCAATACCAAATACCACAACATGTGAATTTTCCAATATTTTCATTCCTTCTTCTCCTAAAAGTGAAGTCGTTCTTGAAAATTGTTCTAACATTTTTTCACCATCCTAAAGATAAAAGGAATTGAACAAGTCAATTCCTTAAAATTAATTTTCTGACATTATTTTAACATGAACCTCATCTAATTGTTTTTCTGATACAGATGATGGTGCTCCAGTTAATAAACATTCTGCAGATTGCGTCTTTGGAAATGCAATAACATCTCTAATATTTTCTGTCTCTAATAATAACATAACTAGGCGATCAAATCCATAGGCAATTCCACCATGTGGAGGTACTCCATATTTAAATGCTTCTAGTAGGAAACCAAATTTATCATTTGCTTCTTCTTCTGTAAATCCTAATGATTTAAACATTTTTGTTTGGATTTCAGAATTGTTTATTCTAATACTTCCTCCACCAATTTCATCACCATTTATTACTATATCATATGCTCTAGCTCTTACTTTTTCTGGTTCAGTTTCTAATAATTCCATATCCTCTATCATTGGATGTGTGAATGGATGATGCTTTGCTACATATCTGCTTTCCTCTTCATCATATTCAAATAGCGGGAATTCTGTTATCCAAACTAATTCTAATATACTATTGTCAACTAATCCTAAGTCTCTTGCAATTTTATTTCTTAAATTACCTAGAGAATCTGAAACCACTTGATTTTTATCTGCAACTATTAATATTAAATCTCCATCTTTACCATTAACTCTTTCTAATAGTTTTTTCATCTCTTCCTCAGATAAGAATTTAGCAATTGGTGAATCTACCTCTCCACCTGTAAGTCTTAAATGTGCCAATCCCTTAGCACCAAAATCTTTAACAAATTTTTCAAGTCTTCCTATTTCTTTTTTACTAATATTTTTCTCATAGCCATTTATATTTATTGCCTTTACTACTCCACCATTTTCAATTGCTCCACTAAATACTTTAAATTCACTATTAGCTAAAATATCTGAAAGGTCTTTTAATTCAAATCCAAATCTTAAATCTGGCTTATCTACTCCAAATCTATCCATAGCTTCATTATAAGTCATTCTTCTTATAGGTAATTCTATTTCTATACCTTTCATCTCTTTAAATATTTCAAAAAGCATCTTCTCATTAATGGATATAATATCTTCTTCATCAACAAAAGACATTTCTATATCTATTTGAGTAAATTCTGGCTGTCTATTTGCTCTTAAATCTTCATCTCTAAAGCATTTTACTATTTGATAATATCTATCCAATCCACCAACCATTAACATTTGTTTTAATAGCTGTGGTGATTGTGGCAATGCATAAAACTCACCAGTTGAAATCCTACTTGGTACTAAATAATCTCTAGCTCCCTCAGGAGTCGGCTTTGTTAGTACAGGTGTTTCTACATCTACAAAATTATGATTATCTAAAAAGTTTCTAACTATTTTAGCAGCCTTATGTCTTGTCTTTAAATTATTTTGCATACTTGGTTTTCTCAAATCCAAATATCTATATTTCAATTTCATAGCTTCTGATACATTGTCATCATCTTTAACATAGATTGGTGGTGTTTCAGATGTATCTAATATTTCCAATTCTTCTACTAATATTTCTATATCACCAGTAGGCATATTTTCATTTTTAGATTGTCTTTCACTCACTTTTCCTCTTATTGATATAACAAATTCTGATCTTATCTTTTCAGCAGCTTCAAATATTTCTTTTTCCGTTGTTTCATCAAAAACAACCTGAGATATTCCAGTTGTATCTCTTAAATCAATAAATATTAATGAACCTAAATTTCTTTCTCTTTGTACCCAGCCAGAAAGAATTACTTCCTCTCCAATATTATCACTTCTCAATTCACCACACATATGAGTTCTTTTTAACTTCATATTATCCCTCCTTAAATAAAAAATCCCTCGTCTCTGATATTATAATCAGGGACGAAGGATAAATTCGCGGTACCACCCTACTTAGGCATTGCCTCACTTATTTTTTAACGCAGTAATCTGCGAACAAATCAATTGTTAACTCAAAGATGTCTTCATTAAATATTAGTATCAGTTTTCACCAACCACTGACTCTCTAAAACTAAGAGATTTAACTACTCTTTCTTATCACTGTTTTTATATAGCACTAATTATATGTTAAATACTCTTATAAGTCAAGAAACTATTTAATATCTTTATTTAACATTCTTAAACTCATTAACCTCATCTCCAATAAAGCCATTGGCATTAATGGTATTACAGTCATCAATAATAGTATTACAAATGAAATATTACTTTCCATATATCTATAAGCAAAAAATAATAGTATTATACTAAGTCCTAACATTGTCAATATTGTATTTCTTACCATTGCCATCAATTTATCTTTACCAATTAACTCTATATCACTAGATTCTATAAAACTAGCTATATATTTATACCACTCATTATCTTTTTTTCTCATTAAAAAGCCGAAAATTAAAATTGTCGGGATAATCAGTAGATAATAAGCTATTAAAATTATTTTACTATCCATATACACACCCCATTTTATTTAATTAATACATAATATAGATACCCTAATAATAATTACCTAAAACAAATGTTCAATATAAAAAAATAGAGTAAAATTTTTACTCTATTTAATCCTTTAAATTTAATTTTTGGAAGAATGCATCTCGTATTTGATAATCATTATTCTCGCTATAATATATTATCTCTCCTGTATTTCCATCTATTTTAAGTAAATTTCCATAGACTATATTTCCTGATATATGATTAATATTATCATCATCCTTTTTAATAAAATAATAAGTCTTATCCATATCATCCATAAAATTCTTACCTATATTTGTTATATCATTTGAGCTAATTTCTATACTATGTTCTACAATATAATTATCTAGTTTGTATAATTTAATATTATTATCACTATCAACTATATACCTTACTGATATATTTGAATCCTCTAGTTCTTGATAGAACATTTTTTCATCTGCTCCATCTTTATCTTCAACATAGTATATATCTGTTAACTGTATTTCTTCTGGTAAATATTTACTATTAAAATTAGCTATAGCTTCTAGTTGAGAATTATACAATTCACTATCTGCCTTTATTAAATCTATTGGATATCTATCTGTTTCAACAAGTAGTTTAATCCGCATATCTTTAGTTTCTTCCCATAGATATTCTGATAGATATATTTCATATGTCTTATCTTTTAAATCTAAATGTTCATTATAATAGTTTTTATCAAAATTATATTCTCCATATCTTCCATACTGACCATTTACAATTGGAATTATAGGAGTATTTGTATCTTCACTAATATATATTTTTTCAACTTTCTCCATATTTTCTTCAAAGTATTTAATTTCTATATAAGAATTCCCTCTATTTTCTTTGTCAAAATATACATCTTCAATTTTCCCAATCACCATCTTAGGCTTTTCATTAATAAATGGATAATCATCAAGTATATGTAATCTTATCTCTTTATTTCTCTTTTCAATACTACTTAGATTATTTAATAACTCTATAGTGTCAATTATATTATCCATTTCCACTTTATATTCTTCTAAAATAGATATCCTTAATTTGTTATATGAATTTGTTCTTCTATTTTCATCTTTTAATATATAATCCATATATCCATTTTCTCTTTTAAAATCATATGCATCTAATGGTATGGATTCCATATAACCAATAGTTTTTTTATCTTTATAAAAATTAAATTTATAATCATTGTTCTTGTCATATCCTATATCCCAATCATCTGGAATTTCACCTTTAAAAAATATATTACCTATTTTTTGATAATCCCTATTTATGGTTTCCACTTTAGGATTATCCAATATCATTATATTATCTTTTACTACATCTAAATCATTAATCATATTCTTATATTCTTCATTAGTATTTGTTATTTCAGTATTGTAACCAGATAAATCTCCATAGTAATATGTATATTGAATATTATCACCTATTAACTTTATATTTTGAGTGGCTATTCTCTTTAAATCTTCTAAATCATATAAATTTCCTTGCAATCTATTTATTGAAAATAGTATTCCTTCTGTACTTGATGATATATAATTTTTATCTTCTAATTCATTGTAGATTTTTTTATTAATAAAATATAAAGTATCAACTTCTTCAATTAAATCATATTTATCCTCCCATGAACTTGGCAGTTTCAACGCTATACCAAAATCATTATTTTCATAATATATATGATTTTTATCGAAATCCTTAACTATATCTACAGTATTATCTTTTCCACTACAGCTTACTAAGAAAGTAATAGATAGTATAATAGTGATAATAATAATTCCTATAAATCTACTTTTCTTTTTTACACCAGATAATATATTTTCAAACCTATTTTTTAATGTACTTTTACCACCAGAAAAATT
>RRZU011431334.1_pt1 | contig 18522 bp, 12 predicted proteins | sample 2165561 | NCBI WGS metagenome assembly RRZU01 (sample SAMN10456909, study PRJNA506462) | wastewater metagenome | isolation source: wastewater sludge | place: USA: Moscow, Idaho | reverse complement strand
GGTTTCACGATCCACAATCCGGCCTATCAGGGCGTTTTTCCGCCTGCCGCCTATGCCGAGCTCGAGCTGCCGGCGGATTTCTTCTCGATTCACGGCCTTGAATACCACGGCCAACTGTCATTCATGAAATCCGGCATCGCCTATGCCGACCGGATCACGACCGTGTCGCCGAGCTATGCGCGCGAAATCACCACGCCGGAGCAGGGTTGCGGGCTTGACGGGCTGTTGCGCCAGCGCGAAGCGGTGCTTTCCGGGATACTGAACGGTGTCGATGACGCCGTCTGGAATCCGGCCGCCGATCCACTGAGCGAGGCGCCGTACAGCGCGGCCAAGCCTGCCGGCAAGTCGCGCTGCAAGTTGGCGCTGCAGCGGCAGTGTGGTCTTGCCGAGCGCGATGACGCGCCACTGTTTGGTGTCGTCAGTCGCCTGACCGAGCAGAAGGGCTTGCATCTGGTGCTCGCAGGACTTGGCGAAATTACCTCGCGCGGCGGGCAGGTCGTCGTGCTCGGCAGCGGCGATGTGCAAATGGAAGCGGCTTTCCGTGGCGCGGCCGAAGCCGATCCGGCCAATGTTTCCGTCCGGATCGGCTATGACGAGGCGTTTGCCCACCGGATCATGGCCGGTTGCGACGTGATCATGGTTCCCAGCCGCTACGAACCGTGCGGCTTGACCCAGCTCTACGGTCTGAAATATGGCGCGTTGCCGCTGGTGCGCCGCGTCGGCGGGCTGGCGGATACCGTGACCGATTGCAGTCTGGAGAATCTGGCCGAGGGGCGCGCAACCGGCATGGTGTTCGACGAGTTCAGCGTGGATGGCTTCACCCAGGGTGTGCGGCGTGCATTTGCGCTGTGGGCGCGGCCGAAGGACTGGAAAGCGGTGCGCTGCAACGGCATGCAGCAGGATGGCAGCTGGCAGCCCGTTGCCGAACGCTATTTGGCATTGTACCGGGGGCTTGTTTAAAAAAGCATATTAATCAATGAGTTGCGTTTGCTTGCAATGACTGCCTGAGCGGCGGAAAACGGAGTGTAAATGACTATCGCCTTTGAATATGATTCGCCCGGCAATGATGTCGAGGCCTTGCGGCGTGCAATCTCGAACAAGCTGGTGTTTTCGGTTGGCAAGGATCCATATTCGGCGCAGCCGAAAGACTGGTTCAGCGCGACCTTCCTGGCCGTGCGCGACCGCATGGTCGAATCCTGGATGCGCTCGACGCGGGCGCAGTATTCGCAGGATTCGCGTCGCGTCTACTACCTGTCGATGGAATTCCTGATGGGGCGGGCGCTGTCGAACGCGCTGATATCGCTCGATCTGCTTGACACGGTCAGGTTGGCGCTCGACGAAATGGGCGTCAATCTCGACGAGATCATGGACTCGGAACCGGATGCCGCGCTCGGCAACGGCGGCCTCGGCCGGCTGGCGGCCTGCTTCCTCGATTCGATGGCGGGCCTCGGGCTGCCGGGAATGGGTTACGGCATTCGTTACGACTATGGCATGTTCAAGCAGAACATCGTCGACGGTCAGCAGATGGAAACGCCGGACTACTGGCTTTCCGCGTTCAACGTGACCGAGTTTCCGCGCGAGGAAGTGTATTACGTGATCCGTTTTGGCGGCCGGCTCGAGACCGAAAACGGCAAGACCCTGTGGGTCGACACGCAGGACGTTCGTGCGACCGCCTACGACTACATCATTCCCGGCTATCAGAACGGCGTGGCTAATACGCTGCGCCTGTGGTCGGCCAAGGCCGGTCGCGAGATTAACCTGACCAAATTCAATCAGGGCGACTATTTCGCCGCGGTCGAGGACAAAAACCAGTCCGAGAACGTCTCGCGCGTGCTGTACCCGGATGATTCGACCTACGGCGGCCGGGAGCTGCGTCTGCGCCAGGAATATTTCTTTATTGCAGCCAGCCTGCGCGATATTCTGCACCGCTATTCCCTGACGCACGAAACGCTTGAGCAGCTGCCGGAAAAGGTCGCAATCCATCTGAACGATACCCATCCGGTGCTCGCGGTTCCCGAACTGATGCGAATCCTGATCGACGACTATCGCGTTGACTGGGATACCGCCTGGGCCTATACGCAGCGGGTTTTCAGCTACACGAACCATACGCTGATGGGCGAAGCGCTCGAGACCTGGCCGCTCGACATGTTTGGTCGCCTGCTGCCGCGCCATCTGCAGATCATTTTCGAGATCAACGAGGTGTTTCTGAAGCAGGCCGCGCAGAGTGTGCCGGAGGATGCCGATTTCATCCGGCGCGTATCACTGATCGACGAAGGGGGCGAGCGCAAAGTGCGCATGGCCTGGATCGCCGTCGTCGCGAGTCACACGATTAACGGGGTTTCCGCGCTGCATTCCGAGCTGATGCGCCAGTCGATCTTCAAGGATTTTTACCGCCTGTATCCGGAACGCTTCACGAACGTCACGAATGGCGTCACGCCAAGGCGCTGGCTCGCCCAGGCAAACCGGCCGCTCTCGGCGCTGATCGACAAGGCCATTGGCCAGACTTGGCGCAGCCGGCTCGATGAACTGGCCGAACTGAAATCGCATGCCGACTATCCGCAGTTTGTTGCCGAATTCCGCGCAGCCAAGCTCGCGAACAAGGAGCGGCTGTCGCGCTATGTCGCGCAGCGCATGGGTGGCTATATCGACCCGAACGCGCTGTTCGATGTGCAGGTCAAGCGCATCCATGAATACAAGCGCCAGTTGCTGAACGTGCTGCATGTGATTACGCGCTATAACCGCATCCTGAAAGATCCGGAAGGGGACTGGGTGCCGCGCGTCGTGATCTTCGCCGGCAAGGCCGCGTCGGCCTACAAGATGGCCAAGACGATCATTCACCTGATCAATGACATCGCGGTGAAGATCAACAATGACCCGCGTATCGGTAATCGGCTGAAAGTCGTGTTCATTCCGAATTACAGCGTGAGTCTGGCCGAGATCATTATTCCGGCCGCCGACCTGTCCGAACAAATTTCGACCGCCGGACTCGAGGCGTCCGGTACCGGCAACATGAAGTTCGCGCTGAACGGCGCGCTGACGATCGGCACCTGGGACGGAGCGAATGTCGAGATCGCCGAAGCGGTCGGCATGGACAACATCTTTATTTTCGGCAACCGCGCCGACGAGGTCGAGCGCCTGCGCCGCGAAGGCTATAACCCGCGTGCGATCTACGAGGCGAACCCGGAACTGCACGAGGCGCTGACCCAGATCGCGACCGGCCATTTTACGCCGCAGGACCCCGAGCGCTACCGCGTGATCTACGATGTGCTGGTCAACTGGGGCGACCATTACCAGCTGCTGGCCGATTATGCCGATTACGTGGCCACGCACGACAAGGTCGATGCGCTGTACCGCGAGCCGGAGGTCTGGGTAAGGAAGGCGATCTGCAATGTGGCCGCGATGGGCGGATTTTCGTCCGACCGCGCGATTGCCGAGTACGCCGAGCGAATCTGGCATACCCAACCGATCAAACTTTGAATGGATTTGAACCGATGACTCAGGATCCCCATCTGACCGAAGTCTCGCTCGAGAGCGAGCGGGTTTACGACGGCAAACTGCTGCATATCAATTGCGACACGGTTCGTCTGCCGGACGGCCGGCAGGCTTTTCGCGAATATGTCGTCCATCCGGGCGCGGTGATGGTGATTCCGGTGCTTGACGATGGTCGCCTGCTGGTCGAGCGCCAGTACCGCTATCCGTCGCACCAGGTTTTTGTCGAGTTCCCGGCCGGCAAGCTGGATCCTGGCGAGGACCCGCTCGAGTGCGGCAAGCGCGAACTGCTCGAGGAAACCGGTTATACCGCCGAGGAGTGGGAATACCTCGGCGTGTTCCACCCGCTGATCAGCTATTCAAGCGAGGTGATTCATTTCTTTATCGCCCGCCAGCTGACCACCGGCCCGGCCTGCCTCGACGAAGGGGAATTCCTGGAAGTGCTGCCGATGAGCCTGGAGACGCTGAAAGCCGGGATTCTCGACAACAGCATCACCGACTCGAAGACGATTGCGGGCGTGTTCTGGTTGATGAATAAGTAAAAAGTATATATAAATCAAGTAGTTATGATTTATTGGCTGGGCCGGGGATCTTGACGATCGTTGCACTGAACGGTTGACGGCAGGCTAGCGAAAGATGGCAGCCGCCATGGCGCAGGTGACGCCAGTGGATTGCGCCGATGGCCTGTTCGCTGGCTGGATCGAATGCCGCCGGCTTACCGGCCGCCAGTTCGCGCAGGCCGGCCTTGAATGCGGCCTCGCGCAGCGTCCAGATGCGCTGGAACCGTTCCAGCCGCTGTTCCGGCGAGCTTGCTGCAGCCACCCAGGCCGCTTCATCCTCGGTGAATGCCCGCGCTGCCAGCGCGGACCAGTCCCGCTGCCGTGCCGGGAATTCGATGTCCAGTCCGACGCGTGCACTTTGCGAGAACACGACTGCGACATAGGGCCCGCTGTGCGAGATGCTCGCGTGCCAGTCCGGCTCGCCGGCATAAACCGGGTAATCGCGCGCCTCGATGATTTGATCCTGCCGGCAACCGGCAGCCTGCGCCATCAGCCAGCGGCCGAGAATAAACTGCCGGCGGCGCTCGGGCGCGATGATGCGCTCGAGCCTCGCCTGGCACGAGGAGCTGAGCGAGGCGGCCAGCCGATCGCGGTCGGCGATCCGGCTGCTGTCGATGATAAGAACAGTGAGCGCGATCATGGGCTGATTGTCTCATGCAGCGACCGCTTGGGCACCGGAAAGCCGCTTGTGATGATGCGCCGCAGCGAGAGGCACGCTATACCTGATTTTGTCCCCAGCTACGTGCGGGTCATTCGCGGAGAACCATCATGAAACTTGCCCTCTATGGTGTCACAGCCCTCAATCCCAGTGCCGAGGCCACGGAAATCGTCACCCAGGTCAATGCGCTGGTCATCAGCAGGAAAGCCAATCTGGATCGCGACCGGGTCCAGGCCGTCCTTGACGAGATCGCCAGCGCCGAGGTTCAGGCGCGCCATGCCCTGAAAGTCGTCGAGACGGATTTCGACATGGATCACGACGAATAAGCACCATTTCTTCCGGAAAAAGCTCGCCGCGGCCGGATTTTTTGTCCCGACCGCTCGCTACGCGGCGCTGCAGTCAGTGTTCCCGGGCCGGCGGATCATGCGACAATCGCGCCTTGATCCGACTTGCGCCGAAGGCTGCCTGATGCAAACGACTGAACACTTTATCGAAGGCAAGGATGCCTCGCTCGAATCCACGATCGCGACGATGCAGAAAAAACTTGCCGCAGCCGGGTTTGTGGTCCAGGAGCGTTCCTGGCTGCACCCGGTCGACAATATCTGGTCGGTGCATGTCTGCGACCGCGACTGCCCGCTGCTGTATTGCAACGGCAAGGGCGCGTCGGAGCTCGCAGCCCGGGCGAGCGCGCTCGGCGAATTCTTCGAGCGCGTCAGCAGCAATTATTTCTGGACGCATCACTACCTCGGCCAGACGGTTGCCAATGCACCGTTCGTCCACCTGCCGCAGGAAAAGTGGTTTCAGCCGGGCAAGAATGGCGCATGGCCACGGGAGCTGCTGACTCCCGAGCTGCAGAATTTCTACAACCCGGAAGGCGATGTCGCCGCCGAACAGTTGGTCGACCTGAATTCCGGCCACACCGGGCGCGGCATCTGCGCGCTGCCGTATACCCGGCTGCGCGACGGGGAAACCATCCATTTTCCGGTCAATATCACCGGCAATCTGTATGTCAGCAACGGCATGGCCGCCGGCAACACCCCGGCCGAGGCGCGCGCGCAGGCGCTGTCCGAGGTCGTCGAGCGCTATGTGAAATTCCGCGTGATCCGCGACGGCCTGTGCCTGCCTGACGTCCCGGACGAAGTGATCGCACGCTACCCGCAGGTCGCCGCCGACATTGCTGCGTTGCGCGCGGCCGGCTTCGGTATTCTGGTCAAGGACGCGTCGCTCGGCGGCGAATACCCGGTCATGAACGTGACGCTGCTGAATCCGCGCGACCAGGGCTGCTTCGTCAGCTTCGGCGCGCATCCGCATTTCGGCGTGGCGCTCGAGCGCGCGCTGACTGAGCTGTTGCAGGGCCGGGCGCTCGACGCGCTCGACGGCTTCCCGGCGCCCGGCTTCAACATGGAAGAGGTCGCGAGTACGCCGAACCTGGAAATCCACTTCGTCGATTCGAGTGGCGTCGTCAGCTGGCGTTTCCTTGGCGATGAGCCGGATTTCGCTTTCTGCGACTGGAACCACGGCGGCGATACGAAGCAGGACTACGGCTGGCTCGTTGAAAAGCTGCATGAGGACGGCTACGACCTCTATCTGGCCGAGTACGACCACCTTGGCGTGTACGGTTGCCGCATCCTGGTTCCGGGCATGTCGGAAATCTATCCGGTTGACGACCTGCGCTGGGAAAACAATAGTGTCGGCAATGCGCTGCGGCTGTATCTGCTCGATCTGCCGTCGCTCGACGACGATGCGAGCGGCGAACTGCTGACGCTATTGAGTGAACTCGGGCTCGACGACTCGCGTCCGGTCGCTGCGCTGATTGGCCTCGCGCCCGATCCGGGTTCGGCCTGGGAAGCGTTGCGGGTCGGCGAACTGAAAACGCTGCTGGCGCTGGCTGCCGGCGACGGCGATGCGATCGTCGAAGGCTGCGAGTGGATTCGTCACTTCGGCCAGCTTGACCCGGAGCGGTTGCGGGTCTACCGCTGCGTCGAAGATGTCGTCGGACTCGACGGCGACGAGGCGTATTCCCGCTCGCTGCAATTGCTGTACGGCGAAGCCACGCTCGCGCTGGCGCTCGACTTGCTGAACGGCGAGCAGCGCTTCTTTGGCCTCGCGGCGCTGGGCGCTGACTTTGAAGGCTCGGCCGCGCACCGGCAATTGCTCGCAGCCTATGCGAAGGTGCAGGCGTGCAAGGCAGGCTGATTGGGTTTCGTCCGGGCTGCGACAATCGCAGGCGGTTTGGCAAGGAGCGGTACGCATGATCGTGATTCTCGGCGCGATGGATAGCGAGATCGAAAGCTTCCTGTCTGTCATGGACGGCCGGCAGGCGCATCACTGGCATGGTTTCGAGCACCATCAGGGTGAAATCGAAGGCCGCACGGTGCTGGTCGGCAAAAGCGGCGTCGGCAAGGTCATGGCCGCGATGGTCACGCAGCGCCTGATCCATGAATACCAGCCGGACGCGGTGTTGTTCACGGGCCTCGCCGGCAGCCTGCAGCCGCACATCGAGATCGGCGATACGCTGATTGCGCGCGATCTCGTTCAGCACGACATGGAAACCTCGCAGATCGGTTATCCGCGCGGGCAGATTCCGTTTACCGACTGGCGCTTCGTCCCGGGCGACGAACGCCTGCTGCGCATCGCCGAGGGCTTCCAGCCGACGCAGGGCCGGGCGCATCTTGGCCGGATCTGCACAGGCGACCAGTTCATCACGCACCGCGAGATGACCAGCCACGCCTATCTGACCGGCGAGCTGGCCGGCGATGCGGTCGAGATGGAAGGCGCGAGCGTCGCGCAGGGCTGCGCGGTCAACCGCGTGCCTTGCCTCGTCGCGCGCACGATCTCGGACAAGGCCGACGGCAGCGCCGCGGCGAATTTCGAAGAGTTTCTGCCGCGCGCGAGCCACAATAGCCTCGATTTTGTGCGGCACATGCTTGCGCGTATGTAACTTATTGATTTATTGATGTTTTAAATTAAAAAAGGGCTCCAATCTGGAGCCCTTCCCGTTTTGCTGGTTAGTAGATCAGCGTGGCAGCACGCTTTCTCCCATCAGGAATGCATCGACTTCGCGCGCGGCCTGACGGCCTTCGCGGATGGCCCAGACCACGAGTGACTGGCCACGGCGCACATCGCCCGCAGCAAATACCTTCGGCACGTTGGTCGCATAGCAGCCTTCGCCATCGGTGGTCGCCTTCGCGTTGCCGCGCCCGTCTTTCTCGATGCCGAAGCCTTCCAGCAGGCTCGCGACCGGATTCACGAATCCCATCGCCAGAAAAACGAAATCGGCCGGGATTTCCTTTTCGCTGCCGGGCACCTCGACCATCTTCATCTGGCCGGTTTTGGCATCCTTCTGCCATTCGACGCTCGCGATGACCATGGATTTGAGTTTGCCGTTTTCGCCCCTGAATTCCTTGGTCGTGATCGACCACTGGCGCTCGCAGCCTTCCTCGTGGCTGCTCGACGTGCGCAGCTTCAGCGGCCAGTATGGCCAGGTCAGCGCCTTGTTTTCCTGCACTGGTGGCTTGGGCATCACCTCGAGTTGCAAGACGGATTTTGCGCCCTGGCGGGTGCTGGTACCGACACAGTCGGAACCGGTGTCGCCGCCGCCGATCACGACGACCTGCTTGCCGGAAACCTTGATCTGATCCTTCAGTTTGTCGCCGGCGTTGATCTTGTTCTGCTGCGGCAAAAATTCCATCGCGAAATGGACGCCCTCGAGCTCGCGTCCGGGAATCGGCAGGTCGCGCGGCGTTTCGGAACCCGCTGTCAGCAACACAGCATCGAAATCCTTGACCAGTTTTTTCGGACTGATCTTTTCCTTGGCATCGCAACCCACACCTTTGGGCAGGTCGGCCTCACCGATGTAGACCGAGGTCCTGAAGGTGACGCCTTCGGCTTCAAGTTGTTTTGTCCGGCGGTCGATCAGCCCTTTGTCGAGCTTGAAGTCCGGAATGCCATAGCGCAGCAGGCCGCCGACGCGGTCGCGCTTTTCAAACACGGTCACCGCATGTCCGGCGCGTGCGAGCTGCTGCGCCGCTGCGAGCCCGGCAGGGCCGGAACCGACGATGGCGATGGTCTTGCCGGTCTTGGTTTGGGGCGCTTGCGGTGTGACCCAGCCGTTTTCCCAAGCCTTGTCGATGATCGCATGCTCGAGCGACTTGATCCCGACCGGGGGCTCGTTGATGCCGAGCGTGCAGGCAGCCTCGCACGGCGCCGGGCAGATACGGCCGGTGAATTCGGGGAAGTTGTTGGTCGAGTGCAGCACGGTAATGGCCTGCTGCCAGTCGTTCCGGTAAACCAGATCATTGAAATCCGGAATGATGTTGTTGACCGGGCAGCCGTTGTTGCAGAACGGAATGCCGCAGTCCATGCAGCGCGCACCCTGGATTTTCGCCTGCTCATCGGTCAGATGGGCGACAAATTCCCGGTAATGCTTTTTGCGCGAATCCGCAGGTTCGTAGGTTTCTTCCTGGCGCTCGAATTCCATGAAACCGGTGGGTTTTCCCATTGCTCTATTCCTTCAAATCTTGTTGACCAGTCCGCTGGTTTTCGCCGCCATTTCCTTCAGTGCGCGGCGGTATTCCTTCGGCATGACCTTGACGAAGGCGACCCGCGCCTGTGGCCAGCTTTCCAGAAGCGCTTTGGCGCGCTGGCTGCCAGTGTGGCGGAAGTGGTTTTCGATCAGGCGCTTCAGGATCGCCTCGTCGGTTTCCTGTTCGCCTCCGCGAACGACCGAGTGCCAGATCGCCTTTTCGAGTTTGCCGGTCTGTTCGGCGGTAGTCAGAACCGGTTCGAGATCGACCATGGCCGTGTTGCATTTCGTGGCGAACGCGCCGTCCGGGTCATAGATGTAGGCCACGCCGCCGGACATGCCCGCCGCGAAGTTTCGGCCGGTTTCGCCGAGCACGACGACAGTGCCGCCGGTCATGTATTCGCAGCCATGGTCGCCCAAGCCTTCGACGACCGCGGCGACGCCCGAGTTGCGCACACAGAAACGCTCGCCGGCGACGCCGTTGAAGTAGGCCTCACCGCTGGTTGCGCCAAACAGCACGGTGTTGCCGACGATGATGTGTTCCGGGCCGAAGCCGCGGAAATTGTTTGGCCGGCGCACGATGATGCGCCCCCCCGCGTTGCCTTTGCCGACGTAGTCGTTGCCTTCGCCGACCAGATCAAGCGTGATGCCGTGCGCGAGGAATGCGCCGAAGCTCTGGCCCGCAGTGCCGGTGAACTGGATATGGATCGTGTCTTCCGGCAGCCCTTCGTGGCCGTACTTCTTGGCGACCTCGCCGGACAGCATCGCGCCGACCGAGCGGTTCACGTTCCGGATCTGCGAAATGAACGACACGCGCTCGCCATTTTCGATCGCGGGCTTGGCCTGCTCGATCAACTTGTGGTCGAGCGCCTTTCCCAACAGGTGATCCTGCCGGTCGACGGCGAGCCGGGGCACGTCGGCCGGGACGTCGGGCTGATGGAAGATCTTGCCGAAGTCGAGCCCGCGGGCTTTCCAGTGTTCGATCGCGGTTTTCTTGTCGAGCAGGTCTGAGCGGCCGATCAGGTCTTCAAACTTGCGGATGCCGAGCCGGGCCATGATTTCGCGCACTTCCTCGGCGACGAAGAAGAAGTAGCGCACGACGTGTTCCGGATCGCCGGAGAATTTCTTGCGCAGTTCCGGGTCCTGTGTCGCGACGCCGACCGGACAGGTGTTCAGGTGGCACTTGCGCATCATGATGCAGCCTTCGACGACCAGCGGCGCGGTGGCGAAGCCGAACTCATCGGCGCCAAGCAACGCACCGACCACCACATCGCGGCCGGTCTTGATCTGACCGTCCACCTGAACGACGATACGGCTTCTGAGCCGGTTCAGCACCAGCGTCTGCTGGGTTTCGGACAGGCCGAGTTCCCACGGCGAGCCAGCGTACTTGACCGACGAGACCGGCGAAGCGCCGGTGCCACCGTCGTGGCCGGCGATCACGACATGGTCGGCCTTGCACTTCGCGACGCCGGCGGCGATGGTGCCGACGCCGACTTCGGAAACCAGCTTGACCGAGATGTCGGCCTTCGGATTCACGTTCTTCAGGTCGTGGATCAGCTGGGCGAGATCTTCGATCGAGTAGATGTCATGGTGCGGCGGCGGCGAAATCAGACCGACTCCGGGCACTGAGAAGCGCAGCTTGCCGATGTATTCTGAAACCTTTGGTCCCGGCAGCTGGCCGCCTTCGCCGGGCTTCGCGCCCTGCGCCATCTTGATCTGGATCTGGTCGGCCGAGGTCAGGTATTCGGCGGTGACGCCAAAGCGGCCCGAAGCGACCTGCTTGATCTTCGAGCGCAGCGAATCGCCCTCCTTCAATGTGATATCGCGCACGATCACATCCGAGCCGACGATGCCGGCGAGCGTCTGGCCTTCCTTGATGAACGTGCCCTTCATTTCGTCGCGGTAGCGGCGTTCGTCCTCGCCGCCTTCGCCGGTGTTCGACTTGCCGCCGATGCGGTTCATCGCGATCGCCAGCGCCGAGTGGGCTTCAGTCGAGATCGAGCCGAGCGACATCGCGCCGGTTGCGAAGCGCTTGACGATTTCCTTGGCCGGTTCGACCTCGTCGAGCGGGATCGCGCGGGCCGGATCGAACTTGAATTCGAACAGGCCGCGCAGCGTCATGTGGCGACGACTCTGGTCGTTGATGATTTGCGCGTATTCCCGGTAGGTCTGGAAATTGCCCGAGCGCGTCGAATGCTGCAGCTTCGCGATCGCGTCCGGTGTCCACATGTGTTCCTCGCCGCGGATACGAAACGCGTATTCGCCGCCGGCGTCGAGCATCTCGGCCAGCACCGGGTCCTGGCCGAACGCCTGCTTGTGCAGGCGGAGCGCTTCCTCGGCGACATCGAACAGGCTGATGCCTTCGACGTTGGACGGCGTGCCGGTGAAATACTTGTCGACGAGCGCGTGGTTCAGGCCGATCGCTTCGAAGATTTGAGCGCCACAGTAGGACATGTAGGTCGAGATGCCCATCTTCGACATGACCTTGCATAGTCCCTTGCCGACCGATTTGATGAAGTTGTAGATCGCCTTGTCGCCGTCGATGCCGAGCTCGCCCGCCATGTCGCGCAGGGTTTCCATCGCGAGGTAGGGGTGGACCGCTTCCGCGCCATAACCGCCGAGCAGCGCGAAATGGTGAACTTCCCTCGCGGAGCCGGTTTCGACGATCAGGCCGGCGCTGGTCCGCAGGCCGCGCTTGACCAGATGCAGGTGGATCGCGGAAGTGGCGAGCAGCGCCGGGATCGCGACATGGTTTGCGTCCATCTTGCGGTCGGATACGATCAGGATCGTGTAGCCGGACTTGACCGCGTCCTCGGCCTCGGCGCAGAGCGAGGCGAGTCGCGCCTCGACGCCTTCATTGCCCCATTCGACCGGGTAGCAGATGTTCAGTTCGTACGACTTGAACTTGTTGTCGGTGTACTGCTCGATATAGCGCAGCTTGGCCATGTCCTTGAAGTCGAGCACGGGCTGGCTGACCTCAAGACGCATCGGCGGGTTGATGTTGTTCAGGTCCAGAAGATTCGGCTTCGGGCCGATGAACGAGACCGTCGACATTACCAGCGCCTCGCGGATCGGGTCGATCGGCGGGTTGGTGACCTGGGCAAACAACTGGCGGAAATAGCTGTACAGCGGTTTGAGCTTGTTCGACATCACCGCGAGCGGCGAATCGTTGCCCATCGAACCGATGGCTTCCTCGCCATTTTGGGCCATCGGCGTCAGCAGGAACTTGATGTCTTCCTGCGTGTAGCCGAAAGCCTGCTGGCGGTCGAGCAGGCTCGCGCGTACCTCGTCCTTCGGTTCAGGGCCATCGACCTCGTCGAGCTTGATCTGGATGCGGCTGATCCATTCGCGGTAGGGCTTCGCGTTGGCGAGCGCATCCTTGAGTTCCTTGTCGTCGATGATGCGGCCGGCTTCCATGTCGATCAGGAACATTTTGCCCGGCTGCAGGCGCCACTTCTTGACGATCTTGGATTCGGGAATTGGCAGGACGCCGGCTTCGGAGGCCATCACGACGATATCGTCGTCGGTCACGATATAGCGCGCTGGACGCAAGCCGTTGCGATCGAGTGTCGCGCCGATCTGGCGACCGTCGGTGAAGGCGATCGCAGCCGGGCCGTCCCACGGTTCCATCATCGCGGCATGATATTCGTAGAATGCGCGACGGTTCTCGTCCATCTGCTCGTGCTGTTCCCACGCTTCCGGGATCATCATCATCGCGGCCTGCGCGAGCGGATAGCCGGCCATCGTCAGGAGTTCGATGCAGTTGTCGAAGGTCGCGGTGTCGGACTGGCCGTCGTAGACCAACGGGTAGAGCTTTTTCAGATCGTCGCCGAGTACTGCGGATTTCATCACGCCTTCGCGTGCGCGCAGCCAGTTGAAGTTGCCCTTGACCGTGTTGATTTCGCCGTTGTGCGCGATCATGCGGTACGGATGGGCCAGCGGCCATTCCGGGAAGGTGTTGGTCGAGAAACGCTGGTGGACGAGCGCGAGTGCGGAGATACAGCGAGGGTCGGCCAGATCCTGATAGTAGACGCCGACCTGGTTGGCGAGCAGCAGCCCCTTGTACAGGACGGTTCGCGCCGACATTGAGGGTACATAGTACTCAGCGCCGTGCTTGAGGTTGAGCTTCTGGATTGCGTGACTTGCGGTCTTGCGGATTACGTACAACTTGCGTTCGAGGGCTTCCGTGACCATCACGTCCGGGCCGCGACCGATGAAGATCTGGCGGATCACCGGTTCCTTGGCTTTGACAGTCGGCGACATCGGCATGTCGCGATCGACCGGCACATCGCGCCAGCCCAGCAGGACCTGGCCTTCGGCGCGCACGGCGCGTTCGATTTCCTGCTCGCAGGCAAGGCGCGAGGCGGCTTCCTTCGGCAGGAAGATCATGCCGACGCCATATTCACCCGCTTGCGGCAGCTTGACCCCGGCCTTGGCCATTTCCTCACGGTACAGGTCGTCCGGAATCTGGATCAGGATGCCCGCGCCGTCGCCCATCAGCGGATCAGCGCCGACCGCGCCACGGTGGTCGATGTTTTCCAGAATTTTCAAGCCGTTACGGACAATGTCATGGCTCTTGCCGCCCTTGATGTGGGCGACGAAACCGACGCCACAGGCGTCGTGCTCATTGGCGGGGGCGTAAAGCCCCTGTGGCTGTTGCATGCTTACCACTCCTGTCGTTTCTTGATGTCGCGTGGCGCAGCTACCGAAGCGCCGATGCGATCGCGCAGGGGGCAGCGTAACCCGGAAAATTTAACAATATACCCACAGCGTGTTCTGCGCGCGATATTTTTGCGAATGGGAATTTGTTGCATTTATTGCGAGAGCATGAAGTCTGTCCGGATATATTGGCAGTGGCGTTGCGGTAATAGTGAACGGTTCCTTGCTACCGGGCTGACCGGCGCGCGACAATGCGGCCTGCATTAGCTAATCCTGTAGAAGGTCCCCGGATGGAACTCATACTGCGCATTGTCGGCATCATCACGCCGGTTCTGATCGTTTCCGCGATCGGGTTTTTCTACGGCCGGCGCTGCAGGCCGGACATGACCTGGATCAACCGTCTCAGCACCGATCTGCTGTTTCCGCTGCTGATCTTTACCGCGATGGCGTCGAAGGATTTTCGCATTGTCGATTATCTGCCGCTGATCTTGGCCGGTCTGCTCGTGGTGCTTGGTTCCGGGGGGGTCGCATGGGGGGCGTCACGGCTATTCGGTTACAACGCGCGCGCGTTCGTGCCCTCGATGATGTTCACGAATACTGCAAACATGGGCTTGCCGCTGACTCTGCTGGCTTTCGGTCAGCACATGCTGCCGGCCGCCGTTGCGCTGTATATGATTTTCAGCCTCGTTCACTTCACGATCGGCATTCGCATCTGTGATCCGAAAGCCGATATTGCCGGCATTCTCAAGGGACCGATGTTGCTGGCGATGGTCGCCGGCGTGGCGATGAGTCTGCTCGGCCTGTCGCTGCCGGACTGGCTCGCGGGCAGCACGAAGCTGCTCGGCGATGCCGCGATTCCGCTCGGCCTGTTTTCGCTCGGTGTCGGCTTTGCCGGTTTCAGGGTCGAGCGCTGGAGCATCGGGATTGTCGGTGCGGCGCTGTGCCCGCTCTCCGGTCTGGCTGTGGCCTGGCCGCTGACCAAGCTTTTGTCCATGTCGCCGGAAGTGCAAGGCGTGTTGCTGCTGTATGCGGCCTTACCGCCGGCGGTGATGAATTACATCTTGGCTGAACGGTATAACCAGGAGCCGGCGCTGGTCGCCGCGATCGTCGTCGTCGCGAACATCGCATCGATCATCTTCGTGCCGTTTGCGCTGTATCTGGCTCTGCCGCACTGATTTTTATAAATTATTGATTTATAACGACTTTTCTTGGTGGTTGGTGGGCGGCTGAACTCGTTCACCGTTCACCACTCACCGGTTCGCGGCTTTATTCATGCCGCAATGCTTCGATCGGGTCGAGCCTTGCCGCGCGCCGGGCCGGGACGAAGCCGAACACGATGCCGATCAGCGCCGAGACGCCGAACGACAACAGGTTGATCTGCAGGTCGAACTCGAACGGCAACCCCAGCAGCGTTGCCAGACCGAGAGAGGCGGCCAATGCGAGCGCGATACCGAGCAAGCCGCCGAAAGCCGACAGCACGACCGCCTCGACCAGAAACTGCAGCAGCACTTCGCGCTCGAGCGCGCCGATCGCGAGCCGCGTGCCGATTTCGCGCGTGCGCTCGGTGACCGACACCAGCATGATGTTCATGATGCCGATGCCGCCGACGAGCAGGCTGACTGCGGCGACCGCGCCGAGCAGTGCCGTCAGGATGCGGGTCGTGCTCGACAGGGTTTCGGCGATCTGGCGTGTATCCATCACGCTGAAATTGTCGGTTTCGTTCGCGCTGATGTTGCGCCGCTCGCGCATCAGCGTCGTGATGTCGCCGACCACCTGATCGCTCGACGCGCCATCCTCGACCGAAACGCTGATGTTGCCGACGCCCTGCTGGCTCTGGCGTCCGGCGAGCCGGCGCTGGAACACCTTGAGCGGGAGCAGGATCACCGCGTCCTGATCCTGGCCCATCGCTGACTGGCCCTTGGATTTCAGCAGGCCGATCACCTCGCAGCTCAGCATCCGGATGCGCAGCTTCTCGCCGAGCGGATTGACGCCTTCGCCGAACAGTTCCTTGCGCACGGTTTCGCCGATCACGCAGACCGGTTTGGCCGAACGCTCCTCGGAATCATTGAAGATGCGCCCGTCGGCGATCTGCCAGTTGCCGACGTCGAGATAGTCGGCGGTCGTTCCGGTGATGCGCGTGCTCAGGTTCGCCTGCAGGTATTGCACGGTCTGGGTGCGGCTTGTCGAGGGGGCGACGAGGCGCACGCCGCCGACGTTGTCCCGGATCGCGGTCGCATCGCTGTCCTGGAAGTTCGGCGCCGGATTGCCTCCGCCGCCCGGCCCCATGCGCGCGCCGGGCATGACGATCACCAGGTTGCTGCCGAGGCTCGATACCTGATTCTTGATCGAGGTGGTTGCGCCGTTGCCGAGCGTCACCATCGTGACGACCGCGCCGACACCGATCACGATGCCGAGCACGGTCAGAAACGCGCGCATCAGGTTTCTGCGGATTTCGCGCAATGCGAGCTGGAACGCGTTCCAGATCATGATGCGGCCTCCTGCGACTGGTCGCTGGCGACGAGTCCATCGACGAAACGCACGACGCGGTTGGCATAAGCGGCCATATCGTGTTCGTGCGTGACCATCAGGACTGTGATGTCGTGATCGGTATTCAATGAGGTCAGCAGTTCCATGATTTCCCGGCTGCGCTCCGAATCGAGGTTGCCAGTCGGCTCGTCGGCGAGCAGCAGCGACGGCGAGGTGACGATCGCGCGCGCGATCGCGACGCGCTGTTGCTGGCCACCGGAAAGCTCAGCTGGCGTGTTGCGCTCGCGGTCGGCGAGGCCGACGCGTGCCAGCGCCTCGCGCGCCATCGCATGGCGTTCAGCGCGCGGCAGGCCGCGGTACAGCAGCGGCAGTTCGACGTTTTCGAGTGCCGATGTGCGCGCGAGCAGGTTGAATCCCTGAAAGACGAAACCCAGTTGGTTGCGCCGCAGCAGCGCGCGTTCATCGCGGCTCATCAGCTCGACATGCTCGCCGCGGAACAGGTATTCGCCGCTGGTCGGCGTATCGAGGCAACCGAGCAGATTCATTGCGGTCGATTTCCCCGATCCAGACGGCCCCATGACCGCGACGAATTCGCCGCTTTTGACCGCCAGATCGACCCCGCGCAGCGCCTGGAACGCGGCCGAGCCGCTGCCGTAGGTTTTCGTGATCCGCCTGAGTTCGATCAGCGGAACGTCCGGATTCTCACTCATGGTTTTTTGCCACCATGCTGGTGATCACGCTGTCGCCCGCCTTCAGTTCGCGCGAGCGGATCTCGGTGAACTTGCCGTCGCTGGCGCTGGCGAGCACGTTGACCGATTTGATGCCGCCCTCGGCGGTCTTGACCCAGAGCGTGGCGCGCGCCAGCGCCTGGCCGCCTTCATCCGGCGCCGAAGCCTGGCGGCGGCCCGATTCGGTGGCCTTCGCCGGCTGCCGGCCGCCGGGTGGGCGTGGCAGCAGCATCGATACCACGCCGCCGGACGATTTTGCCTGGGCGGCCTGCGGTTTGAAGCGCAACGCGGTGTTGGGCGCGAGCAGCACATCCTTGCGTTCGCGGACGAGGATGTCAGCGCTCGCGGTCATACCCGGGCGCAGCGACAGATCCTGGTTCTTCACGGTCAGCACGGTTTCGTAGCTCACCACGTTGTCGACGGTCTTCGAACCAAAGCGCACCTGACGGATCGTCGCCGGGTAATTCTTGCCGGGAAATGCATCGACGTTGAACTGTGCTTTTTGCCCGTTCCGAACCTGGCCGACGTCCGCTTCGGAAACGCTCACGATCAGCTCCATTGCGGCGAGGTCTTCGGCGAGCGTGAACAGCACCGGCGTCGACATCGATGCCGCGACGGTCTGGCCGGGTTCGATCGAACGCGTCAGTACGACGCCGTCGGTCGGTGAACGGATCGTCGCCTTGGACAGATCGGTTTCATTTGCGCTCAAGGTCGCGGCTGCTTCGGTGACGCTGGCCTGCGCGGCGTCGAGGTCGGCGCGCGCGCGCTCGACCTTTGCGCGCGAGCTGTCAAGCTCAGTCGCCGACGGGACTTTGCCGTTCGATGCGCGGTGGACTTCTTCCTGGCGAGCCAGCGTGACTTCAGCTTCCTTCAGCGTAGCGCGGACTTGCGCGACCGCGGCCCGCTTGGCGGCGAGCGCCGCGCGCGATTTGTCGATTGTCTGCAGCAGCTTGCTTGTATCGAGCACCGCGAGCACCTGGCCCTTTTTGACCGTATCGTTGTAGTCGACGAACACCTTGGCGATCGTTCCGGAAAGCTCGCTGCCGACCTCGACTGTATTGGTTGGCTGCAATGTGCCGGTGGCGGTGACGTTGACTGCGAGGTCGCCGCGCTTCAGCGCCTGTTCGGCGTATTGCTGCGCGTCTTTTGCCGGCCGGTTCCACAGGACGAACCCGCCCCAGGCTACGACGATCAGAGTGGCGAGCGCAGCGAGCGGCCAGCGCAGTTTTTTCAGCAGGGTTTTCATTTTTCGTTTTCTCCGGTGGCCGGCGAGCCGCCCATGGCCTTGTAGAGTTGCACAAGCGCGCTGGCTCGCTCGCCTTCGACGCTTTTCAGCGAATCCTGAACCGACAGCAGTGTACGTTCGGCCTCAAGCACCGCGAGATGGTCGGCCAGTCCGGCCGCATAGCGCTGGCG
>RRZU012397620.1_pt1 | contig 18523 bp, 19 predicted proteins | sample 2165561 | NCBI WGS metagenome assembly RRZU01 (sample SAMN10456909, study PRJNA506462) | wastewater metagenome | isolation source: wastewater sludge | place: USA: Moscow, Idaho | reverse complement strand
ACAATCTAAAGATGAGATTTAACCAAATCAAAGCACAAATTATTCATTGGCTCGAATTTTTAATTTTTGTATTGGCCAGTGTATTTTTAAAAATAAATTTAAAAACTCAAAAAGTGGGTTTTTAAGGAATGACTAATTATAGTTTTACAAACTTATGAAAAATGAAACCACACCGAATAAAAACTAAAAAAAAAGAGGAATGGATTCAAAAAGATTTCGAGCGACAAATCCCGAAATTAGACCGTAAAAAAATATTTGTACCCAGTCAAAATGAATTGTTTTTCTAATTCATTTCTCAAAGAAAATGTTAGCCTAGGTTAGCAACGGAGCCGTGAGTCACTGTTCTGTAATTGAATGTTCTTTCAAGCACCAGGTTTAAAAGATTCTCCGCAGAGCTCCGAACTTTTAAATCGGTTTTCTTAATTGGGATAGGGACAAAAAAGTCTCTATCCCGTTAAAAAATGTAGCGCCATGGATTTTGCACATTACAAATACGCCTTTATTAAGGAAGCCCATACAAAAGGCTATTCTCTGACCAATATCCAACGTTGTCTGGATTATGCCGAAGTTTTGTTTTCGCATCAAGTCCCTGTGATTTACAATATAGAACATTTATCAGGTCTAGTGGGATACAAAAAAGAATATTTGAAAAAAGCATCGCTGTTTCCCAACTATTTTTATCGTGATTTTGAGATTCCTAAAAAAAATAGTGGCCAACGACTTATTTCTGAGCCGCTTCCAAGTTTGAAAGAAATCCAAATCTGGATCCTTAGAAACCTATTGTATAAAGCACCTGTCAGCGCTTTTGCGAAAGCATACAAACCAAGCGTAACATTGCTGGAAAACTTGAGGTTTCATAAAAAGCAACCCAAAGTTTTTACACTCGATTTAGAAAATTTCTTTCCGTCACTATCCGTTAAAGCCGTTGAAAATGAATTTTTAAAATTGGGGTATTCCAAAATAGTATCCAAACTACTGTCGAAATTGTGTACCCGAAACGGAACTTTACCGCAAGGAGCACCAACGAGCCCCTATCTTTCGAACCTCATTTTTAAAGAAGCAGATACTGCCATTGCTGGCTATTGTAAAGATTATAAAATTCGCTATACTCGTTATGCGGATGATATGAGTTTTTCTGGCGATTTTAACGAAAATGAATTGTTGCAAAAAGTGACGAAAACCATTGAAAAACTAAACCTTCACATCAATACTAAAAAAACCAAACTGATGACGCCAAATATGCGCCAAACGGTTACCGGTGTTGTAGTCAATGAAAAACCACAAGTCGTTTTTCACAAACGCAATGAGTTGAGACAAGCCTTATATTATATCAAGAAATTTGGTTTTGAGGATCATCGTAAATACAAGAATATTGACCAAAAGAAGTATCTAGAAAACTTGTTGGGAAAAACAAATTTTGTGTTACAAATTAACCCAAAGGATGCGGAATTTATAAAGTATAAAGCAGTGCTGATTGATTTAAAAAACAAACAAGACTTAAAAGCTCTGGAAGATGAATTGTTACCAATATAAAAAAATATTTGTAGAAATGGATTTGAAAAAGCTTCTTCTTGGAGCTTTTTTTTATTCATAACCAGCACTAATAAAATATCTTATTACTGTTTTAACATCTAAAAATTGATTAAATTTGATAGAGATAATCTCTGGAGTTTAGAATCATTACTACTTGATATATTCTTGATACCAAAAAAAATAGTCCGATTTCAAACTTCTTAACCTCATCATAGAATGCCAACAATTAATTTTAAAAAAAATAGCAATGAAAAAAATAGCAACAATTATCACCACATTATTTTTATCTACTTTTTTATTTGCACAAACAACATGGAAAGCAGATCCAATGCATTCAAAATTAACTTTTAGCACGGTACACAACGGTATTTCAGACATTGCCGGATTATTCAAAACATTTGAAATTACCGCTACTACAACTAAAACTGATTTCAGCGATGCCGTTTTTGAACTTTCTACAGATGTGGCCTCTATCAATACTGAAGTAGAAATGCGTGATCAGCATTTACGAAGTGATGAATTCTTTGATGTGGAGAATTATCCAAAAATGACTTTCAAAAGCACATCAATACAAAAAACAGAGAAAGACAAATACAAACTAAAAGGTCAACTCACGCTACACGGAATTACAAAGCAAGTAGTTGTCACTATGTGGTACAGAGGAACTATTGAAAATCCACAATCTAAAGCGCCAACAGCGGGTTTTAAATTTAGTACTATCATCAAACGTTCTGATTTTAATATAGGTTCAAAATTTCCTGCCCCAATGATTAGTGATGAAGTGAAAATTACAGCTGATAGTGAGTTTATAAAACAATAAATATGCAATAAGACGTCATATAATCGCGTCAGCTATAGAAAGTAAAACAACTGCTGAAAAGATATTTTCTATTTTAAATGGTTCAAACAAACCTAACCGAATACCCAGAACATAAAAAACAATCGCAATGGCATTTATAGACTATTACAAAATTCTTGAAGTGGGCAAAAACGCAACCGAAGCGGAGATTAAAAAGGCGTATCGCAAACTTGCGCGTAAATACCATCCCGACTTAAATCCAAATGATAAAGAAGCCGAAAGAAAATTCAAGGAAATTAATGAAGCAAATGAAGTATTAAGCCATACCGAAAATCGGAAAAAATATGATGACTACGGCGAAAACTGGCAGCATGCCGAAGAATTTGAAAAATCCAAACAACAACGGCAATACCAAGGAAACGGAAATCAAGGTGGTTTTGGAGGGTCTGGCGGAGGAGGATTCAGCGGCGGCGGCGATTTCTCTGATTTTTTTGAATCGATGTTTGGTGGTCGCACCTCTGGCGGCGGCGGTCGCAGAACTGCACAGTACAAAGGGCAGGATTTTAATGCAGAACTGCATCTTGAACTCAAGGATGTGTATACGACGCACAAACGCACGCTGACTATTAATGGCAAAAATATTCGTATAACCATTCCTGCCGGAGTCGAAAATGGGCAACAAATAAAAATCAGCGGTATGGGTGCCGAAGGTTCCGGTGGAGGGCCCAAAGGCGATTTATACATTACCTTCACGATAGAGAATCACACAAAATTTAAACTGGACAAACACAACCTTTATGCAACCGTAGACCTAGATTTATATACCGCCATATTGGGTGGCGAGATTACTGCAGATACCTTTGACGGAAAGGTAAAGCTGACCGTAAAACCCGGAACCAAAAACGGAACCAAAGTCAAACTGAAAGGAAAGGGATTTCCAGTGTATAAAAAAGAAGGAGAATTTGGAGACTTGTACCTAACCTATCAAATACAAATTCCTACCAATCTTTCTGAAAAAGAAAAAGAATTATTTACAGAACTCGCTAAATTAAGAACCTCATGAACATGAAAAACTTGATCCCAATACCTGAGTTATGTGCTCATTATGAAGTAGAAATATCCTTTTTTTCGAATCTCAACGAAATAGGTTTAATCGAAATAAAAACAATCGAATCTAGCCAATATATAGATTCGGATTCGGTTTATGAAATTGAAAAAATTGTTCGCATGCATCAGGAATTAGACGTTAATATAGAAGGAATTGATGTTGTATTCAATCTGCTACAAAAGATTGACGCATTACAAAAGGAATTGACAGCTCTAAAAAACAGATTGAATTTGTACGAAAGTTAAAAAACAACACCAATAAAGAAAAAGACAACACCTAGAAGACCGATACTAAAAAAAACACCTATGAAAACAATACTTGTACCTACAGACTTCTCTATTCCAGCAGATTCCGCTATTCATTACGCGGTAAAATTAGCAGCACTTTGGGATGCTTCGCTAATTTTATACCACAGTTTCATTCCTTTCGAAAGTGGTTTTTATCATCTATCAGTGACTGAAAAAGAAAACCTAGAAGCTCACAATGTTTTAACTGAAAGACTCAATGTGATCAAAAATTCTATTGTAAAGAAGAATCCCAATCTTTCCATTTCTACTCATGTTGATGAAGGCCTTCCAGGCACTCGGATCATTGAGTTTTGCAAAAAAAACAAAACCGATTTGATTATAATGGGTACCAAAGGTGCCAGTGGCTTGCAAGCAAAACTTATTGGAAGTTTTACTGCTGATGTGATGGCAAACGCTCCTTGTCCGCTATTGGTAATTCCAAATAAATACAAATTCAAAATGCCTACAAAAATTATGTATGCAACCAACTATACCTCAAAAGACAAGAAGATACTCCAATATTTATTAAAATTTAACCAGGTTTTCAATGCTAAAATTAACATTTTGCACATTGATTGGGGAATAACGTTATTTACAGCAGATGAAGATTATGAAAAGTATAAAAAAACAATTCAAAATCATTTTAAAAATTTTGAATTCTCTTTTAATCATACCGTCGGAAAGGATGTTTCAAAAACTATTTTAGAAGAATCACTCGTTAATAAAACAGATATAATAGTAATGAATCCTATAAAAAGAAAAGGAATCTGGAATCGTATTTTTCACCGAAGTGTAACCAAAAAAATGGCGTATCATATTCCCATTCCATTATTAAGTATACCAATTAAATAACGTCAACTTATTCCTCAAACAAAAAGTGAATTACTAATGAAACACAGCATATACTTTAATAAAAATCCCTTCTAAAGCAATAGATTCCTGATAATTAGACAATCAATCGGGGGAAAACCAAAGACGCTAAAAAAGTAATTGTTGTTATATGAATGCTTTATATCTGGACAGTATTGGGTTTACGATTATAACAACAGTAATTGTAGCAACAGGTTCACAACTTTCTAAGTATGACAATGTGATGGCTGGTAGGCTGGGTTGGGAAAAATGTTTATGGGTATTATTCTCGTGGTATCGGTAACCGCTATGCCTAAATTGATGAATGGGATACGTTCTGTCGTTTTTCTAGATGCTCCGGATCTTGCCTTTGGTAATAACATGGAAAGTTGCGCTTTCAATATTCTTATTATCTCATTATGGATTTGTTTTACGTTCACAAAAAACCGTTAACATCTGCTGCGCAAACAGGACATGTAATTGCTGCTTCTTTTGGAATCATTCTCTTAAGCTTGTTTGCTTTTTCTATTTTAATGCGTATTTTTTTTTTGGAACAATACTTTGGATTGGAGAATTCAGTATCTTATTTCTACTATTTTACTTCATTTCCATTCGAGTTATTTTCCTTTATGACATAAAAGAAAACAATCATCGGGAAGAAAGATAAAATGCCAATTCGCTCTCCTTGAAAAAAGTAGTGTTTCGTGATATTTTGAATGCTGTTATTTTGATGGTTGCGGCCATGTTTTTATCTTCTTTTGGAGAATAATGGGAACTATCGATCTGGCAATTAGTACTGTTTTTGGCAGTACTATTTTTAATATTGTCATTCTTGCCCTAGATGATATAGCGTACACAAAAGGTCCCATTTTTCAGTTTACTAATCCCAATCATATTATACCTGTCCTTGGCATCATTATTATTACGGCAGTAGGGATTATTGGAATTGTTTTTAAAGAAGCGAAAAAGTGGAAACTTGCGATTGACACTACTCGAATTGCAGTAGTCTATGTGCTCATGATGGGCTGTTGTATTACAAAAAATAAAAAAAAACAATGAACTGGCATTTATTACCACTTTCAGAAATTTCGCAGTTGCTAAATACAACTCCATCCGGAATTGACGCTATAACGGCATCAGAACGCTTGTGCGAACACGGAAAAAATCAAATTGAGGATAAAAAAAAGAAGACAATAGTACAGATGTTAATTTGTCAGTTATCTGACTTTATGATTCTCATCCTTATAGCTGCAGCAATTGTTTCCGGTATAATAGGTGATCTTACGGATACACTAATTATTCTAGCTATCATTTTTCTTAATGCTTTGGTGGGATTTATTCAAGAATATCAAGCTGAAAAAGCGATGGAAGCACTAAAAAAAATGGCAACAAACTATGCTCGTATTTTACGTGAAGGAAAAACAATGGATATTCCTACTTACAATCTCGTGCCAGGAGATGTAGTTGTGCTTGAAGCTGGAAACGTTATTCCTGCAGATATCCGGTTTTTTGAAACTTATCAAATAAAAGTCGACGAATCTGCTCTTACTGGCGAATCCAATAATGTAGAAAAAAATATAGAGGAACTTTCTAAGGGAAATTATGCGTTAGGTGATCAAACTAATATGGGATTTAAAGGAACCTACATTACTAATGGACGGGCGTTAGCTTATGTTGTAGCAACAGGAATGCAAACTGAACTGGGTCATATTGCTAAAATGATTCAGACAAGCGAAACCGATACACCTTTACAGAAAAGATTAGCCGCTTTTGGAAAACGGTTGTCCGTTGTCATTTTGATTATTTGTACTATAATCTTCTTTATTGGATGGTTGCGGGGCGAATCTGTGATGACAATGTTGATTACTTCTATTTCACTTGCTGTTGCCGCCATTCCCGAAGCATTACCCGCATTAGTAACTATCGCTTTGGCCTTTGGAGCCAAGAAATTAGCAAAAAATAATGCGCTTATTCGCAAATTACCCGCTGTTGAAACACTGGGTTCCGTTACCTACATCTGTTCTGATAAAACGGGAACCCTTACGCTGAATAAAATGACCGTACAGGAAATTTTTGAAACGTCAGACACAAAATATACCGCTGTTTTTGAAGAAAAAAACAGACTGCTTCATGCTATGGCTTTAAATAACGATGTCTCAAAAGGAGAAAACGGAAATTGGCTGGGCGATTCTACTGAAGTCGCTTTGGTACAATATGCAAATGACAAAAACTTAAACCGCGCTGAATTAGAAGATACATTGCCTCGAATAGCAGAATTGCCTTTTGATTCCAAAAGGAAGTGTATGACTACTATTCATCAGATTCAAAATACTACTGGTGAAATTATGGTGATTACAAAAGGAGCTGTCGATGTATTGCTTCACAAACTCAATGCCGATCAAAATTTACATATTCCCGAATTTGAATGTAAAGTCAATGAAATGGCAGAAAAGGGCTATCGGGTTTTAGGATATGCCATGAAAACGCTTTCTTCATTACCAGAGAATTTAGATTCTAATGAAATCGAAACGGGACTAACGCTGATTGGTTTTGTCGGAATGATTGACCCACCACGTGAGGAAGCCAGACAAGCGGTTTTGCAGTGTAAAGAAGCAGGAATTATTCCGGTGATGATTACAGGCGATCATAAACTCACTGCAAAAGCCATTGCGGAAAAACTTGGAATCATTTCTTCTAAGGAAGATCTTGTGCTAACAGGTATCGAATTATCCGTATTAACACAAAATGAATTTATAAATATAGTAGAGAAAGTTCGGGTGTATGCCCGTGTGAATCCAGAACAGAAATTAAGAATCATAACTGCCTTACAATCTAAAAATCATTTTGTGGCCATGACTGGCGATGGCGTAAATGATGCGCCTGCACTTAAAAATGCCGATATTGGAATCGCCATGGGAATCAACGGCACAGAAGTTTCTAAAGAAGCATCGCACATGATTTTGCTGGATGATAATTTTGCCACCATAATAGTTGCTGTCCAACACGGTAGAAAAATATTTGATAACATCCTAAAGTTCATAAAATACATTATGACCGGAAATTCAGGCGAAATATGGGCCATATTTTTAGCACCGTTATTTGGTTTACCCATTCCGTTAATGGCTATTCACATTCTTTGGATCAATTTAGTAACCGATGGTTTACCTGGTTTAACATTGGCCTCTGAACCAGCAGAAGCCAATATAATGAAACGACAGCCCAGAAATTCTACTGAAAGTATTTTTTCAAAAGGTATGACACTACACATTTTATGGGTTGGGTTTTTAATGGGTATTGTCACTATTGGTATGCAGGCTTATGCCATACATGTAGCAAACTCACATTGGCAAACGATGACATTTACCGTTCTTTGTTTCAGTCAGTTGGGGCATGTAATGGCGATTCGCTCCGAAAGAGATTCTACTTTTAAAATTGGTTTTCTATCTAACAAACCCATGGTTGGTGCTTTGTTAATAACAGTCACGTTGCAATTAATGATTATTTACGTGCCTTTCTGTAATGAGATTTTCAAAACACAGCCACTTACTATGTATGAATTACTGCTGACCTTGGCAGTATCAAGTACCGTGTTTTGGGCAGTGGAAATTGAGAAATGGATTAAAAACATAAAAAAATAAGTGCTATTGTCTTTTTTGTGTCCTTTTTATCAAAAATTATTTTTGTATTTACACTTTCATGATGAAATTATTCAACTGGCTAAAAAGAACAACTCTAATAATGCTATTGTTTTAGTAAAAACAGTTCTTTTCTGGAAAAAAAAACTTAACAGAATAGTCAAAAAACACACTAAATAATACTGATAATCGCATAAATAACCATACATTTGAGTAGCTATTTTCTGTTAAAAAACTAATTCGTTTGCTTGTGAATAGTAATTCTAAAATAATACAATCTTTTGAAAAATTCTTTCTTGAAATAGGTGAGCTATCTTATTTTGCAAGCCGTTTTTTTAAAGAAGTATTTAAGCGACCTTTAGAATGGAAAGAATTTTTACGGCAGTGTTATTATATGGGTAATCGTTCTCTTCTCTTGGTCGCGGTTACTGGGTTTATAATAGGTTTAGTTTTTGATCTACAATCTAGGCCAACACTACAGGAGTTTGGAGCAGTTTCTTGGATGCCGTCTATGGTGAGTATTTCGATTATTAGGGAAATTGGCCCCATTATAACGGCTTTAATTTGTGCCGGCAGAATTGGTTCGGGAATTGGAGCTGAATTGGGTTCCATGCGAGTTACGGAACAAATTGATGCTATGGAAGTTTCGGGGACAAATCCATTTAAATATCTTGTTGTAACCCGCATTTTAGCCACTACGCTCATGCTTCCTATTTTGGTGTTTTTTGGTGATGCTATAGCCATTTTTGGATCTTTTTTAGTCGAGAATATAAAAGGAAATGTCTCCTTTTTATTATATTACAACCAGGTTTTTGATGCATTAGAATTTAGTGATTTAATACCCGCAACCATTAAGTCTTTCTTTTTTGGCTTTGCCATAGGTTTAGTAGGTTGCTTCAAAGGTTATAATTGTAAAAAAGGCACTGCAGGCGTGGGTATAGCAGCAAACTCTGCTGTGGTTTACACCTCAATGTTGCTCTTCATAATTGATTTTATTGCTGTTTTTATAACTAATATTTTTTATGATTTATAGCGTATTATGAATAATAAAACTCAAAATACAGAACCAATTATAGAAGTCAAAGACTTAATGAAAAGCTTTGGAGACAATCATGTACTCATTAATTTTAATTTGGTTTTGAACAAAGGCGAAAATTTAATAATTATGGGTAAATCTGGTTCTGGAAAGTCAGTCCTAATCAAATGTATTATTGGATTAGAAAAAGCTGATGGTGGAACCATTATGGTAATGGGAAAAAAAATAAATGAATTAGATAGGACAACATTGGATGAACTTCGAACAGAAGTTGGATTTTTATTTCAAGGTAGTGCGCTGTATGATTCCATGACGGTTAGGGAAAATTTAGAATTTCCATTAAGGCGGCACACAAAAAAATTTGGTGTCATAAAGGATACAACCCCCTTAGTTCTACAAGCACTGGAAAACGTAGGTCTTGCACACACCATGAATTTAATGCCCGAAGAACTTTCTGGAGGTATGAAACGCAGAATTGCTTTAGCAAGAACATTAATTCTGCAACCGAAAGTGATCCTTTATGATGAGCCAACCACTGGACTAGATCCAATAACCGCAAAGGAGATATTGATATTAATGAAATCAATTCAAAAAAAATACAATACCTCTTCCATTATAATTACGCATGATGTGGATTGTGCTAGAGTAATTTCGAATAGGATGATTTTATTAATAGACGGATATAATTATGCCGAAGGCACTTTTGAAGAATTATCAATTTCGAAAGATCCTAAAGTACAAGCATTTTTTAAATAAATACAAAATGGAAAAAACAACATCACAAAAAATACGTTTGGGCTTCTTTGTAGTTACTGGCTTATTTATTTTCATATTAGCTATTTATTTTATTGGAGACAAACAAAAGATGTTTGGTCAAACAAATCATCTAAAAGCCGTTTTTAACAACGTAAATGGTTTACAGTTAGGCAATAACGTACGCTATTCCGGCGTAAATGCAGGAACCGTTAGAAATATTAATATGATTAACGATACCATTATAGAAGTGGTTATGCTTATTGATAAAGATATTTTTTATCACATAAAAAAAGACGCAGTAGCCGTTATTGGTTCTGATGGGCTGGTTGGAAGTATGATTATAAATATTATACCGGGAAAAGGATCTAAACCCGCTATTGAGCCAGGTGATGAGATTAAGACCATGAGGCGGGTACAGACGGATGATCTACTAAACACCTTGGGAGTAACAAATAAAAATGCTGCTAATCTTACTGCTGATTTACTTAAAATCACAAAAGAAATAATAGACGGAAATGGAACAATTGGTTTATTAATTAAAGATTCCATTTTAGCGACAGACCTTCGACAAACTATGCATTATTTAAAAATAACGGGGAAAGGAACATCTGAATCCGTAATAAAATTAAACAATCTTATTGGCTCATTAGAAAACGAAAACAATGTGATTGGAGTTTTGAAAGATACCGCTGTAGCCAATAATATTAAGACAATCGTAAGTAATTTAGATAAATCCAGTGGTGAAATAGACAAAGTGGTGAGCAATCTTAATGCTACTATCACAAATATTAAAGACGGGAAAGGAGCACTAAATTATCTATCAAATGATCCAAAATTAGTTCGAAAAATAGACTCCACAATGATTAATATTAATGAAGCTAGTTTGCGCTTGAATGAAAATTTAGAAGCCTTAAAACACAATTTTTTGTTTCGTGGCTATTTTAGAAAACAGGAAAAAGCAAAACTAAAGGAACAGAAAAAGGAAGGACAGAAAAAATAAATGCTACAATTCTTTTGATTTCAAAACAATAGAAAAAACGAAGAAATTAGACAAAATTATAGGTCGAACTGACAAGTATTATTTACAAGGAAGAAAAATACTTTTTTTTTATAGAGCGATAGGTCAACTATAGTCTATACACCAAATTAAAGAAACTAAATCGACATTGTGTTTCATTAGCCATGAAATCAAAACGTAAATGCAGCTAAAGAATCTGCCTTCCAGCAGATTCTTTTATATTGTTTTCAATGCTTCAACAAGAATGTCAATATCTTCTTTTGTATTGTAATGACTAAATGATATGCGCAAACTTGGTTTCTTCAAATCTTCTACAGAAAGCATTTCAGCTAAAACATGCGAAGCCTTAATACTACCAGATTGACAAGCGCTTCCGCGGGAAACTGCAATTCCTTTCATGTCTAAATGAAATAATAGCATCGCTGTTTTTGTTGCTTCAAATGGCAATAAAACATTCAAAACAGTATAAAAACCATCGGGATTTCCGTTGATTTTAAACTCCGGAAACGCTGTTTTGAGTTGGGTAATTAAATACTTTCGCAATTCTAAAATATGCTTCTGTTCCGTTTCTAAATTGCTATATGAAAGTTTCAATGCTTTTGCCATACCAGCAATTTGGTGCAAAGCCTCGGTTCCTGCTCGCAGACCTTTTTCTTGTTCGCCGCCGAAAAACAAGGGTTGTAACCCGGAATTTTTTCGAATAAAAGCAAACCCAGTTCCCTTAGGTCCATGAAATTTATGCGCACTAGCCACGATAAAATCAACCGATAATTTTTCCAAATCAATTGGTGTTTTCCCAATAGACTGTACTGTGTCAGAATGAAATAACGTATTGTGTTCTTGACAAATACGACCTATTCGTTCCAAGTCTAAAACGGTTCCTATTTCGTTATTCACATGCATCAGGCTCACCAATGTCTTTTTTTCTTGCGAAAGTAACTCTACTAAATGTGTGATGTCAATTTCGCCATTTGGTTTCACATTCACATAATCAATTTGAATATCATATTCTTTTTCCAAGACTAGAGCCGTGTATAAAACCGCATGATGCTCTATTTTACTGGTAATAATTCGTTTTACCTGTAAATCTTTGACCGCAGAACGAAGAATCCAATTGTTGGCTTCGGTACCACAAGAAGTGAAAATAATTTCTTGTGCAGTTGCATTCAAATTTTTCGCAATTGATTTTCTGGAAAGTTCTAAGATGTTTTTTGCGGTACGCCCTAAACCATGTGTTGACGACGGATTTCCATAATCTTCCGTAAGTACTTTTGTCATTTCCTGAATTACTTCGGGACGCAAAGCAGTGGTAGAGGCATTATCGAGATAAATTTTTTTCATCTTTTTATTTATAAAATTATTTAAAACCCTCTATTTTTGATGATAAAGCATTCCTCTTTCTAGAGAACAGTACTCTTTCATTAAAAACTATTATTGAAATTAAAATTAAGAAATAGGAAAATAACTGAAGTGAACTTACTTGTTCCTTATAAAAGAAAATTGCCACTAAAAAAGTGATTATTGGATTGATATAAATCATAATACCCACTGCAGAAGAATTAATTCCTTTAAGCGCATATAAATTCAAAAATAAAGGTACAATGGTAAAAAACACAACAACAAAAAACATACATATATAAAATAAAGGTTCAGTTGGCACCGTCCCACTGTATTCTGGATAAAAAGGCAACAGAATTAGAGCAGTAAAAACCAATTGAACAGTCAGTACCAAAAACTTATCCATTTCGCTATTTTTACGTTGACTAACGAGATACAAAGCATAAGTTGCAGCTACAATCAGGCTATAAAAAATATCTTTAAAATAATTAAAAGACAATAGAATACAACTTGTAAAACTAATCATAACAGCAATCCATTGCCATTTACTAAGTTTTTCTTTAAGAATAAAATAAGCAAAAACAGTCGTAAGAATAGGACAAATTAAATAGGCAAATGAAGCAGCTTTCACACTAATGTGATTGACAACATAAATAAAAACAAACCAATTTAAAGTAAGAAAAAAACCGCCACCCAACGTTAATGAAACTATGCTCCTCTTCTGCTTAGATGGACTATTCTTGAAATGATTCCAATCTTTTCGTATTACATTTTTCCTAAAAAAAACATTAATTAAAATCATTGTAATTACACTAAAAAACACACGGTAAAATAGTATGTCTAATGAAGGATAATTATGCAAAGGTTTTAAAGCAAAACTAAAAAAACCCCAGATAAAAAAAGCTAAAAAAGCTGCCGAATAATATTTATTAAGTCTCATAGACAGTATTAAATTCGTGCAAATATAAGGTTTTCAATCCGTTTTAGTATAGGATAATTCCATTTCAAATTATAAATAACGGCATACATTCTAACTGTCTGAATAAAAATAAAAGCACAAACTCATGTTAAAAATGCTATTTTTAAACTAGAATGTAATTGGAACAAATTAAAAATTCTATTTTTGTTACAAATACTAAAAAAATGAAAAAAATCTTAGGTATATTGGTTTTTACCTTGGCCTTAAATGGGTGTGACGATGGAAATTTAACTCAAGAAAACATTAGTTTTGATACTGTAACTGTACAAAAATGCGCTACAAATGTACTACTATACAAACTAAAAGATAATGAAGCTTTAATTTTTGAAGCTACTGGAATCACTTTCCCTACTGAAACAACTTCACAAGAAATAAACATCAGTAGCACAAATAGGGTAATTTACCGTTTTTATAATAATACAATTACATCAGCAACTATTTGCGAAACGATTCCGCCAGCAAGTCCTGTTGTAACAGACCAATGGTCGGCAACAGGTGGCAAAATTGCCATCAATACAACAGCAATTAAAACCAGTAATACAACGGATAACAGCTCTAAAATTACAGGTTACAATCATAATATCACTTTCAAAAACATCACATTTGCAAAAAGCAACGGAACACAAGTTTATGAAACGTTCGCTTTTGGCGACTATACAACTAGCGCTACGTCTTTACCTTTTGCGTTCAATAAGACGCTGGAACAGTGCAGCACATCTAAACAATTGTATGATTACAATAGTAACGAGGCGCTAATATTAGACATTGATCCCGCTTTAATTGTAAATGAAGCTACACCGCTAAACACTCCTAGAATTGGCTTAATAAGCGATACGAAAAACAAACTTACCTACCGATTATTCTCTGGTTTATTAACTGGTGCGTATTTTTGCAACACTACTTTTCCCACAACTCCTACGGTTAGTGAGGAATGGATTGCAGTGCCTGGGGTGGCAAATACAAACGGTACAATTGAGGTAACTACTACCGTTTTCGGGAACGGTTTCAAACACACCGTTGTTCTTAAAAAAGCAAAAATGAAGAAGGGAAGTAGTGATTTTCTGCTAGGTGACACTTACATTTATGGGGAATTATTAACTACTAATTAATCTCAAAAAAAGCGAAATTAGAGTGTGAAAAAAGTGTTTTACAGCGCTAAAAAAAGTCCAATTTTTAAGTAAATTTTCTACTGAAAACTACATAAAAATTGGACTTTTTTTTTTGAGTTTCAAAAATTAAAACAAAGTTTACATAGCACGTTGTTTGATAAAAACTTCAGTTGCTCCTTGACCATATCTTTGATAATTTCCTTCTTGAAAAGCAATATTATCATAGCGACCTAACAGGAAATCCAACTCCGCTTTTAGAACTCCTTCGCCTACGCCGTGAATAAAAACAATCTTGGGAATACGATTCCGAATGGCAAATTCAATGTGACGTCTTGCTGTTTCAGTCTGCAAAGTCAAAATATCATAATTTGACATTCCGCGTTTATTTGGAACTAGTTTTTCGATATGCAAATCAAACTCCGGAGCGGGAATTTCGTGCTTTGATCTCTTCTCTTTTACAAAACTTCGCAGTTTTGGAATCTCTTTTTCTTTTGAAATCTCACTTACATTAATTCTTTTAATAGAATCCATTAAGTTACTGGAATCGTTTACTTTAACTAATTCATTGACAAAAAATGTCATCACAAATCCGTCCTCTGTTTCTATAGTAACCTGCTTGTCTTTGACTGACAATACTACTCCGTTCATCGCTTCATCAAGCACTGAAACCTTATCTCCTTTACTAAACATTTTTGTCTTCTTTATCTTGGTTCTTACTTGGCGTTTTGGCACTCAACTGCATCATTCCCATCATGAAAATGACAATTGCAATTACCATTATGTACACATTTTTCTCGGCACTTACCTGCTCGAATAAAGCAACAAGTATTGCCACAACCATTATTGGAATTATAAACTTTTTCATCTTTTTAAATATCAGTTTTCAAAAGTAATGAATTTAAAATTGCAACTATTAACATCACAACTGTTTCTTATTTTTTCGTAAAATTGCAAAAAGAAAAACCATTGGATTTAGAAAAATACATGTTGCCGTGTTTAAGCAAAACACTCTTTGGAATGGAGTGTTTGGGCTGTGGTTTTCAGCGAGGATTTCTGTTGCTTTTACAAGGTGATTTTTCAGGTGCGTTTAATATGTATCCAGCCATTTTTACCAGCCTGTTATTTCTGGGAATTCTGGGTTTGAATTTTATAGATTCAAACAGGAATTACAAAAAACTCATCATGGGCTCCGCTATCTTAAATGGCGTTTTTATGATAGTAGGATATTGTTTTAACTATTGCTAAGAAGTTCTTTTTTGCAAACTTTTTACAACAAAAATATTATTTTATTCTTGTCAAAATATCATTCATCATTTCGATTTGCACTTTTTGAATTTCTATTAATTCTTGTTGTTGATGCATAATCAAATGATCTATTTTTTCATGAAGCATTCTGATTTCAAGTTCTGATTTCAAATTTATCATATAATCTTTTTTGGCTCTTTCTCTGTCTTTCTCCTCCTGACGATTTTGACTCATCATAATTACTGGCGCTTGAAGTGCGGCAAGACAGGACAAAATTAGATTCAGTAAAATAAACGGATACGGATCAAATCCTTTGTTCAAGAGAAGGTAAATATTAGCCATAATCCATAGCAAAATAAATACCCCAAAAAGAATTATAAATTTCCAGCTTCCGCCAAAAGCCGCAACTTTATCCGCCACTTTTTGTCCCACCGTTCGGACTCCTACTTCATCCTCAACAACACTCACTAAAGATTTATCTTCGCTTAAAGACCCAATTACTTTTGTTTCCAGATTGGACAACTCCCCTATTTCGACTACTAAATAATTAGAAATGTATTTCTCCCGATACATATTTAACTCTTCAATTGCGAGGAATTTGCTCTCATCAAAATCAGGGTAATCATTTTGAATAAGCGCTAATATTGGGTTTCGTATGGTTGTAGCAGCAATTTTATCCGCTATTGGAAATTCCTTTTTTGAAACATCGCTTATAAAAGTAGTATTGGATTTCATAGGTTGTAATTTATTGGCTAATTTAAAAAAACACTTGTACCAAAACTAATAATCGGTTCCTATACATTGAAAATAAAACGGATACACAGCAACATTTTTTTATCTTAATAAAAAAACAGCAACAATCTATTGCATTTAATCGCAATTTATTTAACAAAAGAATCTAAATCCCCAAGATAGCTTTATGTTTGAGAAAGAAATAATTCGGAATAGTTCAATATCTTTGTACCTCGTTTAAAAAACCATGAAAATGCTACTGAACTACAAAAACATTTCTTGCTTCTACTGTTGTTGCTGTTTTTAAAACACACTCTTTAAAAATCATTGTTTAAAAACGAATACCAAATGTAATCCATCCAAATCTTATTTGTTACAATTTTAAGACACCAAACAGCATGAAATCATACAAAATATTAGACCTTATTGGAAACACGCCTTTAGTAGAAACTACTAATTTGGTAAAAAACAAAAATGTAAAACTCTTACTCAAATTGGAAGGAAATAATCCTGGTGGCAGCGTAAAAGATCGTGCGGCTTACAATATGATTAAATCTGCAGTAGAAAGAGGAGAAATCAAAAAAGGAGACAAACTTATTGAAGCTACCAGCGGAAATACTGGAATTGCACTGGCCATGATTGCTCAATTATTTAATATAGAAATCGAATTGGTACTTCCGGAAGATTCTACCAAAGAACGTACGCAAACCATGCGTGCTTATGGCGCAACCGTGATTTTGACACCCGCAGCTACCGGAATAATAGGTTCCAGAGATTATGCTGACAAGAAAGTAGCCAAAGGCGGTTATATTATGCTGAATCAGTTTGCCAATGACGACAACTGGAAAGCCCATTACAAAACTACCGGGCCAGAAATATGGAATGATACCGAAGGAACTGTAACCCATTTCGTTTCCGCTATGGGAACAACGGGAACCATTATAGGTACTTCCACTTTTTTAAAAGAAATGAATCCAGCGATTCAAATCGTAGGTGCGCAACCCAGCGATGGATCTCAAATTCCAGGAATCAGAAAATGGCCCGAAGAATATTTGCCTAAAATTTTTGATGCCAAAAAAGTAGATACAATCATTGACGTTTCTGAAGAAGAAGCAAGAGCCATGACCAAACGTTTGGCGCTGGATGAAGGTGTTTTTGCAGGGATGAGCAGTGGAGGTTCCGTAACAGCTGCCATAAAAATGGCTGAAAAATTAGAATCAGGGGTCATCGTTGCTATTATTTGTGACTGTGGCGACCGTTATTTGTCCTCTGATTTGTTTGATTAAATTACTTTGACACTACCAATTTCCTTTTTCAAAATTTTTAAACCTAGTTACAAATGAAAAAGATGCAATTAATTTACAGCTTTTTATTTTTATCAATCGTTATGGGAGGAAAAGTGCAGGCTCAAGACTGGCCAAATTTAAATAAATACCAAAATGAAAATGCAAATCTCACTCCCGTAGCTTCTGGAGAAAAAAGGATTGTATTTATGGGCGATTCTATAACTGAATTTTGGAGCATAGCCAATCCTGAGTATTTTGCCGGAAAACCATACGTTAATCGCGGTATTAGTGCTCAAACTACTCCTCAGATGCTAATCCGTTTTAGAGCGGATGTTATTGCTTTAAAACCTGCAGTTGTGATTATTTTGGCTGGAATAAATGACATTGCCGGAAATACGGGGCCAACCAGATTGGATAGGATTGCAAATAATATCTTTTCGATGGCTGAATTGGCTCAAGCAAACCAGATTAAAGTAATTCTTTGTTCGGTTTTACCAGCTTATGATTTTTCTTGGAAACCCGATCAAAGTCCGGCTGAAAAAGTAGTGGCTCTAAATAAAATGATTCAAAATTACGCTGACACCAATGGCATTCTATATCTAGATTACTTTTCGGCTATGAATGATGAACGCAACGGATTGAAAGCTGCTTATTCAGGTGACGGCGTACATCCCAACAAAATGGGGTATCAGGTGATGGAGCTGCTTGCTGAAAAAGCAATCACAGCCCTTTTAGCAAAGAAATAAATTACCGTTTTTTAATTCAAAGCAAAAAGGCTCGATTTATTTAAATCGAGCCTTTTTGCTTTGAATT
>RRZU011639562.1_pt1 | contig 18530 bp, 20 predicted proteins | sample 2165561 | NCBI WGS metagenome assembly RRZU01 (sample SAMN10456909, study PRJNA506462) | wastewater metagenome | isolation source: wastewater sludge | place: USA: Moscow, Idaho | reverse complement strand
ACCCTCGGTACAGTTACCCGTACGCATCCTTAGCAGGGATGTGGTTTCAGCCACTCACCCATCTCACCGTAACACGAGCGCAATAATACAAACTAAAACTGATTTGCACAAGTCATCATTGTGAATTTTTATGTTTTTTTATTCTAATCAAATACTTTTTGAACGATTTTGGTGTTTTTGGGCATTTTTTTACTTCAACGCTTGTTAAAATAGCACCATCTTCTTTTATTAAGATCATTCGCATAAGCAGGATCTTGCACTCTTTGACGTTCTGTCCTAGTTTGAATGGCTTATGCTAAACCAATCTGCCAGATGTGAACCGAAACGATATGATTAAAAAATGGGCTGATCCCGAAGCAAAAGCAGAAGCTGAACGTTACGATAACCCTATTCCTAGCCGAACTCTTATTTTAAGTACTCTAGAACAATTAAAAACTGCAAAATCCCATGCAGAACTTGTGGATCACTTTAATATCCCTGACCAAAAAAGTATTGATGCCTTAAGTCATCGTTTAAGTGCAATGGTTCGTGATGGTCAACTCATGAAGGATGGTTTTAAATATCAGCCTGCAACAGACTTACCGAGCCATGAAGCAACGGTCTATATCAATAGTAAAGGTCTAGGCACTGCCAATATCGCAGGTCAAGATGATTTGCTTTTACCTGAAAGAGAATTACGTTTAGTTTTTAACGGCGATCGCGTTAAGGTTCGTCAAACCTCTGTTGACCGTAAAGGTAAAGCGTGGGGCTTTATCACCGAAGTCGTACAGCGTCGCGTCAAACAAATTATTGGCAAAGTGTCTGAGCATGAGGGTGAATACTTTATTCAACCAAGTAACCCAAACCAACACCAACCAATTACCCTAGAAAAAGAACTGATTGAACATGCCAATGCCAAAGTTGGCGATATGCTCCGTGTTGCAATTGATGACTATCCAACCCGTGAAGAACTCGCAACAGGTCATATTGTTCAATCTATGGCAGATAAAGCGGATACTGAAATTATTATTCCGCAAACCATTCTTGAGTTTGGTTTACCTTACGAGTTTCCTGAAGCCGTCATCAAAGAAGCGGAAAGTTTCAAAGAACCTTCAGAAAAAGATCTGAAAGGGCGTGTTGATTTACGTGATCTGCCATTAGTGACGATTGACGGCGAAGATGCACGTGACTTTGATGATGCCGTTTATGCTGAAAAACGTGCTGGTGGTGGCTATCGCGTTGTGGTTGCGATTGCAGATGTCAGTCATTATGTCCGTGTTGGTAAACCTTTAGATGATGAAGCGCAAGAACGTGGTACATCAGTGTATTTCCCGCATTTTGTCTTGCCCATGTTGCCTGAAGCACTTTCAAATGGTTTGTGTTCTTTAAATCCAAACCTTGACCGTTTATGTATGGTCTGTGATTTGAACCTGAGCCGTGCAGGGCGTGTGACGAAGTTTGAATTCTATCCATCTGTGATGCATTCGCAAGCACGTTTGACTTATACCCAAGTTGCACAATATTTGGATGGTGACAGCAAAGCGGTTCCTGACAATCGTGATGTGCATAAGTCGTTAAATACGCTCTATCAATTATATGAAACGCTGAAAGGTTTACGTGCTGAACGCCATGCAATGGAATTTGAAACCGTTGAAACCTATATGACTTTCGATGAATTGGGTGGAATTAAAGAAATCCTGCCTCGTTCACGTAATGTTGCGCATAAGCTGATTGAAGAATGTATGTTGCTTGCCAACGTGGCAGCAGCAGAATATTGCTTAAAAAATGAAGTGCCAATGTTGTACCGTGTGCATGAAGCACCTGAGTTTTCACGCATTCAAAAAGTCAAAGACTTTGTAAAATTGTTAGGTTTACCATTCCCTGACCAACCAACGCAAGCTGATTATCAAAAAGTCATTGAAGCGACCAAAGACCGGATCGATGCGCCAAGTATTCATGCCGTGTTATTGCGCTCAATGATGCAAGCTTATTATGGTGCGAAGAATGTTGGTCACTATGGTTTGGCTTATGAAGCCTATACACACTTCACTTCACCAATTCGTCGTTATCCTGATTTGTTGTTGCATCGTGCGATCAAAGCCAGTTTAACCACCAAGAAATATCCGCTTTCAGGTGCCGCATTGGATGATGCTGGTGAGCATTTCTCTGCAACTGAACGTCGTGCTGATGAAGCCTCTCGTTCTGTAACCTCTTGGTTAAAATGTCATTATATGCAGCAGCATATTGGCGAAGAATTTGTTGGTGTGATCAGTGCAACAGCTGAGTTTGGTTTATTTGTCACGCTGAAAGATTTATATGTCGATGGCATGGTGCATGTCAGCCAATTGGGCGATGATTACTTTGTCTTTGATCAAGCCAGTCAGAATCTAGTTGGCCAAAATCGTGGGCAATCTTTTGGCTTGGGCGATGAAGTGAAAATCAAAGTCGCTGGTGTGAATATTGAAGAACGTAAAATCGACTTTGAGTTAATCCAACAACTGTCACATGCAGGCCGTGTGATCCGCAGTCGTGCACCTCGTGTCGCAAAACCTGTTGCAAAAGAAGAAGTTTTTGCAGAACGTCCTGCGAAAAAGACCAACTCTGAATCTTCCAATGTCAGTGAAGATGGAGACCGTCCCTTTCGTAAGAAAAAAGCAAAATCTAAATCCAATACTTACAGCAAAAAGCCTGTTAAAAACCCTGCAACGAAGTCTGAAACAAAGGCTAAGGATAAAGTAAAGAAAAAGGCTAAAGCTAAAAAGAAAAAGTCCAATGCAAAAGCAAAGGATGAATGATTTTCAGTTTAAAATAAGAGCGCTTTGGCGCTCTTTTTTATGGAATACAGCATGCATTTCAACCTGACACCACGCAAAACAAAAACATGGCAAACGGTTTTATACATTTTAAGCTTTCTCTATCTGACGGTTTCCACACTCTTGGTTTTATTTTTGATGGAACGCTTTATTGTCAATCACATTTATTGGTTGTTGAGTATTGGCCTGCTTATTGTCTTGTATATCGGCTTTCTGATTTGGCTGACGTTTATACATACTCAAACACGCTTGATTCGGATCGAACCACAACAAAAATTTCACAACAAAACAACGTTCAGCAGTTATTTTTATATCAGTATTGTTTTGGTTTTTTTGACGTTTTTTCAGATCAGTTATGTTCTACCCTACTGTTTAACCCTGGCTTTGGGCGAGAGGCAATCGATCATCTCTGAAGTACAAACTCAGCGCAAAAAAAGCAAGTATGACTGTAAATATCAGCTCAGTCCGGTGGCAAATACGAGCACGTTTTTTTAAATATTGTGTTTCGTCTGATATTTTTGAACAATACCCAAATCCAACCATCAACCAGGCCAATATTCAGCAACGCTTTAGCCACTTTGGTGTAATCATTGAACAGATTCAATTACAGGAAAAAAGCTCATCCTGACCATTTCAAACAGATACCAATGAAACATTAAACTCAAGCCAATCAATACAGATATTTCACTCAAAATCAGTCTTTTTGTGCTATTTTTATCTATAATCATTTAATTTTTAAAATAAATTTTATTATGGCAATCAACATAATCACGAAATACGATTACCATTATTATGTCTTTTTTATCGTATTCATTTTAGGCATCACAGCCACCTATGCGCTTTGTTTTTTGAATTTTTCAGCAACAGAAAGTGTCAATCGATATGCCCTTTTTATTGCAATCATGGCTTATGGTGCAATCCTTTTATATTTTTATTCCCTCTCCACTACACAACAATGGATCATGCCCAAAAAATGGACCAATTTTCAAAAGCATCCACTGTTGTACTGTTTGGTTATATTTCCCATCGTTTTTATTCCTGTCGTTTGGTTAAATTTTTCCAAAATCATTCCAATGACGTATACGAAAATATTTGGAATCCATACCACTGAAGTTGTGCAAGCCCCTACAAAAAAGAGCACCTATAAAGGCAATACAAGATATTGTTTTTACAATAAATACGCTTGCTTGCCAATCTTTAAAATAGATCATCAAACATTTGATCAGTATCAAAACCAAAATGTCTTATTGCACATCACGACACAAACCAGTTCATTGGGAACAATCATTCACACGATTGAGCAGATTCAAGTGTCTGAAAACAACAGCCCGCAATAAGTTTTGTTCAAATTTGTGATAAGTTGATTGGTAAAGTTTAAAAACAAAGATGCTGAATCTATGTTAAAAATCATGTTACCTATCCTGTGTTGTTCAGCATATTTACATGCTGAAACAGTCACATTTACAACACAACCGATTCAAAAAAGTAAGAATCCTTTTACGGGCAATATTCCCTACATCCAGGGTAAAGGCTTTGAACAGGTCAATCAACGCATTAAAAAAGAACTTTTAGCAGATGATGGTACATCGATTGATTTCGACTCGGAGAAACTCTATCAAGATCAAAACTATCTCAGCACACAGACCCATTTGGAAATACAAGGCGGTCGTAGTTATTATCGTGAAAAGTACTATGTGATTGATCTAAAAACCAAGAAAATCCTGACATTGGATCAAATCCTGGAAAAATATCAACTTTCGGCCAAACAGATCACCGATCAAATTGCACAACAGATCAATCCTTGTGTAGAGAGTACGGCCACTGTTACGGATGAAATCTGCGAAAGTGCAGATATGGAATATTTTTTCCGATACTATGCTGAAGATCGAAATTTTATTCAGCTCAAAAATGTAGATGGCTTTTATCTTAAAAAAGATATTTTAGGTATCAGCTTTGATACTGATCCTTTCTCTGTTCCATTTGAGTTTAATATCCCAAAACCTTGATTAAAAACAAACTAAATTATATTCCAATCAAAAAATTGTAGCAAAATCATGACTTCACGCAACATAGAAATACGGCTTATGCTGAGTTATAGCGCATTACTATTGATTGCAGTGATATTTATCAAAATGTTCAGCTTCACCCCTGTACAAGGTTTATCAAAAGTCTGTTTTATCCTCGCTGTCATCCTTAGCCTCTTATTCAATTGCTATATTTATTTGGTAAACAAAAAGTCTTTATTGCTATCAGCAAAAGATTTGGCAAATAAAATTTCCGCACCGTTTAGCGTTATAGTGTATTGGCTATTGTTTCCATTATTTACCACTTACTTATTATGGACAGTGCTCAGTGGCGTACTGCCAATGTTTTATACTCATGCCTTTGGACAACCAAGTGAAAAAATTTATCACGGTAAAATTAAAGCTATTTCTAAAAAATATTGTCCAACACAATTTGAATTTAAATCTGCCGAGTTAGATCACTTTTTATTCCGCCAATGTATCAATCCCACAGCGCTAAATTTAGCAAAATCTCAAAATATCAGCATCCATGCAACTGTACAATCCAGTCGATTTGGCAGCATCATAAAATCAATTCACTCAATTGATTCTCAATAAAAACAGATGATGACTTGATTTCCCTGTCCAGAAGCCCTACATCTATAGATAATTCAGGACATTATTTGGCATAACCCATGACCTTAGAAACAATGACATTAGAAAAGGCGACCTTGCCTGTACCCCAATTTGATCAAATTACTTTAAATCAACTCAAACAAAATATCGAACAGGCCATTCAAGGCGGACAACAATTTTTAAATGAACTGATGCAAGTCCCTGAAAGCATTCAAACCTTGCTTCAAGTATTGGAAACCATTGATACACTTGAAAATAATATGAGTGAATCTTGGGGCGTGCTATCGCACCTCAATGCAGTGATGAACAATGCAGAAACCCGTGAGGTCTATCAGTCATTACTGCCAAGTTTAAGTGAATATTACACTCAGCTTGGTCAGCATGTGCCACTTTATCAAACGTATCAGCAGGTCTATGATCATACTGTTTTTACTGATTTACCTGTGGCACAACAAAGTGCAGTGAAATTGGCTCTACGTGACTTTAAACTGTCAGGTGTGGCTTTAGAAGGTGAAGCGAAAAAACGTTATGCGGAAATTTCTGCACGTTTATCGCAACTCTCATCGGACTTTTCCAACCATGTTTTAGATTCAACACAGGCTTATCACAAGCCTTTAAGTGAAGATCAACTCAAAGGCTTGCCACAAAGCAGTATTGAATTACTGAAACAATATGGTCAACAACGTGAGTTGGATCAAGCTGTTGCAACTTTAGATATTCCATCCTACTTGGCGATCATGACCTATGCCGAAGACCGTGCCCTGCGTGAAGAAATCTATCACGCCTATGTGACACGCGCTTCTGATCAAGCGCAGGATACACAGTTTGACAATGCCCCTGTGATGGTTGAAATTTTAAGTTTGCGTCAGGAAATGGCTAAACTGGTCGGCTTTGACAACTATGCAGAATATTCACTTGCTTCAAAAATGGCACCTGATGTTGAAACAGTAGACCAGTTCCTTATTGATTTGGCGGAACATGCCCGTACCCCAGCGCTACAGGAAATCGAAGAGCTGAAAGCCATTGCACAGCAAGATGGTATTGATGAACTGAAACCGTGGGACAGTACTTATTATTCTGAAAAACTCAAAGTTCAGAAATTCAATCTGTCTCAGGAAGAGTTAAAGCCTTATTTCCCTGCGCCAAAAGTGATTCAAGGACTATTTAATATCGTGAATCGTTTATATGGCATTAACGTGATTGAACGTGAAGCACCGCTTTGGCATTCCGATGCACATTATTATGAGCTTGAAGACCAAGGCTCTGTGATTGGTGGTTTTTATTTTGATCTGTATGCCCGTAGTGGTAAGCGTGGTGGTGCATGGATGAGCGGTTTCCGTTCACGTATGCAAACTGAAAATGGCTTACAAAAACCGATTTGTTACATGGTGGGCAACTTCACCCCACCTGTGGGTGATCAAGCTGCACTGCTGACACATGATGAAGTAATTACCCTGTTCCATGAGTTTGGACATGGTTTACATCACATGTTGACCGAAGTGGATAATATTGCTGTGGCAGGTACACATGGCGTAGCCTGGGATGCGGTGGAACTTCCAAGTCAGTTCATGGAGTTTTGGACTTGGGATACTGAAAGTTTAGCGCTGATCAGTGAACATATCGAATCCAAACAAGCATTGCCAAATGACTTGCTGAAAGCATTGCTGGATGCACGTTTCTTCCAATCTGGTATGCAAACCTTACGTCAAATCGAGTTTGCACTGTTTGATTTAACCATTCACAAACTGACACCTGCTTTAGATGCCAAACAGATTCAAGCGACTTTGGATGATATTCGTCAGAAATATGCCGTTTTAGCCACTGCACCTTATAACCGTTTCCAAAATGGCTTTAGTCATATTTTTGCAGGGGGTTATGCAGCAGGTTATTACTCCTATAAATGGGCGGAGGTTTTGGCCAGCGATGCTTTTGATCGCTTCGAAAATGAAGGTGTTTTCAATACCAATACTGGACAGCAATTCCGTCAGGCGATTCTGGCAGTTGGCGGAAAAGATACAGCACTTGATGCATTTATCAATTTCCGTGGTCGTGAGCCTAAAATAGATGCATTATTACGACATCAAGGTTGGACGAACAACGCATAAAACGCTTAAACTACCAGGTAAAATGAATTTAAGTGTGGTGAGTATATGAATATTAAACGTCGTTTCATTGCAGGTGCAAAATGCCCCCGCTGTGAAGCTATGGATCGTATTGTTATGCTCACCCAAGACGATGCTGAATGGATTGAATGCATCGAGTGTGACTATTCGGAAAACCGCCCTACCCATGTAGACGAATCTTCAGAACCTGCCACGCCTGATGAAATTGGGGTGATTCAATTCAAGCCTCGTCCTGGAAAATAATCTGGACATAAAAAATGAATGTAGATCAAAGAAATAATTCCAAGCTGTTATGGATCATCTTGGGTGCTATTTTAGTGGTGGTACTGTTGGGTGCTTTAGGCTTTTGGTTAATGAATGCCAAGAGTAAGTCTGCCACCACCGCTAAACCTGCTACAGCGCAACCGGCTTCCACAGTCGTGGCTGCACCAATGGCTGTGCCTGCCAGCAATGCAGGTACAGGACAAGAGTTGGTCAATGAAGATTTGTTGAAAGAAGAAGTCCCGCAAAATGCTGCCTTGGCCAAAGAAGAAATTGCCCGTTTGGAGGATATTCAGAAACAGTTGCAAGATCAGGAAGCAAATTTAAAAGCCCAACACCAGGATGCTGATCAACTGATTAAATTGAAAGAAGAACAGATTTTATTACTTGAAAAACAGCTGGCTGAACAAAGTAAATAGTTCAGAAGCCCCTGAATATAAAAAAGCTTTCATCCTCACATGAAAGCTTTTTTATGCCCAAAAATATTGCTTAATCCAATAAATGCTTTAACGACAGTGGCCTATTCAGACGCATCTTGCATGTTGTGATGTGCCTGATTCTGATAATATTGTCCATATAATGACAATCCCCCCATGTCTGCCATGAACACTTCCATACAGCACAATACCCTGAAAGCAATTGGCTTACTCAGTCTGTCGGCTTTACTGTTTTCCATCATGGGGGTCTGTATTCGTTATGCATCACATAGCTTGGACAACTACACTATTGTGTTTTTCCGCAACTTTGTCGGTATTCTGATTTTTTTGCCATTTATTTTCAAACAAGGTCCTGCATTTTTTAAAACTGAAAAATTATGGATGCACAGTTGGCGGGCGATTGTTGGTTTGACTGCCATGTATGGCTTTTTTTATGCGATTGCCCATCTAAAATTGTCCAATGCCATGGTATTTACTTATTCTTCTCCAATTTTTATTCCGCTGATCGCCTGGTTATTTTTAAAAGAAAAAGTTACAGCTTCAATGTTATTGGCAGCAGGACTTGGATTGGTTGGCGTGATGTGTGTCGCCAAACCTGACAGTGGTATGTTTAATGTGATATCGGCTATTGGTTTAAGTGCCAGTTTCCTGGCAGCCATGGCTTTTGTCACTGTACGGGCACTGACCAATACTGAACCGCCTGAACGGATCGTATTTTATTTTTGCTTTATTGGCACACTGATCTCCGCAATTCCAATGTTTTGGATGATTCGACCTTATACATGGCGAGAACTTGCACTTTTGTTTGGGGCTGGCATATTGGCCAATGTCAGTCAAATGTTTATGTCTTATGCCTATAAACTTGCCCCTGCCAGCCAAATTGGCCCTGTCAATTATGTTGCGATTATCTTTGCGGGTTGTTGGGGTTATTTGTTATGGCATGAGGTGCCTGATCATTTCAGCCTGATCGGATTTGGTTTTATTTTTCTTGCGATTTTACTCTGCAGTCCATTGTTACAAAAAAAGTTGCATCGCTGAATATTCCAGACATTGCCTTTGATTAAAAATAAGTTTGAGTGCCCATTTGGCATATTCAAGTCATACATTTGTGTAAACTGTAAACACCATAAAATAATCAGGGGAATATTGATGCAAGGACAATGTATTTGTGGTCAAACCACTTTTGAATGCGAATTGACAGATCACCATGTCAGTGTTTGCCACTGTTCTATCTGTCGCAGACAAGCCAGTGGTGTCATGATGACAATCAACATTCAGGCAGACAGCTTGAAATTCATTCAAGAGCAACATTTAAGTATTTATGATTCTTCTGAGTGGGGAGAACGAGGCTTCTGCAATGCCTGTGGCAGCAATTTATTTTGGCGCTCCAAAGATCAAAAATATTGCAATATCAATGCTTTTTCATTAAATGAAAACATCCCTGATTTAGCCCTGAATATGCAAATTTTTATAGATAACAAACCCGATTTTTATTCATTCCAAAATGTAACCCAACAACTCACTGAAGCCGAAGTCATTGCTTTATTTAGTGATCATACTGAATAAACCGAACAATTGACAAGTTGATCAATGTTCAAATTCTGTCATCGTGTAAATTAAACATAAGAAAAAAGCACCCGAAGGTGCTTCATTCTGACAATCAAATCATCTGCTTACTTTGCTTTATACCAATCAAACATGTTGAAGAGGTATGGTACATAAGTCACGATGACCAATGCTGAGAATAAGACCACGATTGGTAAAATCCAACGCTCATAACGATAATAGAAGCTTGTGTATTTGGCCTTGGCTTCCGCATCAGCGGCGGCCACTTCCGCATCACCGACCGAGAGCCTCGTCAGCAAGTGGATCAATGCCACAGGTGGTGACACATAACCAAATTCAAATGCAACCAATACAATCATCCAGAAGTGAATCGGATGAATACCATTGGTGAAAGCAACTGGAGCAATTGTCGCTGCAACCAAAATCACCGCACCAAATGGATCTGTCGTCATACCAATCAAGGCAAGTAACAATGCCATGAAACCAAGTGTAATCAGGATGCTGCCCAAATGGGTAGGAACCATCGTAACAATTTCACTGCGTTCAATCAGGCCACCAACACTCGCTGACAATGCCATCAGAATAATCAAGGCACCGATGTGTCCGACACTTTCAGAAGTCGCAAACCAAATTGAACCACCGAAACCACGTTTCTTCGCTGTACTTGAATGATCACGCAGATATTCAGACTCTTTCTCATGCTCCAATGCCAAAGCATTATTTGGATTTTCTGGAAGCGGCAAACGGCCACCGAGCTTCTTATCAAAATACACAGAGGCAAGCAACAGTATTGGCAGAATCACAGGTGCTGTGAATTCATCCATTTTTGTGTCTAAACCGAAACGGTAGAAACACAAAACCAAAACAACAATGAAGATATAAGGAATCACAGGTACAAATGCTTTGAGCATCCCTGGAACCGCAATCTTCGGAGAGTTGATACGGAATTTATCTTCAGCAAGGAATAATGATACACCCAGGAAAATAAACGCAGTCAACCAGAAGACATAGATACCATGATCAAACAATTCATCAGATGTGACATGACGACTGTCCAACATAGAAATCAGAATCACCAACAAACATGGACGTAATACCACACCCAGCGAGCCAGACATTGCAGATACTGCAAGTGCATACTGACGGCGTGCGCCAGAGTTCCATACTTCTTTATAAATCAAGGCACCTGCGGCAACAACGAAGATCCCTGATGCGCCGGTATAGGCTGTTGGAATCGCAGCACCAATCAAAATTAACCAAGTTAAGGTTTCAGGTGCAAGATTCCACGGACGTAAAATTGCCAGGAACAAATCCATAACACGGGTTTGTGTCAGCAACATACCCGCCCAGATAAACAATGCCAGGTTGAGGAAGATGTTGTTGAATTCGACCAATAAGCCAAGATAAATACCTTGTCCCATTGGATAGTCCATGAAGAAAGTAAATGCGATCCCGGTAATAATGGCCATGAAGGCATACAATGGAATACTGAGTAATGCCAATCCAAAGTTACCACCTTTTTCCGCAGTTGCAGGGGTACGGAACAATTTATAGATACTGATCAATGTCAATGCGACAAAGAGGAACATCCATAACCAATATACTGCTAAGGTTTCAAAAGTCGATTCAACACCTGAATTCAAGACAGAGCGATATTGACTGATCACAGAGAAGCTCAGCAACGCATTCCCCGCAATCATCGCGACATTGTAGACTGTAAAATCAAGTTTGGTACGTGCTGGACGCAAACCAATATGATGCATCTTCAATGATGCTGTGATTGATGCAATTACCACCATCAAGATCAGAATCAGGACACGGTTCTCAGTCCCCCATTTCAAAATCCAAAAAAAGCCTGTTTCCATGCTTCGATAAGCACGCAGCGAAGGATGTTCCTCCATGTGCTTCATCGACTTATCATAGAACGCAAATTTTTGGTCACAGTCTGCTTTAGCAGCAAGGAAGGATGCTCTGACATCAGCTTCTGGTGTCACGCCAAAGAAAGCCGCATCAGGGTCATTGGCTTGCTGTTTCATTTTTTCCGCGACCTGCGCATCAATATTATCTATGCGCTGACACGAGGGTTTGGTCGGTTCTGCACGTAAAAATGAATACTGCATTGCCGTTTTTTTGTCACCATACAGGCTTTCACCCATACGCAGCATTTGGCCATGAATCATATCTCCTGTCCCAATAATCAGGGTCAGAAGAAGTAGAATTAGTATGGAAAAGGTTGAGAACCACTCATTCCAGAGATAACTGAGTAGACCTAATCCCGATCTTTTATTTACAGGTTCTTGCATTGTTATTCCAGTTTTTATATAAATGCCGTATTCAAGAATCTACAGCCCATATTTTATTTTGGTACAGGTAAAATCCTTTACCTATCGTCCATTCCAAATATTACACAGTTACTGTGCCGTATTTCGTTTGCCATTAAAATGACATGGTTGAATGAATTTCAGAAACTTTATGCCAGCTCACGCAATATCATCAGAAAAACACTTGATTTATAACGTGAACTACATCGGGGTATAAACTTTCTTATAAAATACCTTGAATTGGAAAAGAAGCAAGAAAAAACAAATAAATCACATAATTTACATATTATTGCCTACTTATTTGTACCTACCACCCGATATTGTGCAAATCAGCTACAGATTGACTGCCCTTTCCAAATTATATGGTCACCATATCCGATAAATTATCCACGTTGAAAATAATGCAGCAACATGTAAGCCAATGCACCAAACACCCCAAAAATGGTCCCAAGCAGATGTGCTTCCACCAACACAGGGCTACCAATGAGCTCAGCAGTTTGTGTAGACCCAAAGATATTTTCCCAACTGATTTTGGCCATGACCAGGACAATCACCAATAAGGCAAACTTGCGTTCTTTTTTAAACTGCAAACCATATACAGCACAGGCGATATACAAACCATGTAATACCCCGGACAAACCTGCATAGGCCTCAACATCAGGAAATAAAAAATAGAATCCTGTACTGATTAAGGGAGGTAAGATCAGCAGCAGTGCAATTAAAAAGCGTTTATTGATTTGCGGAAAAATAAAAGGCAGGCAAATAAAAGCCAACATATTTAAGACAAAATGCATCCATCCGACATGTACCCAATGTGCTGTCCACCACCGCCAAAGCTCAGACATGCCAAATTCTGATCGATAAATAAAGCTTTGTTGAAAGACCTGCAAACTTGCAGATACAGAAATACAAATCGCCAAAAATAATAAAATTGACACAATATTTTGATTTTGCTGCATTTCACCCTCTCAAAAGGTAAAAAAGAGTTATACAACTCTTTTTTACCTCTATTGAATTCAACACATGAGCAAATTTATTCGGTTGCACTCTCTTCGGCAGGAGCAGCCTCTTCCACCGCTGGCTCTGCATCAGCATCGCCTGGTTCGATGCCTTCAAACAACTCATCATCACCAGCAGTACCCTGGTCATCCCAGAACACAGTCATTCCATCATCAGCAGCACGAACACCTGTATTTTCAGTCCAATAACGATCTGCTACGCTTTGAATCATTTGACCAGCCATACTGTCAAATAATCTAAATTCTGGATTGACAGGTTTATCTTCTGCACGTGATGCGGCATAGGCACGTAAGGCTTCACGAATTTTACCATCATCACCACTTGCCTGTGCAGCAACAGCATTAAGTGCATGCGCCAAACGGACACCTTTTTGCTCACCAATTTCCATTGAGTGCTTCAAGGTTGCTGCTGGATCAGGTTTACCCTCACCCGCCCCTGGTAATAATGTCCAAATCACAGCACGGGTTGCATTTGGTGCACCCCAGAATTTGGTATCATCCAAACAGGCCAAGCCACGCTCTACAATCGCAGCAATATCTTTTGGCACATTCACTACACCACCCGAGTTAATATCATTGGTCATAGCCTGTAAACCACTGAGCATTCCCAATAAATAAACGGTTTGATCAAGATCTTTGTGCATGGTTGGGCATGAATCACCCAATTTATATTTGTACTTGGCTTGCCAACGTTCTGCAAATAACTGATATCCGGCATATTGACGCTCAGATGCCAATGCTGCCCAACGTTTTTGTTCAATTCGGGCATCCTGTGCTTCAGTCACTTTACCATCCTTGGATGCTCGCAGATAACGCAATTCGGCATCAAGTGCACGATTCTCCGCACACATTCCCGCAGCAGCATACAGCAGTACAGCCATACGGGTAGGATCGGCCCCCATATCTTTGGTTGCCATAATTGCAGGAGTCAGAGCTGTACCAGAATTACATGCCATATCTGCATCACCGCCTGCCAAAATCGGTGGGACGATATGTTTTTCACTGAAACCTAAAGCAACATTGGCACCGGTTTTAATCACATAAGAACAACCGGATAATAAAGACGAAGCCACAATTGCAGTCATTGCAAATCGGCTGATTTTATGGACCTTAGACATACTTCCTGTCCTCAATTTAATTATGTATATTCCTTTTTGATTAAAATATCAGATGCCTACTCCAAGTAAAAGAGTAATCGACCCTATTTTAATTATGCGCTTAGTGTGTCATTAATTATTGTATGAATAAATTGACCCAAGTGCAGTTTAATCCAAATTTTAGGCAAAAAAAAGTAGCATTGCGACGGTTCAGCACATGCTACTTGTTAAATGGTCAACTCAGGAGAGTTTATTTGGTTTAAGTTTTTTGAGTTTAATGGTACGAATCTTTTGATCTATACCGGCCTTTTCAATCTGTTCCCTCAGCAAAGTCCCTAATCTTCCTACAGTAATCGCAAGTACAATTGCGACGATTAGAAACCAATACGTATGAATTTCACCCATTTGGAAATACTCATCAGCTGTTGGTGGTTTTAATTTACATTCAGATTGGAAAATACAGGGAAGAAATTGTCTAACAATATTCATTTAGCGCCATTTTCTGTGATCCTGGTCGGACAATATACTTAATATGCTTTTAGAAACCTTTCATCTAATTGTTTTTTAATATTTTTAATTATTATTGTTTTTATACATCTGTCCAACAATCAACTTAAGCGAACTCGTCCTTTGAGCATTTTCCATTGTTGCCGCGGCATTTGATCACACCAAATCACTACAGGTCGTGCCTTTTTATCCTGAAAATACAGCACAACATAGAGCGAATGATCAATCATTTTCAACAGTTGATAGCGATAAATTTGGGCTGAGTCGGAAAACTGCAGTGACCATTGATCAAGTTCAAGATGCTCAAAACGGGTCACTTGCGGTTGGTAGATAAACCATAACCCGATGCCTACTGTCACCAACATACTGATCAACCATAGCCACAAATTCAATTGCAGGTACAAAAGCAGCATGATGCAAGCAAAAATAAACAGCTGAAACGCAATCGAAATCTTGCTGCGTTTCAGTGTAAATCTTGTGAAGCCCTGCGATTCGGACTGATCAGCCATGAACATAGTGTTTCAGCTTGTTGATCAGAGCTCTTAATTCACTGCGTGGTGGTTCAGACACTTCCATAAACCAATCAAGCAAATCAGGATCTTCCTGATCGACCAATTCTTTAAACAGGCCCTTTTCATGTGCATCAGCCTGTAAATAGTGCTGCTTTACATAAGGGTCAAAATAAACATCAATTTCTTTCAAGCCACGACGAGCACGATAGATTACTTTGCGTTCCTCTAAAGTCAGTTCTTCAGACATGTTTTTCCCCTGGAGTAAATTGCTGTTTAGTGTACCGTATTCCATCCATTTTCTCGCTAAAATCTTTAAAATGACCAAATTCATCATTTTCAAAATGGTTTTGAGCATTCATCTCATTGCAGACATTTAATAATTCAAATAATTTCAAATCACTAAAACTCATATGGATATTATAAAAATGCAATCTGGTTCAGTTCGTCCATTAGCCAATATGTTGCCGCGTAATTTATTCAATGCTGAACATGAAGCGTTTCGTGAAACAGTACGTAAATTTTATGAAAAAGAAGTAGTTCCCAATATTGCAAAATATGAAGAACAACAACATGTAGATCGTGATTTGTGGAACAAAGCCGGAGAAATGGGCTTGCTTTGTGCAACTATGCCTGAAGAATATGGCGGCTCAGGTGTAGATCGTCTGTACAGTATGATTTTAATTGAAGAACAAGCCTATGCCATGGATTCTTCAACGGGTTTTTCACTGCATTCTGATATTGTCGCCAACTACATCAACAATTTCGCCAATGAAGAACAAAAAAAGTTTTGGCTGCCTAAAATGGCTTCAGGTGAAGCTGTAACTGCCATTGCCATGACAGAACCTGGTACAGGCTCTGATTTGCAAGGTGTGCGCACCACAGCAGTATTGGATGGTGACGAATATGTCATCAATGGTTCCAAAATCTTTATTACCAATGGTTATCTGTGTGACATGGCCATTGTGGTCTGTAAAACAGGCAGTACAGACAAAGGTTCAGCCAATCTATCACTGATCATAGTGGAAGCGGATCGTGCTGGATTTACCAAAGGCAAACCCCTGAATAAGATTGGAATGAAAGGTCAGGATACCTGTGAATTATTCTTTGAAGATGTGCGTGTCCCTAAAGAAAACCTGATCGGTATGGAAGGCATGGGCTTTATCATGCTAATGAAAGAATTGGCTTGGGAACGTATGCTTGTAGCGATCATCTGCCAAGCGGGTGCAGAAGCAGCATTTGCCCATACAGTTCAATACACCAAAGACCGTAAAGCATTTGGAAAACCGATTGGTGCCTTCCAAAACACTCGCTTTAAACTGGCTGAAATGCGTACCGAAATTGATTTCTGCCGTGCGTATCTTGATCGTTGTATGGAACTGCAACTGGAGGGAAGTCTTGGGGTAGATGCGGCGGCAGCAGCGAAATATAAAATTTCAGAACTGTTCTCTGAAGTTGTCGATGAATGTTTACAGTTACATGGCGGTTATGGTTATATGCTTGAGTATCCAATTGCACGTGCTTATATCGATAACCGTGCCAATCGTATTTATGCAGGAACTAATGAAATCATGAAAGAATTGATTTCACGTTCGCTGTAATAAATTGACTATCGTGATTTGAAAAAGGAGCTGAATGCTCCTTTTTTCTCGCCTGAATAAATTTCTGTAAAGCCTACACTGCCCAACACTTACAAATACAACCTTTTAATAAATCAGCAGCTATGAATAATTCCTGATACCACAGATAAAAGATCAATAAGACGAATAAAGAACATTTTCAGGAGTTCAAATGATTCAGATAAAGATTTTTCCCTTAAACGGAATAGAAATTGAAAATATTGGCATCATACGTTTAGGAGATACACGCACAGTAATTGAGGAAACTTTGGGAAACCCTGATTCAAGCTCAAATGCCACACAATTATATTATGACGATTATGAACTGCGGATTGATCTTAATCAGAATAACAGGATTGAATTTATTGAGTTTACACATGGTCCTTTTCCTGAGAAAACAAAGCTTAACCTTTATGGCATAGACCCTTTTCAAGTTGGTGCAGAACAACTTGTTGAAATTCTGACAGAGAAAAATCAGGGGGAAATCGATCTCAGCGAGGCCAATTACAATTTTTCTTTTTTAAACATCTCAGTTGGCATTTGGCGACAATTTACAGTAGATGATATTCAGCAAAACATCACTGAAATGAAAGATTGTCATGAATATGAAAAAAACAAAAATTGGCTTTTGGCCGACTTGGACAAAGCCAAAAATTTTTGGACAATCGGCATCGGAGAAAAAAATTATTATCAATAATTCAAAACCAAATAAAAAAAGGAGCCGAAGCTCCTTTAATATTTCTTAAAAAACTCAAGAAACCAATTTAGGCTTTTTTGAGACTTGAGCTTCACGCTTATGGAACTTCAAGACGCCATCATCAAACTTCGCATTTTTCAGTTCTTTACGATCTGCAAGATAATTGTTCGTCACCTTCCAAGGCGCATGTTTACCTTGTTTAGGCATTACATCTGCTGCACAAGCGATATAACCTGAAGTCAAATGATCCATTACGTTATCTTTAAGCCGTTCGATTTTTGCAAATATCAGAACATCAAATCAGCCATTGAATCCAAAATATCTACCAATTCTATTCCCAACAATTTAAAATTAGTTACTCTTCAATAAAAGCATTCTAATAATGAAATTTAATAAAAATATTTTACTTCCCTTGATACTTGTTTTTTCGATTCAGACCTCATCCGCTCAAACACCAGATTTTCATACAACATTGGCAGATGCCAGGCAAGGGAATGTAGCTGCCCAATATAATCTTGGAATCATGTATGACAAAGGTCGGGGGGTAACTCAAAATTATTCCATGGCTGTAGAGTGGTACAGCAAAGCTGCAGCTCAGGGGTTTGCTGCTGCACAATTTAATCTGGGTAACATGTATAACAATGGTCAAGGAATTACACAAAATTACTCAAAGGCAGTAGAGTGGTACAGCAAAGCTGCAGCTCAAGGGTTTGCTAATGCACAATTTAATCTTGGTAACATGTATAACAATGGTCAAGGAATTACACAAAATTACTCAAAGGCAGTAGAGTGGTACAGCAAAGCTGCAGCTCAGGGGCTTGCTGATGCACAATTTAATCTTGGAGTAATGTATCACAATGGTCAGGGGGTTGCGCTAAGCTATGTCAAAGCCTTTGAGTGGTATAGCAAAGCTGCAGCTCAAGGGTATGCTAATGCACAATTT
>RRZU010493498.1_pt1 | contig 18530 bp, 5 predicted proteins | sample 2165561 | NCBI WGS metagenome assembly RRZU01 (sample SAMN10456909, study PRJNA506462) | wastewater metagenome | isolation source: wastewater sludge | place: USA: Moscow, Idaho | reverse complement strand
TCTTAACAATAAATTTATCAGGATGAAATGCGAGAATACCCTCCTTCGTACCCAACCAGATTTCTTTATTTCGGGCATTTAACAAAGTAGCTGTCTCCTCAATAGTAACATTAGGTAAGCCGTCGCTTCTGCCAATATTACGAATATGATCCGTTTGAACATCATAACTTGCCAACGAGTTTGTACCCACCAGCCATATTCTGCCGGCAGCGTCCTGGAGCATAGAAATAATCACATCATTCTGCAAGCCTTCACGAGTACCAATACGTTTAAACTTAGGAAGATTATCATTTCTATCAAGTCCTTTAATTTTCGCAAGACCACCACCAAAAGTACAAATCCATATATTCTGTTTTTTATCCTTAAACATAGCATAGATATCACCATTGGCAAGTGTATTCGTTTCCGTCTTGCGATAAGTTTCAAAATGAATTTCATGAAAATTACTGAAACGAGTATCAAAAGACATTAAGCCATCAATAGTACCCACCCACATACGATGATGACAATCCTCTGCCATATTACGTACTTCCATATATAAACCGTATCCGGGATAATTTTTCAATCCATTGTATTTATTTCTAAATATAAAATTTCCTCGATACTCTTCCATTAAATTTAACCCACCATCAAGAGTGCCAATCCAAAGATGATGGCGAGAATCTTCATGAGTAATATAAACATTATTGCCACTAATTGAATTTATATTCTTAGCATCATGTTTAAAATGAATGAAACGATATCTACAGGATTGTAATGGATCAGGAACAGCCTCAACAAGTCCATCACCCTTTGTTGACAGCCATATCCTATGCTTGCTGTCTTCCATTGTATAATAGATACTGCCAATATGGTATTTCTTATAATTCAACGTGGACAGCAGTCGTCCATAAGTATCTAGAATATAAACATTTTTACTACGGGTGCCTACCCATATGTTTCCATTAGGAAACTGATACATTGACCGTACACCATTATTAGGCGTAGGAGGTAACTTTATAAGTCGGAATTGATGAGGAGGAAAGACGAGACTATAGACACCATCATTTGTAGAAGTAAGCCATAAAATATCATTTTTAGCATCATAATCCATACTAAAAAATCTGATTGCCCTTAACTCTTCTACAGGAGTAATCTGATGAGTTTCCGGATTAATTCGGAATAATTGTCCGGATTCCGACAAAGCAAAAGAATAAGAAGAAGTTCGCACATACTGGAACTCAGTAAGATGCTGGGAAGAAGAAGCAAGACTTTTATAAAGAGAGACTTTATTGTTTATATTGGCAATCCGACGATAAAATATTCTAGTCCAATAAGAAACACTTTCCGGAACACCCTTAGGAACAGGCTCCACAAAAATTTTATAGTCACGACCGACATAAGAGGCAAAACCCCTTTTAACGGTTACAAGGTCGTGAGTTAACTGATCATTAAAATTATTAATATTTCCACTACTACTGGCTATCAGCTGAATATGAATTTTATCATTTGGAGTAGTAAATGCCAGCAATAAGTTTTTATTTTTAGTAAGCAACATCACATGCCCATGACCGTCACTTTGTATTTTGATAATTTGCAAATTACGGGAATATGGTTTCAATTCATCATATATATCCTCAAAGCTTTCTGTCTTCTTAAAAAATACAGAGAGTTTCCAATCTACAGTCTTAATCCAGATGTTCCCTGTAGCATCTTCCACCAATGTCTCTATTTTACGTGGAGGTTGATCTGATGTTGGATAAAAGGCGGTAGTAAAATTCTGGAAATGAGTTCCATCAAAACGACTTAACCCATACCATGTACCAAACCAAAGAAAACCATCTTTTGCCTTAAGGGAACAGTTGACAATATTATTAGGCAATCCTTCCTCTTCAGTATAATGTTGAACAATATAATCTGAAAACACAGGAGATTGAGCATTTCCTTGGGTTGTCAGAATAAAAAGTATTATTGTCAGCAATTTCCTCATACCATTGCAAATGTAGCAATTTATTTTGTTATACCAAAATCTGCTTGTTGATTCGAAACATCCTTCAATAATTGTTGACGTTCTTTATCACTAATCTGCTGAGACTTCGGCGAGGAATTTTCCGTGTTCATCTGAGAAGAGAACTGTCCATTATTCTTTTCTTGAGGAATAAAACAGAACTTACCTTTATAAGGTACAGACGAAATATCAAGATCAGCCGGCTCAGGAGCATGAAGGCCGGGGAATTGAACTTCTGCATGAATATGGATTTTACCTGCTTTCCGAGTAGAGCGGACCAGAATTGGAGCACTTCCCCATTCCACAGCACGTGGATTAGCATTAATGTTATCATGATTACCAATAATCTCTCCCTCTCCAGTAACTGTAAAACGAATATTTTCTTTAGCCAACCGACGAACATTTCCACTGTCATCTGTCACTTCACAAACAACAACAACAAAGTCAGAACCATCAGCTACCAGTTTCTTACCTACCTCATCTACATAAAGCCGCAATTTATTACTACGTCGTGAAGGCATGCGTTTCATAGAACACACGACTCTTCCATTAATGATTCCTTCAGCAATCATATTCACCTTCTGCCAATCTTTCTTAAAGTAGCTATAATCACGAGCTTCCCAAAAGTTCCAAACATTTTTGAACACTATCGGTGCATTATAATCAGCCCTATGGCGTACTGGCAAGGTCCACGACTTTGTTCCATCATAGATACTTAATCGTACACTATCACAATTACTGAAAACAACAACGTCAGAATCAGAAAACTGTGTCATCTCATTAGCTATATAAACATTAGGTTGTTCTGAAGCTGGAATTTGACTATGAAAAAAATAATAAACAGTCTTGGGTTGGCGAAAAGCATCATAATCACCACCCCAATAAGGATCAGGATGATAGCCTCGCTGATGATCAAAAGGATGCCATTGGCATCCACCTATAAACTGTCCAGAAGTTCGATACATCTCTTCTGTTGTTTTGGCAAGTGACATCGCTTGTATCAACATTGGTTTCTCCCCCCAACTACGACTAGCTCTGTTTATACAATTTTGGGCATACCAATCATCTACATACTCACCAAATTCGCGGGTGAAAATACACTGTCTGGGTTTATCAGCCTTCTCATCATCACCAGGCCATCCATAAACGACATCATAATGTTCACGAACACCTGCAGAATTAACATCAGCCGCAGCACAAGGACGATACGGATAAGGATATTCATCCTTAGTAATCTGAAGTGACTTCAAGGCAAATTCTTCTGGGAAACGAGTCTCATTCAAGATCGGTTCCCACATCAGGACACAAGGGTGATTTCGATCGCGGCGAATAATTTCCCGGGTGTTCTGATATACTCGTTCCTCAAACTTTGGGTTTTTGTTGTTCCAATACTGCCAACCGGGAGTAGCAACGATGATAAACATTCCTAGCTCATCACAAGCATCCATGAAAGCAGGATCCTGTGGATAATGAGCTGTACGGATAATATTAAAACCACAATTTTTCAGGCGGACTACATCCCGCCACTGTTGACTATTTGGAACAGCATTGCCTACATAAGCAAAATCCTGATGGCGATTAGCTCCTACAAGTTGACGGTATTTCTTTCCATTAAGCCAAAAACCATCCTTGCCACGAAACTCGAAACTGCGTATTCCAATATGAGTTTTTTTGTTATCCAATATTATTTTGCCATCCTTTACTTCTGTAAATAGTGTATACAGATAAGGAGACTCCGGAGACCACAAATTAGGATTCTTTATCAGCATATACTGCTCCATGGTCTTTGACATCCCGGAATTTTCCTTCAACTTCCCGGATATTCTCTTCACGACCTTGCCATCAGCATCTACAAGTATCTGTTCTACAACAAGATTTACAGCGTTTTTTTCGCCATTATAAATATCAGTATTTACAAAAATCTGAGCTGACTTCTCTGAAATATTAGCGTAATGAACAAAGATGCCTCCACCGGCTTGCTTATTAGCTTCTATTTCATCGGTAATACGGACTAAATGATGAGAATACAACCAAACATCACGATAAATTCCTCCATGATAAGCAAAATCCAACTGCGTCTGTGGCTTACCTGGAGGGTAAGAGTTATCATCGGAGTTGTCAGCCATAACCGCAATGACACAACGATCACCCTTTCTTATTCCATATTTATCAAGTTCAACAATAACAGGAAGATAACCTCCAAAATGCTCAGTAGCAAGTTGGCCGTTAACATATATCTTCTGCTTGCCCATAATCGCTTCAAAATAAACCTCCAGATGATTTTCTGGAGCAATAAAATGTTTACGATACCAGGCTATACCCTGATAATTACGACAACCGGAAGCTTCTGACGGTTCCAGTTTAACACAATGAGGAGTAGATACAATTGCCCAAGAGCTGTCATCGTAATTGACAGTTTCTGCTCCATTGACATCACCTAAATGAAAACGCCACTCCGGATTAAAGTTCCATACAGAATTTTCAAAAATGGCATTATCTCCATTCTTTGACAAAGAATGAGAATTATCAGCCGACAAAGGAAGAACCGTAATGATAGTTGCCAAAAGCAACAATATATTTTTTTTCATCTTCTTCATTTCTTATGTGAGTCAATAACATCATCTGAAACAAACTGATCGGTACGAAAAGAGGAAACAGGAAGTCCGTCATGGAACAAGTCACCTTGTACCCAGTTTTTAAATCCATATCGTACTGCAACAGGATGTTTCACCTCAGTACTTCTTACATAAATCCGATTACGTGCAATCCATACTTTTGCAGGATAAAAGACTTTATCTTCTCCTGCTATTTCAAAATTATCACTTGATATACCATTCTGAAAATAGACCCATTCCTTACTATGATCAAAAGCAACAACAGCTGTATCATTATCAAAAATGACATGACCATAAGTAGCATATTCCGGCAGCCCATTGACATGATAAGTATTCGATAAAGCCAGCAAAGCTAACCGTTCACCAGCCTGAGATTTCTTCCGGGGATGAATGCCATATTCCAATCCTGCATCCAAAAGAACAGCCATACGACAATTATCTACTTGTTTTTCTACCATACTTTGCTGTTCACGAAGCAAAGCACTATTTTCTTTCCATCCAATCAAAGAATAATCATAGGGTGCGATCTGACAATAATAGAATGGAAAATTCCCTTCTTTCCATTTCTCACGCCACCCGGTGATCATTTTAGTAAATTGAGTGGCATAATTCTGATAACGATTAACATTCTCCTCACCCTGATACCAAATTACGCCTCGCATCGTATAACCTACAAGTGGATAAAGCATTCCATTATAAAGAGCTGTTGGACAACGCTGTTGAGTCTTATCCACTTCTGCTTGGGTAGCAGGAATTTTCACCGTAGGAAAAGCCTTCAACCAATCAGAGGTCATCCATGCTTCTATTGCACTTCCACCCCAAGCCGTAAGAATCAATCCTACAGGAACCTTTAGATTAGAACGTAAAGCCTTGCCATAGAAATAAGCAGTAGCACTAAACTCTCGAATACTTGCAGAAGTTGCTTCACTCCATGATCCAGTGACGGTATCTACAGGTTGTATAGTAGCATGACGTTTAACGGTAAAAAAACGTAGTTGAGAGTCTGCTCCGCTGATAAGTTCTTCATTAGCCCCGTTAACAGGCTGTCCCTTAAAACCTTTCATAGGCATTTCCATATTCGACTGACCACTACATATCCAGACTTCTCCTATCAGTACATTCTTCAATGTCGTTGTTTGACCATCACTCAAAACAATATTATAAGGGCCACCTGCTTTTGGCGTATTTACCTGGACTTTCCATTTACCTTCGTTATCAGCAACAACTTTATAAGTCTTGCCATCCCAGGAAGTCTTTATCTTTACTATTTTATGGGCATCTGACGATCCCCATAGATTACAAGGTACCTGCTGCTGCAATACCATGTCATCACTGAAAAAAGCCGGAAGTTTAACCTTTGCACTCACGGATGAAGCCAAAAACAGGCCTATTAATAATATATTTAATTTCTTCATATTCTTATTCTTTTAACGAAACAGGCCCAAGCAGACCAGCAGGAAGCAATTTATTCCCCTTCATCCGGTATTCACTATTTGTCCAAATTCCTTCAAAAGGTGCTCTACCTTGTTCAGCCCCTAGTAAAGCATTACGCCATGTATTAGTAACAACAATATCCAGAATATTCTCGCCTCTATGAATAGCTTTGGTAATATCAACCTCATAAGGAGCCATCCATGCGATTCCACAATCTACTCCATTAAGATAAACATGAGCAATATCATGTACCTGGCCAAGATTCAAATGGATACGAGTCGCTTTCTTTTCATATTTAAAAACTGTAGAATAACATACGCTGCCACTATAATAGCATATCTTTGAATTTAAAGAAGTTGTCCAATCGAAAAGCGTATCTGATTTCAACACCTTAGAAAGGTTATAGAAATTCATCTTCCAGGAATGAAAATCACATTTTACACTTTTCCCCAAGACCTCTTCTTGAAGATTAACAACTCTTAACTGGCTTTTCTTCGGTATAATAATAAACTTTGATTCATAAGGTTCTAAGTATAAATTGATTCGATTATTATCACGGAATTGAGCTGTAATATATCTTGCACTATCTTTCTGATTGGCAATAAAATAAATCTCCTTATTATCTGTAGAACGATGAGCCCACGCTATGTCTGGTGGAAGAATAACATCCGGATTAAGACCATATTTAGAAAAATCCGTATACGTATACGGATGATCTATCACAAGAACTCCAGCCTTACGGCATTCATCTATTTTTGCCTGAACCTCTGAAGAGTATCCTTGAAAATCGGGATTCATCTTCGTCTTCCCTGGAAGAACAAGTATTCTATAGCTTACACCACCAGGCATAATAATTCTTCCATCAGCTATTGTCGCCTGATGAAGCAAAGCATCCTTATTTATAGAATCATACTTATAGCCATGAAGAGCATTCACCCAATTTTTCATATCAAGAATTCCTGCAGAATGAGACACCCCTACAGGACTTTCTTCCATTGGCAGACCAACGTTTTCCAATCGTTTCTGTTCCGACAGGACCCTTTCCTTGCCAAAAATACCAGGTAATATGGATACCAGTCTATCTGGAGTCAGCGAACGGCTTGGCATTTCTTCACCAGTAAAAACGGCTATATCCACCACAGGATGCCCCTGTTGAAGATAATGCTGACAAATAGTAACATAATCCACAAAGCCTTTGGATTCTTTATACCAAGTATTATCCCTTTGGAAGAAAAGTCCGATACCGTCAAGCGTCATTCCGGGTTTACGATCCATCCAAGGATTATGAGCATCAACATGGAAGAAAAGACGGTTCATTCCAAGAGCAAATTCGCTGTCAAGCAAAGGTTTCAATACCGCCGGAGTTTCATTCCACTCCCCCCTGACTTCTGTAAAGCCTTCAGCCTGAACAACATTTTTACCATAAATATGAGCACCACTTACGGCATCCAACATATCATTCGGTTTATCATGCGTAGGAGAATTGAGCCAAAATTCTCCCATCGGAAGATCAGCATAGCGATAATGTTCCAATCCATCGGCAACAAACGTTGGAGCAATACTCTCATGAGAGACCTTTTTCCCATATCGCATTCCCCAGTATTTTACACGACGAAAAAAGACCTTATTGACCAGATCATTAACCGTCAACCGGATATCCTTAAGCACCTTCTCACTTCTTTCAGCCGATACCATAGGAATACCCGCATAAAGAGGAAGATAAGGAAGCAACTCATAGCCTCTTCTAGTTTGAAAAGCCTGGAGAAAACCAGCCCCCCAGTTTTGCGTTCCACACTCCCACGAATCGACATGAAGATATTTAATTACCGAAGAATGCGGGCGGTCTAGAAATTTCCGATACCAATTATTCACCTGTTTATCCACAGCTTCTCCATTGAATTTATCAACCTCAAGCCCTTTAGCACCACCGGCCGTAGCATTCATCTGACCAGTAGAGGTATGACCAAAACGAAGAATACGGATTTTTCCTCCATTCTTTAAAAAAGAGTGCTTCGAAACAGAATTAATCATCGAAATGACCTTATCGCCTTGCAATCGCAAACGAATCATATCTTCAAGTCGAACACAATTTTGATCTGGCACATCATCTGATGATGTACTACTGGCAATCCTCCAGGATGCACCGGTTTTTCCTTCCCATTGATTTATCTTTGGTTCATTGCTCAGGATAATATCTTTAAGTTTAAGAACAGGCTTCCATTTCGCAGGATCCAGATCTTCACTGCCAGGCTCTGTACCAACAGGAGTCCATTCAAAACGAAAATATCTGGCTGTCGTGGCAGGAAAAGAATAGGTAAAAGACGGACCGGAACTCTGCCATCCCTGCCGGGCTGGAGTCAACTGTATGACTTTTCTGAAATTAGTACCATCATTAGAAGCTGAGACTGTTAACCGCTGACATTGAATATTGTTGCCGGAAGGAATAACCTGAAGACTTCGAACAATTTCAATATTTCCAAGATCATAGAGTATTGAACATGGTTCTGATGATCGAAACACACCATTTTTATCCCGAGTTATTGCTGAAGTATATTGAAGTGTCTTACTGTCAGCTATATTCCATTTCAGGAAAAAAGGCTGTTGATGGCGTACATGCCTAGGGTAAGAAAAACTATTTTTCAAAGGTATTGCCCAACAGGCAATATCCTCATAATAACCATCATAAGACTCTGGTCTTCTCAGCACCAAACCTTTCAAATCTTTGCTATCTACAATTGTATCTGTCCAGACCACCTTCTGCATACTCTCTGCTGGTGTAACCCATGGGCCACCGGCCAAGGCAAAACCATCGCTGATATGAATACCCAATTCAAGTCCAAGAGAATCAGCCTGTTGAAAAGTATAATCAATATCATTCCAAAACTGGGGAGAAAGCTGATTGGTATTCCCTTTGAATTCCGGCTTGTCACTTATTCCACGAATAGGCATAAGATAGCATCCTCTCAAACCGATATTTTTCATATCAACCAAATCAGCATGAATACCTGGTTTAGACACAGCTCCATACATCCAATACCAAAAGGTAAACGGTGCGGAATTTTGTTCCTCATCAGAAGAAAATCGTGCCATCGAAGCCATAACCTTGCTACTCAAAACAATGATCACCGAAAATATTAATGCTTTTTTATTCATAACTGCTGGAAGATCACTCAAATTTGAATATTACTTCACCCTTCACGTTCTCATTCTTTGCCCAATAGGGTTGCGCCGAAGGGCCATTCAGATCTGTAGAATTAACTTTATTCCTTACAGCAGGGATAACTTTCAAAAGACTGATGCCACTTTTCGGTAAAATATAAAGAAGATGGTCACGACCATCCCTCGGCTGATAAACACCAACATAGTCGGCAGGTTGATGATTCCAAATATCAATCTTACCTTCACTGGTTACAAGTTGCATCCAGTCTACATGAGCAAAATAACCTTTAAACTCTGGATAATCCCAGCTTTCTCCAGGTATAGGATCATTATATTTATTATTCCAATAACCATACTGAGGTCCCAGCAGACGATTTTGCCATACCCGGTAAGGGCCGTCTCCGACCCAGGATTTTGACAACACTTTCGTTTCCGGATAATTAAAACAAATACCCATTTCGTCAACTACGCCCCCAAAATTATAGGAATAAGAAAGCTTGACACTACCATCATTAAGAAAACTCCACGTAGCCTGATCCAGACAGCCTAATTTATAATTAGCAGAAAGTACCAATCCTCCATTTGTCTTTTGAACATTAAAACCGGCAAATTGCCCTTGATCTTTATATTCAGTATACTGTGTCTTTTTCTTTTCGGCATCAATATCATCATGATTATAAAATTGGTCAAAGCTGCGGTCACTGCGCCGGGCAGCAATAAAACGAGGTCCATCCTTAAAAGAAATATTTCTGCCATTGACTTTGACTCCCATAAGAAAGCCTGTATTCTTATCAAAAGTATACCTTCGGCCTTTACTAGTAACAATACGGCTGTCCACTTCATTTTGTATCTCGACATTCTGATCAAGATCAACAGCTTTATCTTTTGAAGTGACTTCCTTTTCTGGTAAATTAAACCTCCACAAAAAGATTTCTTCTCCATGTTCATCTGTAGCAACTACCTGTAAAACATGTCCTTTCAATGGAGGCAAAGGAATGATTCCACTGTCACCAGGAATAATATTCGGACTTTTCAAAGTTCCACTTTCCAATATTTTTTCCTTTGTATCTCCCAGCTCAGGCATATCCAAATAAGAATAGGTGAATCGTACCGTACACATATTAAGGAAATTGTAACAATTAGTTACATGAAGATTTCTTCCATTAAGAACCAGTTGTACAGGGCTCCAAATCTCCTTTACAGTATAATAAGAACCCTCCTTTTCAAAATGGGGACCAACGATGCCATCTGCAGCAAAGTTACCTACACAGTCTATAATATTATTTTCATCCGTGCGGACTACACCCTCATCAGCAAGATCCCAAAGAAATCCACCGGCACAACGAGGATTTTTCTTTTTTATATCCCAATAATCCTTCAATCCTGTACCATTACCTCCATCATAAAGACCATGAAGGTATTCTGTAGTCATAAAGATTTCAGGCTCACGCATATATTCCTGAGTCTCTCCCCAAGAACGATAATGCTTGGTCTCAAAACCGTTTCTATTTGCCCACGGATAGATAACTACCCGTTTCTGAATATCCCACTTATAGAAATCAGGCTCCAGTTCATAGTTGAATCCACCTTCATTGCCATTACTCCAGAATGTAATACTGGGATGATTAACATCACGGGTAACCATTTCCTTTACCAACTCCTGCCCGATAACGGTTTCATGAGCATAATGCCATCCGCTCAACTCAGATTCCACATAAAGTCCCAAGGAATCGCAAGCATCAAGAAACTCAGGGTCTGCCGGATAATGAGAAAGGCGAACAGCATTCATGTTCATTGACTTAATCAACTTGACATCTTCAATACATTTTTCCTTGCTTAAAGTCCGACCACTTTCCGGTCGGAAACTATGACGGTTGATGCCTTTAAAAATGACTTTCTTTCCATTAATATAGACACCATCAGACTTGCGATATTCAATAGTACGAAAACCGAATTTCTGACGCTCTCTATGAAGAATTTTTCCCTGAGCATCTACCAAAGTAAATGTTGCTGTATAGAGATTAGGGGTTTCTGCTGTCCAGAGCCTTGGGCTTTTAACCTTAAAATCTACATGGGCAACATCACTTCTTACCGGTGTTTCTGACTTTCCTAAGCCTTCGATTTCCGTTCTGACTACAGCCCCGGGTACAGCTCTGTTCAGAAAACAATCAGCACGAAATTCACCATCAGCTTTGGCATCAATAGCAACACGAGCAATATTCAATATAGGTTTTGCAACAATAAACACAGGGCGGAAGATACCACCAAAATTCCAATAATCAGCACGACGTTCAGCCATGTTCACCTGACTGTTCGCACTTTCCTTACTAACTTCAACTTCAAGTATATTCTTATGCTTGCCAAAATAAATCCGATCGGTAACATCATAAGAAAAACGATAGAAGCCTCCTTGATGCAAACCATTTCCAGCTTTTCGTCCATTAATGGTAACCTTTGCATCAGTCATAACAGCTTCAAATACTAATTCTATCTGACGCCCTTCCCATTTTTTCGGAAGGTAAAACTCGTACCGATATAATCCTTTCTCATCAGCAATTCCTTCCGGATGAGGTTTTCCGTAAAATCTCATGCCATACTGATAAGTCCCAAAACCTTGCAATTCCCAACAAGAAGGTACCCCTATCTTCGTCCATTTGCCTGAATTTCGACCTCCGGTACAAAAAAAGTCCCAATTAACCATGTCATCACAACCATGGCCGGAAAGATACTGACGATGAGTTTCTACATTTTCCTGAGCCCAAACCGGACTTGCAGATATTAAAAGAAATATATACAATAATAATCGTTTCATACTTATATGACGAACAAAAAGAAAATTTGTCATGACTTACCTTCCGCTGCTTATTCTGATCTTCAAGACATGTTTTATGCTTCTGTCTATTGCATATTTTCTGAGGACGCCAGGACCACAAGAACTATTTCCCAATCCAAGGACTGCACAGTCAACATTCAAAACTGTAGCATTGCATTCCTTCAACTGATAATCATATTTTCGTCCGTACAAATCTTCTGACCCATAATGCAAAGCTGAAAAGCTGAAGGGTTGATCTAGAGCCTGAATACGTATAGTGTGTCCGTTCTTCGTCTTCAAGATGACAAGCGAACAATCCTCATGATTGCCATTATCCTGAGGACGGGGATAATGAGTATACTGATCCGTTACATCACTATTCCATAAACTAATGAGCGCGGCTTGTTTACGATCAGGATAGCTGTCCCAAGGGCCACGGCCATACCACGTAAGGCTTTCATATTCTTTAGGTAAATTAAAACGAATTCCCATACGAGGGAGTTCCGGCAGATTACCTTTACATTCATAGGTCTGAGTAATATCAACACTGCCATCTTTATTCTGATGTAGATCTGTTGTTACAGAGATACAACCTCCGCCTATATAGTTATATTCTTTCTGATGATCAGATATTCTAACAACAGTAGGAGAATCCAAGCGACATTTTACCCAGTCCTTGGCAAGCCAGTTGCCAAAGCCCTTATCATTGTCTGTTGGTGAACGAAAGAACTGGCACTTCATATTTTGGATCAGATTTGCCAACACCTGCCTGTCCTCATCTTTCGTAAACATTCTTTTACCGATATTTTGTCCTGCTTTTAACATATTCTCTTTTAGCACGATTTGCTGGGTTACAATATTCTGTCCTGATGGCAAAAATACTTTCAGACACAATCTGGAATCTTTATCCTGTGAATATTTAAAATCAGATATATGAGCACAGAGAATACTATCTCCAGGGGCTACTGATGGCATTACCAGATATCCTTTTTTTATTGTTTCTCCATTTTCCAAGATTTGATACTCATACTTATAAGTATTCAAATTTAAAAAGGCATTATGGTTAACCACCCAGATATCATTTCCCTTTTGATAAAACTGAACAGGTGAATAGACATATTTTACTTCCTGATATTTAGAATTGATCTTACGGTCTGCAAAGACTATTCCATTCAAGCAAAATGCACCGGAAGTAGGTTTATCACCAAAAGCACCTCCATACAGCAGGACATTCTTTTGTCCCTTCTTCAACGAAAGTGTATCTTTGACAGGATATAATCCTTGATCTACCCAATCCCAGATAAAACCACCAAGCAGTCGCTTATTAGCATAAATCTCTTTCCAATATTCTTCAAAATTTCCAAGGGCATTACCCATACAATGAGCATATTCACTAGTTAAAACAGGACGATTGTCATTTTTGCGATTAGCAATATCTACCAGATGCTCCCATCTGGCATTCTCAGGTCTCTCTACATTACTGTTATCAGAAACATCAGGATTAAGGTATTCCTTTTTAACCCGAGGATAGAAACGGCTCATAATATCCACGCAAGAAGGATCAGTGTAAGGGAACGTTGATTCATTCCATCCCTTGTTCACAGAAGTAGTATCCCCAGATGGGAAATAAGGAGTTTGTGCTCCTTCATAATGAACAAATCGTGTAGGATCAAATTCATGCAAAAAAGCAGCCATCGTCGCGTGGTTCACACCAAAACCACTTTCATTACCCAGACTCCAAAAGATAACGCATGGATAATTCTTGTCCCGTTCCGCAAGCCGGATAGCACGATCCATATAAGCATCATTCCAATCTGGAGTCGATGTCAATGTACCACGTGTGCCATGAGTTTCCAAATCCACTTCATCAAGCACATAAAGACCAGCACTGTCGCACAGTTCATACCAACGAGGGTTATTCGGATAATGACTTGTTCTGACAGCATTAATATTTGCAGCTTTCATTAGCCGGATATCCTGCTGCATACGTTCTTCTGTCATTACCCGCCCAAGTTTGGGATCATGCTCATGCCGGTTGACACCACGTATTTTTATAGGCTCCCCGTTAACGAGCAACTGACCGTCTTTTATTTGAAGATAACGAAACCCTACCTTCTGATGAATCTGCTGGACAATATGTCCCAGAGAATCCTGTAATTTCAGACTCAGATCATAGAGATAAGGAGTTTCCGCCGTCCACAGATGAGGATTATTAATATTCATCTGCATGCGGGCAAACTTATGAGGCCCACGCTGAGGAAACCATTCATTCATATTGGCCGATTGATGAGACAAATCCAAAATAGTTTCTGCATCAGTCACAGTCGTAGAGACAAGTTTCCCTGTAGCATCAGACAAGACACCGGTAATCTTATAACCTTTGCCCTCTTCTCCTGAAAAGACACGCAATTGCGGATTAATCTGCAAGGACCAATTCTTAAAGTCAGGCTGTCCCAGATGCTTCCAGATTTCTTCCTGAAAAGGAAGTGTTCGGACAGTATAATCACGAATTTGAATATCCGGAGTATGGAAAAGAGTAATATCCCGTTGAATACCACCAAAGCGCCAGTAATCCTGGTCCTCAAGGTAGCTGCCATCATTATATTTATATACTTCTACGGCTATCTGATTTACACCAGGTTGCAGATCTCTGGTAACATTAAATTCTGAAGATGAAAAAGAATCCTGACTATAACCAACCTTTTTACCGTTGATCCAGACATAAAAGGCACTTTGTACTCCATCAAAACGAAGGAATGTCTGACCGCCTTTCCAGTATACTCTAAAGGTACGGCGATACTGACCTACAGGATCACGCTCAATGTATGTAGTCCAGTCATGTTTCGGTTTCGATGTGACATACGGTGGATTAATGCGGAAAGGATACCCAGCAGAAATATATACAGGAGTGCCATAACCATTAACTTCCCAATTGGCAGGAACTTGGAATTGAGTCCAATGACTGTCATCAAAATCCACACGATAGAAATCTTTAATACGTTCCTCTGGATTTCTTGTCCATCTGAACTTCCAACTACCGTCTAATGATATCTGACTGTCACCCGGCTTCAGATAATAAGGAAAGAAAGAAGCCCTTGCCGGTTCACGGTTAATCTGAAGAATATGGTTATTCTCCCAATCATGTTTCTCTGCTTTAACCGTAAAGGAACACAACAAAATCAGCGCAACTAAAGCTATAGAAGTCTTCATATTTATCATCTACTATTGTACCTCCAACATTTCAAATTCAATATTTTTTGTTCCGGTAATTAAAACTCGATAAAAGCCGGCATTGATCTCTGTACCTGTTGTCGAACTTAAAGTCTTCATTTTCGAGGTAGCAGGGAACGTGATCGGGCGATTCTGAAGAATCACGCCCTTACTGTCAATGATCTGTAAACGAGCAACAACAGCCTTACCCGTCGTATTTTTATAATGGAAATGAAGAGTATATTCTCTTGCCAGCCCCGGTTTAATCTGCCATTCTCCAGGAGAGACCTGCTGATAACGGACAACAGGGTAAACCACAGCATCCTTCGGTAGAAGATCTTTGGGATATTGTGCTATCTTGTCTTTATCAAAATCACTCCACATATGAGGATTATTCGATACAGAAAGAACAGGATGGAAAGATCTATTATGAGGATCATTTGTTGCTACAGCAATAGCACTGATAACAGCCTCCCCTGCTTTCACTTCAGGAAAACTAATTGTCAGCAGCCCGCCTTTGGAATCAGCTTCAACCACTTTTTTACAAGCACCTGCATAACCGGCTTCTGCCCACGGATCAAAATCATTTATTACCGTACTGTCATTGACAGCGACATCAAAAATTCTCTCTCCCTCGCAATCAATCGCGGCACCATAGTGTGCACCAAGCCAAGGTTCTGCAAAATAAAGCTCTACCCGATATCTTCCGTCAGGAACTTTAAAATGAAATTTAAGTTTATGACGTCCCCAACGGAAATACTGAAATAAAGAAGCATCATCAGTTCCATGAATTTTATCAGTGAAATGTCCCTGACTGGCGAGATATGGATTCAATCCAAACTGTGCTGACCAGGACTCGGAGTAGGTAGAATCATCTTGCAGCCAAGTTTGCCCATAACGATCCTTATAGCTGTCACCACCACAATTCAGACGGTATAAATAAGTATAGCCTTTTACGCCTTTGATAAGATCATGATTTCTATCAGCTGCCGTAGGGGTTATCGTATCACATATACTGTCAACAAAAAGATTGCGATACATATAAAAAGCTTCTGTCGGCTGCTCCCATGGTGAAAAAATTCCTTTATAATTAAATGGTCCGACCTTATCTATACGCCGCAGAGCCTCATCAGGCTGAACACGTCCCGGATTTTCATGGCTTACGAAACACCACTGAAAATGACCACATACAGAATCTTTAACAGATAAAGCCTTAAGGCTCTTCAACTTTAACAACCTTGCAAAAGATTCTTCCGAATATTTTGAAATCCCATGTAAACCTAAAGTACGCCAGGATCCATACTCACCATTCAACAACTGGTCAGGACGTTTTAATTCTTTATCATAATTCTCAGCATTTCCACCATACGTTCCACTCCAATTCTGGATAACATTCCAATCGGTTCCCTGCCCTCCATTGCAAGTAGTAATCGCCCGCTGATCCATGCAGGTTGGATCCATTTTACGTATAATATCAGAACACTCTTCAGCAAAACTTTTCGGAAGGGCACTTTCATTTTGCAAGCCCCACAAAATAATGCTTGGAGAATTGCGGCGCTCTCTGATGTAGCGCCGCAGCATATCCTTGAATACCGTTCGGAACGTATCGGTATCAAACCAGATATGAGCAGAGAACTGGCTCCAAAAAAGCATCCCCTGTTCATCAAATAGCTGTTGATAATAAAGGTTATGAGGCTGATGGGATTCTCGAAAGGCATTAAAGCCACATTGGCGCATCATCTTGACACGACTGGCAATTTCTTCATGGCTGAATGCATGACTTTGACCAAAGAGATATTCATAATCACAAGTACCATTAATAAAAACCTTCTTGTTATTAAGATAAAAACAAGGATCACCATTTTTATGATGGACAGGCCAGCTGATATTGCGGATACCGAACTCAGTATTCACTTCATCTGTTGAGTTATCTCCACGTTTTATCATAGAAGCCAGTAAATAAAGATATGGGTCCTCGAGGCTCCATCGATGAGGGTTCTCTATTTTTGAATACTGATGAATTACCTTTTTCTCCCCAGCCTCTAAAGAGACTTCTACAGGTAAACGGAAATAAGGTTTTCCACTGGCCTGATTAAGTTTGTTTACAAGTTGTACCGTTTCCTTTTTATTACTATAATTCTTTATCTCAGTATCAATAAAAATACTATCACAAGCTGCATTATTCCAAATATGCACACCAAAAGGTTCTATACGTATATTATCTGTCTCGACTAATGTCACCGGACGAAAAATTCCAAAAGGCTGACTGCCTTCACTAAACCCCCATTCAGAAGAACAGCCGCCACATATCCATGGTGACGCCGTCTGATAAGCAGGATGGTCAACATTTACTTTCAGTTCATTGATACCATTCTTTATCTCATCCGTAATATTCAAAGTATATACAGTACGGCCTACCAACACTTTATCAAATTGATGCCCATTAAGAATAATTGTCGCATAATCGCCAATGCCTTGGAATTCCAGAAAATAACATTTACCTTTTTTCTTATCTATAACGAAAGAGTGCGAATAGGAAGCTGAGCCATGAAGGTTTCCATGTTTCAGCTGGCGATAACCATAATAATCATCAAGATTATTTGGCAGATTCACCTTCATCGGACTTAACTTTGCCGTAATACTGTCAGCATTTGTCTTGCCAAATATCACCGTCCACCCTTTATCCATATCCATAAGCACTCTCTTTCCTGTCTTTTCAGGAGTAGGGAAATGCACATCCGACCGTCCCATCGGTACACTCGTCGCCACAGCAATACCACGCTGTCCGGCTTTATCCACAGCACAATAAAAATGATAAACCACTCCATTATGCTTTACGACATAACTCTTGTGGGCAAACATATCATCATAGGGCCTGGAAGGATAGATTAAATCCGTCCCATTCCAGTCCTGCCAGTGAATAAGATCACGACTGACAGAAAAGGTATTATAGGCATTATATTTTCGAGAAGGATTATAAGCTGAAAAGTAAAACATGACATATTTATTCCCCATCCTGACGATCTGAGCATCTCCCGTGATAATACCCGGTGATTCATGGAAATAAACAGGATTATTCTTATACCGTAACCAATGGGTCATATCCCGGCTCAAAGCAATGCCTATACGTTCAGCCTTCATCTTATTGACAGGGTTGACACCCCCTGCATTGTAAAACATGACAAAAGGATAACCCAGCTTTTGAGTCCGGTCCCAATAGACTGTTGACTTGTACTGTACCAGTTTTTCCCACCATTGTGCATCCTTATCCTTGATACTCATCAAAGGAGCATCAGCAGAATTCCATTCATGA
>RRZU012092069.1_pt1 | contig 18533 bp, 15 predicted proteins | sample 2165561 | NCBI WGS metagenome assembly RRZU01 (sample SAMN10456909, study PRJNA506462) | wastewater metagenome | isolation source: wastewater sludge | place: USA: Moscow, Idaho | reverse complement strand
TGGGCCTGGCCGGCCCGGCGCTGATCCTCACGCTCCTGGTGCGCCACGTCGGCGAACCCCGCGCGAGGGGCGCCCACCAGTGAACGACGACGTCATCTGCGAGGTCCCGGGCGGGGCGGGCCGGGGCACCCTGAACCGGCCGCAGGCGATCAACGCGCTGACCACGGCGATGCTGGCCGACATCGGTGAGCAGCTGAGCGTGTGGGCCGACGAGCCGTCCGTCGAGCGGGTGCATCTGCGCGGGGCGGGCGAGCGCGGGCTGTGTTCGGGCGCCGACGTCCGGGCGTTGCGGGCCGATCTGCTGGAGCGCGGCGAGGTCGTGGCAGAGGTGTTCTTCAGTGTCGAGTACGCGGTGGACGCCCTGATTGCCACCTACCCCAAACCGATCCGGGCTGACCTGTTCGGCATCACCATGGGCGGCGGGCTCGGGCTGTCGGCGCACTGCGCCGATCGGGTGGTGCGCGCGGACAGCCGGCTGGCCATGCCCGAGACCATCATCGGGCTCTTTCCCGATGTGGGTGTGCTGTACGAGCTGTCGCGGGTGCCGGGCGAACTCGGTACGCACCTGGCCCTGACCGGCGGCACCGTCGGCGCGCACGATGCGGTGCTGGTCGGCCTGGCCGACCGCGTCGAGGGTGAGGCCCCGGCCGGCGACCTGGCCTGGCAACGTGACTGGATCGATGAGTGCTATGCCGGCGATGACCCACTGGCGATCGTGCAGCGGCTGGCCGAGCACCCCGATCCGCAGGCCCGGGCGACCGCCGAGGTGCTGCGGCAGCGCTGCCCGTTCTCGGTTGCGGTCAGCCTGGCCGCGATCCGGCGGGCGGCCACCCTGCCCGACGTGGCCTCGGTGCTGGCCCAGGACCTCGTGCTGGCCGTGCCGATGGTGCTCCGTCCGGACTTCGCCGAGGGTGTCCGGGCCCAACTGGTCGACAAGGACCGCAACCCGGGCTGGCGCCCGTCCCGCCTCGAAGACGTCGACGCCCGCGAGGTGGCCGCACTGTTCGCCGACCTCGGCTAGGCACTCGCCGCGGTCTCGACCGACTCGACCAACAAGGGCCGCTCCCTGCGTGTCCTCGTTCTGAAATCACCCGCAGTAGTTCCGGGGATCCCCGGCGTGTCGTGCACCGAGCTGCCGGCTGGTGTCAGGATCTCAGAATCACCCGAACAACATGTCCAGGAACGGGTTGCCAAACAGGCCGCCCGCGTCCAGGCCCTTGAGCGTGGCGGTCTCCCACGCCCAGTCGTCGTCGCTGCTCCGCCCCTGCGTGAGCGTGCTGCGCACGTGGGTCAGAAAGTCGGTCGAGGTCCATGGCCCAGTGGCGGTGTACGCCCAGCCCTTCGACCACTCCGGTAGTACGCGGCCCGCGCTGCCGGTGAAACGGCCGAGCAGCCAGGTCTCCAACTCGCCGTAGAACTGGTCGGCGCCGGAAGTGCCGGGAATGGTCAGCACGTCGAACCACAGGGCCACGTCCCAGCCGTTGGCCTGGTCGACGGCGTCCATACTGAGCGCCGTGATGGCCGGGCTCTGGGCGCCGGCGACACCGACGGCGGCGGGGTCGTCCAGGCCGGTCACCCGCAGTTCGAGTGCGGAGTTGACCGGATAGCTGCCTCGAGCCGCGTAGCCGGTGAGCATCGAGGTGTACTCACCGATCACGTCATGGACGGCCTGCTGCACATCAGCCCTGCGCAGGTGGATGGCGTAACCGTTGGCGGTCACCCGCAGGGTGGTGTCCTGAATGTAGAGCAGCGAGTTCTTGGACGGCCCCCAGATGTCACGCGACACCGGATAGGTGCCGGAGACCCCGGCCCAGTTGCGGCCGTCCAGACCGTAGGCCGTCACCCGGGCGGCCATCGCGCCCACCTGCGGGGTCAACCCCGGATCGCCGTTGACCAGCGACGTGATCAGCGACTGCAGGCCGTCCGGCACCACGTCGGCGAACGGATAGTTGAACGGGTGGTTCACGGCGATCGAACCGGACGGCTGGGTTGGCGCCGCCTGCCAGGTGTGCACCCACGGATTGTCGCTGAACGGGTACCAGATGATCTCCAGCCGACCCGTCCGCTCCAGGAAGTCGGCGAACGAGTTCGCCGGCACCGGGTCGGACGCGCTCGGCGCCGCGAAGAGCGTGGCGCTGGGCAGGTCGGTGATGCTCTGGCAGCGCAGGTGGTAGTTGTCGATCACCTGCAGCGTGGCGTCCAGCACCAGCGCCCGCCCGACGTGGGCGAGCACGGCCTTGGTGGTCGGGTTCGCGCGATTCAGTACGCGCGGCGCGTAACGACTACCCGGGTCGGACGGATCGGTGGCCACCACGGTCAACGAGGTCACCTGATTGCTGATCGATCCGTAGCTGGCGGCGAAGGCGTCCGCGGGTGGCGTGGGCACCGCGGTGCCGTGCGCACCGATCGCCAGCACGCCGCCGACGGTGAGGTTACCCGGGGCGGGCGTGTGTGGGAACGAGTATCCGGGCGCCGCACCCTGACCGCCAGGTTGCTGCTCCAGAAAGGTGAGCAACTCCAGCATGGTGGCGCCGGCCCCCGCTTTCACCCGGGTCGGCTGCCCGGCTCCGGCCGACATCAGCTGCATGCCGGCGAATCCCTTGGTCAGGTCGATCAGCAGCACCCGGTCGTCGTTGCCCGGGGCCTGCGTGAGGGTCAGCGGCGACCAGCCGTGCATCACGCCCCGCACGCGCACCTGATAGGCGTTGTCCTGCGCCCAGTTGCAGACCGCGGCCACGTCGTTCGGGGTGCGCGGCGCACAGGTCAGCATGCCCGCACGGACGATCTGGCGATCCCAGTTGCGGTACGGCAGCAGGTTCAGCGGCACCTGCGCCGGGAAGCCGGGGAGCACCGGCGGCGGTGTGGGCGGATCGACCGCACCCGCGGTGACCGTCCAGTTGTAGGTGTAGCCGGTGACGTCATAGTGCGCGGTGCAACCGTTCATCGTGAGCTGCACCGGCTCCGGAGGCGGCGGGGGACTGTGCCGGATGTCCGCCTCCACCTCAACCACCGGCAGCACGACGGCGCCCTCCGGCCAGGGCAGGCCGGCCAGATCCACCGTTGCCGAGTCGCCCCTGAGCAGGTGGCTTGATGCGCTGAGCCGGTACGGCCCGGCGCTGACGCTGCAATCGAGGATCACCCACGCCGCGTTGGTGAGTGCGATGCGCTGGGCCTGGATCATGACCGGTGCCCGCTCACAGGTAGGCGATCACGTAGTTGACGGACGCGTTGCGCGGTCGGGTCTCCGCCCCACCGCTCGCGGACGTGCTGGCCGAGGCGGTCTTGTTCTCGGCGTACACCCCGGGCGTCTCGGCGCCGCCGTAGTTGATGATGTGGTAGTCACCGCCTGCGCTGGCGTAGGTGTGGGTGTGGCCCTGCAACCCACCGGGCTGCAGCGAACCGACGGCGTCCCCGCTGTTGCCGGGAATCGCCAGGCTGGGCTGGGGCGGCGTCCGGGTGGCCGCGTTCGGGTCAACGCCGGCGCCGCCGTCGGTTCCGCGCATGAAGATGCCGCGGTAGTCGGGCACGCAGAACGTGGTCTTCGTTCCGCCGTAGGCGTTGCCGATCACCTTTTGCAGCGGCTGGTACTGGGGGTCGCCGGTGCCCAGTTGGCGTCCGTCGCAAGGCAGATAACCCTGCGCGATCAGTGCCGCCTCGGAAGTAGGAGTGAATTGGCCGGCGTAGGGGAGCACGGATCCCACGGGATACAGCGAGGACATCGGGGTTCTCCTTCGCGTTCAGGCGTTCTGGGCCTTGATCAGGTAGTTGACGTTGATGTTGATCGGGCGGCTCTCGGTCAGCGAGCCATTGGCTGCGGTGGTCCAGGTGACGGCGGCGTTGGTCTCGGCGTGATCGCCGATCGCTGTCGCTGCACCGCTCCAGTAGTCGTTGTTCCAGGTGTAGTTGTGGGTGTGTGCGGCGAAGGTGCTGGGTTCCAGCGACCCGACCTGGTTGGCGGTGTTGCCCGGATACGGAAGCTTGGGTTGCGGCGCGGTGCGGGCCAGATAGTCCGGGTCGGCGACCGGCAGGCCGGGAATCGCCTGACCCACCACGCCGCGCAGGAACCGTCCGCGAAAGTCGGGCAACCGAAAACTGGCCTGGTCGTCCGCGCCGAACATGTTCGACACCGTGCTGTACAGGTTCGGAAAGCTCGACGGGGTCTGCTTGGATCCGGTGCACGGCAGCCAGCCCGCGCTGGCCAGCGATGCGGCCCAGGTGGCCAGGTCGCCCGCGAAGGGCAGCACCGCGCCAACCGGCACCACGTCCGGCGAAGCCACCGCCTTGATGATGAAGTCGATGTACTGGTTCACGGGGCGGGTTTCGGTGGCGCCCGTCGACGACGTGGTGGACGTCGTCGAGCCCGACAGGGACTCGTGACCCAGCGTGTGGGTGCTCTCGATGTAGTCGTTGTAGTAGTTGTACGAGTGCGTGTGCGATTCGAACGCGTCGGGCTGCACAGAGCCCACACTGTTGCCGCTGTTGCCCACGTTGGCCAGGTCCGGACGGGGTGCGGTGCGGGTCGCGACCCCAGGGTCGCGCTGGGCAGGGTCGTTGCCGTCCAGGCCGCGCTGGAACAGGCCCTTGTACTGCGGCACCGCAAAACCTGAGGAGTTGCCGCCGTAGCTGTTGCCGAGCACCGTGAACAGGTCGGGGAACTGAGAGTTGGGGTACACCGAACCGTCGCACAGGATCCAGCCTGCGAGCATGAGGTTCAGCACGCCGGCACCGTCGGTGCGGCCGGCGTACATCAGTACGGTCCCGACGGGGGTCGAGGCGGACATGGGGTCTCCTTCGTTGGTGGGGATGGTTGACAAAGGCGGGCGCGATTCTCAGATGGTCGGGGGAGCGGGACGGGCGGTGACCACGGGCCAGGCGACCTGCGGCGACCTGGCGGGGTCGGCCGGAGCCAGGCCGGCGCCCTGGCAGGGTCCGGTCCCGGTCGGGCAGAACGTGGTGCCGTCGGTGGGGGCCAGCGTGGTGGCGGACGTCCAGGTGATCGGTTCGATCGGCACGTTGATGGAGCCCAGCGCATAGTGGGCGGTGATCTTGAGCAGTCCGCCTTGCGGCGGCGGTGCGGTGGCCGCGACGGCCGCGTTGGTCAGGTTGGCGCCGTCCAGGTTGCTGCCGGTGAAGTCCGCACCCTGCAGGGCTGCGCCCACGAACGAGAACCCCTTGGTGTGCAACTTGCCCAGCTGGGTGCCCTGGAAGCCTGCACCGGCCAGGCAGGCACCGTCGAAAGAGACCCCGACCAGGTCCTTCTCGGCCACGCCGCTGAAGTCGATCTCGGGCAGGAACGCGTTGGCGAAGTCGGCCTCGCGCAGGCTGGCGCCGGCAACGGTCGCAGCCTTGCCGTACAGGTAGGCGTAGGCGAAGCTGACGCCTTGGGCGACCGCGTTGCTGAAGTCGGCGTCGAACAGGTAGCTGTAGGCGAAGTTGGCCGGGCCCGCCGCCGGCGTCTCGGTCAGCGGCGAGAGCACCGCGCCGTGGAAGACGGCTCCGTTGAGGTACGAACCGTTGAAGTTCGCGTTACAAAGGGAAGCTCCGGTGAAGTCGGCCCTGGCCAGGTTCCAGCTGATCATGTTGACGAAGTCGAGCACCGCGCCGCGGGCGTTGATCTGGGGCGGCTTGGCGGGCGGCTTCGGAAACTGGTTGATCACCGCCCTGGTCAGGTTGAGCCATCGCCAGTCCGGACCCAGCGACGGGTAGTTCACCGTCGCACCGGTCAGATTGATCCAGGCGTCGTCCGCGGCACCCAGCGGGGGCACCAGGGTGGCTGCGGTCAGGTCGCAACCGACGAACAGGGCGTGGCCGAAGGTCTTTCCGGTCAGGTCGGTGTCCTTCAACCGGCAGCGCGAGAAGTCGAACGGCATCGCGGTGACGTTGAGGCAGGTGAAGTCCACAAACGACAGGTCGGAGCCGTTCGGTACCGTCCAGCCGCCGGGCGGGGTGTAGCTCCACGCGGGGTTGGTCTGGGCCGACTGCCAGGGTGCGAGGTACGGGCCGGCGTAGCCGGTGCTGGACGCGACGACCACGCCGCCGCCGCTGCCGTCCCCGCTGTCCAGGTTGATCAGCGGGTACCAGCAGGCATCGGCCGGGTTTCGCCACAGGTAGGTGAGGTTGGCGCCCAGCTGGAACAGGCCCAGCTGGGCGGCGACGTCCTGTGTGGTGCCGGTGGCGTGGAACACCGTGCGGTCGGTGCCGGCGATGCTCTGCGTCGCCGCGACCACGTAGCGTCCGTTGGTCAGCGACTGCAGGGCGAAGCCCTGGCCCGGGGTGCCGGGCGGCAACTGGTTCATGTAGGCGTTGAACACCTGGCTCGTGGTGGACGAGGCGTTCGGCACGCTGTCGAGGCGCCCGTCGGCGTTGACCGACGTCCAGCCCGTGACCGCTCCGGTGGGCGCGACCGGTGCACCCAGGTAGGCCGAGAAACCGAACTGCGAAATGCTCAGAATGGTCATGATGATCCGTTCAGGACGTGGCGAACAGTTGGGTGGCGAACAGCACGCCGGACGAACTCATCGCTCCGAACGCGGTGAGGGTGAGCCCGGGCTTCAGGTCCGCCAGCGTCGCCGCCACGTCGTTCAGCCTGATCACGGTGTCGCTGCTCGTGCTGACCGTGAGGATGGTCTGCGGTGACTCCTGCAGCACCAGTGAGGCGCCGTCGACGCTGAGAATGCTGCCCCGGTACGACTTCACCGGTGGCACCCACAGGCTGATGCTCGGCTCCGGTCCTGCCGCGGCGTCCAGCACCTCGTAGTTCAGGCTGTACACGTCGCGGATGATGTCGACCGCGATCGCGGCCGCGGCGAACTCGTTCGTGCGGGCCAGGAAGGACCCGTCCGGTCGGTACAGGTCGAGGTGGTAGTCGTCCGGTGAGGCGCCGACACCTTCGTAGGACAGCACATACAGGTAGCCCTGCGGCTCGACGGCGACGTCCAGCCAGACAGTGTGGTCGGTCGCCTTGGCCAGCGGCATGGTTGCCTGTTTGGTCCCCGAGCCGGTCGGGTCGAAGCAGGGCAGCGGATTGCCGCTGGTGTCGAACGCCTGGATTCGGCGGGTGCCCTGCTCCAGCACGAAGATCTGGCCCTGCATGCCGAAGGTGAGGGCACGGGGCACCGAGATCAGCCCCACCCGGGTGCCGGGACCGGCGAACATCACGGCCTTGGGCGCGGTGCTGGGCGGCTGCCCGGTGGTCGGCACCTGCAGCACGTAGACCTTCGAGTGGTTAACGTCGAAGCTGATCCCCGCGACGTAGTCGTTGAAGGCCGCCAGCCGATCCATCGGGAACGGGAACCGTCCCCAGCTCAACGCCGGATCCGGGTTCAGGTCGGGCGGCTGGCTGCCTCCGGCCTGGGTCCAGACGAGCTCGAGCCGGCGCAGGTGCGCCTCCTGGCCCTGGTTGTCGGACGGGGTCGCGTCCAGGTAGAAGTTGAGACCGGTGCCGTCGAAAGGGCCGGTGCGCTGATAGGCCAGCGCCGGAGTGACCACCAGCCCGCCGGACGAGGCGTGGGCCGACTGCGGGTTCTGCAGCAGCGACAGGTTCTCGACGGTGTACCGGCTGGCGTCGGTCTGGTAGCTGTAGCCGAGCATGCCGGTGCTTTGGCTGATGGTCAGCCCGCCCAGCCGGGTGAGCCCGGTCTCGGTGGCCACGGTTGCCACCGGCTGGGTGGCCGGCGGCACGCTGGTGGCCCCGCGCCACTGCCGCGAACTCCCCTCCAGCACGGTCTTCTCGGTGAACTGGTACACCGAGAACTGGTCAAGCGGGGGAGCGTTGTTGGTCACCGTGACCTCGACCGTTCTGGTGGACGGGTTCGGGCCGGTGCCGTCGCCCTTGGCGTCGATCCAGGCGCTCTGGCCCTGCCCGGCCTGCCAGCCGGTCGGTGAGTACATGTAGACGTTCAGCTGGATCTGCCCGCCGGCGGGCAGTTCGGAAAAGCTCAGCTGCAGCGGATCGCTCCACGTGGTGGCCGGCATCTGTCTTGTGGTCACTGCCGGGGTGGCGTTGGTCGAGAAGGCGATGGCGACCTGGTAGGTGCCGCCGATCGCCTCCGGCGGAAACTCGTGCATCGTGGAGTCGGGGTCGATGGTGAGGGTGAGGTCGAAGGTGCGGGCGATATCGGTGGTGAACACGAACGGCGAATCCACCACTTCGACGATGGTCTGGCTGAGCTGGGCGACGGTGATGGCGCCGTTGAAGATCAACGACGCGATGTCGAGGAACGGAATCGACTCGACCACGGCGCCGACGGCGATCTGGGCCAGCAGGATCACCCCGTAGGCACAGCCGGTCTGCAGCAGGTCGGGCAGCAGGGTTTCGGCCAGAAACTTGCCGATCGCCTCGGCGTCCTGCTGAATCATCGTGTCGGCGTTCAGCTTGGTGTTCATCACCACGCTCACGATGGTCTTGGCCAGGTTGAACATCGTGCCCTTGTGGTTCCACACCGTCTCGGTGAGCGCTGCGCTGTCGACGGTGGCCGCGTCGTAGATCAGCAGAATCATCGGTAGTGCCAACTCGAACACCGCGGTGAACGAAATGCCCAGCGCGCAGACGTCCTGGTCGTAGGGGCCGCGACCCATTCCGCCCCACATGATCCGGACGACGTTGGTGTCCTTTGGCATGTAGTCGACGATCAGCGTGGTGGGTGCCGCGGGCACCGGGATGCCGCAGATCGTTCCGGTGGGGCTCACCCAGGTGAGGAACTTCTTGGTGTGGTCCGGTTCGATGAAGCCCATGCCTGACCAGAGCGGGTCCTTGACGTTGCAGAAGTCGCCCGGCCACTTGGTGTTCACGTACTCATAGATGTAGTGCCCCGGCTCGCTCGGGTCGGCAACCTTCACCTCGGTGTCGCTGGCGCCCAGGTCGATCGGCACCAGGGTCTGCGACGAACCCTCGCCGGAGTACTTCAGGAACTGCACGTAGGCCGACAGGTGCCGCAGCCAGTTGTTGGTGCAGTTCAGGGTGAGCTGGCCCGCGTAGTCGGGGTTGTCGGTGTCCTTGGTCATGTCGACCTTCAGCGAGGACGCGTCCACGTCCAGTCCGCTGCCGGGGGAGAGGTTGGTCACCGTCCAGGTGACGTCGTCCGCACCGGCGGTGGCGGCCGGTCCCGTTGCGCGGCGTGACCGCGGGGGCTCGGTGCTGGCTGCGTAGTCGCTGGAGGCGACCGCATCCTGAGTGTTCCAGGTGATGCCCTCAAGCTGTTCGGCGTTCTTGGCGGCGCGCAACGCCGCACCGAGCGAGCCCGACAGGGCCGGCTGCAGCACGTCCACGTTCAACCGCTGGGAGTACACCCAGTCGCCCGGCTGCGAGCCGGAGTCGGTGGGCTGGTTGCGCATCCGCAGCAGTCGTTCGATCAGGGGATCTCGGCCTTCGCGCCACAGCAGCGGGTCGTTGGCGAGGGCGTCCGGTGAGGGGGGCGAGGGATAGAGCAGATGCTGGGTTGCACTGGTCATCACGGCGTACGGGTCGCTGATCCAGCTCTCACCCTGCAGTGGTAGTTCCGACAGCTGCTGGGCCAGATCGCCCGCGTTCGGCCGGATGCAGGTGCCGAGAATGTAGGTGGGCACCGTAAAGTCCTGCTGCGCCGACAGGTTGGCCAGGTTGTTGTGCATGAAGAGCAGCGCACAGGCGAGATCCTCGGCGTCGTTCAACGGGCTGTCGGCACCCGGGATCGAGATGGCAAAGGTGACCAGCTGGTTGTAGGTCTGGGTGCCGGGCCCTTTGGGACCGTCGACGGTGACGGGGGTGCGCACCGCCTGGATCACCACCCCGTCGGATGGGCTGGTGGCGACCCCGCTGACGTAGTGGGTGATCCGCTGCCTCGCCGCTTGGAGCCTGCGGTCGTCGCCCAGGGCCTCGGCCAGGCTGGCTCGGGTGTGCCGGCGCAGCGGGTACACCCGTCCGCGCTTGTGCAGGGTGTAGGTGCGGTCGGGGTCGAGATGGGACAGGTCGAACTGGTACGTGATGCTCATCTGGTCATCGCATTCCGGTTATGCCGCGACTGAAAGCGCCCATCGCGGCAGGGGTGGTGGGATCGGCAACGGACGGTTCGTCGGCTTTAGCAATGCTCGAGGGGTGGGTGAGCATTCTTGGCACTTCTTCAGGCTTGAAGAAAGGCGCGGGTTGAGCATGCTCCCATAATCCGGGGCGCGTCAATAGAGCGCCCATGATCAGGCCGTTGAGTCCTGGTCCGTGCAGTTGTCGCGGGCCAGTGCATGCGCCTCCAGTAGTCACGCGGCACAGGGATGCTGTATGGCACGGCGACCCCGCACAGTCGGCGAGGTGGCACAATTGCCCTGCTCTATTCGACGCTGTCCGCTGGCGTGTCGCCCGGAAAATGTGCTTCAGGTCCCTATTGGTTGGCCTGGTGACTTCGGTTGAAATGACGAATCGTTGTGAACCCACGACGCTTTGTCTAGCCCCTGCCGGCGAATGCGTAGCATTCTTTGCTCGCGTTCGAGATGTGGCGCGGCAACCTCACCACGCGTAGTCGACGACGACGGGGGAGTGGTCGCTCATCCGCTGTTCGTAGCTCGGCTCGCGATCGGTCCCGGCGGCGATGGCTCGCATGGCGAGGCCGGGTGAGGCGAGGTGGTAGTCGATCCGCCAACCGGTACCGCGCTGCCACGCCTGTGGCCCCCACCGCCACCACGAGTACGGACCCTTGACTTCCGGGTGCAGGGCGCGGACCACGTCCACCAGGGTGCGCGGGCCGAGCAGCCGCCCGAACCACTCTCGCTCGTCGGGCATGAACCCGGGGTAGCGACGATTGGCGCTCGGGTTCGCCAGGTCGTCCGGGGTGTGCGCGATGTTGAAGTCGCCCATCACCAGAAACTCGCGCCCGAGCCGGCGGGCGGCGCGCCGGGCACCGGTCAGGTACTGGCCGAACGACGCCATGAACCGCAGCTTGCGCTGCTGCTTGGCCGCGAAGGCCGGGCCGTCGGCGGGATTGCCGCCCTTGGGCAGGTAGAGCGAGCCGATGGTGAGCGGCGGGGCGTCCGGGGGTTCGAGGTCGAGCTCCAGATAGCGACCCTCGGAGTCGAACACACGGTTGCCGAAACCCAACCGCACCGCGGACGGCGCCCAACGGGTCAGCACTCCGACCCCGTTGCGTCCGGCCAGCAGCCCGGGGTGGTAGGTCAACCGGTGATCGGGCCAGGCCTGCAGCGGCACCTCGCCGGACGGACACCGCAGTTCCTGCAGGGCGACGACGTGCGGCTCGCGTCGCTGCAACCACGAACCGAAGCCCCGGCGCTCGGCGGCGCGGATGCCGTTCACGTTCATGGTCGCGATCCGCAGGGTGGTCACGGCGCCAAGCTAGCCGACTGGGTCGCGCCGCTCGCCCGGGTGGTGGGTTCACACGATGGTGCGGCTGCTCAGTTCCGTGGTCGGACGCCCGAGTGCACGCAGCACGTCCGCCATCTCGGTGGTCGCGCACCTCGGCCAGATAGGCCCGGTAGCCGCCTCGGGTGCCGAACAGCCGGCCCTTGTAGACCAGGTAGCCCACCGCCAGCAGATTCACCACCAGTGCGGCGACCTTGAGCACCGTGGGGTGCTCGGCGATCTCGTAGATCTCCAGCGGAACGAAGAGTGCGGTCGCGATCGCGGCCAGGTACTCGGCCCAGCGCCAACCACCCCACAGGCCGATGCCCTCGACGAGTTGCAGCGCACCGTAGGCGAGCAGCAGCAGACCAGCCAACCTCAGCGGTTCGCCATCCCCGCCGAGAGTGCTCTCGATCAAGCGGACGGGTGCGGCCGTGGTCAGATGCAGTCCCAACTGCTGGCCCAGTGGCGCGGCCGAGATCAGCAGCTCCTCCAACCACGAAAGCAGGGACGCCCGCCGGCTCGCGACATGGTAGGCCACGATCGCGGCGGTGATCAGCGACAGGCCCTTGAGCAGTCGTTCCACGGCCAACAGCCGCAGCAGGGCGAACTTGCGTCCATGCGCACCCCGAACGGCCTGCGGCAGCTCGTTCAGCTCAACCCGCGCCGACGGCTCGCCGATCACCCGGGCGACCGCGGGATCGGCGCGGCGCACCCACGTGCCACAGCGCAGGCAGCGGACCAGGGCGGAAGTGTCGTCGGCGCCGTCCCCGTCCAGATCGACGGCGGGCCGCTCCAGATGCTATGCGACGGCCGGGTCGGCCACCCAACCGAGCACGTGACCCTGCCGGCCGCAGCGCCGGAGCACCCAGAGCGAATCGCGACGACTCAGCTGTCCGACGGACGCCTGGGCGCCATCCGCACCAGGCTGCATTGCGTGCGTTCCGCTACCGGTAGTTGGCGAACTGAACCGCAAAGTCGTAGTCGGCGCCCTTGATCAGCTGCTGGACGGCCTGCAGGTCGTCACGCTTCTTGCTGAACACCCGCAGCTCGTCGCCCTGCACCTGGGTACGGACGCCTTTGGGCCCCTCGTCGCGGATCAGCTTGGCGATCTTGCGGGCGTCGTCGCCCGAGATGCCCTGCTGCATGGTGGCGGTCAGCTTCCAGATCTTGCCCGACAACCGTGGCTCACCGGGTTTGAGCGACTTGAGGTCGATCTTGCGGCGCACCAGCATGGTCTGCAGCACGTCCAGCACCGCCTTCACCCGCTCTTCGCCCTCGGCCTCGAGTTCGATCGACTCGCCGGCCAGCTTGATCGCGGCCCCGGTGCCCTTGAAGTCGTAGCGGTTGCGCACCTCTTTCGCGGTCATGTTGACCGCGTTCTCGAGTTCTTGCTGGTCGAACTTGCTGACCACGTCGAACGAGCTATCCCCAGCCATCGTGTGTGTGACCCACCTTCATGTGTCGCGGATTGGTCCGCCCCGGCCCAATGTTGCTATCTTGGTCCTCGGCCCAACCACGGCAGGTTGCCCGAGCGGCCAAAGGGAGCGGTCTGTAAAACCGTCGGCATCGCCTACGTAGGTTCGAATCCTACACCTGCCACCAGTAAAACCCCCAGTGAACTCGATGTTCACTGGGGGTTTTAGCATTCGGGAACGACGGCTGCACATGGCCGTGATTCGCCCAAGTGCTGCGAACCGCACCGTCGCGGCTGTGAACGGGCTAGTCAGCCGCCACGGGGGGAGACTCTCGACGTCTGCGATTTGCTGAGGGCTGAGACAGCCCGGGCCATATCGGGCGCACTGCACCTGGCCGTCGACTCCACGGTATCGAGGCCTGGCCTCACCGCCCCCCAGGTGGCCGAAGGGGTCTGGGACAAACTGTTCGCCCCGCTCGTTCCATGGCGTCGCGCATCGAGCTTCAGTCGAGGCCGGCGCCGGAAACCACCGTCCTTCATGCATGTTCGGCGGCGATCACGTGGCAGGTGGCTCAACCAGAAATCCGCGCAGAGTCCGCTCCATGCGTTCCAACGCGATCCGGAGCGTAGTGACCTCCTCCGAGAGTTGCTGGACCTGTGCTCGCGTGGCCGCTTCTTCCGTCTCGGTGACCTCCGCGACCCGTTGCACCAGCCACGATGCGAGCGTGGCGGTGACGATTCCGAGTACGGCGATACCGGAGACCATTAGGGCGACGGCCACGAATCGGCCGGTCGCGGTCACCGGGTAGCGGTCTCCGTACCCCACTGTCGTCATCGTGGTAACCGCCCACCAGAATCCGTCGCTCAGCGTCGCGATGTTCGCACCCGGTTCACCTCGCTCAGCATCGGTGATCGCCAGCGCACCGACGACAAGGGCCAACACCGTGGCGCCCGCCGTGTACGCGACCACCCGGCCCCGCAGGTTGCGCGTCCCGGCACGGTTGAGGATTGACAGCAGTGCCAGGAGGCGGATGAGGCGCAAGGGTCGCAGAAGGGGTAGCGCGACCACGGCGAGGTCGAGCAGATTCGCCCTGACGAAGGGCCACTCCGCAGGCGCGATAGCAAACCGACAGAGGTAGTCCACTGCGAATACTGCCCAGGCGATCCACACGATGACCTCACACGTCGCCGCAAACCAGGTTGGTGCGCCTGGTGCGGCGATGGGCAGGGCGTATGCGAGCAGAAACACGACGGCCGTGGCCATCAGGGGCCACTCCATGACGTTCTCCCAGCGATTCAGGCGCTCCATGGCTGCACGCTAGCGTTGCGCCAACTGGACCGCGCGAGGATCGTCCAAGGTCCCGAAGTGGCGCGGAGTGCCGCAAGAAGTGAACCGCAGAGCCGTGCGTCCGAGGGCCCGTGGCGCCGAAGTTGCGGGCCGACCGCAGCGCCTCGGCTGGTCGTCCGGCCAGTGCCGCAGCTTTGGCCGGTCGGGGGGTGACGCCCGCCGTCCACGCACGGAATCGACACGTAGACACAGCCGCCTTCAGCGATTCCCTCACGGCTCTCCGGGGCGTTTCACCTAGACTGGCGGCATGCTCATGCAGCGAGCGCTTCCCTTGCCAGAGCCGGTAGGGCCAGCCGACGTCACCGTCCGTCCGCAGTCGATCGACGACGTCGAGCGGCTGGGTGCCCTGTACCTGGTCTCATACCCCCAGGGGGTCGCCGCGGTCGATCTCGAAGACGCGGTCGAAGAGATGGAAGGCGTGTTCGAGGGCGAGTACGGCACGCCGGTCGAATCCGCCTCGCTCGTCGTCGAGACGTCGGACGGGGCACTGGTCGGCTGCGTCCAAACGGTCACGAGCCCGCCCTGGGAGGGCATTCCGGCGGTGCCGTTCGTGATCGAGTTGTTCGTGCATCCCGATCATCGGCGCCGCGGCCTGGGCTCGCTGCTGCTGTTGAGCGCCGCCCGTGCGTGTCACGAGCAGGGCTGGTCGAGCCTGGCGCTCAACGTGCAGGAGGAGACCGCGGGCGAAGCCACGCACCTGTACCGTGGTCTGGGTTTCAGTGAGATCACACCGGTCGCCGTTGGCGAGGGCTGACCAGCCGATTTGAGGCCGACCCGATCCCTCCTGTAGTGTTTCACGCGGTCCAGGCCCCTATAGCTCAGTCGGCAGAGCGTCTCCATGGTAAGGAGAAGGTCTGCGGTTCGATTCCGCATGGGGGCTCTGCGTTTGGGGTTGATGGAACAAACCGCCCATCGTGCCCGTTGGGTACTCCGAACGGGCGGCGGGATAGCTCAGGCGGTAGAGCAAGCGGCTCATAATCGCTGTGTCGCGGGTTCGAGTCCCGCTCCCGCTACCAAACCGGCAACAGCAAGACGAGAGAAGGCAACGCGATGGCCAAGAAGCAGTCGGAGATCCGTCCGAAGATCACCTTGGCGTGCACGCAGTGCAAGGAGCGCAACTACATCACCAAGAAGAACCGGCGTAACGACCCGGATCGGCTTGAGCTGAAGAAGTTCTGCCCCAAGTGCCACCTGCACACCGCGCACCGCGAAACTCGCTGAGCCCAGCGAGCCGAGCGAAGCGAGCTGCCGCCCGTGGCAACGGGCGGCTTTTTCGCGCGTCCGCAGCCGACGGCGTGTCCTGAGCAGGGCTGCGGAGGTTCTCGGCACTGGTTCGCGAACGGTTCTCGGCACGAGATTCGGGGACGGGCGGCAGCCCGGTTTCACACCTTCGGCTCAGCGCGACCTCGTGCACGGCTCCACCCCAACCGCACCACCCATGTCCAGCCCGGATCCAGCTCGGACGCTTCGTCCCCCCGTGGTGATCGGCTCGACCCGCCGATAACCTGTGCGCATGATCAGCGAGTCACACCTGGGCCGCACCTACCCGCCGACCGAGCCCTACGTGGTCAGCGCGGCCAAGGTGGCCGAGTTCGCAGCCGCGCTCGGCGATGCCACAAATCCGGCGTACCAGGGGCCGCAAGCAATCGCGCCGCCGACCTTCGCGGTGGTGCTCAGTTCGGCGGCCTGGGGGGCGATGTTCGACGACCCCGAGTTGCAGCTGTCACTGAGTCGCACCGTTCACACCGACCAGCGTTTCGTGTGGCGCCGCCCGCTGCGGGTCGGCGACGAGGTCACGGCCAGGCTGCGCATCGACAAGCTGCGCGCGCGCGGCACCAGCGCCTTCATCACCATCGTGGTCGAGCTGGACGCCGGCGGCGAACGGGTCTGCGACGCCACGTCCACCCTGCTGCACACCTGGCCCGAGCAGGGGGCCGCATGAGTTCCGTGTTGGCCGGCGTCGAGCCGGGCACGGTGCTGCCGCGCATCACCGTGCACCTCACCCGCGACACACTGGTGCGCTACGCGGGCGCGTCCACCGACTTCAACCCCATCCACTGGTCGGACCGGGCCGCGGACGCCCTTGGCCTACCCGGCGTGATCGCCCACGGCATGCTCACCATGGGCACCGCGCTGCGGGTGGTCACCGACTGGTGCGACGACCCGACGCGGGTGCTCAGCTACTACGTGCGGTTCACCAAGCCGGTCGTCGTTCCCGACACCGACGAGGGCGCGTCGCTCGACTTCGGCGGCACCGTCACCAAGGTCGAGAACGGCGTTGCGACGGTCAGCGTCGAAGCCCTGTTCAACGGGTCCAAGGTGCTCGGCGCCGCGACAGCGGAGGTGCGGGTTGACTGACGCGATGGTTGACACCGAGCGGCTCGCCGACCACGCCACGCTGCGCGTCGGCGGCCCGGCCAGGCGCTGGGTCGAGGCGACCACCGATGCCGAGGTGATCGAGGCCGTTCGCACGGCCGACGCGGCCGGCGAGCCGGTGCTGGTACTGGGCGGCGGCTCCAACGTGCTGGTCGCCGACGACGGCTTCGACGGCACCGTCGTGCACGTCGCAACCCGCAGCATGGAGGTCGCCGGGGGAGTGTGCCGCATCGACGATCCGCACGGGGCGCAGTGCGGCGGTGCGGTGATCCAGGTGGCCGCCGGCGAGAACTGGGACGCCTTCGTCGCGGCAGCGATCGACAACGAGTGGCGCGGCGTCGAGGCGCTGTCGGGCATTCCGGGCAGCGTGGGCGCCACCCCGATCCAGAACGTCGGCGCCTACGGGCAGGAGGTGGCCGAGTCGATCGAGTCGGTGCGCACCTGGGACCGCACGACCAACCAGTTCAAGACCTTTGCGGTCTCCGACTGCGGCTTCGGCTATCGCAGTTCACGGTTCAAGGCCGAACCGGGCCGCTACGTGGTGCTCAGCGTCACGTTCCAGTTCTTTCAGGGCAGCCGCTCCATGCCGGTCAAGTACGCCGAACTCGCCCGTCGTCTCGGCATCGAGCCCGGTGCCAAGGCCCCGATGCGTGAGGTGCGCGAAGCCGTCCTCGAGTTGCGGCGCAGCAAGGGCATGGTGCTCGACGCGGCCGACCACGACACGTGGAGTGCCGGCTCGTTCTTCACCAACCCGCTGCTGAGCGCCGATCAGGCGGCGCGCCTGCCCGAGGGCGCGCCGAGGTTCGTCCAGCCGGACGGGCGGGTCAAGTCCAGCGCGGCCTGGCTGATCGAGGCGGCCGGCTTCTCCAAAGGCTTCGGCACTCCACCTGCGACCCTCTCGACCAAGCACACCCTGGCCCTCACCAACCGTGGCGGGGCGACAGCGCACGACCTGCTGCGGCTCGCCCGGCAGGTGCGCGACGGGGTGCGCGATCGGTTCGACATCACCCTGGCGCCCGAACCGGTGCTGGTGGGCTGCGACCTCGGGGGAGCCGCATAACCCTGGGCGCGTTCCGCGAGGGCGCGCAGTGCGTCCGATCGCAACGTGGAAGACGAGTCGAACAGCGGTGCTGTCGCTGAGGGTGACCACGCGGTGAGCGGGCGTACCGGGTGCGCCGCGGCGCGGCCAGAGGCCTGCGACACGCCCTAGACTGACCGCCATGTCATCGGTCTTCGCAGCAGTGCCGCTTGCCCCCCGCGACCCCATTCTGGGTCTCACCGAGGCCTTCGTCGCCGACCCCAATCCGCACAAGGTCAACCTGGGGGTGGGCGTCTACCAGAACGCCGAGGGCAAGCTGCCGCTGCTGCAGTGCGTCCGGCAGGCCGAGCAGCGCATCGCCGAGCACCCGGCGCCGCGAGGGTACCTGCCCATCGACGGCCTCAGGGCGTACGACGCCGCGGTCAAAGAGTTGGCGTTCGGCACCGATCCCGCCCTGCTGGAGCGGGTGAGCACCGTCCAGGCGCTCGGCGGCACCGGTGCGCTCAAGATCGGGGCCGACTTCCTGCGGCAGTTCGACCCGGGCGCAAAGGTGCTGATCTCGGACCCGTCCTGGGAGAATCACCAGGCCCTGTTCACCCGGGCCGGCTTCACCGTCGAGACCTACCGCTACTTCGACCCCGAGGTCAACGGTGTCGACGTCGAGGGCATGCTCGCCGACCTGGCGGCGGCCCCGTCCGGCACCATCGTGGTGCTGCATGCCTGCTGCCACAACCCCACCGGGTACGACCTGACCGAGCAGCAGTGGACGCAGGTACTCGACACCGTGCGCAGCGCCGGGCTGATCCCGTTTCTCGACATGGCCTACCAGGGCTTCTCCGAATCCCTCGATGCGGACGGGGCGGTCGTCCGCCGGTTCGCGCAGAGCGGACTGCCGGTGCTGGTGTCGACCTCGTTCAGCAAGAGCCTCAGCCTGTACGGCGAACGGGTGGGGGCGCTGTCGCTGGTCTGCGCCGACCCGGACGAGGCCGCGCGGGTACTCTCGCAGGGCAAGATCGTGATTCGCACCAACTTC
>RRZU010122000.1_pt1 | contig 18535 bp, 15 predicted proteins | sample 2165561 | NCBI WGS metagenome assembly RRZU01 (sample SAMN10456909, study PRJNA506462) | wastewater metagenome | isolation source: wastewater sludge | place: USA: Moscow, Idaho | reverse complement strand
TTGGGTCAGCGGCGTGCGCAGCTCGTGGGCGATGTCGGCGGAGAAGTTCGATAGCCGCACGAAGGCTTCGTCCAGGCGCGCCAGCATGTCGTTGAAGGCATCCACCAGCGGGCGCAGCTCCACCGGCACGGCCGCCAGGGGGATCCGCTCCTTGAGCGAGCGCGCCGAGACCTGGGTGGCCACTTGGGTCACCTCGCGCAGCGGACGCAGACCGCTGCGCGCCACCAGCCAGCCGAGCCCAGCGCTGAGCAGCGCGCAGATACCCAGCGCCATCCATAGCCAGCGCCCCAGTTCGGCGAAGAACGCCGCATGATGGGTCACATCCAGCCCCAGCAGCAGGGTCAGCGGCCGCTCCGCGCCGGGCGGCGTCAACGGCGCGCGCAGGCCGCGCAGCAGGCGGCCGTCCTCGCGCCACTCCCAGAACGGCGCCGGATCGTGGAGGAACCGCGGAGGAATCGCCTTGCCCGGCGGCTCGGCGAACAGCTCGCGCCCGCTGGCATCGACGATCCGCGCGCGCAGGTCCTGATGGGCGCCGAGCAGGGCATGCAGCTGCGGCTGTAGGGCGGCGAGGTCGCCGCGTCCTTGCAGACTGCCGAACAGGCGCTGGCTGGCCTGCAGTTTCTCGTGCAGGGCGTGGCGGTCCAGCTCGATGAAGTGCTCGCGGCTCAGGTGCTGCACCGCCAGGCCGGCGGCCAGCAGCACGCCGGTCAGCGCCAGCATGAACAGCACGCCGAGCCGCGCGGTCAGCGACAGACGAGCCATCACTCGGGCAGGTCCAGCCGGTAGCCCATGCCGCGCACGGTATGGATCAGCTTGGGCGAGAAATCGTCGTCGATCTTCAGCCTCAGGCGGCGAATCGCCACCTCGATGACGTTGGTATCGCTGTCGAAGTTCATATCCCAGACCTGCGAGGCGATCAGCGACTTGGGCAGCACCTCGCCGCGCCTGCGCAGCAGCAGTTCGAGCAGGGCGAACTCCTTGGCGGTCAGCTCGATGCGCCGCCCGGCACGCACCGCGCGGCGCTTGAGCAGGTCCACTTCCAGATCGGCGATCTGCAGGCAGGTCGGCTGTGCGCTGACCTGACCGCGACGCAGCAGGCTGCGCACCCGCGCCAGCAGCTCGGCGAAGGCGAACGGCTTGACCAGGTAGTCGTCGGCGCCCAGCTCCAGCCCCTTGACCCGGTCGTCGACGCCATCGCGCGCGGTGAGAAACAGCACCGGCAGCTCCAGCCCGGCGGCGCGCAGGCGTTGCAGCACCGCCCAGCCGTCCAGTTCCGGCAGCATCACATCGAGAATCAGCAGGTCGTGCCCGCCGCCCAGCAGCGCGTGCAGTGCGGCGGCGCCGTCCGGCGCCCGCTCGACGGAAAATCCCGCCTCGCACAGCCCTTGCTGCAGATAGGCGGCGATCTTCGGATCGTCCTCGGCCAGCAGAATTTGCATGGTGCACCTCTCACTCATCCCGCGCGCATTGTGCAGCGCACGCCTCATACTCACCAGTCGCCGCGCCGAGCTGACAGAACGGTAATCTTCGCCTCAGCTTACCGACAGCCAGGCACCTCTATGCTTAGTTCAGGGTGCCTTTGCACCCTCTGTGCGACACGACACGCCCGTGCCACCCATACCGCCCAGACAGGAAGGAACCCATGCCCCTCCGTACCTCGCGCCGCACCTTCATCAAGGCCCTGGCCGCCGGCGGCGCCCTGGCCGGCCTCGGCCTCTGGCGCGCCCCGGTCTGGGCGCTGGACAGCCCCGGCCAGCGCGGCGTGCTGGCCGGCAGCGAGTTCGACCTGGACATCGCCGCGCTGCCGGTCAACTTCACCGGCCGCCCGCGCACCGCACTGGCCATCAACGGCAGCCTGCCCGGCCCGGTGCTGCGCTGGCGCGAGGGCGACACCGTGACCCTGCGGGTGCGCAACCGCCTCAAGGAGGACACCTCGATCCACTGGCACGGCATCCTCCTGCCGGCCAACATGGACGGCGTGCCCGGCTTCAGCTTCGCCGGCATCGCGCCGGACGGCATGTACGAATACACGTTCAAGGTGAAGCAGAGCGGCACCTACTGGTACCACAGCCACTCCGGCTTCCAGGAACAGCAGGGCGTCTACGGGGCGCTGGTGATCGACCCGCGCGAACCCGAGCCCTTCCCGTACGAGCGCGACTATGTGGTGCTGCTCTCCGACTGGACCGACGAGAACCCGGCGCGGGTGCTGGCCAAGCTGAAGAAGCAGGCCGACTACTACAACCCGCAGCGCCGCACCCTCGGCGACTTCATCGACGACGTGGCCATGCATGGCTGGCGCGACACCTTCGGCGAGCGCTGGGCCTGGGCGAAGATGAACATGAGCCCCACCGATCTGACCGACGTCAGCGCCACCACCTACACCTACCTGCTCAACGGCCAGGCTCCGGACGGCAACTGGACCGCCCTGTTCCAGCCCGGTGAGCGCGTCCGCCTGCGCCTGATCAACGCCTCGGCGATGACCTACTTCGACTTCCGCATCCCCGGCCTCAAGCTCACCGTGATCGCCGCCGACGGCCAGCCCGTCGAGCCGGTGGAGGTCGACGAGATCCGCCTGGGCGTGGCGGAAACCTACGACGTGATCGTCACCCCGGATGGCCGTCAGGACGCCTACACCCTGTTTGCCCAGTCCATGGACCGCAGCGGCTACGCCCGCGGCACCCTGGCGCTGCGCGAAGGGCTCAGCGCGCCGGTGCCCGAACCCGATCCGCGTCCCGAACTGAGCATGGCCGACATGGGCCACGGCGCACATGGCGGGCATGCTGGCCATGGCAGCCATGCCGCGGCGAACCCGCACACCGGCCACGGCGCCGGCATGGGCCATGGCGCGATGCACCACGGCGACATGGACCACGCGGCCATGGCCGGGATGGCTCACGGGCAGATGGCGGGCATGGATCACGCCGGCATGAGCGGCATGCCCCACGACGCAACGGCAGGCGCGCTCATCGCCATGCGCGGCCATCCGACCAGCGAAACCGGCAATCCCCTGCTCGACATGCAGACCGAACAGCCGACCCACAAACTCGACGACCCCGGCATCGGCCTGCGCGACAACGGCCGCCGGGTGCTGACCTACGCCGACCTGCGCAGCCGCTTCGCCGATCCGGACGGCCGCGCGCCGAGCCGCACCATCGAGCTGCACCTGACCGGCCACATGGAGCGCTTCGCCTGGTCGTTCGACGGCATTCCCTTCGCCGACGCAGAGCCGATCCGCCTCGCCTACGGCGAGCGGGTACGCTTCGTGCTGGTCAACGACACCATGATGCACCACCCCGTTCACCTGCACGGCCTGTGGAGCGACCTGGAGGACGAGTACGGCAACTTCCGGGTGCGCAAGCACACCATCGACATGCCGCCGGGCTCGATCCGCAGCTACCGCGTCACCGCCGACGCCCTCGGCCGCTGGGCCTACCACTGCCACATGCTGATGCACATGGATCTCGGCATGTTCCGTGAAGTTCGCGTTGAAGAATCAGGAGTTACCCGATGAGCACCTTCGGCACAACCGCTGCCCTGGCCCTGGGCCTCGGTCTGCTCGCCAGCGCCCAGGGCGCCGAGCCGCAGGATCACGCGGGGCATACAGGGCACGGCGGAACCGCGCCGACCGAGAGCGACAAGCACAGCGCCCATCACCCACAACCTGCAGCGCCGGCGCCGGCAGGCCAGGGCATGCCGATGATGGATCACGGGCAGATGGGCCATGGTGGCATGAGCCACGAGCAGATGATGCAGATGTATCAGCAGCACATGCAGGGCCAGCCGCAGGCGGCGCCCGGCGCCGGTGCGCACGCCGGCCATCATCCCGACGGCTACCCGAGGGCTCCGGTGCCGCCGGTCACCGACGCCGACCGCGCCGCCGCCTTCCCCGACCTGCCGCCGCACGCCATGCACCAGGGCCGGATCAACTACCTGTTCGTCGCCGACCGTCTGGAATGGCAGGACGCCGACGACGGCAGCGCCCTGGCCTGGGACCTGAACGGCTGGATCGGCGGCGATATCGACCGTCTCGCCTTCCGCTCCGAGGGCGAGCGTGTTGCCGGCCGCACCGAGTCGGCCGAGCTGCAGCTGCTGTGGAGTCATGCCATCGGTCCGTGGTGGGAATCGGTGCTCGGTGTGCGTCAGGACTTCAAGCCGGGCCCGGCGCAGACCTGGGTTGCCTTCGGCATGCAGGGCATGCCGCTGTACGGCCTGGAAACCGAGGCCACCGCCTTTCTCGGCGAGGCCGGCCAGAGCGCCCTGCGCCTGAGCGCCGAATACGACCTGCTGCTGACCCAGCGACTGATCCTGCAACCCGCCGCCGAACTCAACCTGTACGGCCGTACCGACGAGGAGCGCGGCGTCGGCTCGGGTCTCTCCGATCTCGAACTGGGCCTGCGCCTGCGCTACGAGATCCGCCGCGAATTCGCTCCCTACCTCGGGGTAAGCTGGCACCGCGCCTACGGCAACACCGCCGACCTGCACCGCGCGCACGGCGAGGACCTCGGCGAGGCGCGGCTGGTGGCGGGGGTGCGGTTCTGGTTCTGAGGCCCGCCCTCGGGCCGGGCCGGCTTGGCAGCTAACGGTTCTGCCGGAGCGCGGGGCATCGCGGCGCGAGCGCCCCGCCCCACACAGGCTTTGCAGACGCCTCGGGCAGTCATGGGATTGCCCAGCAAGACCACCGACGGCGGGAACCCGCCCGTGGCAAAGCTGCTAGAATGGCGCGGATTTTTTCAGCCCCGTGAGTGTCGCCGTGGAACTCTTTAAAGAATTCACCTTCGAAGCCGCCCATCTCCTGCCCCATGTCCCCGAGGGCCACAAGTGCGGGCGTCTGCATGGTCACTCGTTCCGCGTGGCGATCTACATCGAGGGCGAGGTAGACCCCCATACCGGCTGGATCCGCGACTTCGGCGAGATCAAGGCGATCTTCAAGCCGATCTACGACCGTCTCGACCACTACTACCTGAACGACATCCCCGGCCTGGAGAATCCCACCAGCGAGAACCTCGCCAAGTGGGTCTGGCAACAGCTCAAGCCGCTGCTGCCGGAGCTGTCGCGGGTGCGCATCCACGAAACCTGCACCAGCGGCTGCGAGTATCGCGGCGACTGATTCCTCCCGCCCAACCGGGCCGTTCGTCGCGGCCCGGTCATGGCGGCATGTTCTATCGAGCGGCTCTTGAGCGCCTCCTTTGGCTTATCGGGAAATAATCTAAGCTCCCTGCCCTTCCTTTGCTAATTTCATCCCAATAAGACGGTTAACTCCTTCGAGCAACCTGAATTGAACAAGGATGCAAGATGCAAAGTTCTGCGCTTCGACGACTTCTGGTCATTGACCCCTGTAGCGATTTGCAACCCCTGCTATCCGAATTGTCCCGCAGCGGATGGAAGGTCCATGAATGTCCATTATCGCGCGCACTGGAATATCCGGCGGATGTCGGAATTATCCAGCTGGGCGATTGCCTGGATACCGTCCGCGAACTGCTCGCGCGCAATCCGGCACAATGGATCGCACTCCTGCCGGACCATCTTCATCTGAATGAAGCCGTGGGCAAGTTCATCGGCGAGTGGTTCTTCGACTATCACACCCTGCCGCTCGACCTGCACCGGCTGAAGACCATCCTCGGTCACGCCTCGGGCATGGCCCGCCTGCGCCATGGCGACCCGCACCAGGCGCCACAGGGCGACCTGGTCGGCGACAGCCGGGCGATGCGCGAGCAGCGCCGGCTGATCGCCAAGCTGGCGCCCACCGACTCTCCGGTGCTGATCCGCGGCGAGAGCGGCACCGGCAAGGAGCTGGTCGCCCAGGCCCTGCACCGGCAGTCCAGGCGCGCCGGCCAGCCCTTCATCGCCATCAACTGCGGCGCCATTCCCGAGCAACTGATCCAGTCGGAGCTGTTCGGCCACGAAAAAGGCGCCTTCACCGGCGCCAGCCAGCGCAAGACCGGCCGCATCGAGGCCGCCGATGGCGGCACTCTGTTCCTCGACGAAATCGGCGACCTGCCGCTGGAGCTGCAGGCCAATCTGCTGCGTTTCCTGCAGGAGGGGCAGATCCAGCGTATCGGCTGCAACACGCCGATCGCCGTGGATGTCCGGGTATTGGCCGCCACCCACGTCGATCTCGAACAGGCGGTGGTCGCCCGGCGCTTCCGCGAGGATCTCTACTACCGGCTGAATGTCCTGCAGATCCGCACCGCGCCGCTGCGCGAGCGCCTGGAGGACATTCCCCTGTTGGTCAGGCACTTTGCCCAGCTGTACGCCAGCGAGGTGGGCCGCCGCCCGCGCGAACCGAGTCCGGCTGCGCTGCAAGCCATGCAGGAGTACGCCTGGCCGGGCAATATCCGCGAACTGGCCAACCGCGTGCGCCGCGGCATGGTTCTGGCCGAAGGCCGCTTCATCGAGCCCGAGGATCTGGGACTGCTGGCCAGCTGTCAGGAAAGCGGCGAATGCAACCTGGTCGACTACAAACTGCAGGCCGAGCGTCGCGCCCTCAACGAGGCTATCCAGTACACCTCGACCTTTACCCAGGCCGCCAAGGCGCTGGGCGTTTCACGACCCACTTTCTATCGACTGTTGAACAAGCATGGCATGCGCACGCGACATAAGTCGCCGCCATTATAAATAGCGGTAAAGCGGACAACGCGCGGTATGCCTTGAATTCCCGGAACGGCATTCAAGGCATACCGCGCCTATTGTTTTTCACTCCAGAACCTCAGCATAAATTCAACTTGAGCATTACTGACTGACCGCTACAACGCCGAGACTCTCGACCAGCACTCGGCGTTGCAGCAACCATGATCAGAAGTAGTAGGGGAATTTCAGGCTGAAGGAAAAGTCCGGAGCATCCGGCGTCAACCCGATGGACAGGTTGGGCACCATGGTCAGTTTGTCGGTCAGGGCATAGGTCATGCCGATGTTGAAGTACGCGGCATTTGCATCGCTGCTGGACACCGTCTGCCAGTCGCCTCCATCGGGACGGATGCGGCTTTTCTGGCTGACCAGGTGAGAGTAGGAAAAGGACATGCTGGTGCGCTCGTTGAGCGCGAAGGCCACGCCCATGCCGTACTGGAACCAGTTGCCGAGCTTGACCTTGCCGGGCACCGTCTGGCCAATCGTCGAGCTGATGTCGTCGAACGATTCTTCCATGTTGTAGGTGTAGGACAACGAGCCGAACAGCACCGCCGGGTCGACCGTCTTGACCACCGAGATGCCCGGCGTGATCGACCAGACCCCGTTGCCGGTCGGCAGCTCCTCGGGGATGAAGACGTTGTCGTTCTCGGTGGCCTGGATCAGCTTGACGCCATACGGATGCTCGCCGGTCGGCGCCTTGACCCGCAGGCTGAGTACCGTGTCGGGCACGCTGCCCTTCTCGTCGAACAGCTTGTAGGCCACACCGACGCTGACATCGCCCAGCGCGGGATCGCGAGTGACCTTCGCCGAGGACACCGCCTGGGTCGAGCCGCCGGCACCGGCCGACTCGTAGGTGGTGCTGCGATAGACGAAGGGTGCATTGATGTCGAACTGCCAACGGTTGCCCAGGTTGTAGCGGCCGGTGACATCGAAGGTGAAGCTGTCGGCGCCGATCTGGTCGACGTTGATGTTGCCCAGGAAGATGGCATCCAGGGCGAGGAAGCCGTTGAGCACCAGCTGGCGGGTATCGTAGCGGCTGTAGGTCAGGCCGGTTTCTAGGCTGAACTTGCCGTCGCCGAAGAAGCCACTGGCCTCGTCGTAGATGTTCTCGACGCTGCGCGCCGGACTGCTGTCCTCGCGCAACTGCTCTCCGTAGCCTTGCCCCGGCCCTGCGGAGCGGGCCAGACGCCCGGGCTGGGCGACCGCGGGACGGGCCTCGACTTCCCTGACCCGTTGCTCCAGCACCATGAGCGCCTTGCGTTGTGCATCGTACTGCTGACGCAGTTCCAGCAGTTCCCGTTGCAGCGCTTCCACTTCGTTAGCCTTCGCCGTCTGCATCGATGCCAGTGGAAAAACAGCGGCTACAGCTATCGCAATTCGCAGCGAATATGAACCGGTCATAACAGCACTACCCTGTCGCGACTAATGGTATGAACAGCGTAGATCAGTAGCCCATCGGTCGCAGGTTGCGCAGTTGATCGATATTGCAGTCCAGATCCTCGCCCGACAGCCCGCTGCGCAGCACCACATCCAGCGAGGCGAAGTTGCGCACCGTGTTGAACGAGCCATTGATGTTCGCCTGCTGACGCAGACCGCCGGCACCCAGTTGCTGCCAGCTGCTGCCTTGCCCCGGCGCCTGGATCTCGAGCCGCAGGCCACCATTACCCGGACTGATGGCGACCTGACCGGCGCCATTGGCTGCGGCAAGACCGCGGCCCAACGTCTGACCTCCGTCACTGCCGGCCGGCGCCGACTGCCCGCGGGAGACATTGACCATCAGGTTGTTGGCCACCGTATTGAAGTCGCCAGCCGATCGGCTGCTCTGCACGATCCCCGCCACACTGTCGAGCCCGGCGCCGCCAGCGATCTGCCCGCTGCTCATCCCCGGTGCGACCGGTGCGGCCGAGGCGGCCGCTGGCAGGCTGTCGCTCGTGATGGTCGAAACACTGAACTGTGGCTGGTACATGCCCTGCCCGACCTGCATGTTGACCTGCCCGCCGATCACCTGCCCGCTTGCGTCCTGCCAGATGCTGTTCATGGTCACGCCGAAATGCACGATATGCCCCGGCATGACGAAGCGGCCGCGCAATTGGGCCAGCTCGTGATCGTGCAGCTCGACCGGCTGCAACTGCGCATGAATCGGCCACGACAGGGCAGCCAGCAGGCCGACCGTCCCCCAGTGGCGAATAGACATGTTCATGTCGACCTCCCAAAGGTCGCTGATCCGTTCAGAAGAAGTCGCTCTGAATAAAGCCGTACTCCATGAGCTCGGCATCCCTGACCGGCCGGAAACCGTTCAGGCGATCTCGGGCGGTCAACGGCTCGGGGGGCGACAATAGGGCGTTGTAGCGGTCGTATTCGGGGCCGATGATCGCGAAGACGATCCCGTTCCAGCCCTCGGCGAACTCGTCGAGGGCATAGCGCTTGTGCCCGAGCACCGGATCGCCGACGTAGGCCCAGCCGTTCTGCACCCGCTGCAGCACGACGAAATGCTTGTAGCCGCGCACTTCCTGCAAGACGATCACAGGCACTTTCAACTCGCCCAGTGCCGCTGGCGGAATGCGATAGCCACGTGCCCGCATGCCCAGCGCCTGGATGTAGCGCTTCATGTCGAGCATGGAAAACCCCTGGGTACGCACCAGGTCGTGATCGGCGCCCGCCAGCATGCCGGTGATCACCTGTTCCTCGTCGACATCGAAGCGATAGGCCTGGCGCAGGATGGTCGCCACGGCGGCGGCGCCGCAGCTGAAGTCGGTACGCTGCTCGACGAGATTGCTGAAACGCCGCTCGCGCATGCTTTCGATCTGCTTGAACACCAGACCGCCGCCCGGCAGCACCGCCATCGGCATCGGCCCCGCGTGCAGCAGGCCGCTGCACAGGCATCCAAGGACAAGAATCGCAATGCGCATGGCGCACCTCTCGAATCGGCAGAAAGGCCCTGCAAGCAGGGCCTTTCCAGCGGTGAGGTTACATGCAGGTCTTGCAACCCACAGCGATGGCCAGCGAGTTCAGCTGCTGGTTGTTGGTGCCCGCCGAAACGTTGGCACCGATGTTGCCGCTGACCCCGTTCAGGGAGTCGGTCATGGTGGCGTTGTTGGTCACGACCTGCTTGAGGGTGGCGCCCACCGGCACATAACCGGTGGCGTAGCCGCCCAGCTTGATGGAGCCCTCTTCGGTGAACTCCATCGGGTCCTTGTCGTACTTGCTGCCGTGACCGCCACCGCGCCGGTCGTCGTGGTCACGGTCTGCCTCGTCGAGCACATGGCCCTCGCCTTCGCCCCAGTAGCCACCCTTCAGACCGACGGACAGGCTGACCTTGGCGTATTCGGCCTTCAGGTTGGCCTGGTTGTCGACATCGACACCTCCCAGCTCCTGGGTCACGCTGGTGCTGGCGGCGGCCTTGCGCCCGGCCGACACGGAGATGGCCATGGCGTTTTTCTGCTGGTTGAAGTTGCCGGCAGTCATGTTCAGGCCGATGTTACCGCTCGAACCATTACCCGTATCGCTCATGGTGGCAGTGTTCTGCGTCGAGTAGTTGTGGACGTCGTTGCCACCGCCATGCTGGGTCACGGAGATCGAGGATACCGCCGTGCCGAACAGGAACTTCTCGTCGGCCACTGCGATTACCGCTTCGTTGGCCTGTTGGTTCATGTCGCCAGCGGCGACGTTGGCACCGACATTGCCCGAAGTGTCATTGAGCGAGCCGCTGACGGTTGCGGTGTTCTCGGTGCCCTCATTATTCACCCAGTTGCCGCCCATGTGCTGCTCGTTGTCGATGCTGGCCATTGCACCGGCATCGTAGGTGTCGTAGGGGTCAGGTTGCTGATGACCTCCACCGTGGTGACCACCGCCACGGTTGTTGTCCGCATAGGCACCCGCCGCCATTACTGCAGCCATGGCGAACACCAGCGGTTTGAGAGTGGCTTGAACTTTCATGGCATTTCTCCTTGCAGAATCGCACTACCTGTTGGTTTTTGCGGTCACTGGGTGACCTTTATGCCGATGGCATTGACCATCCGGTTGCCTGCCCCGGCGCTCTGGTTCAACTGCACCACGCCGCGACTGCCGGCAAAGGCCCGGTCGTCGATATCGACGAGGCGGTTGCCGGCGGGCGCGTCAGTTGTTCCCGAGTTGTGTGCCAGCACCACGCTCTGCTGAGCGAGGAGGCTGTCGTCAAGGCTTTCCACGCGCGCACCGAGCTGCACCTGGAAAGCGTTGATCTGTTGTGTGCCGACCCCGGCGGACTGGTTGACGCCCAGTACTCCGGAGCCATTGGCGAAGGCGTTGCCACGGATGCTGGCGCTGGCGTCCATCCCGGGCAGCGGTGCGCTCGCATCGAGGCTCTGGCGATAGCGCTCGCCACCCGACGCCGGGCCGATGGCCAGGGTGCGGCCGTTGATCTGCTGCTGCAGATGGCCGGCGGCCTGGTTGACGGAAAGCGCTCCGCTGTAGCCCTGGCCGCTGCTGGAGATCAGCGCGGCGTTGTCCTCGACCGGCGAGGACGCCCAGCAGGCTCCCGACAGCAGCAGTCCCGAAACTCCGATCAGCCGCCACATGTCAGCGATCCCCCGTGAGCATCTTCAGCGGCGCCAGGCCTTGCTGAAGACTCCTGTTGATCTGGCCGGAGATCGCCCCGCCCGAGCCGCCGTGACCGCCGGCGATGTTCGGCATGCCCTGCGCCGCGCCGGCGGACTTGCCGTCCAGGCCCGGGGTATGCATCGGCAGCTGCAGCGCCCGCGTCATCACCGACTGCCCGCTGGAAACCTGCGAGAAGTCGCCGTCGCTCAGCTCGCCGGCCGCCACGCTGGAATTGACCAGCGCCGAACGGTCCATCTGCACGGTGAGAGGATTGGGATCGGGAACCAGCGCCGGGCGCGTGGCGATGCGCGGCTGGACGTCGCGGGTCAGGATGACTTCGCCATCCGCCGCCTGGGCCACAGCGGCAAACATTGCGATGGCCAGCAGCGATGCGCTGGTCACCGCCGTGTAAACCCTTGCCCTGTTGCGTACTGTGTTGCTCATCGCCGCCACCCCCACATTTGCCTGTCCATGCAAGTGCAGAGGCTGTGCCAGAAATAAAAAATCCTGATAAATCAAAAGGATGGAATAATCCGCGCAGGCTGCGACGCAGGCCTTGTCAACGCGCTGAGACACAACCGGCGAAAATCCCGCCTGGGCCTGTATCAACCCTGCAACACTGCTCTCGCTGATGGGCGGCGCCCAGGCGTTACCGGCCTTGCAGCTCGCCGCACTGTCTCAGCGGCGTAACAGCACTGGTCTTCCGGCATAGGCAAGCGCCGCCCCGGCGCCGATAATGCGGCCCCTTGTCAGCGTCCGATGCCGCCGCATGCACCACACGCCAGTTACGCCTCGTTCACCCACCACTCGCGCCCGGCAGGTTCGCCGCTGATGGCCGCCATCCCCGGCCAGGGCGGACGCGAGCGCGGGCTCGATCTGGTCAAGTGGCTGGCGCTGCTGAGCATGGCCATCGACCACCTGCGCTTTCTGCTGCCCGGCCACGAGCTGCTGCGCTGGAGCTTCGTGCCCGGCCGGCTGGCCTTTCCGCTGTTCTGCCTGGCCCTGGCCGCCAACCTGGCCCGCGCGCGACCCGGGGTCTTCGCCGCCGGCGAGCGGCGCCACCTCGGCGCGCTGGCCCTGTTCGCCCTGCTCAGCGAGCCGGCCCACGACCTGATGCTGGGCAATGCCGGCAAGTTCAACATCCTGGTCACCCTGGCGCTGGGCTGGGTGCTCGCTTGGGCGCTGAACGCCCTGCAGCCGCGCACCCTGCTGCTGGCCGCCGGCCTGCTGGCGCTCGGCGCCGCGCTGCACGCGCAGATCACCTACGGCCTGCTCGGCGTGCTGCTGCCGAGCCTCTGCCTGCTCGCCCTGCAACGACGCGGCCCCTGGCCGGCGCTGGCCACTCTGGTGGTGCTGCTGGCCAACCTCGGCCCGCGCCTGCGCGACGGCCTGCTGGCCGGCGAGCCACGCGCCGCGCTGATCGCCGCCACCTGCCTGAGCGCCATCCCGCTGGGCCTGTGGCTGCTGCACACGCCGCTGCCGCCCCGCCTGCGGGTCGCCGCCGTCGGTCGCTGGGCCTACTACTTCTATCCGCTGCACATGCTGGCGATCGCCGCAGCCGCCGCGCTGCTGCGCGCCCACTGAGGGACCGAACATGCGCCTGATCCACACCTCCGACTGGCATCTGGGACAGACCCTGCACGGCCAGGACCGCGACTTCGAGCACGCCGCCTTCCTCGCCTGGCTGCTCGATACCCTGGTGGAGCAGCGGGCCGACGCCCTGCTGATCGCCGGCGACGTCTTCGACACGGTCAACCCGCCGCTCAGGGCCCAGGAGCGCCTGTACGACTTCATCGTCAGCGCCCACCAGCGCCTGCCGCAGCTGGACATCGTGATGATCGCCGGCAACCACGACTCCGGCGCGCGCATCGAGCTGCCGGCGCCGCTGCTGCGCCGGCTCAACGCCCACGCCCTGGGCCGGGTGAGCTGGCTCGGCGACGGCGAGCTGGACAGCACGCGCCTGCTGCTACCGCTGCACCGAGCCGGCGGCGAGATCGGCGCCTGGTGCCTGGCCCTGCCCTTCCTGCGCCCGGCGGAAGTCACCGGCGGCGGGCTGGGCGACGACTACCTGGCCGGCATCGCCCGGGTCCACCAACAGTTGATCGCCGCCGCCGAAGCGCGCCGCCGCGCCGATCAGGCACTGGTCGCCATCAGCCACGCGCACCTGGCCGGCGCAGCGGTGTCGGAGGACTCCGAACGCAACATCGTCATCGGCAACGCCGAGGCGCTGCCGGCCAGCCTGTTCCCCGAGTCAGTCGCCTACGTCGCCCTCGGCCACCTGCACAAGCCGCAACAGGTCGCCGGGCAGACACGCCTGCGCTACAGCGGCGCGCCGCTGCCGCTGTCGTTCGCCGAGGTCAACTACCCCCATCAGGTGCTGCTGGTCGAGCTGGACGGCGCCGGCCTGCACCAGGTCGCGACGCTCCCCGTGCCACGCGCGGTGGAGATGCTGCGCCTCGGCCCGGCTCCGCTGGCCGAAGTGCTGGAGCGGCTCGCCGCCCTGCCCGCCGCCGACCGCCCCCGCGAGCGCCAGCCCTGGCTGGAAGTGCGCGTGCAGCTGGAACAGCCGCAGCCCGACCTGCGCCAGCAGATCGAGGCGGCGCTGGAGGGCAAAGGCTGCCGCCTGGTGCGCATCGCCAGCGAATATCGCGGCAACGGCGTGGAAGCCGCCCCGCTGGTCGGCCTCGACCAGCTCGACCCACAGGCGCTGTTCCGTCGCAGCTGGCAGGCCGAGTATGGCCAGGAAGCCGACGCCCAGGTGCTGGCCGACTTCGCAACGCTGCTGCAGGACGTGGAACTGAACGGAGAACCGGCATGAAGATCCTCGCCATCCGCCTGAAGAACCTCGCCTCGCTGCCCGGCGAGCAGGTCATCGACTTCACCGCCGAGCCGCTGAAAAGCGCCGGACTGTTCGCCATCACCGGTGCCACCGGCGCCGGCAAGAGCACCCTGCTCGACGCCCTGTGCCTGGCGCTGTTCGGCGAAACTCCGCGCCTGCAGCACGCCCGCGCCGCCCTCAAGGTGCCCGACGGCGCCGACCCGGAAGCGCTCGGCAGCGACGACGGGCGTAACCTGCTGCGCCGCGGCACCGCCAACGGCTTCGCCGAGGTGGATTTCGTCGGCGTCGACGGCCGCCGCTACCGCGCCCGCTGGGAGGTGCGCCGCGCCCGCGACAAGGCCAGCGGCAAGCTGCAGAACAGCCAGCAGAGCCTGCGCGACCTGGACGCCGACCAGTTGCTGACCACCGCCAAGAACGAATTCCGCGCACTGATCGAGCAACGCCTGGGCCTCAACCTGCAGCAGTTCACCCGCGCCGTGCTGCTGGCGCAGAGCGAGTTCGGCGCCTTCCTCAAGGCCGACGACAACCAGCGCGGCGAACTGCTGGAAAAGCTCACCGACACCGGCATCTACAGCCGCATCGGCAAGGCCGCCTACGCCGCCGCCAAGCGGGCGAAAGAGGCACTGGAGCAACTGGAGCGCAAGGCCGGCGGCGTGCGTCCGCTGGACGGCGAGGAACGCGCTGCGCTGGAGCAACGCCACGTCGAGGCCGTCGCGCGCCTCAAGAGCGAGCAGACGCAGTTGCAGCATCTGCAACAGCAGCGCCAGTGGCTGGCCGAACGGGATCGCCTGCAGGGCGAGCAGCAGGCGGCGCAGCAGCAGCTGGATGCCGCCCGCGCCGAACACGCCGGTCTGGCCGGCGAACGCCAGACCCTGGTCCTGCTCGAACAGCTCGCTCCCGAGCGTCATCGCTTCGCCCGCCAGGCCGAACTCGGCCCGCAACTGGCCGAGTTGGAAAGCGACCTGCAGCGCCATGGCCAGCAGCAACAGGCACTGCAACAGCGCCTGGGAGAACTGGAGGCGGCAGCCCGGCAGAGCGCCGCCGTACAGGCAAGCGCCGAGCAGGCCCGCCAGCACGCCGACGCGCCGCTGCGCCAGGCCTATGCGGAAGAACAGCGCCTGACCGAACTGCAGCAGGAGCTGACCCGGGCGCAGCAGGCCGAGCGTCAGGCGCGCGACGCCTGGAGCGGCGGGGAAGCCGCGCTGGCCGGACTGCAGGAGCGCCAGACCCGCCTGAGCGGCCAGCAGGCCGCAGTGGCCGAACGCCTGCAGCGCAGCGGCACCCTGCACGCGCTGGGCGCCGCCTGGGACGGCCATCGCCCGCGCCTGCAGCAGGCCGTGCAACTGGCCAACCAACTGAGCAAGGGCCGCGAGGAGCTGCCGGCGCTGGAGCAGGCGGCCCGCGACGCACAAGTACGCCTCGCCGCCGCACAGCGGGAACTGAGCGAACTGCAGCAGCCGCTCGGCGGCGCCAGCTCCGCCGAACAGCTCGACCGCCTGCAGCAACAGCTCGACGCCTGGCGCCCGCAACTGCACGCCCTCGACCAGGCACAACGCCACTGGCAACGCCGCGAGGAGCTGGCCAGCGCCCTGGCCGCCGTGCAGATACGCAGCGCCAAACTCCAGGCCGAGCGCGAGCAATGCGTGACCAGCGGCAAGGCAGTCGGCGCCGAGCTGCAGGGCGCAGAGCAGACGCTCAAGGCCACACTTGAGCTGCTGGAGCGGCAGCGTCTGGCCCGCAGCGCCAGCGTCGAGACGCTGCGCGCGCAACTGCAGGACGGCGAACCCTGCCCGGTATGCGGCAGCGCCGAGCATCCCTGGCACCACGGCGATGCCCTGCTCGCCGCCCTCGCCGGCCAGGACGAGGCCGAAGCCAGCCGCGCCCGACAGCAGGTCGACCGGCTCCGCGAGCAACGCGCCGTGCTGGCCGCCGAATACAAGGCGCTGGAACGCCAGCTGGGCGAAGTCGGTGAGGAACAGGCACGCATCGGCAGCGAACTGGCGGCACTGGACGCCACCCTCGCCAGCCATGACGTACTGCTCGCCCAGCCGCTTGAGCAGCGCAGCGCCTGGCTGGCCGGGCAACTGGCCGAACTGCGCCAGTCCATCCAGCAGGCCGAGCAGCGCCAGAGCCAACTGCTGGCCCAGCAGCGGCGCAGCGAACAGCTGCAGGAGCAGCTGCGGGCGGCCGACAAGGCCAGCGAGACGGCCCGCCAGCAGCTGGAGCACCAGCGCCAGCGGCTGGCCGCCGACCAGCAGCGCCTGGACGCCGAGCTGCAGGCCTTCGCCGACCTGCTGCCCGGCGACTGGCTGCAACGCTGGCAAACCGAGCCGGCGCGCACCTTCATGGAGCTGGATCGCCAGGTGGCGGAACGCCTGCAGCAGCTGGACGAACAGCGCGAGCTGGACGAGGAGTACCGCGAGCGGCAGACCGTTCTGGACAAGGAGCACCACGAGCAGTCCCATCGCCAGCAGGCACTGCAGGCCTGCAGCACCCGCCTGGGAGAACTGGAACAGCTGCGCCAAACGGCCGCAGCCGGTCTGCGCCAGTGTCTGGGCGAGCAGCCCAGCGCCGCCGCCTGGCAACGCCAGTTGGAGCAGGCACAAAACCTGGCCCGCGCGGCCGCCAACGCCGCCGGCGAGGCGCTGCAGCAGGCCCGCCAGCAGCAGATCAAACTCGCCAGCGAGGAACACAATCTGCGCCAGCGCCAGCAGGCGCTGCACACCGAGCAGGCCGACCTGCAGCGCGAACTGAGCGCCTGGCGCGCCAGCCACCCGCAGCTGGACGACGCTACCCTCGCCGCCCTGCTCGCCCGTCCGGCTGGCGATCTCGCCGCGCTGCGCGAGCAGCTCAAGGCCGCCGAGGATGCCGTCACCCAGAGTCGCGTGCGTCTGGAGGAGCGCAGCCAGCAGTTGGCCGCGCACCTGGCCAGGATCGACGCCGTCCCCGAACCCTCAGCCCTGGCGCAGGCGCTGGCCGAACAGCAGCACAGCGTCGAACAGGCCGAACACGCGGCCAGCGAACTGCGCGCCTCGCTCGTCGACGACGACCGGCGGCGCAGCCAGAGCCGCGAACTGTTCGAACGCATCGCCGCCGCGCAGGCCGAATACCAGCGCTGGGGGCGGATCGCCGCGCTGATCGGCTCATCTGAAGGAGACAAGTTCCGCAGGATCGCCCAGGGCTACAACCTCGACCTGCTGGTCCAGCACGCCAACGCGCAACTGCAGCAACTGGCCCGCCGCTACCGCCTGCAGCGCGGCGGCAGCCCGCTGGGCCTGCTGGTGCTGGACACCGAAATGGGCGACGAACTGCGCTCGGTACACTCGCTCTCCGGCGGCGAAACCTTCCTGGTGTCGCTGGCCCTGGCGCTCGGCCTCGCCTCGATGGCCTCCAGCAAGCTGCGCATCGAATCGCTGTTCATCGACGAAGGCTTCGGCAGCCTCGACCCCGAATCCCTGCAACTGGCCATGGACGCCCTCGACGGCTTGCAGGCGCAGGGCCGCAAGGTCGGCGTGATCTCCCATGTGCAGGAAATGCACGAACGGATTCCGGTGCAGATCCGCGTGCAGCGGCAGGGGAACGGGGCGAGTGTGGTGAGGGTGGTAGGAAGTTCTAATCACCTGCTATTCAAATCTTAACCCAAGCCAAATGAGAAAACACGGCATAGACTTTCGGAGAATTGCCCAACACAACAGAGCCATTGCAGAATTTAGATTTATGCCAACAAGAAAAATTCACCAAAATCAAAAAATCAGACGAGAAGCACAATGAAAAGGATGTTCATAATATCTGCAGCATTCATGATTTCCGCATGCGGAACAACAAACAACTACCTATCAGAGAAAACAAAGACCGTAGAATACTACCGAATTTTTGACATAAAAACTTCAGCACCAAAGCAAGCCATAATAAAAGCTGCCAGTGACGGACTTGGGCGCAACACCGGAAACATTCAAGAGGCAACCCCAATACCCAAGTCTCCAATCATCCCGGAAACCCCTGGTAGATTTACGCTTGTCAATCCTTTCGCAGGCAGCAACCTTGCCCTACTTGCCGGAGGTGCAGGATCACTTGGCCTTCAAGTAGCCACTTGCGATGATGCTGTGTGGACAGCAAAAGCCATTCGGCATATTTCTGGCAGCAACAACCTGACACTTACCGCCTGCCTCTTTCAATACAAATCAGGCTACCACCTGAACATGTATGCAGTATTCACAAAGCAAGAAGGCGGAATTTATCAAGCCAGCAGAGATCTGGCAGGAGCCATGGTTGGAACTCCCGAGGAGTGGACTGAAAAAACCTTCTTGGATGTCACAAGAAACATACATGCAAGAATATCCGCAGAAATCTCATTATTAGAAGCACAGCCTGAAATTACAGGAACACCATGGCTCGACTCACTTGATGCTCCTACAAAAAACTGAGCCCAGACACCGGCACCACCTTGTCTGCCGCTGCCCACGGTGTAATCGCTGCGCGAGTTACCCACCCTAC
>RRZU012774659.1_pt1 | contig 18539 bp, 16 predicted proteins | sample 2165561 | NCBI WGS metagenome assembly RRZU01 (sample SAMN10456909, study PRJNA506462) | wastewater metagenome | isolation source: wastewater sludge | place: USA: Moscow, Idaho | reverse complement strand
GCTAAGCCCACGACGGCGACTCCACCACCGAGGGCGCCCCAATTGAAGCCGTAACGCACCCAGAACGGTTCGCGGAGTTCAACGGTGGGTGCCGGAGCATTGAGGGTGCCCGCGGGCCAGCTCAACCGGGCCGTGACGCCGCCGTCGTGAAGCCCGGCAACGCTCGCCAGGTAGGAGTCATCTCGGGAAACGATGTCCTCGCACGCCGCGTTCGAACCTGTTTCGCCGGTTGTGCAGGTGAAGCTGGCTCCCTCCGGAGCCGTAAGGTCGAGGGAGAAGTTCTCAATGTCCCAATCCGAATACGCTCCCGCCGTGATGATGTCCCATGGTAAAACGTCCTCGCCTCCCGTATCTCCCGGCCGCACCACTCCACGCACCACGAACTCCATCGAGTAGCTATGCTGTCCGGTCACCGTGATATCCGGGTCCCCGATGCGCAACGAGGCCACATCGCCGTCGCGGAACTTCTCCGCAGGAACCGGGCCGCCGTCCATGTTGACGTCCCCAAACTCGACATCGTAGAGCTGGACGTAGTGATCCTCTAGGCGCTGCGCGGTGGGGAACACAAAGAAAATGCCGTGCCGTTCGTCGGGGAACTCGACGGTGACGTCGAAACGGACGTCGAGGGTGCCGTCGTCGTGCAGACGCGCGGTGACATCAAAGTTGGGAACCTTGGTGACGCCGTCGGCACGTGTGGGAACGACGAACAGTGCGGAGATCGCCAAGACGAGCAGCGCAAGGATCGCCGTCACGCGAACGAGACGAGAGGAAACAGGGCCCGAACTGCGAAGGTCGGTTCCCACCGGACGAGGAGAGGACAAAGACACAGCGAACATATCCCGAGCCTACCGAAGTGAGTGCGGCAAACCGAGGCAAGAAGGAGGGCAGAGTTACCCGGGGCCGGAAACACTACCCCCGAGAACGGCGGCGAGCAGCAGACATCGCGCGCTCGGCCTCGCGGTCAGCTTCACGCCGACGCAGCGTCTCGCGCTTATCCCACTCCTGCTTGCCTTGCGCCAGAGCGATCTCCACTTTGGCACGCCCACGCAGGAAGTACAGCTCCAACGGCACGATCGTGTGACCCTTGGACTGCACCTTCTGACCCAGCTTGAGGATCTCATCGCGGTGCAGCAACAGCTTGCGCTTGCGCGTGGGAGCGTGATTGGTCCACGTCCCCATGGCGTACACGGGAATATTGATGTTGTGGAGCCAGGCCTCGTTGTTGCGGTCGATCTCCACCCAGCCGTCAATAAGCGAGGCCCTGCCTAGGCGCAGCGCCTTCACCTCGGTGCCTGTGAGCGAAAGCCCAGCTTCAAAGATTTCGAGAATGTTGTAATCGTGACGCGCCTTCTTGTTGCGTGCAATGACCTGCTTGGCATCAGCCTCAACCTTCGCCTTTTGGGCACCGGTCAGCTTGCCTTGTTTCGTGGCTTTCGCCATGGAAACCTCCAAAAATATCTACCGCCACGCGGCAATCGCCCGTCGAAGTTGACGGGCCACCATCAGCAAGATTACTGCGTGAACGCGGGGAAGGACCTCGGGTCGACGACGTTGCCGTCCTTCCACACCTCGAAGTGCACGTGGCAGCCGGTCACCTGACCGGTTTGGCCCGTCCACCCGATGACGTCGCCCTGTTTCACGGACTGGCCGGGGCTGACGTTAAAGTCTGACAGATGGTTCGTCACAGCAACCCACGACGAACCGTCAACAATACCCAAATTGATGAAGATCTGGTTACCGTGCGTGGAATTGCCGGGCGCCGGAACCGTCCGGGCAATGACGCCGTTGGCGGGGGCAACCTGGGCCTGACCACACGGCGATGACAAGTCCACGCCGTTGTGCATCCACAACTCACCATCGAAGGGGTAAATACGCATACCAAACGGCGAGGTGACATATAGCGGGGCCGGAACCGGAGGAATAAGCCAATTGCCGCCGGGGTTCAGTGCACCGACTGCCGAGTCAGCACCCTGCGTCATGCTGGCCTGCCGCTGCCGATTCTCTTCGTCAATCTTCGCGATCTCGGCCTTGGTGTCACTGAGCTGGTTGTCAATGGCCGCAAGGTTCGCCTGGAAGGCATCCTTCTGGCCTTCCAGATCTGCGGTTTGCTGCGCATACTTGGCCTGCAAAGCGGCGAGGTTGTCCCGCTTGCTCTGCGCTGCCGCCTGCTTGTTCGTTTTGTCGACGACGAGGGCATCCGCCTGCTTCTTCAGCTCGGCGATTTGGGCCTCCACGTCCGTCTGACGGGCTTCGCGCGTCTGGTTACGAGCGGTGGAGACTTCCGCTTCCGTCAAAGTGGTGGCCTGGCTGCGAGAAAGGGCTTCCCAGGTCTGGTAGGAGTTGAGGAAGTCCTCCGCGGAGCTGGAACCCACGAGCAGTTCGATGGCGGAGGGAACCGTGTCACCACGGTACTGGGCACGCGCAATCTCAGCGAGATTGTTGCGAGTGTTCTCGATCTCCGTCTCACCCGTGCTGATATCAGTCTGGATGCCGGCGAGTTCACCCTGGGCGGCATCCAGCTGACCGGCAACAATCTGCTGGTCGCGTTCCGCGGCCGCAAGCTCAGCCTCAGCCGTGGCAAGTTCAGCCTCAGCGGCGGGGATCTGGTTTTCCGTCTCAGTGAGAGCCAGGTAAGCCTGCTGGAGGTTGAGGTCAACGCCCTCCATCTCAGCCTGAAGCGTTTCCTTCTGCTGCTCCTGCTCCACCTGCTGCTGAACCAAATCATCTCGGGAATCAGCGTAAGCGACGCTCCCCCAGCCTGCACAGGCAAGGGCAACCGCAAGGACACCACTTGTCCATCGTTTCCGGCTCAATGTATTCCTCCGTCGTCCAGCTCCACGTAACGTCTCAGTTCCCGCGAAAAAATGCAATGACCCAGATCACGTTTTGTTATATTTTGTCACATCATTAATGAGATGTGTGGGTTGAGGCCGGATTTTAGACTGGGTTTTAGGCTGAGTTGAGGTCAGGTTGAGGCCAACCGCGCGCCGGCCCCATACTGGTACGCCGCCCGTTGCGAAGTTACGCCGCCCGTTGCGAAGTGAGGTGCAGCGGGCGTTACGCCTTGGCATAACGCCGCAGTGTCAGCCAGGATGCAATTCCCGCGACGATCGTTGCCCCGCCCAGCAAGAAGGGAGCAATCATCCACACGTCGCCCACGTTGATGATGTTCATCCAGGGCATGGCCTGGCCAAACCAGTCAGTAACGAAGAACTTCACCGTAGCCCATAGGCCAACCACTGCAAGCAGCGATCCGGTAAGCGCCGAGAGAATTCCTTCGAGGACGAAGGGCAACTCGATGAAGAAGTTTGTTGCCCCGACGTAACGCATAATCTCGGTCTCGTCGCGGCGCGACATGGCCGACAGGCGGATCGTTGTGGGCATGAGCAGCAACGCCGTAATGATCATGACTCCGGCGAGGCCGCCCGCCACGATCGTAAAGCGATTGAGCACAGCAAACAGCGGTTCCAGCTGCTGGCGCTGATCCTTGGCTTCCAGAACACCGGGGCGTCCATCAAGGGACTCGGCGATGATTTGGTACTCCGTGGGGTCCTTGAGCTTGATGCGGAAGGAGGACTCCATCTGGTCCTCGGTCAGCGCGTCAACCCACGCGCTTCCTTCCATCTGCTTTTGGAAGTTCTCCAAGGCCTGGGCCTTGGTCTCAAAATGCACCGAATCAATGTACCTGGTCATTTCTTCGGTTTCGAGGTAGTCAGCGATGGCCGCGATCTGTTCCTCGGTGGCCTCCCCCGCGGCACATTGCGGGGCAAGCGAGTTGATCGGGCACATAAAGACCGAGACTTCGACCTTGTCGTACCAGTCGTCTTTAAGATTCGAGATCTGGGTTTGAAGTAGCGAGGCCGCACCCACAAAGAGAAGCGACACGAAGGTCACGAGTGCAACGGATGCCGCCATCGCCTTATTCGAGAACAGGCCGCGGAACGTCTGGGAAAGAACAAAACGCAAACGCATTAGCCCTGACCACCTCCGTACACGCCTCGGGCCTGGTCTCGGACCACGAGGCCGTCCTTTAGCTCCACCACACGCTTACGCATCTGGTTAACGATCGATTGGTCATGGGTGGCCATAACCACGGTGGTGCCGTGGCTATTGATGCGATTAAGCAGACGCATAATCGAAAGTCCGGTGTCCGAATCCAGGTTTCCGGTGGGCTCATCCGCCAGCAGGATCTGCGGGTCATTCACCATTGCGCGGGCGATGGCCACACGCTGGCGTTCACCGCCGGAAAGCTCATGCATCTGACGCTTTTCCTTGCCGTCGAGACCCACAAGCTTGAGCACCCCAGGAACGTCCGTGGAGATGCGGTGACGCGGAGCACCGATGACCTGCAGCGCAAGCGCCACATTGTCGTACACATTCTTGTCCGCCAACAACCGGAAGTCCTGGAACACGGTGCCAATCTTCCTGCGCATGAGTGGCACACGGCGCTGAGATATCGTGGCCAGGTCCTTGCCGAGCACCTGCATGCGCCCGGAGGTGGGCCGTTCCTGCGCCAGAATCAGCGACAGCATGGTGGACTTTCCGGAGCCGGATGGGCCCACCAGAAAGACGAACTCGCCCCGCTCCACTTCAAGGCTGACGGAGTCGAGAGCCGGTCTGGCTCCCTTCTGGTACAGCTTGGTTACGTTGTCGAACTTAATCATGAGTCCACTTCGGCCTAGTCGCCCTTTTCTGCCTTCTCGCCCGTGGCCCGCCAGCGGATGCCCGCGTCAATGAAGCCGTCGATATCGCCATCGAACACGGAGTCCGGGCTACCCGCTTCGAAGCCGGTACGCAGATCCTTGACCATCTGGTAGGGCTGAAGCACGTAGGAGCGCATCTGGTCACCCCACGAGGCCTTGACGTCGCCTGCGAGTTCCTTCTTCTCCTTGGCCTCTTCTTCCTGCTTCATGAGCAACAAGCGGGACTGAAGAACGCGCATGGCGGCCGCACGGTTCTGGATCTGGGACTTCTCGTCCTGCATCGAGACCACCAGGCCGGTGGGAAGGTGCGTGATGCGCACGGCGGAGTCAGTGGTGTTCACGGACTGACCACCGGGGCCCGAGGAACGGAAGACGTCAATGCGAATATCCGCATCCGGGATGTCAATGTGATCGGTCTGTTCGATAAGCGGGATCACCTCGACCGCGGCGAACGAGGTCTGACGCCTCCCCTGATTATCGAACGGTGAGATGCGTACGAGGCGATGAGTACCCGCCTCCACGGAGAGGGTGCCGTACGCGTACGGGGCATGCACCTCAAACGTGGTGGACTTGATACCCGCTTCTTCCGCGTAGTGCGTGTCCAGAACCTTGGCGCCGTAGCCAGAGCGCTCCGCCCAACGCAGGTACATACGCTGAAGCATCTGCGCAAAGTCAGCGGCATCCACGCCACCGGCACCGGAACGGATCGTCACGACGGCGTCGCGCTCATCGTACTTACCCGCCAGCAGGGTACGAATCTGCAACTCCGAGAGATCCTTCGAGCAAGCGGCAAGCTCACCATCCAGATCCGAGTAGAGTTCCTGGGCCATGTCCGGATCGGACTCGGCTTCTTCCTGGGCCATCTCCAGAAGGGCAGAGAGATCCCCGATCCGCTCGTCCATCTTCGTGATCTTGTCCAACTCCGACTGCGCGTGCGACAGCTTGGAGGTCACTGCCTGTGCCTTCTCGGGATCGTCCCAGAGGTCAGGTGCCGAGGACTCCTCCGTCAACTGAGCGATGCTTGCCTTGAGCTCCTCGGGATTCGTCACCGCGGAAATCTGCTGAAAAGTCTTGCGTAGAGAGTCGATCTCTGCTTGGTATTCTGTGGCCACGGACTCAAGGCTACCGTATTCTACCGGTCGCGCAGCTGTGCGCTACTCGTGACATTCACCGTGACGCGGGAGTCTGACAACCCGCTGGGAACAAACATGAGGCTCGCTTCGCGCGCGAGTGAAACGACGACGGCGCCGCCCACTAGCCCCGTTGGTTCCGCCATCCGGGTGCCCGGCCCGAGAAGTTGCGTGGCGCGAGCACGAACATGCGCGGATGAGGGCGGAGACTGAGCGGCTCCCGTGTAATACGCCTCATCGTCAATGTCATCTGCAATTTCCAAGGCAATCGCGTCCGCTGCCGCAAGCAGCTCGCGGCGTTCCAAGCTGAGAAGTGTGAGAGAGATCGTTCCCATGAGGAGTAGGCAGGCCACCAGCCACAATGTCAGTCCGAGGACAAGGATGTTGCCACGTTCGGATCTCTCACCCTTTGCTGAGATCTCCAGCGTGATGATCGCCCGCACTCCACTCGATATCTTGACACGTGCCATCGCGGGTTCACTCATTCGCGTTCCTCTCTCAGCTCGTCCACGGGCAGTTGCAGACTCTCATCCAAGGTGACGGTCAATCCCACGGAGGTAAGAACTACGTTGGCACGCACCGTCGTCGTCACCGATGCTCCCGGCGTAAGGCAGGGAATAGCCGAGCAGGCGAAATCCAAGGTGACGTCCGCGTCCACCCCACGTTGCTCGAACGCCTCGGTAGCGACGTGCGTTGCGTGCTGGCGGCCCTGCGCCACGGACTCGGCCCGTACGAAGGCGCGTGCACCATCGCGGGCCGCCGCCGTGATCGCGGCCTGCCCCATGAGAAGCGACGAAACTGCCAGCAGGGACAGGAGAGCTGGAACGACCAGGATAATCATGACGCCCACAAATTCGACGACGACGTTGCCGGACTCGGTAGAGCTGTTGCCGGACTCGGTAGCGCTGTCCTCTCGCCTACTGAGTTCCGGGCTACTCAACCGCCGCATGCGCACGTACCTCCATCGTTGCCGGTCCGGCTATACCAAGAATCGGGACGGGGCTAATGACGGTCACTTCAACAACAGGCACCCCTCCCACCTCACGGTAGACAGCCCGGACGTTCTCGCCATACTCCCGAGGCAGAGCGGCAGAGATGAGTTCACTGGTGCGAGCGCGCGCAACGTCGAGGCTGGTGTAAGCCCCGAGGCGCGCTCCTTCGGCGGCAGAATCCAGCACGATCATTCGCGCGTGCAAGGCCATGGCCATTCCCAGGAAAGCCAGCATCACGATAAGAAGGAGCGGCGCGACCATGACAAAACCAGGGAGTGCCTGGCCTGACTCGGTTGGTCTCTGGCCGTGCACGGGCACGGCAGTACTGGGCGCTGCCGCGGAAGTACCGGGCGCGAAGCAGGTACCCGGCACAGACGCGGAGCTACCGGGCACGGGCGCGCAAGTACCGCGTGTGAACCTGGAGGCACCGGGCACGAAGGAGGTACTGGGCGCGGACGTGGAAGTACCGCGCACAGACACAGAAGTACCGACCAAGGGATTTGCGATCGCTGGCGCTCGAGACGGAGGAATTCTCGACGAGCGGCGCATTAGACACTCAGGATTCTTGTCAGCGCCGTATTGAACACGTTGACGAGTGCGGGGCCCGCGATCGCCCAGATAGCGATGACAAGCCCGGCCGTCATGAGAGTGACGAGAACCCAACCGGGAACATCGCCGCGTTCGGGGTGGGCGGGGTGGAGTTCGCCGTCGTCGATGGTGTTGGTTCTTGACGCACGCAAGGAGACATCCAATCTGCGCGCGGATGTGCCCGGCAGTCCGAGTACTCCAAGAAGTGTCATCATCACGAGGAGCATCTTCGTCTTCAGGGCAATCATGCGTGATCTCATCGGGGATCCTTTCACATTGTGAGTTATTAATTGGTTGTTGGGAATGGAACGTTGGTGCCGAGGTAGCGCACGCAAATCGCTGGTCAGGGAAGCATGGTGAGGGCGCGAAGGCCGGGATAGAGAGTAAAGAGAATCGTGACAGGAAGAATAAGGAAGACGACCGGGATCATCATGGAGATTTCCTTGCGTCCACCGGCCTCCATGAGCTGACGGCGAGCCTGTTCGCGGGCATCCTGCGCCTGCGACTGCAACACGTCGGAGAGTGCGGTTCCGCGTTCCATCGAGGAAACGAGGGCGTCACAGAACCGCGCAACTTCCGTACTCCCGGAGCGCTCCGACATAGCGGAAAGCGCTTCTGTCAGCGACGCACCAGCCCACACCGACGCCAGGGTGCGTTCAATTTCTTGTACCAACGCGCCATTTCCCAGCTCGGCCACTCGTTCCAGCGCGGACCGAATCGACTCGCCAGAGGAGACCGCGAGCGCGAGAAGCTCGGCGATGTCTGGAAGTTGCTGCGTCATATCCTCGCTGTGGCGCCGGACCTGGCGGGTGAGCTGTGAGTCAGCCGCAAGCGCGCCACCGCCCGCCGCTGCAATGACAAGGAGGAGACAGACAAGCAGATTTGTTCCGCGTATTGCCAAACTGAGCGCCGCTAGTACGCCCGCCATGAATCCGGCCCCTGCCCATTGCAGTTGCTGGAGACGGAAGGAACGCACCGTGCGGCTTCCCAGCGTGTTCAGGCGCCGCCGCACGGAGCTGCTCGACGAACCGAGAGTCTCCAAGATATCCATAAGCCATGCGACTACTCGGCGCGCCATAACGGGGCGGGAGGGGATCCATCCTTGTTCAGTGTAGGGCGTTACGCGATGAGCCAATGAGGGGCGGGGCCGGAGAACGAGCGACAGAAAGAGCAGCAGTCCAACCCCCGCACACGCACCGATGACGATTCCCATAGGGTTGAAGTTCAAAGTGCCCGGGGTATGCCCACTGACGCTGGCGAGACTGGAGAGAATCGCACTTGTATCTGTCATCTGGTGGAGGGTCATGACTCACCTCGAACAAGCACTCGCGGTTCCTCGGGTAGCCGCCCCAACCGGACCATGAGCATGTAGGCAATGACGGTCATGAGGAAACCTCCCACGAGAATCAACGTTCCTCCGGCTGTCGCGAATGCCTCGATGGTGCCCGGGCGCGTGGCCAGGAGAGCAAGAACAATCCACGGCGCCACCGCCGCCACACGGGCACCGTTGACGGACCACGATTGACGAGCCAGTAGCTCACCGCGAGCACGGTTCTCGGCCCGGAGACTCGTGGCCAGCGAGCGCAGCATGGCGGCGAGATCGTGACCACCCAATCTGCTGGCAAGTCGCATCGCTTCGATCACCCGATCCGCGACGGGGTCGGCGAGCCGCAGCTTAAGTGAATCTAGGGCCGGGTCAAGGCGTCCGGTGGCCTGAAGATGTGCCGCAAACTCAGCAAAGTGGGGGCGCAACGATTCCGGACCACGGACGGCGAGAGAGGCGAGCGCCTCGCCAATCCCCAGGCCTGCCCTGAGCGCGGACACAATGTCATCAAGAACATCCGGCCATTCTTCGCGAGCCCGGGCGCGGCGGGTTCTTGCTCTCGCGTGGGACAACGAGGTTGGGATAAATCCTGCCGTGATAGCCACGCAGATAGCCAGGGTGATGTTCTGACTGACGGTGAAGGCCACAACGGCACCGATCGTCGCGCAGGCGATAACAATGAGGGCCTCGCGCCGTCGTCGATGGAGGCGGATCAACACCTTCGGTGTGTGCCATGGGCCCGCCGCACCACTCAACACACTCCACACGATGAGAACACCGAGTCCGATTCCAACTCCGACAACTACACCCATGAGCCACCCGGCTTCGCCTCGTGGGAAGTCGAGTTCTCACGGCCTGCTGGATTCTGATGGGATACCCGATTCTGGCTGGCTGCCTGACGTTCGCCGTGATGCCCGCCAATCCCGGATCGTTTGCGCGTTCCGTGCCCCTCGCCGAGCACGTCGGCCAGGTTGATTCCGGCGCGGGCGTACTTCTCGGGACGTGGCACCTCGCCGCTCACACGCTCCAACCGCCCTTCACGAGTTTCGAACAGAGTCGCCACTTCGACACGGGAACCCTCTACACGCCCGGTCACCGAGACGATTTCACTGACACGGCGCTGCCCGTTCGGAGCTCTCTCCACGTGAACAACGATGTCAATTGCATTGGCAACCGTGGGAACAACGAACTGTGAGGTGACGTTCTCCCCTGCCAGCAATGGCAGGGTGCACAGCTTGAGAACAGCCTCGCGGCCCGAATTAGCATGGATCGTACAAGCCCCGGGAATGCCGGAGTTCAATGCGATGAGCAGGTCGAACGCCTCTGCCGCACGAACCTCGCCAATAACGATTCTCTCCGGGCGCATACGCAACGCCTCACGCACCAGCCTGCGCAGCGTCACTTCGCCGCGACCCTCGATCGAGGGCGGGCGGGTCTGCATCGCAACCACGTCACGGTGCTCCAGGTTCAGCTCGAACACCTCCTCCGCGGTGACGATCCGATCGCTTGCGGGAACGGATCCGAGGAGAGCTCGCAGGAGAGTAGTTTTGCCTGCCTGAGTCGCCCCCGAAACAAGAATGTGGTGACCCGCTCGCACCGAGGCATCGAGGAAGGCGGCAGCATTCTGAGGCAGAAGCCCCACCGCTACAAGTTCGGACAGGCTACGTGCTCGCAGCACGTACTTGCGGATATTGACAGCCCAATGCTTACGCGTAATATCCGGGATCACGGCGTGCAACCGCTCTCCGCTGGATAGTGCCGCATCCACGAACGGACTCGACAGATCGAGGCGGCGCCCGGAAGCACGCAGCATGCGCTCCACCAGGTCCCGTACGTCCGAATCCTTGAGCACAATCGTGGTCAGTTCACTGCGCCCATCCTTCGATATGAACACCTTCCCGGGCTCGTCAATCCAAATCTCTTCGATCTCGTCGTCGTCAAGAAGGGGCTGAAGAGCCCCGTACCCACCGACAACGTCACGCAATGCCTGACGCAGCGGCTCCACAGCATCCAGTGGTTCCACGCGGCCGCGCACCGAGCGCTCCTCGTACTCCGCGATCGCCTCGCCAATGAGCCGGTCGAGCGCGGCAGGTTCGCGCTGCGGATCCACACCGCGTTGCCGCACCAAATTGCGAACGGCGTTCTCCAAGCCCTCGCGGGCGGGTGAGTGTACAGACATCGTTCCTCCTCGCCTCGCACTGTAGATGGTCTGACCAATCTCTGCAGAAATTCCCCACAGGCTGTGGATAACCTTTAAGATCGAGGAAATAACGTGTGACACATCACGTCCAGCAAAGGAGCTGTCATGCCCGCGTGTATTCTCGTCAGTCCGGTTGAAGTCAAGCCGAAAAACGGTCCCGTCTCGGTGGAAGAACGACTCCACGTCGCCGACATCAACGAACCGCACATCTCCGTCCTCGACCTTGGCATCACACGTGGTGACGGCATCTTCGAGGTATTGGGAGTGATAGATGGCCGCCCGCATGCCGTTGAGGCGCACCAGCGCCGCCTCGCCAAGTCGGCCGCCATGCTCGACCTTGCCCCGCCCGATCTCGCCGCCATCGAAGCCGCCATCCATAAGGCGATCGAACTCTCCGAACCGGTGCCGGAAAAGCTTGTCAAGGTGGTCGTTACCCGCGGAATCGAAGGCGACGACGTCGCTACCTGCTGGGTTGTGGCCATGCCCAGCGGCGGATTCGAATCTCAGCGAACCGAGGGAATGAACGTGGCCATCCTCGATCGCGGCTATCCGCACGACATTGCTGCGCGTGCGCCATGGCTGCTCGCCGGAGCAAAGACCCTTTCCTATGCGGTAAACAAGGCCGTTCTGCGCGAGGCTGCTCGCCGCGGAGCGGACGACGTGTTGTTCGTCAGCTCCGACGGATACGTGCTTGAGGGGCCTTCCTCCACCCTCATCGCCAAGTTCGGTACGCGCATCTGGACTCCCTCCACCGCGCTCGGTATTCTGCCCGGCACCACCCAGGATTCAGTATTCAAGTACCTCGACAGCCGCGGATTCGCCACGGCCCAGGGAATCTTCCGCCGCGAGCAGCTACTCGAAGCGGACGCGCTCTGGCTCACGTCGTCAGTACGTCTACTCGCGCCGATTCGTAAGCTCGACGACGACGTCATTCCCGTCGATCGCGAGCTCACCGACGACATCAACGCATTCCTCAAGTCGCGGATCAACTAGGGTGTGGCTGTGAGGCGGGGCTTGCTGCCTCTATAGGCGGCACCGCCGCTGTGGTAGCCACTAACCCCTATGCAAGGCGATCCCGGATACCCGGTGGCGTAACGAGATCAGCCCCATAGGGGATTTCGTGAGATTTGGAGTGTGGACTCGCGAGAGAGGAGCGATCCGTCGTATGTTGGCTGGGTGAAGATCTCGCCTCAGTACCTCGCAGCCCTTGCCGTGGGAGCCATTAGCGGCCTGAATGCCGTGGGCACACGCGCGCCTTTTGTCGAAACCGATGATTTTGTGACGGGTTGTGTGCTGGATTCACGTGGGCGGCGTTGGATCGTCAAGTGCCCCAAGCACTCAACAGCTGCGACGGCTCTGGAGAGTGAAGCCGGGCTCGCTCCCCTCCTACTTGATCAACTGCGCCGCGGCGAGTTGCCTTTCGACGTTATTCGCCCCGCAGGATTCTCTCCGGTGCCAACCGGAGGACGGGCGATGGTTTATCCAGAGCCCTTCGGGACCGCCATCAATTTCGACGATCTGAGCGGCGAAGATGCTCGCGAACTCGGGCGAACCATCGCGGCTATCCATCTTCTCCCCCATGAGATCATTCGCCACTCTGGTCTGCCCTCGTATACCGCCGAGGAATGCCGACGCCGTCACCTAGCCGAGCTTCACGACGCCGAGCAAGTCAGCCACATCCCCAACGTTCTGCGCCGCCGCTGGGAAGAGGCCCTGGAAAACACCATGCTGTGGGATTTCGATCCGGTCATGGTGCACGGAAACATCGAGAGCCCTAACTTCCTGTGGCAAGGCACCGAGATTGCCTCGGTCCAGGGCTTCGGCGAAGCTCACGTGGGAGATCCGGCAACCGATCTCGTCAATCTTCTTGACCTCGATGAGGGTATCCTTGACGTACTCATCGAGTCCTACCAGAACACCCGGAGCAAGCACCTAGACGAGCACTGTCTCACCCGCGCCTACCTCATCAACGAGCTAAACATCGTGCGATGGTTGCAGCATGGTATCCGCACGGGTAACGCCGGCATCAAACACGACGCCCTCGAAATGCTGTCAGAACTGGCCGATAGCGTGAATGCTGATCCCACCTTGTCCTCCGGTCCTGCCTGGGATGTGGACCCGACCGGTCGGTAAACCAAGGATGCGGTAAGCCATGTGGAAGGTAAGCCGCGCTCAACGGGTTGTCACCGGTATCAACTTGCTCTCGGAAACGACTCCTCAATCCTCTTACTCACCTCCGCTTCGCTGAGATTGCCAGCTTGGAGAACCTGACGGCCTTGCTTTTCTCGCAGGTAAACGAAGCAGGCGCCAATATCTTCCAGCGGCATCCGGCGCGAACGGGCCCACGCCAAACGATAAAGAGCGAGCTGAAGTTCGCGTGAATCAACCTGGCGAGCCGACGGCCGCCGCCCGGATTTCCAATCCACGATGGTTACCGGCTTCATACCCGGCACCGCCGAGGTATCAAGAACAGCATCAATGGTGCAGCGGATGATACGGCCAGCTACCACGATCTCCATGGACTGCTCAATGGCCAGCGGCGGGTAATCCGCCCAGGGCGAGGCGAGGAAGGCCTCAAGTAGCTGTTCCTCGGCCTCACGCTGGGTGTCCATGTCCACGTCAAACTCTGGGACATCGTAGAGCGAGTCAATATTGAGGGTGGCTGGCTGTGAAAAGTGGTGGGCGATCTGTGCATGCATTGAGGTTCCCAAGCGTGCTGCCCGCGACGGCTTTTGAGGAACCGGCCTGCGCTGATTGAGAAGGAACTCCTCACTATTCTCGGATAGATGGACCACGTCGGTGGCGGTCAGATAGGGGCGTTCGGCCTTGGCCAGCAACGCTTCATCGGTTGTCAGCCGTTCGGAGAGAAGTACATCCGCCTGCCATTCCCACTCGTCGGGAGAGCCATCGCCCGCCACCGGCGCGAGATCGCCAAAGGAGCGCGGGACGTCAGATGGCCAACGAACCAGATCCGTCAAATCCTCGTAATGGGGAATCTCCGGCAGTCCCTGGGACGCAACGGTCTCCTCCCCCAAGGTGGCAACAAGTTCGTTGAGAGCAATGCTCTCGCCCACCTCGGAAACAAGTTCCGTTGGCCAGTTCGGCCCCGCGACCTCTGCAATCGGTGTCACGGTGGCTCTCGCCCGCATGTCCTCCAGATAGGTGGAGCGCGCCTTGAGTGGCACCACGCCACCCTCCTCCTTCAATCGCTTGACCTCCTCACGGTTCTTAAGTCCGTATCCTGCGACGAGGAGCTCCGCCTGCGGGCGAGTGAATGCCACATAGGCGAGCCTGCGCGCCTCCTGACTCTCGTAGGCGGTCAGCTGGTTCCTCTTAAAATCGAGGTACGCCTCCCCCGCCTCAAACTTATCCGCGCACTCGGCAATCTCGAACTGCGGCAGGTATTTCCGGTCAGCTCGCAGAGGGAATGGGAACACGGAAGAGTTCTGCGGCCATGCCTTGACGTTGGACGTGATGTCCGAGAATTCCCTATCGACGACCTCCGGGACGACGACGAGATCGCGCCACTCCAACCCCTTGGCCGCATGCACTGTCATAATTTGGACGACGCCGGCGTGCACCTCAATCTCTTCATCCACCCGGATCGCATCCTCACCTGCTTCTTCTTCGCCGCCGTGCTCGCGAGCATCGGAGGCGTCAAGCCAGGCGAGGAAATCAAGAAGAGAGGAACCCGGGTGGCTTGTCTCGAAGGAATCGCCTAGAGCGATGAAGGAGTCGAGTGAGGTGCGCACGCGCTGGGCGCCATCGGCACGCACGGCGGCCGTGAGGTCCAGGCCGAAATGGCGGGCGGTCTGGGCGATGAGATCCGCCAGCGGCGCGTGGATACTGACACGGAGCTCGGCAAGGGCATCGGATAGGAAGGCCAATCTCTCCCGACCTTCCAGGCTCAACCCCGCGCCATGGCGCGGGGTCCAATCCTCTGGGGGCAGGTAGGTGGCTGCTTCGACGAGGCTTTGCTCATCTCGCGGTGAGAGGGCCGAGCCAGCCTTGGCAATCTCGCGAGCCGCAATTTCTCCCGACCATGCTCGGAGAGCTCGCAGGTCGGAGCTGCCAATACCGAGCAGTGTGAGTAGACGCAACAGTTGGTCATTTCTCCCCGGCGTGGCCACCACCGCGAGCGCCGCGCGAATAGTCAGCACTTCGGGGCGTTCGATAAGGCTCTCTCCTCCCACAATCTCATAGGGGATGTCCAGTTCAGCCACGGCGGCGACAAGCAGGTCCTCGTAGCTGTGCTTACGGCACAACACGGCGATCTCGGCACCATCGCGCTCTGGGTTGGCAGCCACCGTCCTCATGACATCGCGGATACGCCAAGCAATCGCACGGTAAGAATCCTCGCGCAACAGCGTTCGGACCTCAACAACACGGCCGGGCCCGGAGTTCGGCCGCGGCTTCAGCTCGGCGACAGTCAGGGCTTGAGCCTCGATACCCTCCGCCACAGCGTTAGCCGCGGCAAGGATGGCCTCATCATTGCGGAACGAGGTGGTCAGTGAGAGTGTCTCAATACCGCCGAGTCGGCGCCCAAACTCCTTCTCGAAGTCCGCGAGCGCGTTCGCGCTCGCGCCGCGCCAACCATAAATCGCCTGACGTGGGTCACCCACAGCGCACACGGAACGAGGGCGTGAATTGGCACTAGATCCACCCGGTGATTCTAGGGCTTCCACACAGTCGACCAATGAACATTCGTCATTGGGATGAGAATCCACTTCCATATCAACAAATGTTGATCGGCCAGCAGATGGGGAATCTACTACGCCAGCAAGTTCGGATCCGCTGCCATTCAGCACGGGTGCAAGCGCCTGGGCCAGGAACTCGGCCTGGTTGATCGAGGTGTCCTGGTACTCATCGAGGAGAACGAGCCTGTAACGTCCAGCGAGTTCCTGACCGAGCGCTGGGAAAGCCCGCAGCACGCTAGCGGCAATCGCCACCTGGTCAGCAAATTCCACCACCCCAAGTTCCCGCTTACGCGCAAGGTAGACGTCCACGATGTCCAATGCCGCACGGCGCACACGAAGCGAATCACCGCCACCGCGCAGCTGCGTCCAATGCGCCGACGCATCCTTGGCATTCTTAAAGCGCGTCTTGTCCTCGCCAAATGCATCTAACGCTTCGAGTTCGAGATCGAAGAAGGCACGCGCCTCGTCGGTGGTGCACTGGTTGTCAATAAGTGCGGCGGCCATTGTAAGGGCGGTGTCAGTGATGGAGCGCGGGGAACTTCCGTGGAATGGGTCGTCGTCGCCAATGTGGGGCCAGGTCTCGACGATGTCACGCATAATCTGCCAGCGCTCGGCGTCCGTGCTAAGGCGCGCCGCCGGGTCGGCTCCGATGAGCATGCCGTAACTCGATGCAATCTCCGAGGCAAATGAGTTGTAGGTGGCGATGACCGGCCTGTCCAGGTCATCGCGAGGGTCTACCTCGGCGCCTATCCCCGACCTGCGTAGTTTCGCCAGCGCACGGTCCACACGCTCGGACAGCTCACCCGCTGCCTTGCGTGTGAAGGTGAGGCCGAGGACCTCGCCCGGGCGTACCGCCTTGATGGCGATGTTGTAGGCGATGCGGTTGACCATCGTGGCCGTCTTACCGGAGCCCGCGCCCGCCACCACGAGAATCCCCGGTGCCGTGGACTCGATGACCGCCCGCTGCTGCTGCGTAGGAGGAAACTTTGCGTTGAGGATCTGCATGATCTCGTCATAGCGGCTCATGAGAACATCCTTCCTTCGGGCTTAGCTGGGCACACGGCGAGAAACTGGCAGTTGCGGCACGTAGCCTCACTGGGATTGGCCGGGAACTCACAAGCGCCGAGAATACGAGCAGCCTCGTTGATACGCTCAGTGGCCCGTTCCATACCTGCCTCATCGAGTGCGGGCTGCACATCCACGGCGGGCATATTCTCGCGCTTCATGAGCCGCCCAAGGAACACAAGTTCCGCCCCCGCGGCACGCTTATACGCTGGTAGCTGGCTCGCCGCCCACTGATAGAGTTGCATCTGAACATGATCTGCCACCTCGGCCTTGGTGGGGCGAACCTTGCCTGTCTTGAAGTCGGCAATGACAACCCCGTCGGGGGTACGCACCACCCGGTCAAAGGAAGCACTAAGCGCCACCTCCTCCGAGACATCCACGCGGATACGCTGCTCGGTTTCCACCTCTTCCGGATGAGCCGCGAGGTAGAGGGCCAGATTCCGTACAAGTTCCTGGGCTCGAACGTACTCGCGATAGGCCTCATAGCTCGACTCCGGCTCCTCGAACTCCGCCCGCCATTTGCGCTCAAAACTCGCCATGAGTTCGCCTTCGCTACCGTGCGGAAGTTCCTCGGCAAGCGAATGGATGAGCGTGCCCACTTGGGCCGCGCCCCGATCATCACTGCTCTCGCCTCCAGCCGAGGAGAGGAATCCTTGCAGAGGGCACGCCAGCAGTTTCTCCACGCGCGACGGCGACACGTGCACTTGCTCGACCACCGCGGATTCCACGTTCGGGGTGACTGTGAGTTCATTGAACCACATGTGTGGCTGGGCCTCAGGCACGCCTACCACCTTCAGCCGTTGCAAGGTAGCCCCCGCCGCATCACGTGTTTCAACTCGGCGCAATCCACGCCGGAGTTGCCCCACCAAACCTGCCATGTCTAGCTCAGCTGGCTGGGCGCAGGGCTTACGAAGTACAGGGGCGTTGGTGACGGGCATATTGACGAAGAAGGAAAGCCCCGTGGACTGCTCGGCGCTCATGTTGCCAGAACTGATCGGCATTCCAGAACCGCCATACTCTCCGTCCGTAACCTCACCCGATCCTGCCGTTGCGTCGCCCCATTCATTCGCCACACTCGCACTTTCCCGAGCGGCGCTCCCCTGCGCTTCCTCGGCGTCCTCTTCGTACACAAACCCCATAGCCTCGAAGAAACGTGAGGGTTGGGCGTCGTCGCTCTCTACGCACGTAACAATCAGCTGTTGGCGGGCTCGCCCGATCGCGTGATGCAACTGACGCAGCTCATCATCCAACACATCCTGAAATGCCTCGAAACGTTGCTGCTCCGCACTGGTTCCCGGCGCCTCACGCCCAGTCGCAATCTGAGCGAGACGCGTGGTGTGGGTATAGGTATCGCGCAGCCGCAAGTTCGGCCACGCCCCGTCCTGCAACCCGGCAATAACAACGACGTCCCATTCCCGGCCCTGCGACGCCGACGGCGTAGTGAGCGAAACAGCATCGTTGACCGACCCCGTACGCGCAATGGAATCCTCCGGCAGATCCTGGACCGAGAGCTCCCGCAACAAGCTCTCAATGGTCACATCGGGTTCCCGGTCCGCCATACGCTGAGCCACGCGGAAAAGCTGAATAATCGCGTCAAGGGAGGAATCCGCATGATCTCCCACGAGGCCATTACGCAAAGCCTGGTCACGCCACAGGTCGGACTTGCCGCTTCCCTCCCACGCTGACCACAGCACTTCCTCGGCCTGTCGTGCAGATTTGGCCGCATCGCGCTGAATCCCACCGATGACCCGCGACGCCGCGACAAGATCCATGACACCCTGTGGCGCCAGATCCATAAGCGCTTGTGGGCCTTGAAGAACAAGCTCCAGGAGCCGATCCT
>RRZU010493908.1_pt1 | contig 18542 bp, 24 predicted proteins | sample 2165561 | NCBI WGS metagenome assembly RRZU01 (sample SAMN10456909, study PRJNA506462) | wastewater metagenome | isolation source: wastewater sludge | place: USA: Moscow, Idaho | reverse complement strand
TCCAAAATTTGTTGCTCCAAAACGTGGAAGTATAATAATTTTTCGTGAGCCTGTAAATAACAAACTTAGATATACAAAAAGACTTATGGGACTTCCAGGAGAAACTATAGCTGTAGGTGATAATGGTAAACTTCAAATTAATGGAGAAACTTTGGAAGAAAGTAAAATTTACTCTAAGGGAATAGAATCACTAATGGATTCTAATACGTGGACGATACCCAAAAAAGGGGATACTTTGGAACTTCAAAACCCAAGTTTTCAGCTTGTTTATAAGACTCTTTCCTTTGAAAAATTAAAAACTTATTTGGAAGAAAATGGTGGAAAACCTGAAGAAGGAATTAAAATTGATGCAGAACAGTTTGATTTTAGCATAAATGGAAGAGTATATAACGGAGGGCTTTTCTCTTATATTACTGATTCAGAAGAAATATATGAATTACTTAGGGGAAATACTTTGGTAAAAGATGGAAAAACAATAAAGATATTAAAAGGAAATTTTGATTTAGTAAAAAATGGAGCAAGCGGGGAAGACCTTCTAGAAGCTTATGAAAGTGATAAAAATATTAAGTTCTTGTTATCTAGCGGAAAATTTCTTCTTAATAAAACTATAGAGACTGGACCTATAATGGATAAAGACATATTATTAAAGTTAGTTAATAATAAAGAAATAACTTTGGAAAATGACTTCTTTATGGCTTTAGGAGATAATACAAACAACAGTCTTGATTCAAGATATTGGGGCTTTGTAAAGGATGAAAGAATTTTGGGAACTCTACTTCTTAGATATTGGCCTCTTAACAAAATAAAAGTAATGGTTAATGAATAAAAAAATCCTCTAAGAAATTAGAGGATTTTTTATTATTTACTTAAATGGAGTTATACATAGAACCCGAGGCTTTGCCCTGAACCACTAAAAACAAGGAAGACTCCTTGTTAATTCTCTTAATAATGATTTTTTAAATGATATAAATAACTGCCATCTAGACTATAATTCCAAAAATTATAAAAATGAATGCAAAGATTAAAGTTGGAATAAAAGCAGCTTTAAATAAATCTATTGCAGAAATTCCTTTAGGAAAATATCTCTTTAATATTGATTGTCCTGCAGGGTTTGGGGCATTGGCAATAATTGTAAGTCCCCCTCCTGTAATAGCTCCAGCCACGATTATGTACCTATTAGATTCTGAAAAGTTTTCAACTAAAGAAGCCAAATAGGTAATAGCAGCGTTATCATTAAATGAGGTAAGAACAATTGAGCTTATCATTAGAGGGTATTTGGATAAATTACCCAAAACAGGAGCTATCCACCAAGATTGAACTCCACCCAAAATTATTAGTCCTGCAAGAAAAAATGCAACCAAAAGGGCTGGTTTTAAATCAATTCTATTTTGATAAAAAGCCAAGGACTTAGTCCAAAGTCCAAAACCGTTTCAATCTCTCCCACAAAGTGTAGAAGTTTTGCAAGCATTTTTATATCACCGTTGGATTTTTCTCCTCTTTTAATTTTTTCTCTATGGTCTTCTTCTATTTTATGTGCTAATTTTAATAGATAACTGGATAAAAAAGAATGAATAATTGCCAAAATAAAGATTATAGTCGTTACAAGATTAAAGGGTTCTAATTTTATCCTGTTTAAAAGTATATCAGATATTTTGGTAAAATGAGTATCATTGTAAGAAGATAAGGCTTTTGGAAATTTAAGGGCAATTAAGGATATATTAAATGCAGAAAAAATGCTTATTTTTTTCAAAAAATTCATATAATCATCTCCAGTCAAAAAGCTCTTTATAATGAAATTTACTGTGTAATTAATTTAATCCTCTAAAAAAACATATACAAAGAGAACTAAATTCGGTAAAATTATAAAAAAAGGAGGCACTATGAATAAAAATAATTTTCTTGAACTCTCATCTCTGGGAACTATTAAAGGAATTGAAAAAATACTTACTCGTTTTGGTAAAGAGTATATATTTCCCCAAATATCTTTTTTTGCAGTAGAAGAAGGGATATTTCATCCAGAGGAGTCTCATTTTGTCATGAAAAATGTAAAGGTTTCTTTAGAAAATGAGAGTATAAGGTTTGTGAATAATGAGAAAAATTTAGTATTTATTATTAAAGATGTTAACGATAGAAAGTATTTTTTTGGAAACAAATGGGGTCAAAGAAAAGTTGGAAATATAGATTGTGATTATATAGAATATACTTTGGATGATTATTATGTGGTTGTTTTTTTTGAAAGTAGGGAAATATAAAGTAACCTCACCCTAGCCATCTCCTAAAAACAGGGAAGAAAACGTTGTAGGCGTATTGCATGTGCCTCTACCAATGAAATTCCAACCCCCACAAATCATTCTCATATATAAAATTTATTTTTAATTTTTCCAAAATTAATATACAATATCAAAGGGTAATAAACAAATAACTATTTAAAATAAAGGGGTATAAAATGCTAACAAAATTTGGTTGGGAAGATAAAGTTTATAAAAGGCTTAATGAATTTTTGGAAAAAGACGGGAAAGACACTTACTGCGTATTTGACTTTGACAATACTTGTGTAATTCACGATATACAAGAAGTAACATATAACTACATGATTGATAATCTTGTATTCAAAATGGATAAAGAAACTTTTGCAGAAAATCTAAAAAAAGATGTTGCAGGAGAGGAAAAAATAGATAAATTAATAGATAATTTATCAAAATCTTATGGTTTTTTATACGACAACTATATAAACGCTGAAAACAGAGACCTTGATTTGATAAAAACAACTAAAGAATACAAAGATTTTGCAACAGAACTTAGATATTTATACAAATATATCGGTGTAGTTTATGATGATATAATAAGAACAGTTTGGGGAACTTATTTATTTAGTGGATATACTGTAGAAGACTTTAGAACTGTAGGAAAACTTGCAGTAGATTCAGCCTTTGAAGAAAATCTTTCTATAGAAAAACTTCAAAATAACTGTGGAACCGTAGAAGCTGTATTTAGAAGAGGCCTTAGACCTATACCAGAAATCGAGGAACTTATAACAAAACTTAGAGAAACAGGTAGAAGAGTATTTATAGTCTCAGCAAGTCACGAAGAGCTTGTAAAATCTTATGCTTGTAGAGTTCTTGGTTTTGCAGAAGATGAAGTATATGGAATGAGAAGTAAAAATAAAGAGGGCGTATATTATGGAGAATACGAAGATAACTATCCTCCAACACAAAATGACGGGAAAAGTAAATTAATAAGCCAATTCCTAGTGCCAAAATTTGGTAGAGGGCCTAGTTTTGTTGCTGGTGATAGTAACGGAGATTCTTTTATGATGAGAGATTTTATTGATACTGAACTTTGCCTGATTATAGACAGAAATCTTGATGGAAATATTGCTGTACTAAAAAATGAAATTGGAGACAAATACATAGTTCAAGGTAGAAATGAATTTGAAGGAAAATTTATTAATTCGAGAACAAGTATAGAATTATAATTGACATGCTTTTAGGAAAGTGCTAAAATAATAAACGGAAATGAGGTTCTTCCATAGATATTTATCTAAAACCGCTTAATTAGCTGATGACTTCTATAAAAAGGGATAAGTCTATCCTTTTTTATAGAAGTTTTTTTATTATTTAATATAAAAAAATTAAGGTCAAAAGAATTTTTTGGATACGGATTTTACGGATTCTCACTGATAGAACCCTTAATTGACTAGAATTTTTAATAAATAACGTAACTACTCATGCTTGGATGCTGAATTACGGGGCGTTGCCTCGAACCCTTAGAAACAAGGGAGCTATCCCCCTTGACCCCAAAACGAATAAAAGGAGAAAAATATGAAAATCTTACTATCTTTTTTAATTTTATATGTTGGAGGATTGTATTCGGGAAAACTTGTAAAAAAAATACATTTACCTCCACTAATAGGTATGATAATATTTGGGTGTATTGCAAATGTATATTTAAAAATTATAGACCCAAGTGCTATTGAAGTGGGGAAATATATAAAAAATATTGCCCTTGTAATAGTTTTACTAATAGGAGGGCTTGGAATAAAACTTGACCAGATAAAAAGAGTAGGAAGACCTGCAATACTTTTATCAGTAGTTCCTGCTTTTTTAGAAGGAATGACTATAGCTTTTATTTCAATGAAGGTTTTTGGTTTTACTTTTATACAAGGTGGAATACTTGGTTTTATAATTGCAGCAGTAAGTCCAGCAGTACTTGTTCCTGCAATGGTTGACCTTATATCAAGACGACTGGGAGAAAAAAAGGCCATACCCCAAATGCTTCTAACAGGTGCTTCTGCTGATGATTCTATAGCTATAGCTTTATTTACTTCTTTTTTGTCCTTTTATTTTGGAAAAGGAAATATAGCAGGAAACCTTATAAAAGTGCCTATAGCAGTTGTCACTGGTATATTGGTTGGAATTGTAATGGGATTTATAACAGGTAAAATTAGCGAAAAGATAAAGAATAAGTGGATAGGAACTTTAATTGTGGCTACTACTGCAATCTTTATGAGATTAGTAGAGGAACATTTTCAATTAGATACTTTTAATTCACTTTTAGGAGTTATGACTTTAGGATTTATTATTGCAAATTACTTTCCTTATATACTAATTGACCTTACAACAAATTTGAAAAAACTGTGGAGTATAGGTTCTATATTCTTATTTACCCTTGTAGGAGGAGCTATAAATCCTACTTTGATTGGGTCAGTTTTCATAACAGGAACTCTTGTTATTTTTACTAGTCTTTTTGTTAGATCTATTGGAGTTCTAGTATCTCTAATCGGAACAAATTTAAATTCAAAAGAGAGAGCTTTTTGCGTCATTGCATATCTTCCCAAAGCAACAGTCCAATCAGCAAAGGCAGGAATACCGCTTCAAATGGGTGTAGCAGGGGGAGAACTCATTCAAGCTTTGTCAATTTTAGCTGTAGTCATAACAGCCCCTATAGGAGCTATTGGAATTAAACTAAGTGCAGACAGATTTTTAGAGAAACATGAAGAAAAATTAGAAGAACTTCATATAATAAATGATAATTGATAATTTTTAGTTTTGTTTTTAAACTTTCAACTATCAATTTTAAACTAATTTTAAAAGGAGATATTCATGAAATTATATTTAATACGTCACGGGGAGACTCTTTGGAATAGAGCAAGAATTTTCCAAGGAAAACAAGATTCTCTATTAACAGACATAGGAATTGCACAGGCTATTGCCTTAGGTGAATATTTAAGGGAAGAAAAAATAAAAATTGATAAGGTTTTTTCTAGCCCTTTAGGAAGAGCTTATAATACAGCAAAATTAGTTTTTTCAGACAAAGAGATTATAAGTGATTGGAACATAGCAGAAATGGCTTTCGGAAACTGGGAAGGGAAAGATATCGAGCACTTAAAAGTTTTTGAAAAGGACAATTATTATAATTTCTTTCATAAGGCACATCTTTATGATTCAAAACCCCATAAGGGAGAAAGTTTTGAAGAAGTAGAGAGAAGAGTAGAAGAGTTTTTAAATTATTTAATAGAAAATTATAGAAATGAAACTCTTGTAGTAGTGAGTCATGGATTATTATTAAAAGTATTACTTAAACACATAAAAAAAGACTCTATTGAAAACTTCTGGAATACTGAAGTTTTCAATAATACAAGTCTTTCTCTGATTTCATATGATGATAAGTGGAAAATTGAATTTATATCAGAAACTAAACATCTATCTGATGAACTTCAAACTTCTTGGGTACCAAGATAAAGTTATTGTAACTACTAAGGCTTCCCAAAATATTATTAACATTAAGAAAAGTTAAAATCTTAAACTCAGTCCAACCCCTCTATTTTTTTAAAGAGAAGGGCTAAAAAGTTTCCATCTAACTTTTGATATTTCTGCTACTCTATTTGCAATTAAAAGTTTCATTAGATTATCATATGCTTTAGGCTTAGTAATGTTAGTTTGAGGCACAATTTTTTCCAATTGGGAATCTATGTAAGTGCTACCTAGTAGATAAGCAACTTTAAGATTTTTTAAGTCATTCCAAGATGCAATAGCTTTCGTACCTGAAATTGTATAAGCATAAAAATTGGCACCACCTAAACTTTCATTAACAAAAAATAAGTTTTCGTTCTCAAAAGCTTTACTCTTAAATATGGGAAAGACCCCATCTGTTTCACCATTACTTGCAGAATTTATGGCTCTAGAATTTGGCAAAGGTAAAAGCTTTGTCTTATAACCAATATCTGAAAAAGATTTTTCAACCAAAATCTTTAACTGAATAAATTGCGGAAGTTTAAAAACCTCTTCAGATACACCTAGGTTAATTGTTTTCCCGAAGATATTGATTATAAATATAATATATATTAAAAAGTATTTCACAAAATCCCCTCCATTATTGTATTACATTATAGCTATATTAGGCAACAAAATTATAGACAAATTCAGTGATATTGTTTATAATCAAACTAAAGAATAATTTTAAGGAGAGAATAAAGTGATAGAATTTTCAAGATTAGAAATGCTTCTAGGGAAAGAAGCGATGAAAAAACTTACAAATTCCCATGTAATAATATTTGGAATAGGAGGAGTTGGTTCTTTTGTTGCTGAAAGTCTAATAAGAGCAGGGATTGGAGAGCTTACCTTTGTTGATTATGACGAAGTTTGTATAACTAATCTAAATAGGCAAGTCCATGCAACAAGAGAAACTGTGGGAAAAGATAAAGTAGAGGTTATGAAAGAAAGAGCTTTGCTTATAAATCCTAAGATAAAGATTAACAGTCTTAAATTACTATATAATGATGAAACTCATGAAGAAATTTTTAGCAAAAAATTTGATTTTGTAGTAGATGCCATTGATATGGTTACATCAAAAATTAAACTTGCCAAATATTGTTATGAAAACAATATAAAAATAATTGCTTCAATGGGTACTGGAAATAAAATTCATCCAGAATTATTAGAAATTTCTGATATACATAAAACTTCTGTATGCCCCTTAGCTAAAGTAATGCGGAGAGAGCTAAAAGCTAGAGGTATAAAAAAGCTTCCAGTTATTTATTCTAAAGAAATACCTTTAAAACCAGTAGATAGCCAACAAGATTGCAAAAATAATTGTGTGTGCCCTAATAAAGACGAGCATATCACTTGTGTAAGTAGAAGAACTATACCGGGAAGTACTTCATTTGTGCCATCTACTGCAGGAATGATTATTGGTTCTTATGTGGTAAGAAATTTATTAGATTTAAAATAAAAGGAAATTGCTCATATTAGCATCAAGGGTCCACTCCAAAGGCGTAGATGATAGGATTAAAATAGGGGGGGAGAGTTTGATAATCCCTCTTTTTTAAACTTAAGCTTATTTTTTGGTATAAAAATAAAAATATGCTTAAAAAGTTAATACTTATCATATATAAAATATAAGTAATTGTTTATAAAAAAGATAGACTTCAAAATATATTTTATGATACAATATGTAGGTTTGTAAAATTATAAAAAATTTGAAGGAGTTGGAATGGAAAAGACAATGAGTAAAAAAGCTAAGTATATCTTAGGAATGCAACATGTATTAGCTATGTTTGGAGCAACAGTTTTAGTACCTTTTTTGACAGGACTAAATCCAAGTATAGCTCTACTTGCAGCAGGAGCAGGGACACTTTTATTTCATTTTTGCAGTAAGAAAATAGTACCTGTATTTTTAGGTTCATCTTTTGCTTTTATAGGAGCTATACAATTAGTTCTAAAAAATGAAGGAATAGCCCATGTTAAAGGTGGGGTTATAGCTGCTGGGCTTGTTTACGTAATAATGGCTGGAGTGGTATTAAAATTTGGCGTAGAAAAAGTTAAATCATTTTTTCCCCCCAATAGTTACGGGGCCTATAATTATGGTTATTGGACTAAGACTTAGTCCAGTTGCTTTAGGTATGATGGGATATGCAAATAATACTTTTGATAAAAAAAGTCTTATAGTTAGTAGCACAGTTGTTTTATCAATGATAATTTTCTCTGTTGTAGGAAAAGGATTCTTTAAATTAGTCCCTATATTGCTTTCTGTAGCTATAGGATATTTAGTTTCTATACCTATGGGGCTTGTAGATTTTAGTCCTGTACTGAATGCAAAATGGTTTGGTTTATCAGCTGAGGCTACAAAAGATTTATTAACTGTACCAACTTTTGCTCTGTCTAGTATTCTTGCTATAGCACCAATAGCTCTTGTAGTTTTTATTGAGCATATTGGAGATATTACAACTAATGGTGCAGTTGTAGGAAAAGATTTCTTTAAAGAACCGGGAGTACACAGAACGCTTCTTGGAGACGGATTAGCTACAGCTCTTGCTGGATTAATTGGAGGGCCTGCTAATACGACTTATGGAGAAAATACAGGAGTTCTTGCAGTTACAAAAGTTTATGATCCTTCAATCCTTAGAATAGCTGCTTGGTATGCTATTGGTCTAAGTTTAATAGGAAAATTTGGGGCAATATTACAAACAATACCAGTTCCAGTTATGGGTGGAGTTTCAGTAATATTATTTGGAATGATTGCTGCTGTTGGAGTTAGAACATTAATTGATGCTCAATTAGATTTTGCTCACAGTAGAAATCTTATGATAGCAGCGGTTATATTTGTATTTGGTATAGCAATAGGTGACATAGTTCTAAAAGGAACTTTAAGCTTATCAGGACTTACTATTGCTGCTGTTTTAGGAATTGTTTTAAATAAAGTTTTACCTGAAGATATTTAGTAACAAAAGGTAATCCACCGAGTATTTTATGTTGAAGGCATGGAGCACTTGGTAAAAGGCTACGGGGCTTTGCTTCGAGAATCCCTCAGAATAAAAGAAATGCCAAGTTAATCTTTAATTAATAGATTTTATATACAGAAAGGAGGATTATAAAATCCTCCTTTTTTGAAAAGTGTTTAGTCAAATAACGACCTTTATACAGTTAACCAATTAACTGACTCTGTAATTCCTTCTTTAGCTTTCTATTCAAAAATCTTTCGCATTGTTTTACTCTGTCATAGCCAAGCATAATTCCTAATATATAATCTTCTTCATCACTATAAGTTGATAAGTCAACTTTCCCAATGGATTTAACTACATCAATACAATGTTTATTACCAAAATATATATTGATTTTATTCCCGGGAATTTCATGAATTACAAAGGGAATCTCTTTTTTATTTAGTTTAGCTTCAATTTTCTCTTTTAAAGTCTTTGGTGAGGTATGAAGTATTAAATTTCTAAGCCCTTTTTCATATTCATAAATGTGATGAATTAAAACTTCCATATTATTAAAACTCTCCTTTTAATTGAGTAGCCCAGTTACCTACTCTTTCTTTTGTTAGATTTCCTTGGTTATTATCATCTATAGCAAGTCCAATAAACATATCGTCTCTAAGTGCTTTAGAATCACTAAATACATATCCTTCTGTAGAAGTAAATCCAATAAGTATTCCACCATTTTTTTCTACAATTTCTCCTAGGATTCCTATAGCATCTACAAAGGTATCAGAATAACCTTCTGCATCTCCAGTACTATAGATAGCTACTTTTTTTCCCGTAAAATTTATTTTTTCCAAAGTAGTTTTTACCCCTTCCCAATCATCTTGTAAGTCTCCATAGCCCCAAGTATTTGTTCCAAAAATAAGATTAGTATAATCATTTATACTATCAATACCTTTTGCTACATCAAATATTTCTGCTTCCAGCAATGCACCTAATTCTTCTGCTACTGATTTTGCTGCCCCTAATGTTGACCCATAAAATAAACCTATTTTCATTGATAGCCTCCTATTTAGTTTTACTAGTATTTTGATATTCAAAATATATCACAATTAAAACTTGAAGTCAATACTTTTTTAATAAAAAAAGCAGATAAAATTTATCTGCTTAGTAAACCAAGTTATGTACCAAAACGTTCACGCCGTTGACGTGGACGTTTGGTTCTAAAAGAACAGAGTTTTGTCCCGGACCTACATGTTCCTTGTTAATTCTCATAAAAAAATATTTTTTTAGTTTGTAACTGCTCAGGAATAATAAATAAAACAAACAAAATTCTTTTGTTTTTATGGGGTTCGGGGCAAAGCCCCGTAATTTCCCACCCGATCGTCCACGGCACAGGCGTGAACGGTCGGGTGTATGCTGAGTAGTTACTTTAGTTTTTTGAAATTAGTAAAATATTGAAAATATTTTAAAGTTTATATTAAAACTTGTAAATTAAACTAGCTATAAAACTACTAGTATCATTTTCTTTAACTAACTTTGACTTATTGTCATCTAAAAATTCTTTGTTATAAATCATTGATAAACTCATTTTTTTTGTAAGAAATAAGCTAGAAGTAAATCCTAAATCTACTTTTGAAGAATTATCTAGACTTTTATAAAACGTATCCCAGTAGGCTACCTCGTTTTCTCTAAGACCTAAATAGTAATTACTATAGTCTTTATCTCTTATTGAATATCTAACGTAAGGGATAAAAAGTAGAGGTAAATTTAGCTTAACAAATTGGCTGTATGATAAAGATAAAATATCTCCTGTACTTTGAAATTCTCTTTGATATTTCAATTCCAAATTTCCACCATTGAAGACTTTTTGCCGACCATATAGACCAAGATAAAGAGGAGCTTTTCTTTCCTCCAAGATTTTATTTTCCACATCTTCAGGTTTTAAATTACCTCCAAAAGAAAACTGAAGACTGCTTCCATATTCAATATCTCTTATTTTACTGTTATATCCTAACTCACTACCTCTAAAGTAGAAGCCACCATATTTTAGGTTTAGAGTGGGTATAACTATATTTTCTTCTTTACCAGTATACTTATCTTTAGTACTTATACTTCCAATACCAAAAGATCCTTCTAAACTAAACATTCTAATTGAAACTATTAAAAACAAAATAATCTTCTTCATTATTAATCACCTTAATCTTTCAAGTATTTTATTATAAAATTTTGTAACAGCTCAGGCATAAGAAGATAAATAAATTTAATTCTTTTGTTTTTATGAGCTTAGAGCCAAAATACTTGGATGTAGGCTGAGTAGTTACAATTTTTTTCTAATTATAACATGACAATTCACTATTTACAATGAAAACTTCACTAAAAAGGTGGAATATTTAGCAAAAGTATTCTTTAAATAAAAAAAAATCCCTTAGCTAAGTAAGGGACTTAAAATACTATAATAAAATTAAAATTAATATACCAGCAATTATTCTATAAATTCCAAATATTCTGAAGCTCTTTCTTTTTATATAACCCATTAACCATTTTATAGCCCCTAAAGAAACTATAAAAGCAACTATGAAGCCAAAAACTATATAAAGCCATTCAATTCCTGAAAAAGAAAACCCACTTTTTATAAGTTTTAAAAATGTTGCACCAAACATAGTAGGTATTGCTAAGAAAAAAGTAAATTCAGCTATAACACTTTTTTGAAGCCCTAATAAAAGACCTCCAAGTATTGTTGACCCAGACCTAGATGTACCGGGAATTACAGCTAAGCATTGAAAAAGACCCACGTATAAAGCATCCTTATAAGATACTTCTTTTATAGTTTTTATTCTTACTCCTCTTTCTTCAAGTTGAGGCGAGAAAAGATAAAAAATTCCATAAAGAAGTAAAGTTGCTCCAATAATAGTTGTGTTTCCAAAGAAAATTTCTTCTATTTTGTCATCAAATAGAAGCCCAATAATTACAGCAGGAATAACACCTACCACAATTTTTGACCATAAATTTATTTTTTCCTTAAATACTTCTTTTTCTTTGACAAAGGGATTTAAATCCTTAAAAAAGTATACTAACACTGACAATATTGAACCTAGCTGAATAATTACCATAAATGAATCCTTAAAATTTTTGGATATTCCTTGAGGGTTAATTATTTTATCCACTATCATCATATGTCCTGTACTACTTATAGGTAAAAATTCCGTTATCCCTTGCACAATTCCAAGTATTAGTATGTAAACAAATAAATTCATTTTTAGCTCCTTAATCTTGATATTTTTTTATACTTCCTAAACCTTTTAGGCTAGCTTCTTCTACTTTTGGATTTCCTTTATAAACAATGGTGCCAATGCCATTTAATTTAGCTTTTAATTTTTTTTCTACAGAAACTTCGATTTTCCCAGTCCCATTTAGTGTAAGGTCTGCATTATCTGTAGATAATTCATAGGCATTAAAGCTTCCTAATCCATACATTTTAACAATTAGATTCTTATTTTTTCCTTTTAGGAAAATATTAGCGTTTCCGTTAATGTCTACACTAAGATTCTCAAAATCATTATCCTCAATAAAACCTTTCCCATTTCCATCAATTTTTAAATAAAAATCTTCAGACTTAAAATCCTTAACAAAAAAATCTCCAGAGCCATTAAACTCTAAACTATTTAGTTCTTTCAAGTTTAACTTTACTATTATTTTTTCATTGATATTTAAATATGATTTTTTTGGTAGGCTTATTTCTAATAGAGTTCCTGTAGCTTTTATTTTTATGTCATTTATTATACTATCTTTTCCTTCAAATGTTAAGCTTTCTTTTGTATCATAGTTAATATTTAACTCCATTTGACCATTTACAAGTACTTCTTTTATGTTTTTTATCTCTTCATTTCTTATTTCTTGAGAAAAAATAGTCAAACTTGTAAAAACTAAAAGAAATAGAAATTTTACTAAATTCATTAGATTTCACCTTCAGGCATAAATAAAGCGCATATAATATAAGCGATTATTCCACTACCACCCATAAATGTGAATAAAACCCATAAAAGTCTTACTACGGTTACATCTACATCAAAAAACTCCGCAATACCTCCACATACACCTGAAATTTTTTTGTCATGTCTTGATTTTGTTAGTTTTTTAGCCATTTTAATCATCTCCTTAAAGTTATTAATTGGAAGTTACGTATTATATTAAATGTTGTAGGGACAGGGTTTTCCTGCCTTGGCGAGAAAACCTCGCCCTTCACAAAAGAAAATTTATTAATTAATCAATTCCAGTGATAGTTAATTCACCCAAGTCTACTGTTACATTACCTCTATATTTTTTTCCAGCAGGGTTTAAATTATTAAGATTAATATCCCCTAATTTTACTCTACTATCTATTTCTCCGTCAAACTTATTTGTGATAGTTAACTCTAAATCACCCAAATTATTTGTAATAGTGAAATCTCTATCCTGTTCCAAAAGTTCAATATTAGCTGAACCGGTTTTAACTTGAATTCTTTCAATGTTTTTAGAAGAGATTAATTCCAAATCACCTAAATGAAGTTCTATTTTTTTTACATCAGAGAGGTTTTTCCCAACTAAATTTCCAGTATTTACTTCTATTTCGATATTATTAAGATTTTCCCCATAAAAATCTCCTATACCTAGTTTAACTTTTCCTCCTAGTTGAGCTCCTCTTGGAACTAAAACTAGCACTTCGTGAGCAACACTAGCTTTTATGATTAAAGTACTATCAATATTTTCTACACTATAAGTGTTTAAAGCTTTTTTAGGAATTTGACTTTTAACTTTAATGTTATCCCCATCATAGCTCTCTATTTTAAGCTCTCCTACGCCAATGTTGATTGATATTTCTTTATTATCTTTTGAGAACTCTTTTTCTATGTTTTCTATTTCATCCCTTGCACTATTTATTAATATACCCCCATTTTCAGAGCTGTTTCCAAATTTGTCTTTCATTTTACCCTTTATAGTATCAGAATTTTTATCTACTAGATAAAATAATACTACTCCACTTAGAAAAAATACTATAAGTGATATATAAAATACTTTTTTCATATTGCCCTCCTAATCTGCTGTTTTTCTAACTATATCAAAATTGAATTTAAAATACTTAACCAAGATATTGAAAATCCATCTACCAAACCAGAAATCAAGAATAAGGATCATAAGACCTAAACTAGATAAACAAAGCCCTAACATTAAACCTATAGGGAATGCAATAGCAAATCCTAGCCCCATAATAAGTTTTGAGCCAACAAACCATATAGCGAATAAACTTATCAATCCTCCCCCAATAAATGCAACGCCAGCAGCCCCAGCACCGATTATGATACCAGCTATGGCTGTTATTGGTCCAAGCATAATAATTATATTGAATAAAGATAAGGTAACTATAGCAAAAGTTGCCTTTAATACGTTTTTTATGTTCATATTAGCTTGGGCAGTTTTTATTCTGCTATCAGCTTTTAGTTGCTTTGCAAGTTTTACAGGGTCTCCTAGGGAGTTTGTTATTTCTTCTTCATTCCTACCTTTTTCCATAGCATCATAGAAATATTCGTTGTAATCTGAAACAATATCTTCAATTTCCTCTTTACTAAGACCTACTAATCCCTTCTTAAGCCTTTCAATCCATTTTTCTTTTGTCATAGACTCACCTCACTAAACTATAAATTTGTATATAAATAAAGCTATTATAATAAAAGTCATAAAAATGCCAGTAAATATTGCAACATCTATAAAAAGTTCCTTTAAGTAAAATTTATTTTTCATGTTTTTACCTCAAAAAATTAGCTTTAATAAAATAAAAAGTGGCAGGAAAACAAAAATAAATATTAACAAAATTGCAGGAAATACCAAAAATAATACAAGGGAAACAATAAAACCTAATAGTAAGAAAATCAATTTTATTCCAATTTTGAGTAAAAACCACATTGTTGCAAGAGAGAATATTAAAAAAACTATAAATGCAAAGGGTCCATAAAATATACTCATTTTTCTTCCTCCCATCCTAATAAAAAATTAACATCTGTGTAAAAATTTCTCCATTCAGCTTTCATAGCTTCAAGTTCAATTAGACCCCTATCTTCAATTTTATAGTATTTTCTAGATGGACCAGAACCAGATTCTACAAGATAAGTACTTACATATCTTTCTCCTTGTAATCTTCTCATAAGAGGGTAGATAGTACCTTCAGATATCTCTATAGTTTCTTCAAGGGTCTGTACAATCTCATAGGCATAACGGTCTCTTTTGGCTATAAGAGATAGAACACACATTTCCAAAACCCCTTTTTTTAATTGAGTTTTCATAAAATTCACCTACCTTACATTTAACAAGATACCTTTTTATACGAGGTAGCTAGCTAAAAAAATATAGAGTCTTATACTCCACGTTTTTTCTCACTACTATTATACTACAAGCTACCTTTTTATACAAGGTATTTTTAAATAAAATTTGTAAGTACTAAGGCATAATTGATAAATACATTCAATTTTCTTGTTTTTATGGGGATCGGGCAAAGCCCAATGTCATCAACTTAAGGAAAATCAAAACAACTCCCTCTAAATCATTCTGTAAAAGATAAACTAAAGTCTAGAGACTTAACTTTATCTAATCCCCCTATCAAGGGAGACTTTAAGTCTAATATTTTCGAGCTTTCACCTCAACTATAGTTTCCCCTTACTAGTTGGGAACGCCAACAAGAAAGGGGGTTGAATCTGAGAATTACTAAAATTTTAGTATCTGTTAAATCTGCTATTTAACTGAAATTGTGATTCCTAAGGTCTCCAGATTGTGACAAAGCCTGCCCAAATCCTTGAAGAACAAAAGATTAAATCTATTTATTTTATGTCTGAGAGTTTTATATATGAATGTTTTTTTTCTTATAAAGATGTCTATCAGCAATATGCACCATTTCTTCTACATTTTTATTATGACTATCGCTCAGACCAAAACTAAAGCTTAGATTAACATCATAAAATTCTTTAGAAAGTTTGGCAAAATGACCTTCTAGTTGAACTAGATATGTATTTGCTTCTTTTATAGATTTATTTGGAAATATAATCATAAATTCGTCTCCACCATATCTTCCAACAATAAATTCATCTCTATAGAAATCTTTTAATAAGATACCAATAGAAAATAAAACTTTGTCTCCCACTATATGCCCATAATTGTCATTGATTTCCTTAAACTTATTTACATCTATCATTGCTATTGAGAAATGCTTGCTTTTATTTGATTCATTGAGTTTTTCCAAAGTATCAAACAAATATCTTCTATTATAAAGTCCTGTTAATTGATCTGTTATTGAAAAAGTATATAGTATTTCATCTCTTTTTATTGTATATTTATTAATAGAGTAGAGTAAATATACCATGAAAGATAGTATTAGTAAAAAATTAACAGATAAATCATTTGCTCTATAGAGTCTATCTGTATATTGATAAAACATACTTGGATTAAGGGCTTCATATTTTAGTAAAAATAATATTTCCACAATACCCAGTATTGGGAAGATAAGTTCCTTTCTACTTTTTATCATTAGAGTTGAGGCCATTATTAATAAAAAAGAATAATAAGGGAAAGCGCTAGTGGACCCTGGGGAAGTTAACCAACCAAAGGGTATGTATATGTTTATAAAAAAAACTATAAATATGAGCATAGCTAGATTTGAATTTTTCTTTTTTAATAAAAATAGCAATAAAGCAATAAAAGAAACTCCAAAAGAAGAAAAAATATTTATTAGAGGTCTTTCATTCATAAGATTAACAAGACCTGATAAAAAACTCCCAAATCCTGTAAAAATTATTATTCTTGTTGCAATTATATTTTTTAAATCAAAAACAATGATTTATCAAAGTTCTTTATATCCATAATATCGCCTCACATTAAAATTTAGTATAGTTTATTTAGTAAGTAAATTTTTATATAACTAATTATACTAGATATTTGTTTAAAAATCAAAAAACAATTTGTACTGAAGCTACTTAGCTTACATCCAAGGATTTAAAGCTTTGGTGTGAAAACTTGGATGGAAAATTGAAGGGCTTTGCCCCGAACCCTCTCTTTCTCACTACTGTGGGTGGTGGGGATTGTATAAAAAATGTAGTTTTTTATACAAAAAGAATCAAGCTGTTGCAATTTTGCAACAAGCTATATTTTTATTTTGCATTGGAGGTTATTTTATGACAAAAAATGAAGCGACTTTGTATTTATATGATAAAATTCCCCTTACAAAATTAATGGAAATGGAAGTAAGGGATTTTTCTAATGAAAAGATAGCTATAACAGCACCTTTAGATATAAATAAAAATCATAAAGGGACAGCTTTTGGAGGGAGTATTGTAACTTTGTTAACAACTACTTGCTGGCTTATGGTTTTTAAACATTTTAAAGAACTTAATAAAGATTGTCATATAGTAATTGGTAGAAGTAATATTGAATATAAGAAGCCTGTTACTAATGATTTTGCTGGAATTTGTATAATAGAGAAAGAAAAAGAATTAGAATTGGCTAAGGATTTTTTTATAAAAAAAGGAAAGAGTAAAATAGAGTTAGAAGCCTTTATAGAAGAAAATAACGAAAAACTCGTGACTTTTAAAGGGGTATTTTTTGTATATGTTTAATTGAATGGATGGGGTCTAATCCTATCAATATCATCAGTTATATAATTATTAAAAGTAACCTCACCCTACCCCACTCCTAAAAACAGGAGAGGGAACTTTAAAATTTTTTAGATGGTCCAGTGCTTACAATATTTTCAAATTAAAAAGGAGAGATTACCATGCTTAACAAAGTACATCATATTGCTATTATTTGTAGTAATTATGAAAAATCAAAAAAGTTCTATACAAATATCTTAGAGCTTGATATCATTAGAGAAGTATATAGAAAAGAAAGAGATTCTTATAAACTTGATTTAGCTCTTAATGGAGAATATATAATAGAGTTATTTTCTTTTCCAAATCCTCCAGAAAGAGTTTCAAATCCTGAGGCTAGAGGCCTGAGACATTTATGTTTTGAGGTAGACAGTGTAGAAGAAGTTGTAAACACCATAAGAAATAAAGGTATAAAAACAGAAGAAATTAGGATAGATGAGCTTACAGGGAAGAAATTCTGTTTTTTCCAAGACCCAGACGGATTACCAATAGAGTTTTATGAAAAATAAAGATATTTAGAAAAGAGGAATTATGAATTATCAAGAATTATTAAAAGAACTTGCTATAAAAAATGAAATTATTGAAATACATAGTAAGTGGTAAAGAAAAAAATACTGTAGACTATAATAAAATCAATATAAAACCATTTTTGAAAAATGATGAAATTTTTTATCAATTTTCTTATGTTTATGAAAAAAAGACTACACATGAAAACTTGAATTCTACGGAATTTTTATTGCTTATTGAAAAGGACTTTGAAAATTTTAAGCAAATGGTAGTGTTTTCCCATAATAATGATTTTCAAATTCTTAAGAATAAAAAAGGGATAAAAATCATAAAAAATAAAGCTAGTAAAAAATCAGGAGAGCTTCTACATAATCGCAAAAAAAATTATATAATTCCAGAAGATGTTCCATGCAAATTTTTAGAAATACTTGGAGTTATGAATGAGAATGGAAAAGTTTATAAGGAAAAATTTGATAAATTCCGTCAAATAAATAAATACCTTGAATTTATAAAAGACCTTGAACCTGAACTTCGTAAAAAAGATAGTATAAGAATTGTAGATTTTGGTTCAGGAAAAGCTTATCTAACTTTTGCTCTTTATTATTATATTACAGAAGTTTTAGGAATAAAGGCTGAAATTACTGGCATAGACCTAAAAAAAGATG
>RRZU012459830.1_pt1 | contig 18543 bp, 17 predicted proteins | sample 2165561 | NCBI WGS metagenome assembly RRZU01 (sample SAMN10456909, study PRJNA506462) | wastewater metagenome | isolation source: wastewater sludge | place: USA: Moscow, Idaho | reverse complement strand
CTAGTTCAGCGCTTCACGAAACGGCCCCGTCACCGGTTGGTGGCGGGGCCGTTTGGCGTCTTGGTGGCAGGAACAGAGCCTTAGGGCCAGACAAGAGCGGTTGGCACCGGACCCAAGTGCTCCGATGTGACCCAAGTGCTCTCGCCTCTCCGGGCCCAGCAGTTATCCACAGGCCACCACCCGAGATTGGCGAAGCGGGTCACCATATCCAGATGTGGACGACTGCACAGAAGCTGCTCAACGGCACGACCCAGTCCGAGCTCAAGCCGATGCGCAAGACAGCGCGGAAGGTGCGTCGAGGCACGTACACCGATGACGCAGAGAATCCCTGGCAGATCTATCGCATGCAGTGCATCGCAGTGGCGCGGGCGATCGCGGGTTCTGTGCTGACGGGTCCCTCCGCCGCAGTGATCTGGGGTGTGGCGACTGTGGATGATCCGCCCTCACAGGTGTACATCCGCGGTGTCACCCCCGGTCGGTACGGGGCCGATGTGAAAGTGCTCTCCGGTGGCACCCCCGACACCACCGTTCACCATGAGGTGGCAGTCGCATCGGTGGTGTGGACCATCATCGACTGTGCCCGGGTTATGTCCAAGCGCGATGCTCTCATCGCAGCAGATTTCGCGCTTCACCGCCGGTGGTGCGATGTGGACGCCCTGCGGGTTGCGGCCGGCGCCATTGGGCGCGTCAAACGGATTGAGCGCGTGCGCTGGGTCGTCAACAACGCCGACCCGGAGTCGGAGTCCGCGGGTGAAACCTGGTTGCGCATGATCGTCGCCGGGGCCGGCTACTCGGTGCGCAGCCAGGTGCGCATCGAAACGGACGACTTCCGCGCCCGCGTCGACCTGATGATCGAGGGCAGCAACGTCATCCTCGAATTCGATGGCTTGATGAAGTACGACCAAACCGATGAGGAGCAGGCCTGGCGGGTCGTCGTGGAGGAGCGCCGTCGCCATGCCATGTTGGAGGTACTCGGCTACCACGTGGTGCGATTCGTGCGGCAGCAGCTGCCGCAGCCCGAGGCCCCGGTCGCCCGGATCGAACTGGCCGTGTCACGCGGCACCCGGCTGGTGTCCGGGCAGGAACAGAGCCGTTGTGTCAAACGAGAGCGCTAGCACCGCGCCCGGGTGCTCCGGTTTGGCACAACTGCTCCTGTCTTCCCATGACCCCCTAAACATGCTGGTCACACAGCCCACCAGATAACCGATACCCGCTGTTACGGCGGGTTGGGTGTACACGCACCCATAGGGCTGAGTATCATTCGAACGTCATTTAAGCCACGTGCAGAGCGGAGGGATCAATGGGTCGTTACACCATCCGTCGCCTGCTGCAGATGATTCCCGTGATCATCGGAACAACGTTCTTGATCTATGCCATGGTCTGGGCGCTGCCGGGGGACCCCTTCGCCGGCAAATGCGGCGACCGGCCCTGCCCGCCCAGTTACGTCGCCGAGATGCGCGCAAAGTTCAATCTGGACGACCCGCTGCCCGTGCAGTACGGCAAGTACCTCGGCAATCTTGTGCAAGGCAACTTCGGGGAGAGTTTCTCGGGCCGCAGTGTGCTGGACGAGATTACGCAGGCATTCCCGGTGACGTTCCAGCTGGCTGTCCTGGCCATCATCTTCGAGATCGTCATCGGGATCGGTGCCGGTGTGCTTGCTGCCTTGCGACGTGGCAAGTTCCTGGACAATCTCGTGCTGATTTCCACCCTGATCGTCATCTCGATTCCCGTGTTCGTCATCGGCTATCTGATGCAGTACGTGTTCGGCCTCAAACTCGGGTGGTTCCCACCGACAGTCGGCGCTGACCCCACGGTCTATGAGTTGATCTTGCCCGCGTTCGTGCTGGCGTCGTTATCGCTGGCCTACGTGGCCCGCCTCATGCGCGGCAATCTCACAGAGAACCTGCGAGCGGACTACGTGCGCACGGCCACGGCCAAGGGTCTGTCGCGCCGCCGGGTCATCGGCCGCCACGCCGTGCGCAACTCGTTGATCCCGGTCGTCACGTTCATCGGCGCCGACTTCGGCGCACTGCTGGGTGGCGCGATCGTCACCGAGGGTATCTTCAACATCCGTGGCATCGGCGGCCTGCTGTACCTCTCAATCCGCACCAGGGAGGGTGCCACCGTGGTCGGCGTGGTCACCGTCCTCGTGCTGGTCTTCCTGCTGGTGAACCTGCTCGTCGACATCCTGTACGGCGCCATCGACCCGAGGATCCGTTATGAGTGACCCGAACGCCTCACTGGCGGCGGCGGCCCCCGAAACCGTCGAGAAAGAGACGTATTTGGGCGCGGATCTGCCTCCGGAGGCGGGCAAGGGCGGCCAGAGTCGGTCGCTGTGGAGTGACGCCTGGCGTGAGCTACGCAGCAGCAAAATCTTCGTCATCTCGGCAGTGCTCATCGTGCTGTTCCTGATCATGGCCTTCTTCCCACAGGTGTTCACCTTTGGGAAGGACCCGTACACTTGCGATCTGACCAAGTCGCGGCTGCCACCGTCATCGGAGGCCTGGTTCGGGTACGACACCAACGGGTGTGACGTCTACACCCGCACGATCTATGGTGCTAAGGCATCGATCCTGGTCGGGGTGCTCACCACGGTGTTCTGCATGCTGGTCGGCGGGTTCCTGGGCACGATCGCCGGCTTCTTCGGCGGCTGGACCGACGCGATCCTGTCGCGCATCACCGACATCTTCTTCGCGATCCCCCTGTTGCTCGGTGGCATTCTGGTGCTGACCTCGTTCCCGTCGGGCGACAGCACGACGCTCTTCCAGGAAGTGGGCAAGGTCGTGCTCGCCTTGGGGATCTTGGGCTGGACGGCCATGACCCGCATCATGCGCTCCTCCGTGATCCAGGTCCGTAATGCTGACTTCGTCGTGGCCGCGCGGGCACTGGGCGCCAGCAACGGCCGCATCATGCGCAAACATGTCGTCCCCAACTCGCTGGCGCCACTGATCGTTGTGGCAACGATCTCTCTGGGCGGCTACATCGGCGCCGAGGCGACCCTGTCCTTCCTCGGCCTTGGCCTGCAGCCACCAGTCATCTCCTGGGGGACGATGATCAACGAGGCGCAGAAGTACATTAGGGTGTCGCCGCACATGCTGTTCTTCCCGGCCATCTTCTTGTCCGTAGCCGTGTTGAGTTTCATCATGCTCGGCGACGCCGTGCGTGAAGCCCTGGACCCGAAGCTGCGGTGAGACGATGAGCGAACATCTCCTGGAAGTCGACGATCTCTACGTCGAGTTCCGCACCAGAGACGGCGTGGCGAAGGCCATCAACGGCGTCAGTTATACCTTGGACGCCGGCGAGACGCTCGCTGTGCTTGGCGAGAGCGGCTCCGGCAAGTCGGTCACGGCCCAGACGATCATGGGCATCCTCGACATGCCGCCCGGAGTCATCACCGGCGGCGAGATCCGCTACAACGGCGAAGATCTGTTGCAGATGACCGAGGACCGCCGCCGCAAGATCCGGGGAGCGGAGATCTCGATGATCTTCCAGGACTCCCTGTCGGCCCTGAACCCGGTGTTCACGGTCGGCGACCAGATCTCCGAGATGTTCCAGGTCCACCGCGGCATGTCCAAGAAAGACGGGATGAAGAAGGCCGTCGAGTTGATGGACTCGGTGCGCATCCCGGCCGCGCGTGAGCGGGTCAAGGACTTCCCCCATCAGTTCTCGGGTGGGATGCGGCAGCGCATCATGATCGCCATGGCCATCAGCCTGGACCCGGCGGTCCTGATAGCTGACGAGCCGACCACAGCCCTCGACGTCACTGTGCAGGCGCAGATCATGGACCTGCTGCAGGATTTGCAGCGTGAACGCAATATGGGCATGATCCTGATCACCCACGACTTGGGCGTGGTCGCCGGTGTGGCGGACAAGATCGCCGTCATGTACGCCGGGCGGATCGTGGAGGATGCCGACATCCTGCCGCTCTACGCGACGCCGGCCCACCCCTACACCGAGGGTCTGCTGGACTCCATGCCCCGCGTTGATACCAAGGGCAGCGAGTTGTACGCGATCAAGGGATTGCCGCCCTCGCTGCTGAATCTGCCGCCGGGCTGCAACTTCAATCCCCGGTGCCCCTACAAGCAGGAGATCTGCCTGCAGGAGGTGCCGCCCCGTTACGAGGTGGCCAGTAACCACCACTCCGCATGCCATTTCTGGGAGGAGGTGTACTCCGGTGACCGAGCCGATTCTGCAGGTTAAAGACGCTGTCAAGCACTACCCATTGACCCGGGGGATCATCTTCAAGAAGACCGTCGGGCAGGTGCGCGCCGTCGACGGGGTGTCCTTCGACCTGCTGGCCGGGGAGACGCTGGGCATCGTCGGGGAGTCCGGCTGTGGGAAGTCCACGATGGCCCGGTTGGTGATGCGACTGGAAGCCCCGACCAGTGGCAGCATCATCTTCGAGGGCGACGATATGGCCACCCTGAACAATCGCGCCATGCGCACGAAACGCCGCGATATCCAGATCGTTTTGCAGGATCCCTACACGTCCTTGAACCCACGGATGACGGTCGGCGACATCGTGGGGGAGCCCTTCGAGATCCACGGCTCGGTGGTGACCAAGGGCGAGCGCAAGAAGGCCGTGCAGGACCTGCTGGACGTGGTCGGTCTGAGCCCGGAGCACATCAACCGCTACCCCCACCAGTTCTCCGGCGGCCAACGTCAACGCATCGGCATCGCCCGCGGGCTGGCGCTGCGACCCAAAATCATCGTCTGTGATGAGCCGGTGTCGGCACTCGACGTGTCCGTGCAGGCACAGGTCATCAACCTGTTCGAACAGTTGCAGGCCGAATTCAACCTCACCTACATCTTCATCGCCCACGACCTGTCCGTCGTGCGGCATATCTCGGACCGGGTCGCTGTCATGTACCTGGGCAAGATCGTGGAGATCGGTGATGAGCTGAGCATCTACGAGAACCCCTCCCATCCCTACACGCAGGCGCTGCTGTCCGCGGTCCCGGTGCCGGACCCCGTGGGCCGCGCCGAGCGCAAGAGGATCGTGCTGCAGGGCGATGTCCCCAGCCCGGCAAACCCGCCCTCGGGATGCCGGTTCCGTACCCGCTGCTGGAAGGCGCAGGACATCTGCGCGCAGCAGGAACCACCACTGATCCAGATCGGGACCAAGGGTGGCCAGTTTGCCGCCTGCCACTTCCCCGAGATGCGTGACATCGTCGACAACGACGTCCCCACGGGCGCGCTGGACCTGTCTCAGATGCCCCTCGAGTGATCTAGCCGAGGTGCCGGCGGAAGAAGTCGACCTGGAGCAGGAGCAGGTTCTCGGCCACATCCGGTTGCGGGGTCATGTGTGTCACCCCGGCCAGCGGCAGCACCTCATGGGTCCGGCCGGCGTGTAGCAGCGCCGTCGACAGTTGCAGCGTGTGGGCGGCGAACACATTGTCGTCAGCCAACCCGTGAATGAGCAGCAGCGGTCGCTGCAACTGCGCGGCGAGCGGCAGCAGCGAGCAGTGGTCGTAGGGCCCGGGGTCGGTCTGGGGGTTCCCCAGGTAGCGCTCGGTGTAGGCGGTGTCGTACAGGCGCCACTCCGTGACCGGTGCGCCGGCGATCGCAGCGTGGAAGACGTCGGGCCGGTCCAGGACCGCCAGCGCCGCGAGGTAGCCGCCGTAGGACCAGCCGAGGATCCCAACCCGGTCGGTGTCCACGCGCTCGGGGAACCGTGCTGCCACGTTCTGCAATGCGGTGACCTGGTCGGCGAGTGCCAGATCCCGCAGGTTTCCGGCGACACTGTGCTCCCACGGGGGCGACTGGCCGGGCGTGCCGCGGCCATCGGCGATGATCACACAGAACCCCTGATCCGCCAGCCACTGGGCACTGGCGTAGGAGTTGCGGGCCGCGAGCACGCGTTGGGCGTGCGGGCCGCCGTACGGGTTCATCAGCACCGGCAGCGGGCCGTCGGCGGGATCGGTCGGCCAGAGCACGACGGTCTGCACTTCATCGCGTCCCGCGGGTATCCGGACCGGAGCCGGCTGCACCACCGGTGTCTCCGCGAGGTTGTCGACCTCAGCGACGGGGCCGTAGTCGCCGTCGCGGATGGTGACCACCGTGCGACTGCTGGTCCAGTCGACCTCGCTGGTCACGATCAGGCCAGCCTCGACCATCGCGCTGGCGTGAGCCGATGCGGGGGACAGCCAGGTGAAGCCGGAGCCGTCCACCTTTGCCAACCGCGACTCCGCCGGGTCCTGGCAGGCCAGCACGTACAGCACATCACCGATGGCGCCCACGAACGACCGGATCTGTACATCAGCAGGAGTCGCGGCCACACCGTCGACGGTGAGTTGCCGGTGGTCGCCATCGACCCAGGCGACCAGCCGGTTGTCGACCCGGCGGGGCAGACCGGGCAGCACGTCGAGCCACGGCTGCTGCTCCAGTAGGCAGACCCGCTCCCCATCGGTGTCTGTGACCTGCAAGCGGGTCTGAGCCCGGTCAAATGTGCTGATGAGCCCGCCGGCGGCGTCCACGAGGTATTCGCCGTCGAGTGCGAGGCGGCGCCCTTCACCGTCGAGGCCGAAGGACCACAGTTCCACGAGGGCATTGGCAGCCCCGGCGTGTGGGTAGCGCTGGGCCACTGGTTCGTTCTGCGGCAATGCCGCATTCGCTCGATACCAGACCGGCACCGGGCTGTCATCGGTGCGTTGCACCAGCAGCCCGGTGGAATCGGGCAGCCACCAGTAGCCACGGCTGCGCTGCAGTTCCTCCGCTGCGATGAAGTCCACCACCGCCCAGTGGGCCCCGTCCTCGCTGTCGACGATAACCCGGCGCCCCGAGCCGTCCCAGGCACAGACCGTGAGGGCGCCCGCCTCGATCCAGGACACCCACTGGCCATCAGGGCTAAGCCGTGGGTCGTAGGCCGCTTGCACATCCAGGGTCCGAGCGCCCACCTCTTGATCCCACAGGAGCAGCCGCCCGGCGGCGCTGGCGACCACCCGGTCGCGGCGAACGTCGTAGGCGGTGATGCCGGACGCCGATTCCCGCAGCCGTTCCCGCAGTGCCTGCTCAGCCGCGGTCATCGCGTCGCCCCCACCGGAGAGGATCACCTCGCAACTGCCCGTCGATCGGTCCCAGCGATGCAGTCGCAGAGCGGAACTGCGGCCGCCGGTCGATCGCAGGAAGTAGACACTGCTCGTCGTCGCACGGAAGGTGCGCGGCTGGCCGTACCGGAACTGCCCGGTCGCGGCTGCTTGTCGGGGATAAGACTCCACCGGGTCAGGTTACCGGGATGTGCGCCATTGCCTACTCTGGTGTGCATGCCCGAACAGCGCCTGCTCCTAGTGCACGCCCACCCTGACGACGAGACCATCACCTGCGGCGCGCTCATGGCCGGCTACGTGGCCCGAGGCACGCAGGTGACCTTGGTGACCTGCACCCTCGGCGAGGAGGGTGAGGTCCTGCTCGAGGACAAGCAGCACCTCGCTGCAGACGCCCAGGATCAACTCGGCGCCCATCGTTATGAGGAGCTCGCGGCGGCCATGGCTGTCCTCGGTGTCACCGACTGGCGGCTGCTCGGCGAGCCGCACAAGTACCGCGACAGCGGGATGGCTGGCACCCCGGCCAACGACCGCGCGGACTGCTTCTGGCGCGCCGACCTGTTGGCGGAGGCCACTGATCTGGTCGCGGTGATCAGGGAGGTGCGTCCGCAGGTCGCCGTGACCTACGACGACTTCGGCGGCTATGGGCATCCCGATCACATCCAGGCCCACCGCGTGCTGACCTACGCGGTGGCACTGGCCGCCGTGCCCTCTTTCCGCCCGGATCTCGGTGCTGCCTGGCAGGTGCAGAAGGTCTACTGGACGGCGATGCCGAAGGGCATGATCCGCGATGGGATCAAGGCGCTGCGCGAAGCCGGGGAGGAGACGGGCTTCGCGGCGATGGATCCGGACAACATTCCCTTCGGCGTGGCGGATGACCTCGTCACCACCGCCGTGGCCAACACCGACTTTCTCGACGCCAAGATGACTGCGCTGGCCCAGCACGCGTCGCAGGTCCAGACCGACGGTGGCTTCTTCGCCCTGAGCAACAATCTGGGGAGCAAGGCGATGGGTATCGAGTACTTCCGGATCGCGCAAGGCGAAGTTGCCGGCCCCTTTGATGACACCGGCCACGAGACGGACCTCTTCAACGGGATCGGGTGACAACTGCCCCCTTTCACTGGATCGGGTGACGACGCCACTCGAACGGATTAGGTCATAGGTGCCGTTTCTGATCCCCCGAATACCCCATTCGGGGCAAGAGGGCGCACTCTGAGTAAGAAGGGAAGGAGGCGCGCATGGATCATCACATGCTGTCGCACGTCGCGGATGGCCGGTTGAAGGCTGCGGACGCCGATGTCGGCAAGACCCGTGAGCACAGGCGGCAGCGGCGACTGTTGACGCTGGCTGTCCTGCTGGCGGTCCCCGCCTCGTGGCTGTGGCTGCGCATGCTCACCGGTGACCCTGTGGATGTCACCGCCCTCTCGCTGCCAACGATCGACCCGTTCCTGGCCATCGTCTTCCTGTTCTTCCTGGTGCTGATCGGGACACTGCTTGGGACGACCATGGTCGCCGGGCGCTCGCCGCACGTCATCTACCGGCCTGACCAGCTCGGCGTGCGGTTCGACGATGTGCGGGGGATCGATGCCGTCAAGGGGGATGTGGTGCGGTCCCTCAACCTCTTCCTGGCCCACCGTCGCTTCCAGGAGGAGATGGGCGGCACCGCTCGTCGGGGGATCCTCTTTGAGGGCCCTCCAGGCACGGGCAAGACCTACGTGGCCAAGGCGATGGCAGCCGAGGCGGATGTGCCCTTCCTGTTCGTCAGTGCCACGTCCTTCCAATCCATGTACTACGGGGCCACAGCGCGCAAGATCCGTGCCTACTTCAAGACGCTGCGTAAGACCGCCCGACGGGAGGGCGGTGCTATCGGGTTCATCGAGGAGATCGATGCGATCGCCACCACCCGCGGGGGGATGTCCGCTGTGGCCGGACCACCGGCTCAAGAGCCGACGGTCTGCTGCGGGGGGCTGGTGGGGTTGCCCACCGCCAGCGCCACCGCCGCGCCGCCGCAGCCGGTCGTCAACGCGTCGATGGTCAGTGAGGGCACCGGCGGGGTGGTCAACGAACTGCTAGTCCAGATGCAGTCGTTCGATGAGCCGACCGGCTGGCAGTCATTCCTCGGGCGACTCGTCGACGCCATCAATCTGCTGCTGCCCGCGCACCGGCAGTTGCGCCGGCCAACGCCGCAGCCGGCCAACGTCCTACTCATCGCCGCCACGAACCGGGCGGCATCACTGGATGCTGCCCTGTTGCGGCCCGGCCGTTTCGACCGGGTCCTCACCTTCGACCCGCCGGGCAAGAAGGGTCGCCGGGATCTGATCGACCTGATGCTGGAACGGCGCTCGCACGAGGCTGAGCTGGATTCCGACATCGCCCGCGACCATCTCGCCTCGCTGACGACCGGCTATACCCCGGCGCGGCTGGAGAACCTCTTCGATGAGGCTCTGATCGAGGCGCTACGTCGCGGCTCGCGTGCTATGAACACCCGGGATCTGCATGCTGCCCGGCTGGTGGCTGATGTGGGGCTCGGGCAGCCGGTCGCGTACACCGACCACGAGGCAGCTTTGATCGCCACTCACGAGGCGGGTCACGCGGTCATCGCCTATGTGGTTGCACCGCACCGACGCTTGGAGGTGCTCACGATCATCAAGCGCAAGGATGCCCTCGGGATGCTGGCGCACAACGACACCGAGGACGTCTACACCCGTAGCCGCACCGAGTTGCTCAGCCTGATCCAGATCGCCTTCGGCGGCATGGTCGCGGAGGAGTTGTTCTTCGGGGAGGTGTCGACGGGCCCGAGTTCGGATCTCAACTACGCCACCACGGTGGCCGCCCAGATGGTCGGCGCCACCGGGATGGTCGGGTCGCTGATCAACGTGTCCGCTGCGCAGGGCACAGCGAACCTGGTCGGACAGGTGATCTCTGACTCCACCAGCCGGGCCGCGCTCGAGGAGCTGCTGGTCGCCCAGAAGGAGATCGCCCGGCAGGTGCTCGTCGAGCATCGGCAAGCGGTGGTCCGGTTGCGCGATGCGCTGCTGGAACGTCATGAGTTGGTCGGCGAGGAGATCCTCGCAGTCCTCAAAGATGACCAGATCGACCTGCGGGCTGTGCCTGTCCTCTGAGGCCGACTGATCACAAGTGCCCCGCATTCGCCCAACGGGGCTTGGCGGCGATAGCGTGGCGCGCGTGGACGTGGACTACCGGGACCTGCTGGCGCATTACGCCACTGGTGTCGTGCTGGTCACGACAGAAGTGTCCGGTGATGACCACGCCATGACCGCCAACTCCTTCACGTCAGTGTCCCTGGAGCCGCCCTTGGTGTTGTTCTGCGTGCAGAAGGACTCCCGCTTCCATGCCGCGATCATGGCCGCCCAGCGGTGGGTCGTGACCCTGCTCGCGGCCGACCAGGCACCGGCCGCCCGGTGGTTCGCTGAGCGGGGCCGACCGCTATCGGGTCAGATGGCAATCGTTGAACATACCCGCGATGAGTACGGGATCGCCCGGCTGACGGGGGCACTGGGTTACCTCACGTGCAGCACGGAGGCCGTCTACGACGGTGGCGATCACAGCATCGTAGTCGGCCGAGTCGGGCAGGTCGAGGCCGGGGATGCAACAGGACCTCCACTGGTCTATGTGGACCACCGGTTACGCGGCGTGTGACGCTGGTCGGTACCAAACCTGATAGCGACCGTGGGGGTGACCCCGCCCTGGATCGGGCTATAGCCTGGGAGCAGGCCAGTTGCCGCCCCATCGAGAAAGGGATCATCGTGACCTACGTGATCGCGTTGCCGTGTGTGGACCTCAAGGACAAGGCGTGTATCGACGAGTGTCCGGTGGACTGCATCTACGAGGGCGAGCGGATGTTGTACATCCATCCTGACGAGTGCGTGGACTGCGGGGCTTGCGAACCGGTGTGTCCGGTCGAGGCCATCTATTACGAGGACGACGTGCCCGAGGAGTGGACCGAGTACACGCAGGCCAACGTGGACTTCTTCAACACCATCGGTTCGCCCGGGGGCGCTACCAAGATGGGCAAGATTGACCACGACGTGGACTTCATCGCGGCGCTGCCCCCGCAGCAGCACGACGAGTAAGGTGCACCTTCCCGACTTCCCGTGGGACCGGCTCCTAGGGGCCAAGGCGCAGGCGTCCGCGGTGCCCGGCGGCATCGTCGATCTGTCGGTCGGCACTCCAGTCGACCCCACCCCGCTGATCGTGCAGCAGGCCCTGCGGGAGGCTTCGAATGCGCCTGGATATCCGACGACTCACGGAACACTCGCAGTCCGTGAGGCGGCTGTGGACTGGCTTGCACGCCGCCTCGCAGTGAGTGTCGGGCCTGCCGATGTGCTGCCGCTGATCGGGACCAAGGAGTTCGTCGCCTGGCTCCCGACCCTGTTGGGTCTCGGTGCCGGTGATGTCGTGGCCTATCCCGAGGTGGCCTACCCGACCTACGAGGTGGGCGCGTTGATCGCCGGCGCTCGCACGGCCACAGTCGGCGAACCCGCGGCCGTGACCTGGTTGAGCAGTCCGTCCAACCCGACGGGTGAGGTGTTGTCGGTGGCGCGGCTGCGGCAGATTGTTGCCGATGCCCGCGCCACCGGCGGGATCGTGGTCAGTGATGAGTGCTACATCGAACTGGGCTGGGACGCCGAGCCCGTCTCGATCCTGCACCCTGACGTGAGCGGCGGCGATCACAGCGGCCTGCTTGCCCTGCACTCATTGTCGAAGCGCTCGAACCTGGCCGGCTACCGGTTCGGCTTCGTGACCGGCGATCCCGGGCTGGTGGCGAGGTTGCTCGGGGTGCGCAAACACGCCGGGATGATGGTGCCGCTGCCTGTGCAGGCCGCGGCGAGCGCCGCCTGGCTCGACGACCAGCATGTGGTCGTCCAGCGGGAGCGCTACCGGGCCCGGCGGGCCGCTCTGCGGCAGGCTCTGACCGGGGCCGGTTTCCACATCGATCTGTCCGACGCCGGGCTCTACCTGTGGTGCACCCGCGATGAGCCGTGCTGGGACAGCGTGAACTGGCTGGCGAATCGAGGAATTCTCGTCGCACCCGGAGACTTCTATGGGCTTGCCGGGGCCCGCCACGTCCGGGTGGCGTTGACAGCCAGCGATGAGCACATCGCCATGGCATGTCAACGCTTGGCCGGCTGATCCTCGCCAGGGTAATCTCACCCTTCACACGCGCAGCTGGGCCCGCCCCGACTAGCGTGTCAGGTGTGAGCGACTACGTACTCAACGGTCCCGACACGGCACTGGACCTCGATGTCGTCCCCGCCACCGACGGGGAATCTGGCCTGAACACCTCGAAACTGCTGGGCGCCACGGGGCACGTCGCGCTCGACACCGGTTTCATGAACACCGCGTCCTGTACGTCGGCGATCACCTACATCGACGGCAACAGGGGAATCTTGCGCTATCGGGGTTACCCGATCGAGCAACTGGCAGAGCAGTCGACGTATTTGGAGACGTCGTACCTGCTGATCTACGGGGAACTGCCGACCTCCGAGGAGCTGGCGGAGTTCGACCAGCGCCTGCGAATGCACACGATCCTGCATGAGGATCTGCGCCGCTTCTTCGACGGTTTCCCGCGCGACGCCCATCCCATGCCCGTGCTGTCCAGCGCCGTCAGCGCGCTCAGCACGTTCTATCAGGACTCCTTGGACCCCTTCGACCCTGCGCACGTCGAGATGTCCACGTACCGCCTGCTTGCCAAACTGCCGACGATCGCGGCCTACGCCTACCGCAAGTCGCTGGGCCAGCCGCTGATGTACCCCGACAACTCCCTGAATCTGGTGGAAGGTTTCCTGCGCATGACCTTCGGCTGGCCCACCGAGGAGTACGAAAGCGACCCAATCCTGAGCCGGGCGATGGATCTGCTGCTGCTGCTCCACGCTGACCACGAGCAGAACTGCTCCACCTCGACGGTACGGCTGGTTGGCTCGTCGCACGCCAACCTCTTCGCGTCGGTGTCTGCTGGGGTCAACGCGTTGTTCGGGCCGCTGCACGGTGGCGCCAATCAGGCCGTCCTGGAAATGCTGGAGAGCATCCGCGACTCGGGGACCAGCGTCGACGAGTTCGTGCGCAAGGTGAAGAACCGCGAGGACGGCGTGAAGCTCATGGGCTTCGGTCACCGGGTCTACAAGAACTACGACCCGCGGGCGGCCATTGTGCGGCGTACCGCCGCTGGCATCCTGGACCACCTCAACAGCAACGACCCGCTGTTCGACATCGCCTTGCAACTTGAAGCAGTGGCGTTGGCCGATGACTTCTTCATCGAGCGCAAGCTGTACCCGAACGTTGACTTCTACACCGGTCTGATCTACCGCGCGATGGGTTTCCCGACGAAGATGTTCACGGTCCTGTTCGCACTGGGACGACTGCCCGGCTGGATCGCGCAATGGCGCGAGATGATCAACGATCCGATGACCAAGATCGGCCGGCCACGGCAGGTCTACACCGGACCGACGGAGCGGGACTACACCCCGATGCTGGAGCGCCTATGAGCGTCGACATGGCGATGAACGGCATGCTGCACCGTGCTGTCCTTCGTGAGCTCGACCGCGTGGAAGGGTACGTGCAAGCGCAGAATGCGCCGGTGGCTCGTAAGCATTACCAGTTCCTGTCCGAGCAGTTGCACAGTCACCACGAGCTCGAGGACGAGTACTTGTGGCCCTTGGTGCAGCAGCGCACCAACGATGAGCGGGAGTTGAGCACGTTGGCGGCCATGGCTGGCGAACACGACCAGCTACAGATGGCCTTGGAGGCCAGCGACGCCGACTTCGCGGGGGCCGGGACGCTGCCCGCAGACACGCTGACGCACCTGGCTGCCCTGCGGCTGCTGGTGGCAGCACATTTCGCCCATGAAGAGGCCGATGCCGAAGCGCTGCTGGAGAAGTACCTCACCAGCGAGGACCTCAAGGCGTTTCACGAGGCCAGCCGGCAGGTGCCCAATGCCACGCTGGTGTTCCCCTGGATCGCCGACGGCGGGTCGGCGCAGGATCAGCAGGTGTTCTCCGTGCTACCGCGGCCCGTCCGGCTCTTCGTCAAACCGATGATGATCCGTAAGTACAAGGCGCACTTCGCCTCGGCCTGATCCGTCAGTTCTTGTGCAGGTCCGCGTTGAGTTCTCCCCACGAGCCGCTGCGCCGCACCGCCTCCAATGAACCCGAGACCGAGTTGCGCCGGAACAGCCAGCCAGGCTGCCCGGACAGCTCGCGGGCCTTGGCCTCCGAGCCGTCCGGCAGGGTGAGTTTGGACCCTGCTGTCACATAACACCCGGCCTCGACGATGCAGCCGTCGCCCAGTGAGATACCCACTCCCGCATTCGCACCGATCAGGCACCCCTCGCCGATCGAGATCACCTCGCTACCGCCCCCCGATAGGGTGCCCATGATCGACGCGCCACCCCCGACATCGGAGCCATCGCCGACGACCACGCCAGCCGAGATCCGGCCCTCAACCATGGACGCCCCCAGAGTCCCGGCGTTGAAATTGCAGAACCCCTCATGCATGACCGTCGTGCCCGCCGCCAGATGCGCCCCGAGCCGTACCCGATCCGCGTCGGCGATCCGCACCCCGGGGGGTACCACGTAGTCCACCATGCGTGGGAACTTGTCCACGCTGAGCACAGTGACGTGCTGACTGCGGGAACGGGCCCGGATGCGGGTGGACTCCAGCTCCTCAAGGGCAACCGGTCCGCCAGTGGTCCAGGCCACGTTGGGCAGCAGGCCGAAGACCCCCTCCAGGCTGATCGTGCGGGGCGCGACGAGACGGTGGGACAGCAGGTGCAGACGCAGGTACACATCGGCGACATCCACCGGTGGGGTCGACAGGTCGGCGATGCTGGTCACCACGGTCTCGACCCGGACGTCGCGCACTTGGTCGCCGTCGATGGCTGTTGCGATATCGGGCACATCGATCGGCCGGGCGGTCAGAGCCGGGCGGGGAAACCAGACATCGAGGATCCGGTTGCGCGAGACGGTGGCCAGGCCGATGCCGCTGGCGGCAGACGTGTTGAGCATGGGTCATAGCCTGCCAGGTGGGGCCCGGTTGGGCGCCCAACTACTCTGGTTGAATGCTTGACCTGTCCCGTGACGTCGTTTCCCTGACCGCAGCCCTGGTGGACATTCCCAGCGAATCCCGCCACGAGCAGCAGATCGCCGACGAGGTGCAGGCGGCGCTCGCGGTCGCTGAGCACCTCACTGTGCAGCACTTCGGCAACACGGTGGTTGCCCGGACCGACCTCGGCCGTGACCAGCGCGTGGTGATCGGGGGGCATCTGGACACGGTGCCGGCGGCGGACAATCTGCCGCACCACATCGCCGATGGCAGGGTCTACGGACTCGGTGCCAACGACATGAAGGGCGGCGTGGCCGTCGCCTTGCGCTGCGCTTATCAGATCGCCGCACCCAGCCGGGACGTCACCTACGTCTTCTACGAGTGTGAGGAGATCGACGATGCCCACAACGGTCTGCGCAGCCTCAGCCTGGCACGTCCGGACCTCTTGGTCGCCGACTTCGCAGTGCTCATGGAGCCCAGCGACGCGGGAGTCGAGGCGGGCTGCCAAGGGACCCTGCGGGCACACATCCGCACCGAAGGGCAGCGGGCGCACTCGGCGCGGGGCTGGCTGGGACACAACGCCATTCACGCCACGGCAGACATCCTCACCCGACTCAACGCCTACCAGCCCCGCCACCCGGTCATCGACGGGCTGACCTACCGAGAGGGCCTGAACGCCGTCGGGATCGAGGGGGGCGTGGCGACCAATGTCATCCCGGATGCCTGTGTCGTGACGGTCAACTACCGATACGCCCCGGACCGCACGCCCGAGCAGGCCGCGGCCCACATGCATGAGGTGTTCCCGGGGTATGCGATGGAGATCGTCGACAATTCCCCCGGCGCCCTGCCCGGTCTGCAGCATCCCGCCGCCCGCGCATTCCTGGCGGCAACAGCAGCCACCCCGCGTCCGAAATTCGGGTGGACAGACGTGTCGCGCTTCTCAGCGCTCGGGGTGCCAGCGGTCAATTTCGGCCCTGGTGATCCGAGTCTGGCGCACACCAAGGCAGAGTTTGTGCCTATCGAACATCTGCAGAAGTGCGAATCGGAGATGATGTTGTGGTTGCAGTGAACAAGACATTTCTGGGGGTGTGCGCGGCGGGGTTGTGCGTCGGCGTGGCAGTGGCCGGCATCGGCCCCTCCATGGGCCGACAGCCGAAGGCCGTCTCATGGGACCACCAGGGTCTGTCCGGGATCCGCGGGATCGACGTGTCCCGGTGGCAGCACGTGGATGGCAGACATCCCGACTTCGCGAAACTGCAGCGCCAGGGTGTGCGCTTCGTCGTCATCAAGTCCGGTGACTCCTACTCCTCGGCCCACAGCGAGGCGGGGTACTGGTACGCCCGGGACAAGGCGGCCGTCAAGCGGGCAGGAATGCTGGTCGGCGCGTACTACTACGCCGTGCCCACCAGCAACTCCGGTCGCGTTGTCCGCGATGCCAGGGCGCAGGCGCGCAAGGCCAGTGCCCGGGTCGGGGGTCAGCTGCCCAAGGGTCACCTGCCCCTGGCGCTTGACCTGGAGACCGACGCCACGAGCCTGAACCGCTCAGATCTCACCCGGTGGGCCATCGCGTGGCTGCGAGTGGTGGAGCGGCGCACAGGCCGTACCCCGTGGTTCTACACCTACACGGACTATCTGAACCGCCGGCTGCTGCCCGACCCGGCGCTCACCAAGTACCCGCTGTGGCATGCGAACTGGGGTCTCTACCTCGACCAGGAGCCCCTGCAGCCAAGGGGTTGGCCGACGAGCCCGTGGCGGGTCTGGCAGTTCACGGATTCCGGCAGGCTGGCGGGTTCCGGCTCGAAGGTGCTGGATCTGAACGTGTATCGGGGCACGGCCGAGGAGTTGCTGGCCGAGGCCGGTCTGGCGCCTAAGGCGGCCCAGAAGTACGACCTGCCCCGTGGCGAGGATGGCACCATCGAGCCCAGCGCGGCCCCGTCCGGCTCAGCGAGTCCAACACCGGTCGCCTCGCCGACAGGTCAGTAGCCGGCTCGTGAACGGTCGGCAGCGAGGCCGGCCGGAGGGTAGTCGCCACGGACTAACGCACCTAGCGTGGGCAGTATGAACACTGCATCCGACCAATGGGAGACCGCCCCTCGCCCGCAGCGACAGCGAGGGCCGACGGTGTTGCGCGGCAAACTCGCCCGTGGCTCCACGACTGACCAGCGGCTGCTCGACTCGCGGGGATCCGGTGACTGGGTCCACACCGATCCCTGGCGGGTGCTTCGCATCCAGGCGGAATTCGTGGAGGGCTTCGGGGCCATGGCCAACGTGGGACCGGCCATCAGTATCTTCGGCTCCGCGCGGACCTCGCGCGATCATCATGAGTATGCCAACGCCCGGCAGGTCGCCGACGGGCTGGCGCGGGTCGGGTACGCCATCATCACCGGGGGTGGTCCGGGGATCATGGAGGCGGCCAACCGCGGTGCCTTCGAGGCCGGGGGGACCAGCATCGGGCTCGGGATCGAACTCCCCTTCGAGCAGGGCATCAACCAGTGGGTGGAGATCGGGGTGAACTTCCGGTACTTCTTCGCGCGCAAGACGTGCTTCGTCAAGTACAGCCACGGCTTCGTCGTCTTTCCCGGTGGCTTCGGAACCATGGACGAGCTGTTCGAGGCGCTCACGCTGGTACAGACCCAGAAGGTCACCAAGTTCCCCATCGTGCTGGTGGGCAGCGCGTACTGGAGCGGTCTGGTGGAGTGGATCCGCAACACCCTGTCGGCCGAGGCCAAGATCGGTCCCACGGATCACGAGTTGCTCTATGTCACCGACGATCCGGGTGAGGTCATCGACATCGTGCAGCGGGTGGATCGCGGCTGAGTCTCAGGCCAGCCCGCGCCGGCTGACGGCTGGCTGCCGGGCGCCGGAGATCGCTTGCACCATGTGCAGCACATCGAAGGTCTGCCGCACTTCGTGCGCGCGGTACACCCGGGCGCCCAGCCAGGCTGAGATCGCAGTGGCACCCAGTGTCCCCTCCAGTCGCTCGCCCACGGGTCGGTCCAGGGTCTCGCCGACGAAATCCTTGTTGCTCAAGCTCACCAGGACCGGCCAGCCGGTGGCCACCATCTGAGGTAGTCGCCGTGTGCACTCCAGGGAGTGTCGGGTGTTCTTGCCAAAGTCGTGGCCCGGGTCGATGAGGATCCCGCCCGGTGGAACCCCGAGCGCCTGGGCGCGCTGGGCCTGCCCCACGACGTCCTCGACCACAGCAGCCATCACGTCGGGGTAGGAGACCCGGTGGGGCCGGGTGCGGGGGGTGAGCCCGCCGGCGTGGGTGCAGACCAGGCCCACTCCGAACTCCGCTGCCACTTCCGCCAGTTGCTGGTCGTGCCCACCCCAGGCGTCATTGAGCAGTGTGGCGCCCTCAGCGACGACTGCCCGGCCCACGTCAGCACGCCAGGTATCCACTGAGATCACCAGCTGGGGATGCCGGGAGGCGACCTCG
>RRZU010722975.1_pt1 | contig 18553 bp, 15 predicted proteins | sample 2165561 | NCBI WGS metagenome assembly RRZU01 (sample SAMN10456909, study PRJNA506462) | wastewater metagenome | isolation source: wastewater sludge | place: USA: Moscow, Idaho | reverse complement strand
TTCCATAGGTGGTCGAGCACATAGGCGGGCTGGCGGATGGCGTCGGTGGCTTGTTGCAGCTGGCGGCGGCGGGCTTTGGGCGGCAAATCGGCCAGGGTTTGCGGCTGCCAGCCCGCCCGTTTCAGCCAAGCGCTTTGCTCTTTGCGGCTTAATTGCAAGGCGTTGAGCAGGCGTTTGAGGGCGTCGTATTCGTGTAGGGTGAGCCGGTCTTGCTCCAGCTGTGCCAGCCAGCGGGTGCTCACCCCGGCCAATACCGCCACTTCGGCCAAGGTGAGGCCGGGGGCGCGGCGTTTGCCGGTTTCAGGCAGCCCCACGTCTTGGCGGCTTAAGGTTTGGCGTTGTTGGCGCAGCAGGGCACCGAGGGTGTCGGCAGGATTGGGATTCATAAATCAGGGTTGCGGTTAAACCAAGGGCGGGCCTGCTCCAGCTCGTGCGCCAATTGCAACAGCACATCTTCGCGGCCATGGGCGGCGGCAAACTGGCTGCCCACGGGCAGGTGTTCATGCCAATACAGGGGCACGCTCATGGCGGGCTGGCCGGTGATATTGAAGGGCGCGGTAAAGCCGATATAGGCCAAACTTTGGCGGCTGTTGCGGTCGACCACGGGATTGTTTTTCATCAAAAAGCCCAATTTCAGGCTGCCCAGCATAATCCGGCTGGCTTTTTCTTCTTTCGCCGAGGGCGCAAGCTCCCCCACTTTTGGGGTGAGGCGGGGCAATACCGGTGTGCACAATACATCGTATTGCTGATGAAATTGCGCAGCAATGCGCATTTGGGCGTTGATGACATCGCGCGCCCAAAAGGCTTCGCCTGCGCTGATGTGTTCGCCATACACGATAAGCGACCACGTGGCCGCTTCCACATCACGATGGCTGATTTTACGCCCCAAGGCTGCCTGAAGCTGGCGTTTGATTTTGGCGGTTTCGCCCGCCACTGCCACCAGCATGGCACGCCCTAAGGTTTCGGCATCGGCAAAGGCCGGGCGCGCTTCGGTAACCTCGTGCCCCAGCGATTGCAGCAAGGCCACGGTGTCGGCGTGGGCCGCACGAATCGGCGCGGCCACATCGCCGCCCAGCCACGGCTTATCGGTAACGGCAATGCGCAGGCGCGGCAAGGGCTGTTGCAGGCAATCCAGAAACGAAGTGGCCGGCGGCGGGCAATGGTATAGGCGGGCAGTTTGCGGCGCGGCGGCGGCAATATCCAGCATGGCGGCACTGTCGCGCACGCTGCGAGTGAGCACGTGTTCGCACACCATGCCTTGCCACGCATCCACCAATAAAGGCCCCATGCTCACGCGGCCACGGCTGGGCTTGAGCCCGAACACGCCGCAATTGGCGGCCGGGATGCGGATGGAGCCGCCGCCATCCCCGCCGTGGGCAATCGGCACCACTTGCGCCGCCACGGCCGCCGCCGCACCGCCGCTGGAGCCGCCGGGCGTGTGTTCTGCATGCCACGGGTTGCGGGTGATGCCGTGCAAAACCGATTCGGTATACGGCATCAGCCCCCATTCCGGCGATGTGGTTTTGCCAAACAACACCATGCCTGCTTGGCGGTAGGCGGCGGTTAAATCGCTGTCTTGCTGCGCTTTAATGCCCATCATCAGCGTGTTGGCACAGCCGGTGGCCACGCCTTGCATATCGGCGAGCAAATCCTTCAGCAGTAAGGGCACGCCGGCCAACACGCTGCTGTTGGCGGGCTGCTTGAGCTGGGCTTGGGCTTGGGTGCGCAAATCTTGCGCCAGCAGATTCAGGCCGGGATTGACTGCATCCAGCCGTGCCAAAGCTGCTTGCAGCACTTCTTCACGGCTAAAATCGCCGGCGGCGATTTTTTGTGCCAGGCCGATGCCGTCGTGGCAGCGGTATTCGTCGAATGCAATCACCGGAATGCCTTTGTGTGTGTTAACCGCCGTTAATATAACAGAAAACCCCGCCCAAAATGATGACAGTGGCGCTGAAAAAAGCCGACAGCGTTGTGCTGTCGGCTTTTTGGGGGTGTTGCTTTACGCTTTGGTATTACGGCTTTTTCACGTCTTCTACTGCTTTTTCAGTCGCTTTTTTCACATCAGCACCGGCGGCTTTGGCCTTAGCTACGGCGTCGGCAGCAGCGTCTTTGGTGGCATCAGCCGCATCTTTGGTGGCGTCTTTCACTTCGGTACCGGCTTGCTTGGCTTTTTCAACCGCGCTGTCGGCGGCTTTTTTGGTGTCGGACACCGCCGCATCGGTGGCTTGCTTGGCTTGTTCGGTGGCAGCACCCACGGCGGAAGCGGCATTTTCTTGGGCGGCTTTCACATCGGAAGCCACGCTTTGGGCGGCTTCTTTGGTTTCCTGCTTGGTTTCTTGCGAGCAGGCGGCCAGTGCCAATGCCATTAAGGCCGCAACGAGTAATTTGTTCATGATTTTCCTTGGGTAATGAATGAAACGCGTTTGTGATTATACCTGTCTGCCGCCGGTAGTGCCGAATGGATGAAAACAGGCTGGCCTAAGACCGTGTTATTCGGGTTTGGTTCCGTATTCAGGCTTGCGTAATGCGGTCATGCCGCAAGGCTGCCGCCCAGTCGAGCCGTTGCCGTTGTTGCGCCAAATCGGCTGCGTGTTGGTGGGAGTCGGCAATTTATCCTTTTAATGTTCTTGCTAAGAATAAGTAATAACAGAAATACAGTTTGCAGGTAAGCTACTCACTATTCTTGTATCAGCTTGCCATCCGTCTCTTTCTCTTTTATGAACACAGAGTGTGCACAAAATGTGTTTGGCTTGGTATAAGTGATTTCAATACCCCTTATTTGGAAGCCTGTTGTTTCCAGCAAAAACAATTTACTTGGCGAATACAATCGAGGTGATTTACCTTTGAGGGGAATTAAATCGGTTAGGAAACCCTCCAGTTGGCCTAGCTGCACATATTGTGCATATACCAGTGTTTTTACGCCATTTGGTTCTTCTATATATACCGCCCATTCTTGGCCGTCATCCCATAGGTAATGACCATCTTTATCTTTTTGTACTTTTGCCTGCATAACAATAAGCTCGGCCACGCCATCCCCATTCAAATCCGATTTTGCCGTTGCACGGTATTGCCATTGGCTAGGATCGGTCTGGGAAAATGTTTGAGTGGGTGAGATAAAGCTTGTGTATTGCTTGTTGCTGGTGGCGTCGGCATAACAATGTGCTGATTGGGCAATGGATTGAGCAGCGGCGTAGACGTTGGCTTGGGTAACAATTTGGGCAGCCGCTTGACCAGCGGATTGAGCAAATGCCGGAGAAACATAAATCAGCATTAATAAAATAAATATTCGATGGATTGCTGGCATAGGATTTCCAAAAAATAGCGATGGATACAATTAAAACTATGTGAATTTCCGCTGCAAGATATGCTGCGCCCTAGCAGTGCCATTGATGTAGACACCGATATCGTGAAAACCGGCGGCTAAATATAGGCTGTAGGCGGCGGTGTTGCGGCGGATAAACCAATAGTTCAATTTGTATCCAAGCTAAAAGTATTTCCTTAATAATGTTTCAGGCTGCCTGAAAACCGAGCATTACAAGCTGATTTTGGCGCCCAATAAGGTTACAAATTGGCGCAGCCACGCCGGATGCGCCGGCCATGCCGGCGCGGTAACCAAATGGCCGTCGGTTATGGCTTCGGTGATGCCGATATCGGCATAAGTGCCACCGGCCAATTTCACTTCGGCGGCGCAGGCCGGATAAGCGGAGCAGTTTTTGCCTTGCAAAATGCCAGCCGCGGCCAGCAATTGCGCGCCATGGCACACGGCGGCAATCGGCTTTTGCGCTGCATCAAATGCCTGCACCAGCGCCAGTACGGCTTCGTTCATGCGCAGATATTCCGGCGCGCGGCCGCCCGGAATCAGCAGGCCGGCATAATCCGCCGGCTTAACCGCAGCAAAGTCGTAATTTAAAGCAAAATTATGCCCGCGCTTTTCGCTGTAGGTTTGCTCGCCTTCAAAATCGTGGATGGCGGTGGCCACGGTGTCGCCCGCTTTTTTGTCCGGGCATACGGCGTGCACGGTATAACCCAGGCCGCTTAAAAACTGAAACGGCACCATGGTTTCGTAGTCTTCGGCATAATCGCCCACCAACATCAAAATGTTCTTGCTCATGGTTTTGCTCCTTGTAGTGTGGTTAACAAATAATACATCGTGGTAGGACACAAATGAAACAAACGGCATAAAACACGGTTGGCACAGCCGATAAGGCCGCAGCGGCTATTTTTGCAGACGCATTTCGGCGGCGCTGGCGTGGGCGGTGAGGCCTTCGCCGTGCGCCAATACGCTGGCGGTTTGCCCCAAGCTTTGCGCTCCGGCGGCGGAAACTTCAATCAGGCTGCTGCGTTTTTGAAAATCGTAGACGCCCAGTGGTGAGGCAAAGCGGGCGGTGCGGCTGGTGGGCAGCACGTGGTTGGGGCCGGCGCAGTAGTCGCCCAGGCTTTCGCTGGTGTAAGCGCCCATAAAAATAGCCCCGGCATGGCGGATTTTGCCGGCCCATGCGGCGGCATTGTCGATGGATAATTCCAAATGCTCCGGGGCGATAAAGTTGGCAATGGTGCAGGCTTCGTCTAAATCGCGCGCCAAAATCATGGCGCCGCGGTTGTTTAATGAGGCTTCGATAATGGTGCGGCGCGGCATTTCGGCGATTAAGTGCTGCATGGCTGCCTGTACGGCTTTCAGGTAGCCTTCATCGGTGGCAATCAGAATGGCTTGGGCGATTTCGTCGTGTTCGGCTTGGCTGAATAAATCCATCGCCACCCATTCGGGCGGGGTGCTGCCGTCGGCAATCACCAGAATTTCGCTGGGGCCGGCCACCATATCAATGCCCACTACGCCGAACACGCGCCGCTTGGCGGCGGCCACATAGGCGTTGCCGGGGCCGGTGATTTTGTCGACTTGGCCGATGGTGTCGGTGCCGTAGGCCAGCGCGGCCACGGCATGGGCGCCGCCCACGGTAAACACTTGGGTTACCCCGGCCACATGGGCGGCGGCCAGTACGATGTCGTTGCGCTCGCCCTTCGGGGTGGGCACCACCATGATGATTTCGCCCACACCGGCCACGTGGGCGGGCATGGCGTTCATCATCACTGAGCTGGGATAGGCGGCTTTACCGCCGGGTACATAAATGCCTACGCGATCAAGTGCGGTGATTTGCTGGCCGAGCAAGGTGCCGTCGGCATCGCGGTATGACCACGATTCCTGTTTTTGATGGCGGTGGTAGGTTTCAATCCGTTTGGCGGCGGTTTGCAAGGCTGCCTGAACGGTTTCAGGCAGCCTGTGAAATGCCTGCTGTAAATCGGCCTGGCTTAAGGTGAGCTCGGCCATGCTCTCTACGGCCATGCCGTCGAAGCGGTTGGTGTATTCGATAAGAGCGGCATCACCGCGTTGCTGCACGTCGGCGCAAATGGCGGCCACGGTGGCGTCGATTTGCGGGTCTTGTGCGGTTTCAAAGGCCAACAGGGTTTTGAGCTGCGGCCAGAAGTCGGTTTGTTGGGTGTTGAGGTGTTTCATGGGGTCGCCAAGAGATGTGGGGTGGTAAGGTGGCTGTGGCCTATAGTGAAATGCATAACAAAGTGCTACAACGTTGCTGTGCCTTAGCTCGAAGAGAACGATTTTGTGCGGCGTAGGTGCGCCAACAAACTCTGTTCCGTACTACTTGTACTGTCTGCGGCTTCGCGCCTTGTATCACTTTATTCTTCATTCCACTATATCTTCAGGCTGCCTGAAAAAGATTAACGCACGGTGGTGTTACCGCTAATCATATTATCACTGCCATGGTCGCGAATCATGCGCAGGGGGCTGAGTTTATAAATACGGTTGTTGTTCACGCGATTGTGTTGTGCGCCGTCCAGATTACTAATGCTGCTGCCGAAAGGATAGCCTGCATCGGCTTGGCAATAATTTCGGTTGCCATTGCGTGCGCCCAGCCATACGGCGGGCAGGCGGCCATGGTAGTGGCGGTAAAAAAAGGTGTTGTCGCTGATGGTGTTGTGCGACGGGGTTTGGTGGCGCACGGTGCCGCCTTCGCCGCAATTGCGGTATAAAAACAGGCCGCCGTGGCTTAAGGCGGAAAAGCGGTTGTGGCGTATGGTGTTGTGTGCCGAGCCGTCAATCGCCACCAGCTCGCGTGCGCTGCGGCTGTCGATTAGGTTGTGTTGCAAGGTGTTGTTGGCGCTTTCGGCATCCAAATACACGGCCACGCTGTTGCTGCGGCCGCCCACATGGCTGTTTTGCAAGGTGACGCCGGTGACGCCGGGCGCCAGATATAGCGGAATACGCCCTTGGCCGAGTAAGGTGAGCGTGTCCAGCATGATGTTGGCTGGTGCCGCCGCTTGCGCGCGCTCGGTGTGGCCGTTGCGGCGGGAAGAGTCGCGCAGTGCGGCGCCTTCGCCGTTGGCGGCCATGCCTTGGATGCGCAACGAGCCTTGTATGGTGCAACGGCGCAAGGTGATGTTTTGCGGGCGCTGCCACTGGCCTTGGCGCCATTGCGACTGAATCAGCACGCTGTCGGGCTGGCTGCTATCTGTGGCAGGCTCAATGCGCCCGCCTTGACAATCGAACGTCACGCCGGAGGCCGCAGGGCCGCTGAAGCGCAAGGATTTGCGCACCACGGTGTTGGGCGGCAAGGTGGCGGAGCAATCAATTTCCACTGTTGGCTGCGCCGCCGTGGGGGCGGCGCTGATTTCCGCCAGTTTGGCTGCCGAACAAGCCGGTGCTTGAGCATGGGCGCTGGCGGCAATCAGCAAGGCCAAGCCGCCACCGAAGTGTGCAAAACGGAGCATGGTTACGGTGTTTGCTCGGGGATGGGCGTGTCTGTGGCTGCATCGTTGCTGATAGGCGCTGCGGCAACTTCCGTACGGCTGTCTGCGCGTTCTTCGCGCACCACAAAGCGTTTGTTAATACGCACACGTTCGCCGCGGCCGATTTTGTTGATTTCCAGCCAGTCGGCGTAAATGGCACGGATGGCGTCGCGGGCATCGTCGAAGCCGTGGTTTTGCGGCGCGAAGGCGGCGTCCAGCTGCGGCAGTTGTTTAACCACATCGCCCAAGCGCGCCCAGCCTTCGGGGTTGGCGGCGGCATCTACGGCCTGCTGTACCAGCGGAATCAGGCGGCCGAAATTATGGCCGCTGGCCGAGCTGCTGCTTTTGGCTTTGCCGGGCTTGGCTTTGGCCGCGCTGTTTTGCTTGCTTTTGGCGGCGGTGCGGGTTTGTTTTACTGAGGTTTCTGCGGCGTCTGCCTGCTTGGCGGGGCGGCCACGGCGGCGTGGTGCTTCCGGTGCGTTTTCATCGGCAGCGGCGGCGTTTTTGGCCGGGCGGCCGCGTTTGGGTGCGCTGTTGTTGTTTTCGGCTACAGCGGCGGGCGCTGTATGAGCCACGGTGTTGGCGGTTTCGGCTTTCAGGCTGCCTGAAGCTGCTTTGGCGGCTTGGGTGCGGCGTACTTTGAGTTGGTTATTGTCTACTTGGGTGGCAAATTGCGGCAGTGATTTAATCAGGCTGGAGAATTTGGAAAAGCCGTAGTTGCGGGCGTCAAAATCGGGGGTCACTTTGTTGACATAGCTGCCCACGGCGCCCAAACCGGCCCAGCCCAAATCGTCGGCACTTTCTTTTACGGCGCGGTAGAGCAGGTTGAGTAAATTGGCATCAATTTTGCCCACGGTGCTGTCGGCGCTGTCGTTGGTGTTCGTTGCAGGTTCTGCGGCATTTTTGGCCGGGCGACCACGCCGGTTGGGGCTGTCGGCCGGGGCGGGGGCTTTGCGTGCGGGTTGGAAAATTTCGGTGTACACGAATTTATCGCAGGCTTTGCGGAAGGCTTCCGGGGTTTTCTTTTCGCCAAAGCCGTATACGGTGCGGCCGTTTTCGCGCAGGCGGCTGGCCAGGCGGGTGAAGTCGCTGTCGCTGGACACAATACAAAAGCCGTCGAAGGTGTTGCTGTAGAGTAGGTCCATGGCGTCAATCACCAGCGCCATATCGGTGGCATTTTTGCCTTTGGTGTAGGCAAATTGCTGCACCGGGGTGATGGCGTGCGGCAGCAGTGCGCCTTTCCATTTTTTCAGGCCGCTGCTCCAGTCGCCATAAATGCGTTTTACGCTGGCAATGCCGTATTTGGCGATTTCTTCCAGCAGGGCGTCGATGATGTCGGCGGAAGCATTGTCGGCGTCGATTAATACCGCCAGTTTCGGAGATTGTTCATTATTCATATAAAGGGGATTTCCTGTTCAGGCAGCCTTGGGCAAATGACCATGAGTGACTTTGGTTTGATAGATAAATTCAATATAGCCGTGTTGTTGGTGCTGGTCAAATAATTGCTGCAACGCCGCTAACATCGGCGCGTGGGCGGGATTGTCGGCCGTGGGGGCGTAAGATGAAGACAGCAGCCGCGCTTGCAGCAAGGCATAATCCAACCGCTGCGCATGTTCGAACACATGAATTTGGCTTTGGCCGGGGGCAAAAAAATCACGCATGGCGGCTTCGCCGATATTGTGATGCGGCACGGCGTTGTAGTCGGTGCCGTAGCGTTGCAACAGCGCTTCGTAGGCTGCCTGAAAGGCATTGCCTTGGCAGTGGCGCTCATTGTAAACCAATACCACTTGGCCACCGGGCTTGAGAATGCGCTTGAATTCGTGCTGTGCGCGGGCGCGGTCAAACCAATGATAGGCTTGCCCGGCAAACACAAAATCCACGCTGGCATCGGCCAAGGTGGTGGCTTCGGCGCTGCCGTTCACGCTGCAAAAGCCGGGGTGTTGCCCCAATTGCGCTTCGGCGGCGCTGCGCATGGCTTGGTTTGGCTCTACTGCATACACGCGGCGGCTGTGTTGCAGCAATAATTGGGTGAGTAAGCCGGTGCCCGCGCCAATATCGGCCACCACTGCGGCGGCGCTAAAACCGGCGTGCTCGGCCAGTAAATCCATCACCGCGGCAGGATAGCCGGGGCGGGCTTTCACATAGTCGCCAACGCGGTGGGTAAAGCGCTCGGTGTGATTCATAATGGCCTTTCAGGCAGCCTTGTCGTTGCCTACCACGCGGGCAAAGGCATCGATAATCGGCTGAATTGCGTCGTATTTCAGCTTGAGCGCCGCCTTGTTCACCACCAAGCGGCTGGAAATATCGGCAATGTGTTCCACTGCTTCCAAGTCGTTGGCTTTCAGCGTGTTGCCGGTCGACACCAAGTCGACAATCGCATCCGACAGCCCCACCAAAGGTGCCAATTCCATTGAGCCGTAGAGTTTAATCAAATCCACATGCACGCCTTTGCTGGCAAAATGCTCAGCGGCAATATCGGGGTATTTGGTGGCCACGCGCAAGCGGCAGCCCGGCTGCGAAGCGGCGGCATAGTCAAAGCCTTTGCGTACTGCCACCATCATGCGGCAGCGGGCAATATGCAGATCCAGCGGCTGATACAGGCCACCGCCGCCGTGTTCGGTGAGCACATCTTTACCGGCAATGCCGAAATCGGCGGCGCCGTATTGCACATAGGTGGGCACATCGGTGGCGCGCACAATCACCAAGCGGATATTGGCGTGGTTGGTGCCGATAATCAGCTTGCGTGACTGCTCCGGATTTTCTGCCGGCTCAATGCCCGCCGCCGCCAGCAAGGGCAGGGTTTCCTCGAAAATACGGCCTTTGGATAAAGCAATGGTTAATGAATTCATATTGGCTTGAGGTGGTTTAATGGGGTGGTTTTAATTGACTGTGTTTTCAGGCAGCCTTTTAAATTGAAGCTACGCAGTGTGTATCAAGGCTGCCTGAAACGTAAAACCGTCATTGCCGAACTTGATTCGACAATCCATTGACAGGAAAGTGCAAATCAAATCGTTTTTTTAAATCAATGATATTGATACTGTTTCTGTGCTGTGGTATCGGTTTGCTTTCACCATGGATTGCCGAATCAGGTTCGGCAATGACGCATTTGATGGTTTCAGGAAGTATTTGTCAATAATTGCCGCTGCCCATTATAAAGAATAAAACGCCCACCAGCTTGGCGGCAATAATAATAAAGCAAACAATAATAACGCCGCCTCAATGGCAAAATAGCCTTTTTTCTTGGCATTGCCTGCGTCTTCATCGGCCAAAATCATCAGCCCGAACACGCTGGAGAGCAAGGCCATCAAGCCCACCGGCAAAAATACCAGATAATGAATATCCGTGGCCACACTGCCCACCACCGCCATACCGATCAGGGCGCAGGCCGCCAAAAAGGAAAAACAGCTCAGTAAAAAATGCTTTTGCGTGTTGGCATAAAGAGTATCCAGCATCATGCGCTCCTTAAAATGTATTTAAATAGATTTTGTTCCCAGTATATTATTGACTGAGGTTATGCAGTTGTGTATCAAGGCTACCTGAAAAAGATTGCCGCTGCCCACAACCGCCATGCCAATTAGGGCGCAGGCCACCAAAAAGGAAAAGCAGCTCAGCAAAAAATGCTTTTGCGTGTTGGCATAAAAGGCGCATAAATACGTTACCTTACTCGGACTGGGAGGCTGCAATAGCTATAGGTGAGTCGGCAATCGGAAAACTCCCCCCGACATGCTTGAATTGCCTTGTTTTCAGCTGTCTGGATATCCTCAGCGAACTTGTAATAACCGGTCCTCCCTCCCCAAGCAGATGCCAAGCATCCATTTCGTACGTGTGCCATAGCAACACATCCACTATTGCCGCACAATTTCAGCGCCTCATTGATTGCACGCCTTCGAGAACTCGCCCCTTCGGCGGCTCCCATAGTGCCTGACTTAGGGTCAACGGCGATTGCGCCATAACGATCCTCCCACACCTCGGTATAAGCAGGCCGAGAAGTGCCGCTCCCGCGATTTGCTGCAGCTTCTGCTGGGGATACACAGCGTCCATTTGAGGGAACAGCACCCCCAGGACACGGCCCAGTCTGCGGAAATGATTGCGAGTATGCTTGCCCTGTTGCTAGAAAAAGCACGATTGAGATCATAATTCGGATGTTCAGCATCATGCACTCCTTGCAAAGTATTTAAATATATTTTGTTTCAAGCCAATGATAAAGAATGCGGATTGGGGAAAATCGGCTAAAGCGCAGATATCTGTAAAACCTGTTTCCCAATGATAGAGGTAAGCTGAAACTGATTAAGTTCACTCAATCATGGCGGCATGGCGTTTATTATTTCACCCGTACGGGAAGGCTGCATTCAGAATATATCACCTCGCAGCCACTGCCTTTTTGCCCGCACTCAGTCATGGCCTTTAACTCTGCATCTTTGGGTTTTTGATTGGCGCCATACCCCACCCGTCCGCCGCCATATGCAACGGCCAAACAACTGTTTCTTACCCAAGAAACCACTTTGCATTCACGAGAGGCACAATCTTTTAACGCAGCGCGTTCAGCAGCGTGTTTGGTTTTTTGATTTTCAGCAGCGCCACTGCGCTCATTTTTGTAATCAACTGCGATTGCACCAAATCGATCCTCCCACACCTCTGCATATCTTTGGGAGCCTCCTTGCCCTCTGCTGTTCATTGATGACGCCTCGGCAGGCGAGCCGCAACGTCCTTGCCCCGGAATGGGTACGGCGCCGGGCGGACAAGGTGATTGGGCATAAATTTCGCCATGGAGGGTGGCAACAACGATTATCGTTAAAATGGGCAATATCGCCATCCGTTTATTAATCCAAGCCATTTCAATTCGCCTTTTTATGTGATTAAAAATGGATTCCGGCATACGCCGCAATGGCAGTTGTGCATTCCCAGTAAAATGGAAACGTTCGGCAAAGCTTTCAGGCTGCCTGAAATCATTAAACCGGTTATTGTCGAATCAGATTCAGTAATCTACTTCGGCTCAAAAATCCAGCCAACTTAGGCGGCAGTGCAGCCAAGCGCTTATTCTAACAAGATTTTCAAATCGTGCGCCAATTGCGCCGCCGTTTGCCCGTGCGGTTCATACACTGCGGCGTGGCCGTTTTTATCAATTAAATAATTGCCCGCGCTGTGGTCAACCAAATAGCCGCCATCATCCCCGCGCGGCACTTTTTGCGACACAATGCGGTATTGTTGCTTCACTAAACTCAGCGCCCCTTGATTGGTCGCGTCGGTGGTAAGGCCGATAAAAGTCGGGTTAAACACCGGCACATATTGCGCCAGCAACGCCGGCGTATCGCGCTCTGGATCTACACTGATAAACAGCACCTGCACCGCCTCGGCTTGCGGCCCCAGCTGCTTCAGCGCTTCGGCAAATGTAAGCAAATTGGTGGGGCACACATCCGGGCAATGCGTATAGCCAAATACCAGCCCCACCACCTTGCCTTTAAAGTCCGACAGCTTTACCGGCTTGCCGTGGTGATCCATCAGCGTAAAGTCGCCGCCAATCTGCTCGGCACGAATATCGCTGCCGTATAGCTGTGTGGTGGCGGGTGCAGAAGCTGTGGCAGCAGCCGATGCCGGTGCAGCGGTTTCCGCAACGGGCGAACACGCCGCCAACAGCGCCGTGGCCAACAAGCCCATCGCCCAATGCCATGGCTGCCGCAGCTTGCGTGATTGAGTGGTATTGGAGGTAAAGTAGCGCATACAGAACAAAGCCTCATATCATCAAATAAATAAACACTTTATGGTAGCCGCTTGCCCGCCCGCTTACCAGCGCACGCTTGCGGCATTATGTCACAGCCGCCGCCCGTATAGCATTCGATACAAAAATAAAAATAATTAATTCATCAGCTTGAGTTATTTACTCTGTGCAAGCACAAAAAAACCGGTACAAATGCTTTACAACAAGCGCAAACCCGCTATAATACGCGCTTCTCACCTGCCCAGGTGGCGAAATTGGTAGACGCAGGGGACTCAAAATCCCCCGCCGCAAGGTGTGTCGGTTCGAGTCCGACCCTGGGCACCACTGATAACCGCTTTTTAGCGGTTATTTTTTATGTGTAAATAATGTTTTGATGTATCAATTTGAATATATAAAATGGATAAATCAATTTATTAAACATTGTTTACTTTCTTACCCTATATCTTGGGTGCTTCATAATATAATCTCATGTTTTAAAACAATTAATATTGTTTTAATAAATTAACGCAATAATAAATTTTCGCTAAAATATTCAAACTGAATGCTGGTTTGGGTGTCGCTAATCGTGGCTGCGTGATGGTGAGCAATGCATTTAGTGCTCATCCATCCCATTACTTCAATGACATGTAGTGGCATGTTTCAGACTCGTGCTTGTTGATATTGTTGTTTGTTAAGTAAGGTTGGTAAATAAATTTAGAAATATTTGCGTTATACGCTTGATGCATCAAAATGTTCTGCTAGAATGCCGGAAATGCCCAATGGATAATGAGGCTAGTATTGTGTTTGCCTTTGAAACCTAGGGCAACAATCATTTTTTCGCAATTCGCAATTCGCAAAATGCTAAGCCATGTTGAATTTGGCTATTCAGCGGATGGTGCACTTAAGAAAGTTGTATTGTGTCAATTTTGGGCAGCTATTTGAGTAACTACTAGCGCAATAATATGTGGCGTTTTTGGACGCGCCAGCAAGAACTAAGAGTTCAAGGACGAATCAAGGGCGAAGATGAAATGCTTGAGCTAGTTCAAATAAGCAAAATATTGAAATAAAAGCAAATAAAAATTTACAGTGCTGAGTCTTACAAAAATATCTAAGTTGATTGCTGTGTTTAAACCCGTCTCATCAATAAATAATATCAAGATTATTGTTTTTGCTAATCAGGCATCGTAGTTGCTTGAGATCATAATATTTGAAAATGGCGTTTTGAGCATATTCCAAACGCTTACATTGCGCAAGCGTAAAGCATGGCTTGTTGGCTGCTTGTGGGTTTTTGGTTTTTTGAACATCTATTAGGATGGCGTGCTGTGTTTGTTTGATTTTTAAATGAGCTATTTTTTTGTGTGGCTTGGTATCAAAAATGACCATATCGAGTCCAATGGACGCTTTACTTTTTAAGTATGGCCAATAATCATAAGCACATAATTTAGTATGGAAATTTATTCTTAACTGTACAAAGTTATCATTTTTTAATTTTTAATCGTATCATTTTTATTATTCTTTTTTCTTTTTTCTTTTTTCTTTTTTCTTTTTTCTTTTTTATATTTTCTTTTTTATATTTTCTTTTTTATATTTTTATAGAGAGGCTGCCTGATGAATAAAATCTACCGCACCGTATACAACGAATCCACCCAAACTTGGGTGGCGGTGTCTGAGCTGGATGGTGGTCATGTCCGCAGTAGTGCTGGCAATGACACAAGTATGGCGACAGAGCGCCGATTTACCCCTCGAGTGCTATTGCTGTCGTTGGGATTGGCACTTGGCGGTATGGCGGTAATTTCACCCGCTCAGGCAGCCAGCGCGGTGTGCGTGATTCCGGGTACCAGCACTGCAGTGGGTACCGCCAGCGGTAACGATGCGATTGCTTGTGGTCAAGGTGCGGTGGCATCGGCTAATTTGGCAATCGCCATCGGCGCTGGGGCTGAAGCCAGTGGCCTGAGAAGTACGGCATTGGGATCAAATACAAAGGCATCGGCGAGCGATTCAATTGGTATCGGCAGTAATGCGGTTGCAAGCTCTATCGAGGCAGTTGCGATTGGCCGTAATGCCAAGGCGGGCGCCACTGCGGGTGTTGCTAATAATAATTATTCGATAGCCATTGGCAGTAATGCTGTGGCTGATGCGGGTAGCTCGATTGCTGTAGGTTTGGGTGCTCAGGCTATTACCGGCTCCGGTACCTTGGCATTAGGCCAAAATACCTTAGCTAATGGAATTTCTTCTTCTGCTATAGGGTTGGGGAGTAAAGCAACGGAACAATCTGCATTGGCCGTGGGTATGCAGGCTAATGCTTCGGCTGAGCGTGCCATAGCGTTGGGTAGAGAAGCGGCGGCTTCGGCTCAAAACAGCATAGCTCAGGGTTATAGGGCTAAAGCAATGGGTGCCTCATCTATAGCTTTAGGGGTTGGTGCGGTTGCGGGTGGCGCAACGGCTCGGATTGTTTCGGGCGGAAATGCAGGGGGTGATGTTACGACAGGAAATAATAGTATTGCGATTGGCAATGGCGCTCTAGCAGGTGGGGAATATAACTTTTCATTAGGCGCGAACGCAGGTTCTGCTGGGAAGGCTGTGCCAACAAGTTATACTGGCGCAAGTACAGCGCCTGCGATTGTTGGTGCTGGATATACGGTTAATACAGGGCTGGCTTCACTGACCAGTATAGGAAATGCAGCTGGTTCAAAAACAATCAATAATAACTACGGCGTTAATATTGGTCTTTCTGCGGGTTCTGGCTATAACAGCTTGTCAGGGGAAGGCGTGGCGATTGGCCGTCAAGCAGGTAGTGTAACGGCATTGGCGCCGGTGGTTACCAATAATGTAACCACTGCCACAGTATTTGTTTCCGGTAACACCAACACCGCCATATCCAGCCGCGCCGGTATGAATGTGGCCGGACACAACAATATTGCCGTGGGTATTGATGCCGGCGGCTACAACCAGGGCAGCGCCAACGTGGCCATCGGTCAAGAAGCCGGGCGTTGGAAATTGGATGGAACAAAACGCGATGATACTATTGCGGCCACTGATACCGATAAAACCAATTTCGGCGGCACCGTAGCAATCGGCCAGCAGGCAACCGTTACCGCTAATCGTGCCATTGCCATCGGCAGCTCTTTGGGTGCCAATCGCACCACCGCCAGTGCAGCAGATACAGTGGCGTTTGGCACTGCCGCTAATGCCGGCACAGTCAATGCCATTGCCATTGGCATTAATTCAAGTGTTAAAGGCGATTTATATTCGGGTAATACCACAAATCGCTATGGTATGAGTGGATTGGCTGTTGGTATGGGTGCGTCGGTTAACAATCGCAATAATGGTATTGCAATTGGTTCGCAATCTAAATCAATACTTTATGCGGGTAGCTCGGATTATCAATCAACCCGTGGTGATGTTTCAGATGATAAAGAAAAAGCCAGCATGGCCATTGGTCAGCGGGCTGAAGCTTCCGGTGATGAGTCTGTATCTTTGGGCTTTAATACATTGGCAACCGGCCGCTCTTCCGTTTCTGTTGGTGAATCTGCCGCCGCGCTAGATACGGATGCCATTGCAATTGGTAACGATGCTTTGGCTGGCGGTGATAAGGGTGGCACCCGCACGGGGCATAATTCCACAGCCATAGGTTCGTATACCAAAGCTGTGAATGGCTACTCTACCGCCATTGGTACTCGCTCACAAGCTTTGAACTCCGGTGCCAGCGCGCTAGGTTCACAAGCATTGGCTCGAGAACAGCGGAGTACAGCGCTGGGCAATCTTAGCTATGCGGGTAGTTCTGTCAGCACCGCGGTTGGCTATGAAACCATTGTTGCCGATACGGCCTATAGCAGCTCCGCATTGGGTAGCGGCTCGGTAGCCAGCGGCCAATATTCAGGCGTGTGGAGCTCATCACGCAATCTTAACCCCACTGCATTGGTTGCCGATGAGCGCAGCTTTGTGGGTGGTAATAATAGCTATGCTATTGGTAATAAAAACGTCATCGGTAGCAGCTCTTCCGATACTTTTATTTTGGGTAACAATGTTAAATTGGGCGCCACTGCAGCTATGCTCACCTCTACCAATTCGCAGGGCACTAATAATGATATTTCTACGCGCACTGAAACTGTGGGCTATACGGGCTTAACCAACATTACGGGTATGGTGGCTTTGGGGAGTAATACCGGCGTTGCAGTAAGCGATGGTGTTGCTTTGGGTCAAGGCAGCCAAGCCACTGTGGCTAAGGGTGTTGCTGGCTACGATCCTTTAAATGCAGCTGTTGCGCCAACAGGTGGTGCTTGGACGTCAACCTTGGGTTCGGTATCGGTAGGTACCTCAGATGGCACGGTTACCCGACAAATTACGGGTGTAGCGGCGGGTAGCAATGATGCTGATGCTGTGAATGTGGCTCAGTTGAAGGCGGTTGGGACAGCGGTTGAGGCAGCAAAAACACATTTCTACAGCGTGAATTCAACAGACAGCAATGCCGCTAACTACAATAACGATGGCGCAACAGGTGCCAATGCGCTGGCCGCTGGAGTGGGTGCAAAAGCAACCACAAACCAATCTGTTGCTATTGGTACCAAGGCTTACGTAGGTATCAATTCAACAGGTGGTGGCGTACGTGGTGTGGCTGTCGGCATGAATACCCAAGCCTTGGGAGGCAGTACGGTAGCTGTTGGTAGCGAAGCAATGGCTCAGGGCGATAACTCTGTGGCCATCGGTCAAAAATCCGGCTGGAGCGCGCTTGCTATAAGCAACACCAACACCGCCGTAGGTGCATTTTCCGGCCAGCATGTTCGCGGCACACACAATACGGCTTTGGGTGTATCTGCCGGATTGGAGCTTACCGGTACCGAAAATATCGCCATCGGCCATAAGGCCGGGCAACGGATTGAGGCCATCAATAGTGTTGCTATCGGTACAGAAAGCCGTGCGGTAGACAATGCCTTGGCGTTGGGCAAGAAGGCCAATGCCTTTGGTGCGTCAACCATTGCTATGGGCGACGGAGCAACAGCGGGGGCGAATCTTACACCAAGCGAAACAACAGCGCTGGCCGATGCCAAAAATGCCATTAACCAGGCGAGAACAGCTATTTTGGCATTGGATAACAAATCGCCAACCTATACTCAAGACTTGGCAGCAGAGAGTGCCAAAATTACTGCCGCCAGTGCTGAAATTACCAAGGTATATGAAGCCAATGCCGGCAGCCGCAGCACTGCTCTGGGTAGCCAATCTTCAGCGACCACAATCGGCGCTGTGGCTTTGGGCGCTGGTTCCGTAGCCGATCGGGCTGCACTTGCGGGCACCATCACAACCGGTGCTGCCGGCAATACCACCGATACGGTTTACGCCCTGCAATCAGCTGTAGACGGGGATAAAGACGCCATCACCAACACCGTTTCAGGCAGCCTTGGCGCCGTATCGGTAGGCAGCGGCACGGCTACCCGTCAAATAACCAATGTTGCTGCAGGCAGCTTGGACAGTGATGCTGTAAACGTAGCGCAATTAAAAGCAGTGGCCAATGTTGCCGATAGCGGTATTAAAGTAAGTGCGAGCGCTCCTGTTGCCGCTGGAGGTGCCAACCCGGTAACGCATAAATTAGGTAATGAGTTGGCAATTGTGGCGGGTAATACCACTGATGCAACCAGCAGCGATAATCTGTTGACCCGTGTTGAGCAAGATGCGGCTGGCAAAACCACTGTGACTGTGAGCATGAAGGAAAACCCGACATTCACCAGTGTTGTTACAACAGATGCTGCCGGTAATACCACCACCATCAATGGCGCAGGCGTTACTGTGCAGGCTGCTACACCTGTGGGTGGCACTGCTCCGGATCCGGTAAGCATTACCACCGCCGGCATCAATGCGGGTGACAAAGTCATCAGCAACGTAGCTAGCGGCGGCACCACTGCCACCAACGCGGCGAATATCGGCGATGTACAAAAAGCGGCGGCGGGTGCGAAGACCGAAGTTACCCAAGGTGACAACATTGTTGTGACCAAAACCACAGACCCGACGACAGGCGCGGATAGCTACGAAGTGGCGACCGCCAAAGACGTGACCTTTGACACCGTG
>RRZU010256494.1_pt1 | contig 18554 bp, 14 predicted proteins | sample 2165561 | NCBI WGS metagenome assembly RRZU01 (sample SAMN10456909, study PRJNA506462) | wastewater metagenome | isolation source: wastewater sludge | place: USA: Moscow, Idaho | reverse complement strand
GTCCAGAGACGCCATCAGCACGCGCTTTTTCTCGCGATCCTTGAGGCGCTTGGCCAGTTTTGCCGTGGTCGTGGTCTTGCCCGAGCCCTGCAGACCGACCATCAGGATCGGCGCGGGCGGGTTGTCGATGCGCAGCGCGTCGGGCTGGCCTTCGCCCTGAAGAACCTTGATCAGCTCGTCATGGACGATCTTCACGACCTGCTGGCCGGGGGTGATCGATTTCGTCACCGCAGCGCCCGTCGCCTTGGCGGTCACGGTCTTGACGAAGCTGCGCGCCACCGGCAGCGAGACGTCGGCCTCAAGCAGGGCCACGCGCACTTCGCGCATGGCGGCGGCGACGTCATCCTCGGACAGGGCGCCCTGTTTGGTCAGCCGGTCGAATACACCGCCCAGACGGTCGGAAAGGTTCTCGAACATGGCGGCCCTCCTTGCAGGTCCAAAACACGAATGCCCCCGTGGGCGCAACGCGCTGACGGAGGGCGATCCCCGCGCGATGCGGGGACCGGAAGGGACATCCTTCCGGGAATTGCGTTGCCTGATATGCAAAAACGGCCTCCGAGTCAACGAAGGCCGTTTGCATCATCTGCCGGGCGTCAGGCGGCCAGGTTTTCCAGCGCCGCATTGGCGCGGGCCAGACCCGCCTCGCGGTCGAAGGCAAGGCCATCGGCGGCGACGAATTCGACATCGGTGATGCCCAGAAAGCCCAGCATATGCCGCAGATAGCCCGAGGCGAAATCCAGATCCGAGCCAAAGGGCGTGCCCGCCGCCGTATAGGCAAAGATCGCGCGCTTGCCCTTCAGCAGCCCTTCGGGGCCGGCCTCGGTATAGCGGAAGCTGAGGCCGGCGCGGGCGATCTGGTCCAGCCAGTTCTTGAGCTGCGCGGTCAGGGTGAAGTTATAGATCGGCAGCCCGATCACCAGAACGTCGGCATCCTGCACCTCGCGCAGATAGGCGTCCGAGGTGGCGACCAGCGCCTGCTGTTCGGCGGTCGGGTTTTCCGGCACCAGCCGCACCGCCTTGAACCAGTCGGTGTCGATGGCCGGCACGCCTTCGTTCAGGTCGCGATAGGTGACGCTGGCGGCCGGGTTCGCCGCCTTCAGCCTGGCGACGATCTGTGCCGTCAGTTGGCGCGAGACCGAGGCATCCCCGGTAATGGCGCTGTCGATATGCAGGATGTTCATCCGCGTGCTCCGTGAATTCGTGATGGCGGGGATTTACCCCTTTGCATCGCCGAACGAAACAGCGATAAACGCGCAGGTTCTGTGCAAAGGCGCACAATGCAGATCGAAAGCTGGGACGATATCCGCAATGCGCTGGCGGTGGCGCGCATGGGCACGGTGAGCGGTGCCGCGCAGGCGCTTGGCGTGCATCATGCGACCGTCATCCGCCGCATCGACGCGCTGGAGGCGGCGCTGGGGGTGCGGCTCTTCCAGCGCCATCCGCGCGGCTATGCCCTGACCGAGGCCGGGCAGGCCCTGCTGGACGAGGCGGGTGCGGCGGACGCGCGTTTCGCGCAGATGGCCGCGCGCATCGCCGGCGCCGGCGAGCGGATCGAGGGCGAGATCGTCGTCACCTCGCTGCCGGAACTGACCGATCTGGTGCTGCCGCGGCTGATCGGGCTGATGCGCGCCCATCCGGCGCTGCGGCTGCGCTACCTGACCGACCCGCGCCTTTACCGGCTGGAAACCGGCGAGGCGCAGGTCGCCATCCGCGCCGGTGCCCGCCCGACCGAGCCCGACTATGTCGCCCGTCCGATGATGACGATGCAGACCGGGCTTTACGGCTCGGCCGGCTATGTGGCGGGCGCCGGCGCGCTGGAGGATCTGCGCGCGCATCGCTTCGTCCTGCCGGGGCTTGAGGCCCGGCGCGCGCCCTTCATGCAATGGCTGGGCGACCGGCTTGCGCCGGAAAACATCGCGCTGGTCAGCAACGACCCCGCGGTGCGGATGGCGGCGATATCGGCGGGGCTGGGGCTGGGCTGGGTGCCAACGGCCCGTGCGGGCGACCTGATCCAGGTGATGACGCTGCCGGAATGGGATTCGCATTTCTGGCTGGTCACGCATGTCGACCTGCATCGCAGCCCCAAGGTGCAGGCCGTGCTGAAGGCCCTGCGCAGCGGGGACGATGGCACTGGCAACGGCGGCGCAGCCTGAGGCTTCACCTTGGCCGCGATCCGGGATACCGCTGGCGGCAAGGCCGCGCGCAAGGCAGCGGACCGGACAGGAAAGCCCGCATGACCGCGACCGTGACCAATGCGATCTCGACCCGGATGACGCCGGGCGACTGGGCGCAACTGCTGCTGCTGTCGCTGATCTGGGGCGGCTCGTTCTTTCTGACCGGCATCGCCGTCAAGGGCCTGCCGGTCCTGACGCTGGTCGCGGTGCGGCTGGCGGTGGCGGCGCTGGTCCTGTGGACGGTGGTCCTGGTGCGCGGCACCCCCGTTCCGCGCGACCCGCGCCTGTGGGGAGCCTTCGTCATCATGGGGGTGCTGAACAACGCCCTGCCCTTCATCCTGATCGCCTGGGGACAGCGCGCGATCCCGTCAGGGCTGGCCTCGATCCTGAATGCGACGACGCCGCTGTTCACGGTGCTGGTCGGAGCAGTGCTGCTGGCGGACGAACGCGCGACGGCGCAGAAATTCGCGGGCGTGCTGATGGGGCTTGCGGGCGTGGCGGTAATGATGGGGCTGGACACCTTCGCGGGCACGGGCCACGCGCTATTGCCGCAGCTCGCGGTTCTGGGCGCGGCGCTGAGCTATGCCTTCGCCGGCGTCTATGGCCGCCGCTTTGGCCGCATGCGCATGGACCCGTTCCTGAGTGCGGCCGGCATGGTGACCGGCGCGAGCCTTGCCATCGTTCCCGCCGCCCTTCTGCATGACGGCGTGCCGCATGGGGTGGGCGCACCCTATCTGCTGGCCGCCATCGCCATCGGCGTGATCGGCACCGGGCTGGCCTATGTCGTCTATTTCAGCATCCTTGCCCGCGCCGGGGCCACGAATATCTCGCTGGTGACATTCCTTGTGCCGGTGACCGCCATCCTGCTGGGCTGGATCTTCCTTAACGAGATGCTGGGCCCCGCCCACCTTGTCGGCATGGCGATGATCGCGCTGGGGCTGGCGCTGATCGACGGCCGCCTGATCCGGCGGCGGCGGCCATGACGCGGACGACCGCAGCCCCGCCGCCAGCGCCGCAGGGCATCCCCCATACCCGGCGCGAGGCGCTGTGCGGCCATGCCGCCATGCTGGCCTTTTCGGTGCTGATCGCGGGGTCCTTCTCGCTGGGGGCGCGGGTCGCGAACCTGATCGACCCGGTGGCGATCACGGCCTTGCGCTTCGTTCTCGCCTCGGTCGCGGTGGGTGTGTTTTCCTGCGTCGCGGGACCGGGTCTGCCGCGCCGCGCCTTTGCCGCGCCGTGGCGCTATCTGGTGCTGGGCGGGCTTTACGCCATCTATTTCGTCCTGATGTTCGAGGGGCTGAAGACCGCCCTGCCCGTCCCGGCCGCCGCGGTATTCGCGCTGACACCGCTGATGGCGGCGGCTTTTGGCTGGCTGGTCCTGCGCCAGATCACCAGCCCGCACATGGCGCTGGCGCTGGCCATGGGCGGCGCGGGTTCGCTTTGGGTGATCTTTCGCGGCGACATGGCGGCGCTGGCACGGATGGAGTTCGGGCGGGGCGAGGCGATCTATCTGGCCGGCTGCGCGGCGCATGCGCTTTATACGCCGGTGGTGCGGCGGCTGAACCGGGGCGAAAGCCCGGTCGTTTCGACCTTTGCCACGCTGGTCGCGGGGACGGCGATCCTGCTTTTCTGGGGCTGGGGCGCGATCCGGGCGACGGATTGGGCCAATATGCCGCCGATCGTCTGGTTCACGCTGGTCTATGTGGCGCTGTTCGCGACGGCGGCGACCGTCGTGCTGGTGCAGTTCGCCAGCCTGCGCCTGCCCGCGGCCAAGGTCATGGCCTATACCTATCTGACCCCGGCCTGGGTGATCCTGCTTGAAGGCGTGCTGACCGGCACCATGCCGGGGCTGATCGTGCTGCCCGGCATCGCCGCGATCACGCTGGCGCTGGTGATGCTGCTGAAGGATTAACCCTTTGGCAGAAGTGCGATCCGCAGCCGGGTCACCTCCGCAATGGCCGCCTGCGAATACAGCATCGGAACATAGGCGCCCTCGGCCCAGGCCGGTTGCAGGTCGCCGTAATGCGCCGCACCCGGCAAACCGGACTGGCCGGGCGTGTTGATGCAAAGGCTCGCATCCCAGTCGCCCACGTCGATCAGCATGCGGACCGAAGGGCCAGCCGTCACCGCCAGATCCCCCGGCCGGTAGGCGGCGTAATTCGGGGTCGAGCCGGACCCGCCACGCGGCAGCGGCGGAAACGACCACGCGCCGGGCGCAAGGCGGTGCAGCGGGTGCCGAAGCTCCAGCCGGTGGATGGCGCCCCATGACCACCCGGCCGGGTCCGCGCCCATCAGGCCCGCGCAATCCCGCCATGCCGCATCCAGCGAGGCGGCGATGGCCCCGGGCAGGTCCTTCTGCGCGCCAAGCCAGCGCAGCAGCACCGGCGGGTCATAAGGGGCAAGCAGCGGCAGGACCTCGGCGCTTGCGCCCAGAGCCCCGGCAATCGCCGGGCCAAGGTGGCGCGAAAGCCATATCTCGATAAAGGCGGCGGCGGGGCTTTCCGCGCGCAAATCGCCGTGAAAGCCAGCAAGCAAGGCGCGCATCGCCGGCGGGATGGCGCGGGCGCGCAGCCAGTCGGCCAGCCCGGCGGCGATCTTGGAGTGAACGCTCAGTTGCAGGCGGGCGCAGTCCTGCATCGTCACCTTCGCCAGCCCCGCTAGGGCGGCGTTCAGGAAATCATGGCGGCTGGGGTCCAGCCATTCATGGCCCGGAACCGGACCCTGCCAGCCCGGCGGCAGGTTCATCGCATTGGCGGTGGCGATGAAGCCACGGGGCGGGTTCACCTCGACCGGGCCATCGTCGGGGTCGGCCAGCCCCTGCCATTCAAAACGCCCGTCGCCCGGCACCGGCAAAAGCCCCTGCCAGCCCTGCCGGATCGGCGAGGCGCCCGCGGGCTTCCAGACGATATCCCCCGCCACGTCGCCATAGATATGGTTGACCGAGGGACAGCCCCAGCCGCGCAGCGCCGCCAGATAGTCCGTGCGGTTCTGCGCGCGCATGACCGACAGGCTGGCCATGTAGGGCGCGGTTCCGGGCAGCGTCCAGACAGTGCGGATGGCGAAGGCATGCGTCGCCGTGCGGTGGATCACCGGGCCGTGGCGGGTAAAGCGCAGCTCGACCGGCTGGTCGGGATGGCCACGCACGGGCACCGTTTCGCGGACGATCTGCATCCGCTCCCAGCCGCCGTTGTAGCGGTAAAGCTCGGCGTCGTCCGGATGCAGCTCATAGGCGTGGATATCTTCCTGGTCGTCGCCATAGATGGTCAGGCCAAAGGCGGCGCTGCCGTTATGGCCCATCGAGATGCCGGGGACCGTCGGCTCACCCGCGCCGATGGCGTCAAAGCCCGGCATCGACAGGTGGACGATATAGCGCACCGAGGGCAGCACATGCGTCCGGTGCGGATCAAGGCACAGGATCGCCCGCCCCGTGGCCGAACGCGCCGGCGAGACCACCCAGTTGTTCGAGCCCTCGGCGCTGGCGATGCGGTCCACCTCGCCCAAAGGCGTCGGCTGCGACCAAAGCGGCGCATCCGCAAGCGGCGCCTCCAGCCTGTCGCGGGCAAAGCTGACCGGCGAGACTGCCAGCAGGAAATCCCGCAGCACGCGGTCCGAGAACAGGCCAAGGTCCAGCCCCTCGGGCACGGCCGGGACGACGAAGGGCTCAATATCCTTGCGCAGCAGGTCCAGCGCCGCGCCCGCCTTGGGCCCCATCAGCGCCATGACGCGGGCGCGCAAAAGCTCGGACGTGGCGTTGCGGGTCAGCGAATGGCTGCGCACGCGCACCACGTCCGCCGGCGCCCAATGCGCGGGGGCATAGTCGAGAAGCGCGAATTCCGGCGGCAGCGGCAGATCGCCCGCCAGCACGCCATCGACGTAAGCGTTGATCCCGGCGGCGAAGGCCGTGCAGATCGCCTGCGCGTCGGGCGCATAGGCCGCCCATTCCGCCGCCATGTCGCCGCGGTAAAGAAACAGGCGCGCGGCGCGGTCCTGTTCCAGATAGCCGGGACCAAGGTCCTGCGCCAGCAGCCCAAGCCCGCGCTTGCGCGCCAGATCGATCTGCCACAGCCGGTCCCGGGCGGCGTTCCAGCCCTGGGCAAAGAACAGGTCGTCGCGGTTTTCCGCGCGGATATGGGCGATGCCCCAGGGATCGACGCTGATCGCGACTTCAGCGCGAAGGCCGTTCAGGCGGTGGGTGACGTCTTGGGTCATGAAACATGCTCAGGCAGGCGGCAGGCCATGGGCCGCCGCATGGAAAATGCGCCGCGCCCCCGGCCGGGGGGCGCGGCCCCGGGATCGGTCAGGCCAGCTCCAGGAACATGCCGGCGTGGAAGCGGGCGCGCTCGATCAGGCTGTCCTCCTGGATGTGCTCTTCCAGCGTATGCAGGCCCGAGCCGCGCAGACCCGTCGAGTCGATGGTCGGGATGCCCAGCGCGCCGGTAAAGTTCCCGTCCGACCCGCCGCCCAGCGCCGCATGCGGCAGATCGAAGCCGACGCGCCCGGCGATGCCCTTGGCGATATCGTAAAGCGCCATGTCCTGCGGCTGGCCCGGCTTCCAGACCGGGCGGGTGACGCCACGGGTGACGATGAATTCGACATCGTTGGCCGATTGCGACAGGCCCAGCATCGCCGTGATCCCGGCCTCAAGGTCCTCGTCGGTCTTGGCCATCGACAGCACCTCGGCAAAGCACGAGGACGAGACGCAGTTCACCCATTGCCCGGCATGGATCACCCCGACCGAGAAGGTGCAGTCCTCGGTGGTCATCGCCTCGATCTCGGGGATCTTGCGCGCCATCATCGCAATGGCCGAGCGGCCCTCTTTCAGATAGGCCCCGGCATGCGAGGGCACGCCCCGCGTCTCAAGGTTGAAGCGCGCGATGGCAAAGCGGCCGATGGCGCAGAAATTGCCGTTGAACGAGGGTTCGGGGACGATGACGTATTTGTTCATCAGCGCCTCCTGCTCGATCAGGTCGCGGGTGGCGGGGGTGCCGATTTCCTCATCCGGGGTGAACAGGAACGTCACCGGCAGCGGCGTTTCGGCGCCTGCGCGCATGATCTGGCGCATGGCCTCCAGCGCGACGAAATTGCCGCCCTTCATGTCCTGGATGCCGGGGCCATAAATGCGCCCCGCCTCGCGCCGCCAGGGGTTCTTTTGCAGCGTGCCGACCGGATGGACGGTATCGAGATGGCCTGACACAAGGATGCCCGGGCTGCGGCCGCGGTCGCGATGCGGGAACCTGACCCGCAGGGACGGCCCAAGCCCCATGCGGCCGGGGATCACCTCAAGGCTGGCGCCGGCGGCGGCGCAGTCATAGGCGACCACATCCACCATGCGCGCGACGGCGGCGGCGTCGAAGGTCGGGCTTTCCGTCTCGACCCAGGGGCGCAGGCGGCGGATCATGTCCTCATTGTCGAAATTCAGATCCAGAAAAGACATCAGGCAGCTTCCTTCAGCAGTGGCATGCGACGTTCGATGATGCGGGCATAGATCGAGGCGCCGATGGGCAGCACCCCGGGTTCCAGCACGAAGGCGGGATTGTGCAGGGCGGCCCGGCCGCCATGCATGACGTTGATATAGGCGCCGGGCACCATGGCGGACATGTCGGCGAAATCCTCGGAACCCATGACCAGCGGGCCTTTGTCGTTCACGTTCTCGGGGCCCAGAATGTCGGCGGCGGCGGCGACATAGGCATCGGCCAGATCGGGGTCGTTCACCAGCACGTCGAAGACATTGCGGATATCGACGTCGATCTCGATCCCATGGGCGGCGGCAAGGCCTGCGCAAAGCTCGCGCATGCGCATGTCCACCAGCGCCATCACCTCGGGGTCGAAATAGCGCACGGTCCCGGCGATGGCCGCGGTCTCGGGCACGATGTTATAGGCCGAGCCGGTGTTGAAGCGGGTGCAGGACAGCACGCAGGGCTTTACCGGGTCGACATTGCGCGAGACGATGGTCTGCAACTGCCCCACCAGATCGGCGCCGATCACCAGCGCATCGCGTGAGCGGTGGGGCTGCGCGGCATGGCTGCCCCGGCCCCGGATGGTAATGTCGAAGAACGCCGCCCCCGCCATCATCGGCCCCTTGCGGATGCGGGCGCGGCCCAGTTGCGACAGCGGGGTGTTGTGCATGCCGTAGACCTCGTCCACGGGGAAGCGCTCGAACAGCCCCTCGGCGATCATGCGCCGCGCACCGCCCAGCCCCTCTTCGGCGGGCTGGAAGATAAAGACGGCGGTGCCATCGAAATCGCGCGTCGCGGCAAGGTATTGCGCCGCGCCCAACAGCATCGTGGTATGGCCGTCATGGCCGCAGGCATGCATCCGGTCAGCGTTCTTCGAGGCATAGGGCAGGTCCGTCACCTCCTGGATGGGCAGCGCGTCCATGTCGGCGCGCAGGCCGATGCGGCGGTTCCCCTGCCCCTTGCCATGCAGGATGCCGACGACGCCGGTCGCGGCGATGCCGGTATGGACCTCGTCGAAGCCCCAGTCCTTCAGCAGCTTCTCGACCACGGCCGCGGCATGGGTTTCCTCGAAGCCAAGCTGGGGGTTGGCGTGCAGGTCCTGAAACACCGCGCGCAGCTCGGGCGCGCGGTCTTCGATGAACTGGATCAATGGCATGGTTGGTTCCCCTTCAGGCAGCCAGCGGCTTGCGGGCTGCGAAATCCCAGAAACGTCCCGGCGCGGCGTCGATCAGCGCGCGGGTATAGTCGTGCTGCGGCCGGTGCAGCACGGTCGAGGCCGGCCCCTGTTCCACCACCTGCCCGCGCTGCATCACCAGCACGTCGTCGCAGATCTGGGCCGCCACGCGCAGGTCATGGGTGATGAAGATGATCGCGATGCCGGTCTGGCGCTGCAATTCGTCCAGAAGATCCAGCACCTGCGCCTGCACCGACACATCCAGCGCCGAGACCGCCTCATCCGCGACCAGCACATCGGGGCGCAGCATGACGGCGCGGGCAATGGCGATGCGCTGGCGCTGGCCACCGGAAAACTGGTGCGGATAGCGGCGCAGCGCGTCCTCGGGCAATGAAACGATCTTCAGCAGGCGCTTGGCCTCGGCGATGGCCTCGGCATGGGGGACGCCGTAATTCACCGGCCCCTCGGTCAACGAGCGCGCAATCGTCCAGCGCGGGTTGAGCGAGCGGAACGGGTCCTGAAACACCACCTGCAACTTCTTGCGCCTGGGCTTCATGGCACGGGTCGAGAGATGGGCGATATCGTCGCCCTCCAGCAGGATCTGGCCCTCGGTCGGTTCGATCAGCCGCATGATCGAGCGCGCGACCGTGGTCTTGCCCGAGCCGCTTTCGCCGACGATCCCCAGCGTGCGCCCCGGCGCAAGGTCGAAGTTCACCCCATACGAGGCCCGCACCTCGGTCTTTTTCGTGAACAGGCCGCCGCTGGAATAGGTCTTGCCAAGATCCCTGGTCACAAGGACCGGCAGGGCATCCCCGGCCGGGCGCGGCTCGCGCGGCACAAGGCTGGGCACGGCCGAAAGCAGCTTGCGGGTATAGTCGTGCTGCGGATGCTGCAGCACCTGCCGGATCGGGCCGGTCTCAAGGATCTCGCCATGGCGCATGACGCAGACGCGGTCGGCGATCTCGGCCACCACGCCCATGTCATGGGTGATGAACAGAACGGCCGTGCCGTGCTTTTCCTGAAGCTCGGCGATCAGCGACAGGATCTGCTTTTGCGTGGTCACGTCCAGCGCGGTCGTCGGCTCGTCCGCGATCAGCAGCGCGGGTTCAAGGATCAGTGCCATGGCGATCATGATGCGCTGGCGCTGGCCGCCGGAAAGCTGGTGGGGGTAACTTTCAAAGATGCGCTCGACATCGGGCAGATGCACCTGCTCCATGATGTCGATGACCTTGGCGCGCTTTTCGGCGCCGCCCAGACGGGTGTGCAGGTCCAGCACCTCCATGATCTGGGCGCCGACCTTCAGGACCGGGTTCAGCGCCGTCATCGGCTCTTGAAAGATCATGGCAAGGTCGCGGGCGCGCATCTGCTTCATCTGCGCCTCGCTCAGCGCCAGCAGGTCCTGCCCCTTCAGCATGATCTGCCCCGAACGCACGGTCAGCGCGCCCTTGGGCAACAGCCCCATCGTCGCCAGCGACGTCACCGACTTGCCCGAGCCGCTTTCGCCCACAAGGCAGACCGTCTCGCCATGGCGGATGTCGAAGCTGACGCCCTTCAGCACCATCGGCAGGTCCGGGTTGCCGCCGATGCCCACGACCAGGTCGCGGATTTCCAGGACCACCGGCTCGGCTGAGAAATCCTTGTCTCGCAATTGCATGTCAGGCCTCACGTTTCTTCATGCGCGGGTCCAGCGCGTCGCGCACCGCATCGCCGATCAGGTTGATGGACAGCACGCAGATCGTCAGCAGCAGGCCCGGCCACAGGATGATGCCGGGATTGATGCGGAAATATTGCCGCCCTTCGGCCATGATGTTGCCCCATGTCGGAATTTCCGTGCTGATGCCGGCGCCAAGGAATGACAGCAGCGCCTCGGTCAGGATCGCCGAGGCGATGACATAGGTGCCCTGCACGATCATCGGCGCCATGGTGTTCGGCAACAGGTGCTGGAACAGGATCTTCGGCGTCGACGAGCCCAGCGCCATCGCGGCCTCGACATAGGGTTCCTCGCGCGCGGTCAGCACGACCGAGCGCACCAGCCGCACCACGCGCGGCATCTCGGGGATGGTGATGGCGATGATGACCGAGCCGATCGACGGCCCGTTCAGCGCCACCAGCGCGATCGCGATCAGGATCGAGGGCATCGCCATCAGCGCGTCCATGGCGCGCATGATGATGGCATCGGCCAGCCGGAAATAGCCGGCGACCAGCCCGATCACCACGCCAAGGACCAGCGCCACCACCGCCGCGCTGATCCCGATCTGCAACGAGATGCGCCCGCCAAGGATCATCCGCGAAAACAGGTCGCGGCCAAAGCCGTCGGTGCCCAGCAGGTGTTCCTCGGACGGCGGTTTCAGCCGCATCATCGGGTCCATCGCCAGGGGGTCGTGCGTGGCGATCCATGGCGAAAAGATGGTCAGCAGCACCACGCCCAGAAGCATGATGGCCGCGACAAAGGGGCCGATCCCGGCCTTCGAGGGCGAGACCAGCGACAGCAGACGCAGCGTCAGGGGCTTGTCCGCATCGGAACGGGATGTGTTCATCAGTAGCGGATCATTGGGTCGAACAGCGAATAGGACAGGTCGATCAGCAGGTTGACGGCGACGTAAAGCGTTGCGGTCAGCAGGATCAGCGCCTGAATGACGGGATAATCGCGCGCCAGCACCGCATCGACGGTCAGCCGCCCGATGCCGGGGATGTTGAAGATCGTCTCGGTCACCACCACGCCCGAGATCAGCAGCGCGAAGCCCGCGCCGACGATGGTGGCGATGGGGACGGCGGCGTTCTTCAGCGCATGGACGAACAGCAGCCTGCGGTCGCCGACGCCCTTGGCGCGGGCGGTGCGGATATAGTCCTCGTTCAGGACATCCAGCATCGCTGCCCGCGTCATCCGCGCGATCAGCGCGATATAGATCGAGGCCAGCGTCAGCGCCGGCAGGATCGCGCGTTCCATGAAGGGCGCGATGCCGGCCGAGATCGGCTTGAAGCCTTGCGGCGGCAGCCAGCCCAGCTTGACCGAGAAGATCAGCAGCAGGACATAGCCGACCAGAAAGACCGGAACCGAGAACCCCAGGACCGAAAAGGACATGACAAGGTAATCGACCCATGTCCTGTGCTTCCACGCGGCGATGACGCCCATGGGAATGGCGATGCAGACGGCGATGATGATGGTCAGCACCGCCAGCGACATCGACGGCCCCACCCGCTTTTCCACCAGATCAAGGACCGGCACGCCCGAAATCAGCGAGGTGCCGAAATCGCCCCGCAGGATGCCGGTGATCCACTTGATGTATTGGGTCAGCAAGGGTTCGTTCAGGCCCATCGCCTCGCGGATGCGCGCCAGCGTCTCGGGGGTGGCGTTGTCGCCGGCGATGATGGCGGCGGGGTCGCCCGGCGTCAGGCGCAGCATCAGGAAGACAAAGACGGATACCAGAAACAGCACCGGAATGACCGACAGGATCCGCTTCAGGATATAGTTCAGCATGAGCTTCTCCGCTGATCCGGGGACGCGCCGGCCGGTGCCGGGCATGAGGCGGTCTGCCACGATGCACGGGCGGGCGGCGGAGGGGCCGGCCCCCGGGACGGGGACCGGTCAGGGGACCCCGGCCAGGCCGGGGCCGGCATCGAGCTTATTCCTCGGTCTTCTTCACGCCCCAGAAGACCGGCACGGCGGTCGGCGGCATGTCGACCAGCACCGCGCGGCGTGCCTGCGGGAAGTTGTATTCGCCAAGCGGGATATAGCTGACCTCGTCGATGGCATGGGCCTGGATCTTGTCGGTCGCGGCCTTCTGTTCCTCGGGCGTGGTCGCCTCGATGAATTCCTGCTTGAGGTTTTCCATCTCGGGGTCTTCGGGCCAGCCGAACCAGGCCTGGTCGCCGCGCCCGTTCAGCATGACGTTGTTGACCGGGCTTGCCACCTCCGAGACCTGCCAGTTGGTGAAGAACATGCTCCAGCCGCCCTTGGACGGCGCCTCCATCGAGGCGCGGCGCGTCACCAGCGTCTGCCAGTCCATCGGCTGCATGTCGACGGTGAAGCCCGCATCGCGCAGCATCTGCGCGGCGACCACCGGCTGCGCCTTCAGCGTCGGGCCGTCGGTCGGCTGCATCAGCACGATGGGCGTGCCGTCATAGCCCGCCTCGGCCAGCAGCTTCCTGGCGCCCTCGGGATCGCCCTTGTCGGTCAGGGTCTCGGTTCCCGACTGGTTCTCGAACGGGGTGCCGCAGCCAAAGATCGCGCCGCAGATCTTGTAATATTCGGGACTGGCGGTCAGCGCCATCAGCACCGGCTCTTGCGACATGGCCATCAGCGCGGCGCGGCGGATCTTGGGGTTGTCAAAGGGCGGGTGCTTGAAGTTCATGCGCCCCACGGTCTGAAAACCGAAGGCCGCGCGCTTTTCCACGACCACGGTATCGTCGCCCTCGACCAGCGGGATCAGGTCGACCGGCATCGATTCGATCAGGTCGATATCGCCCGATTGCAGCGCGTTCACCGCCGTCTGGCTGTCCGACATCGTGACCCAGCGCACCTTGTCGACATTCACGACCTTGCCCCCGGCAAAGCCCGAGGCAGGCTCGCTGCGCGGAACGTACTCCTCGTTCTTGAGATAGGTCACGCCGACGCCGGGCTGGAATTCCTCGGGGACGAACTTGAACGGACCCGAGCCGACATGCTCCTTGATCGCCTCGTCGGCGGGGGTTTCGGCCACGCGCTTGGGCATGATGAAGGGCGGCACGCCCGACTGCTTGGCGACTGTCGAAAGGAAGGGGCCGAACGGGGTTTTCAGCTTCCAGACCACGGTCTTTTCGTCAGGCGCGGTCAGCGCCTCGGTCACCGCCATGATCGACTGGCCGCCGGTATCGCGCTTGCCCCAGCGCGTCAGCGAGGCCACGACATCCTCGCCGGTGACCGGCGCGCCGTCGTGGAACTTCAGCCCGTCGCGCAGCGTGAAGGTATAGGTCAGCCCGTCATCCGAGGCCTTCACCTCGGCCATCTGCGGCTGGGGGACGAAATTCTCGTCCTCGGCCAGCAGCACGTCATAGATCATGTAGCCATGGTCGCGGGTGATATGGGCGGTGGTGATCACCGGGTCCAGCACCCGCAGGTCGGAATGCATCACGGCGGTGACGGTGGTTTCGGCGAACGCGCCACCCGCGGCCAGCGCAAGCGCCGAGGCGAAAATTCCGGTCTTCAAGGTAAGCCTCAAGGGATAGTTCATCAGTGATCTCTCTCTCTGTTGCTTGGTCTCTTGGTCATTTCGGCGGCTGGAACACCGGCCCCAGCGGGCGCGTGCGCATCCCGGGGCGAAGGCTGGTCCATGGCAGCGAGGACGGGCAAAGCGGCATCGCGCCGGGCGCGGTGGCGACAAGGATCGTTTCCGCGATGGGCGCGAAATCGGCGCGGAAATGCACCGAGCTCTTGTTGACAAGGATGCGCTGGCGCTCTGGCTCGATGCCGACCATGCGATAGAAGTTGCGGTCGGCCATATGCGCGATGTGGCTGGTCACGACGACGCGGACGCCGCCGATCTCAAGCGCGGCCGAGGGCCCCATGTCGATATGCGTGCCGCCGAAATAGGGGCCGGTGGCGTGGACCTTGCCATCCGACAGCGCGGCGACGCGGGCGCGGGTGACGAAGGGGCTGTCGCCCGCAATCCCCGAGCGCCCGCCCAGCGCCACCTCGATTTCCGCACCAAGGCCCGCGGCATGGGCGGCGCGCGCGGCCTCGGGGTCGTGGAAGTTGCCCAGCGCCGCGCCCTGCGCGCCACAGGCGACCAGCGCCCGCAACATGCCGGTGGTGTCCGAGGACCCGCCCGCGCCGGGATTGTCCTGCGTATCGGCGATGACGACCGGACGCGAGGCATGTTCGGCCAGCGCCATCGCCTGTCGCACGGCATCCTCGGGCATCCAGGAGGTGCCGACGAATTCGGCCTCATGCGCCAGCAGCGCCGCGGCCATGGCATCGGCGCAGGCCCGGACGGCGGCGGCATCGGGGCCATAGGCGAATGTCGCCGGGCCGCAGCCGGCGAAATCGGCAGCCGGAAAGCCCATGAACATCGAGGCCGTGGCGACGCCCGGCGGCAGATCGAAAGTCATCTGGTAAAGGCCGCGCGCCGGCTCCATGCCGGTATATTGCCAGGTGATCGGAATGAGGTAGTCGACCGTCCGCATCGCCTTGGCCCAGCGTCCGCCCGCGCGCAGCATGTCGTCCAGCGCCTTGGCCGCGCGATATCCGGTCTCGGCCATGTCGACATGCGGATAGGTGCGAAAGCCCACCATGATGTCCGAATGCTCGAACATCTGCGCGGTGATATTGCCGTGCAGGTCCAGCGCGCAGGCGATCGGCAGGTCGGGATGGATCTTGCGGATGCGGGCCAGCAGCTCGCCCTCACCATCGGGCAGGTGCTCGGCGACCATGGCGCCGTGCAGGTCAAGGCAGATCGCATCCAGCGGCCCGGCATCGCGCAGCCCTTGCAGGATCTCGCCCACGATTTCCTCATAGGCCGCGCGCGTCACCGGGGCCGAGGGGATGGCGCCGGTCCACAGGATCGGCACCACGTCCCAGCCGGCCTCCTCGGCATAGTCAAAGGCCCCCGCCATGCCCAGGTTCACGCCCCGCAGCGCCTCGCGCATGGCGGCGCCACGGACAAATGGCACATATCCGCCCCCCTGCCGAAAGGCCGCCATGTCGGCGGGCGCCGCTGCGAAACTGTTGCTTTCGTGCAGGAAACCGGCAAATGCGACGCGAATGGACAAGGGAGAGCCTTTCGTCAGGAGCAAGAATCAGCATTGCGTATCGCGTGCCGATACAAGAATATCGAAAATTAAGACGTCCGAAGCGGCGTCTGTCAACGTGTTTCCGCCAGTAAAAGAAAGCAGGCCTACATGCTTCAGGATTGGACCGGCGTTTCGACCTTCGACCCGAAAGAGGCCGAGACCTTCAGTGACGACCCGTTATTCGTACGGGCGGCAGCACGGGCGGTGGCAGTGCTGTCAGCCTTTGAACATGCTTACAAGCCATTGTCCCTGAACGAGATTTCTGCGCTGTCCGGTGTCGATCGCAGCGCCGCGCAGCGCATGGTGCACACGCTTCAGGCGCTGGACCTGATCACCCGCGACGACGAGGATCGCGGCTATCTGCCGGGCAAGCGCATCCTGACGATGGCCTATTCATACCTTCGTCTGAATCCGGTCGCGCAGAAGGCCACGCCGGTGCTGCTGGAGCTGCGCCGCCGCACGCGCGAACGCGTCGACATGTCCTTCTGGGACGACACGCGGCTGATCTATGCGCTGCGGATGCCCTCGAAACACGAGATATTTACCGCGACGCTGATCGGGAACGCGGTGCCGGTCTATTGCACGGCGGGCGGCCTTGCGGTCCTGTCCTGCCTGCCCGACGCCGAGATCGCCGATATCTTCGAGCGCTCGCCCCGCATGTCCTACACGACCGAGACCTTCACCACGCTGGCCGAGGTGATGGAGGCGGTGGAGGCCGCCCGCACGCGCGGCCATTCCATCGTCTCGGGGCAGTTGCTGCGACACGAGCTGGCGATGGGCGTGCCGGTGCGGGACGGCCAGGGCCGGCCCCTGGGCGCGATCCATCTGGCAGGCTCGCTTGAGGAACACAGCGTCGAGGAATTCTCGGCAAAGTTCGGCTCGCTTCTGGAACAGGCGGGGCGGACGGTTTCCGGGTTTCGCTGAGGCGGGCAATGAAAAGCCGCCCGCCACGGGGATGTGGCGGGCGGCCTCGGTTCGGGTCGGCGGGCTTAGAACAGCCCGTAAAGGATCGCGCTCATGGTGATGAGGCCGGCGACCGTCACGAAGACGTTCGAGGCCGCGCCGCGATAACGCGCCAGCGCCGGCACCTTGTGGATCGCATACATCGGCATCAGATACAGGATCGCGGCGATGACCGGACCGGCCAGCGTCTCGATCAGGCCCAGGATCGACGGGTTCATCACCGCCACCGCCCATGTGGTCAGGAAGATGAAGACGGCGACGCCGATGCTCAGGCTCCGCTCACCCTGCTGGCCATGGCCGATGCCGGCGCCGCGCAGGATGCCCTTTAGCCCCTCGGCCGCGCCCATGTAATGCCCAAAGAAGGACGAGACGATGGCGACGAAGGCCACGATCGGGCCGAAATAGCTGATGAAGGCGCTGCCATGGACATTGGCCAGATAGGACAGCACCGGCAGGTTCTGGGTCTTGGCCTCGGCCAGTTGCTCGGGCGACAGCGCCAGCACGCAGGAAAAGACGAACAGCATCACGAAACCGACCAGCATGGCGGCGGTGTTGCGCAGCACGAGATCGGCCTTGACTGCGCCATCCGCGCCGTATTCCCCCCGCATCGCCACCGAGAATTGCGAGATCGCCGGGCTGTGGTTGAACGAGAACACCAGAACCGGCAGCGTCAGCCAGATGGTCTTCAGCGCCGTGCCCAAGGGCGTCACCTGACTGACCGCGGCAAGGTTCCAGTCCGGGATCAGGTAAAGCGAAAGAAAGATCAGGATCGCCACCAGCGGATAGACCAGCCATTGCGTGCAGATCAGCATGATGCGTTCGCCCGCCAGCATCACCGCCATCATCCCCGCGATCAGCACGCCCGACAGGATCCAGCGCGCCGGCGCGGCCACGCCAAGCTGGTTTTCCATGAAGCTGCCGACGGTATTGGTGATGCCGACGCCATAGATCAGCACGATCGGATAGATCGCCAGAAAATACAGCAGCGTGATGAACTTGCCGGCGCCGGCGCCGAAATGTTCGGCCACGACCTCGGTGATGTCGGCGTCGGGCCGGCTGCCCGAGCAGACGAAGCGCGCAAGCCCGCGATGGGACAGGTAGGTCATCGGGCCGATCAGCACCGCCATCGCCACCAGCGGCCAGAAGCCGCCGATACCGGCATTGATCGGCAGAAACAGGATGCCGGCCCCCACCGCCGTGCCAAACAGGCTGAGCATCCAGGTCGTGTCATAGCGCGTCCAGCCCGGGTTCCCGGTGGCGGCGGGTGACGTCGTATCGGTCATGGCAAAGCCTCCCTCATCAACACCATGTCTCGCGGCGGACCTGACCCGTCCGCGCGAATCCGGGGCTGATGCCGAAAGCCCGCGCGCGTTTCAAGGGTTCGAGGAAACCGCCCCGAGTCTTTGAATCAAATGGATATTCCGCAATTCATCGCAGCATAGCGCCGGGCGACTCGGCAATTCGCCCGAAACATGCGCCCATTCTGCCCGATCTGCCCGTGGCTTGCGACAACTGACCTGTGACGCGGCGGCAAGTTTGCGCCGCCGCTGTCGTCACGGCGCATCAGGGTCGCGGGCGGGCACCGTAAAGCGCACGGGCGCGGTCCTCGAAGGCGCGGACGATGCGCGACATCGCCTCGCCGAAGACGACGCCGATGACCTTGCCCAGAATGGCGTTGCGGAACTCGAAATCGACGAAGAAATCGACCTTGCAGCCGCCCTGCGGCAGGTCGGCGAAGCTCCAGCCGCTTTTGAGGTACTTGAACGGGCCGTCCAGATATTCGGTATCGATGCGCTTTTCGGCCGGCCACAGCGTCACCCGGCTGCCGAAGCGTTCGCGAAAGACCTTGAAGCTGATGACCAGAGCGGCCTCGACCAGCTCGCTGCCATCGGGCCCCGGCCTGCGCAGGCGGATGCGGGCGGCGGTATTCCAGGGCAGGAACTCGGGGTATCTTTCGATATCGGCGACCAGCGCATACATCTGGTCGGCGGTATAGGGCAGGATGCGGCTGTCTTTGTG
>RRZU010888824.1_pt1 | contig 18561 bp, 16 predicted proteins | sample 2165561 | NCBI WGS metagenome assembly RRZU01 (sample SAMN10456909, study PRJNA506462) | wastewater metagenome | isolation source: wastewater sludge | place: USA: Moscow, Idaho | reverse complement strand
TTTTTCAACACGCATCAGTGTTAAGTGTTCAGCATTGTACGAAGGAATAGTGAGTAGTCAATTTTGTGTGACGATTAAATTTCACCTACTCACTACTTTTTATAAAGAAAATGTCAACAGACACGAAATATACAAATTTTATTGTACTTGAGTTTTAAAATCATTAGTATTCAATACGGTAACAATTTCAGTTAAACGTCCTTGCGCATCAAATGCCATAAAATCCATAGCGCGCACGCGTGATTTTTTTCTAGTTGGTTGAAGTGTACTCCCATCAGATAAAATAAAAGGACCAGTTTGTGTTCCTTCAAGGACATATTCGGTAGCAGCCCTAGTTCCATCAGCAACAACATACTCATTTGTCATTTTCATATCTGGAAATGCACTCTTTAAAGCTTTATACCTGTTTAATAGTGCATTTCGACCTATATTAGTATGACCACTTACAGTCACACTGATATTATTAGTGACCAAATCTCCGCTTGCATTTAAATCATTCAAATTAAAGTTTGTACTTAAAGCAGCTGCAACAGCTTTAATTCTCGCTTTATAAGCTGCATCACTTTTACCATTATCAAGTAATTTATAAGTTTTAAAACTGCTAATTCTTTCTTTTCCTTGTAATTGAGCTTCTACTCTATCAAATTCTAGAATTGTAATTAGCTTTTGCATCAATCCTTGTGAATTAAATTCAAATATTTCTCCTGCAAAAACATCGACGTTACGTTTAGTAGGGGGGGTGGAACCAAATGGAGCAGTATTTTTACCTTGGAAAGCAAAATTTACAGCTGCAATGTTTCCATCAAGAATGATTACTCGATCATGTAATTGCTGACCAGGGAATGGACTAGCCGCTTCCTTTATGAATTTGACGAAAGATTCACGTCCATTTAACTCATTATTTAATGCATTAATTTGAATATTTTCAGCTACTAATGGTCCATTTTCATCAAATCGTCCAGCACTATAGTTAACATGGAATTTTGCTGCATTTTTTAGAAGTAATTCTTTTGAAACAATAGTAGCGTCTTTTGAATGTGGCTTAAGACTATCTGCATTAGTGACTCCAATAAAAGACATTGGAACTAATGCTGTTAAAAATAATGTAAAGAACTTGAATTTCATAATTTATACCTTTTCTGAATAAAAATTTACTTTTAGTTGCTAACGTGAATGTTAATAAACATCAATAAGACTTTCTTAGATGCTTTTTGTATAGGTGTTTAAAAGATGAAGCTTCACCATATTCAGCAAATAGGATATTACTTTTAGTAAGCTAGAGAGAATGTATTTGATTTTTTAGAAATGTACTGATATTAGGTTTAGATATTGATTATCAAAAATTTATATTTCAATAAATTATCTTTATGAAAACCTACATGAAATGAAAGCAGCCCAAATTAACAGTTAAAAATACTATTTAAATGGACTGAGATATCATCTTATCAAATAAAACTCTTATCTTTCAGACTATCTTTAAGTAATACAATTGAGCCAGCAAGAAGCACAACATCTTTCATAAGGAAGCCTGCTGCCTCACCCATTGCAGGGAACCCACCTGCGCTTACCTCCCAAGCACCAGGAGTTGATAAAATAAATGTAATGGTCGTTAAAAAAGTAACACAAGAACCTAATGCACCAAGTGCACCAATTTTTTTAAACCAAAAACCTAAGAAAATCAATAATCCGAATGTCCACTCAGCTGTTCCTAATAAATAGCTTGCTCCATTAATACCAAATACAGAATACATCCAGGAAAGAATTGGGCTATTTGAGATCAATGGAATAAGTGCTTGAGCTTCGTAGTCAAACCACTTTGAATAACCAAAGAAAAAAAATATGAGGACAATTGAAAATCGCATAAAGTTGATATCAAAACTCGAATTCGTAAATTTTGATTGGATTTTTGAAAGATTCATATAACACCTTGTAAAAAATTGTAAATATTGCAAACTTTTGGGAGTAACTGAGATTGCAGATTGAGGATAAATAAAATTTAAGCCTGAAAATAAAAAAGTAAATGCAGTACAAATATTCTTTAGATTCAAATTAATAAGACACGAACTACGCTTATTTAATTTCTTTAATCTATGTACACCTACATAATTATCATAATGAGTAAGTAATGCAAGCGAAATAGTCAAGGGGCTGTAGTAGATAAGTTAAATATCAGTTCTATTTAATAATGTTTCTAACTGTTGCTTTGGACTATCATAATTAAATCGGAACATACATTCTTTAATAGACAATACAAGGGCATTTCGATCAATACCTTGGTAATGTTAGAACTTAATGATTTACGTAGAACTGTTCAATGTTTTGTCAAAACCAAATACAAAAACTGATCAGGCTACCAGCGTCAAATTTTGGTTGCAACAAGATGTACTGTATCAGATTATTATGTGATAAATTGAGTTCAAGGTGATTCCAATTAAGTTGATGTATCTGACACATCAGTGTTGCCTATGTGCTGAATAAATTAACTGAATTTGGTTGATTGCATATCTAAGTTTTCATTCAACTTTGAGTGAGTGAAGGAGACTTTGAATTATGAAACTTTGGGCAATAAAACCGTTTGAGTAATGTAAATGCTTAGAACAAGGACATACATTAACATGAAAACTTCAAAAGTAATTGAGGGTAACTTTTGGAAAAGTAGATTATCATTTCCCCCTCCCATCATACGTGCTCCTAGGGCCATAATGATACCAGCGAAGAAATGCTTTGTTGCCTTTAGAGAGTCTAATTTCTTCCATTTAAATTGATTGTATTTTAAATGATAAATCCACATACCTAATAAAAATGCAAAGAATTCCAAGACCTGCATTTTTACAAAAAGTATATTATTATTGAAAAAAAACCAAATATTGATAATTAATTGACTTAATGACCATCCAAATGTAGAGGAATTCATTATGCCAAATACAAGTCCTGGTATTATTAGATTCATGAAATAATTATATTTTTTATCGTGTTTTTGAAAAAAAATTAATATAGTGACTATTAAAAGCAATATAAAGTAATAATAAAATGAAGGATACGATACGTTTAATTTTTTTTCTAAGACCAATGGAGGAGCTAAAATAGAGGTGCTTATAATCCCAGCTAATGAAAATAGCATATGAATATTGCCTTTAAATAGCTTAGTCAATGTTCCAAAAAAACATCCACTGTTTAGTGTCGCACCGAAACCAAAAACAACAGCACCTAATAGGGCAAGTAAAAAGTCATTTCTAGATGGTGAATAAACAATAGGAATCTGGAAAAACATTAAAATAGCACCGGAAAACAATGCGACTCCAAAAATCATTAATATTTTTGTGAGTTTCTTTTCGATTATTGAATCAACGGCCGCAACCAGACAAAAGCTACCACGTTGAATAAACCATCCTGAAATAACAATTAAAAAAAGGAGTATTGGGGTATTTAGCATAGATAAAGCTCTAACAATATTTTAACTTTATTGTACCCCGAATCGTGGATGAAAAATTAAATTGAGAAGAAGAACTAGACCTATAAGTTGAGTTATTACACCCAAAGGCTTTGTTGCACAAAGATCTCAAAAGTTGATTTCATCTAGTCCAAGCAAATTCAAAACACAATTTGAGTGTGAATTCTGTCTAATCCATTAATAAATTTATTCAATCTTGCAACAGTTGCATGAATGCGATTCACTCAGCTTTGAAGGTTCCTAGGAGTCAGTGTATCTCCTAATATTTATTTTGATAAAGTGTTTTTTGGTTTTCACTATTGATCAAAACTAGGTATTAAGAAGACCAATTAATTGTTCGATATATTTTGGTTCATGAAATAAAGTCATTTTAAATTAGAGATTTAACTTTAGGTTTTTATGAAGAAAAAAAATAATTGCAAAAAAGTTATTAATGTACTAGGTTGTGAATTAAAGCATGTTTTAATCAAACAAGGCTTTTGCTAAGAGTGTCTTTTATGTCATTTTTTAGTTTCCATTTCTCTATAAAACTTATGAGGTGAGTTTGTGGATTACAAAAAAACTGCTGAAAAAGTTGAAAAGCTAAATAATGAGCAATATCGCATAACACAACAAGATGGCACTGAACGACCATTCAGTGGTGAGTATAATAAACACTTTTTACCAGGAATCTATGTTGATATAGTATCAGGTGAGCCTTTATTTTCTTCAACCAATAAGTTTAATTCAGAATGTGGTTGGCCAGCATTTTCACGCCCTATAGGAAATATCTCAGAGCATGTAGATCATTCTCATTCGATGCACCGATTAGAGGTTCGTTCTAAATATGCTGATAGTCATTTAGGTCATGTATTTAATGATGGGCCAAAGGAAGATGGTGGTTTGCGTTATTGTATTAATTCGGCAGCTTTGCGATTTGTTCCATTCTCAAAAATGGCAGAGCAGGGTTATCAAGACTATATGAAATTTGTGGAGGTGGATTCGTGATGGAGCGTGCAATTTTTGCTGGGGGATGTTTCTGGGGGATGCAGGATCTAATTCGTAAGTTACACGGAGTTGAAAAAACATGCGTGGGTTATACTGGTGGAGATATTATAAATCCCACATATCGCAACCACGGTACGCACGCAGAAGCAATAGAGATTTTATTCAATTCTGATGAAATTACTTATAGTAAACTCTTAGAGTTTTTCTTTCAAATTCATGATCCTACAACACTTAATCGCCAAGGAAATGATGTTGGGACAAGTTATCGCTCAGCTATTTTTTACACATCAGAAAACCAACGTATATTGGCAGAAAAAATAGTTAACGATATGAATAAGTCTGGAATTTGGCCAAGTGAGGTTAAAACAGAAATATCTCCAGCAGAAGATTTTTGGGAAGCAGAACCTGAACATCAAGATTATTTGGAACGCTATCCAAATGGATATTCTTGTCATTTCATTCGACCAAATTGGATATTACCTACTAATTAAGAATATTACTTTACATTCTTGTGGAGTCTCGGTGAGCAATTCTAAATATCCTTACCGCGTTCAGCTAAGAAGCTGCCATTTATGAGTTGTTTTTAATGAATACAATAAATTTTGATGGCTATTTAGAGTTAGGCCGACCTAATACCCAAGTTCTGTCTTGAGTTTGGTGAAATCAGCCTATAATACGTTTGTGCAACAAAACTGTTGAAATGCCCATTTTTAACAATTTTTATTAATTCTTTCCTCTTGCTAGGAAATATATTAGCATGAGGAAGCTTATTGATCAGATGGTAAATAATAGTGAATAATTTAAATTATGTACCGCCAAAAATTTGGCAATCGGATGGAAGGAAAACTGATTTAAATCAGCCTACTTCCGGTAGTCGTTACGAACTTGAATTACCAGTAGGAAAACATCCACTTCAATTGTATTCATTAGCGACACCTAATGGGCAAAAGGTTGCAATCTTACTAGAGGAGCTTTTAGCTTTAGGTTTTCAAGAAGCTGAATATGATGCTTGGTTAATTAAAATTAGTGAAGGCCAACAATTCAGTAGTGGCTTCGTTGAAATTAACCCTAACGCTAAAATTCCAGCATTAGTCGACAATAGCCAAAATCCACCTTTAAAAGTTTTTGAATCGGGTTCAATTTTACTTTATTTAGCTGAAAGGTTTAAAGCATTTATCCCAACAGACACGATCGGCAGAACACAATGCTTGAACTGGTTATTTTGGCAAATCGGGAGTGGGCCATCTATCGGAAGTTTAGGGCACTTTTATTCTTTTGCACCAATTAAAATTGAATATGCAATTAATCGATTCGCAATGGAAACAAAGCGCCTTCTTGATGTTTTAAATCAGCATTTAGCTAAGCATGAATACTTGGCTGGTACGGAATATTCAATTGCCGATATTGCTGCTTTCCCTTGGTATGGTAGCATTGTTAATGGTTGGATATATAGTGCGAATGATTTTTTAAATGTTGATGAATATAAACACGTAAAACGTTGGGCAGATGTCATTTTAGCAAGACCAGCTGTACAACGTGGTAGAATGGTTAATCGTATCTCTGGGGATTTGCGATTGCAACTTCATGAACGTCATGATGCTGACGATTTTGAAACTAAAACACAAGATAAACTATTTTAGAAGAGGAATAGTATTAAAAACAAATGTGTGTTGAAAAATGGATACTTTCAAATGGTTGTCTAAATTTAACACTCATTTTAAAAATGTTGAAATAGAAAGAGAATCCCTAAAAATTAGCCGTGTACTTTACTAAAGACAGTTAGTGAGCTACGTCCACATGAAACTGCATAAAGATACTTTTTTTTATAGCTAGACAAATGTGGTCCAAATGTATGCTACGCGAGTAAAGTGTGCGGTTACAAAATTATAGTCTGTGCTTATGATCTATAAAATTTATTGGAGTATTTCTTTAGATAGTCCTGTTCTTGAGAGTAATTTGCATATCTAAATTTATCTGTCAGCCGTCATTGTTGATCTGTACTGCCTGACTGGGAATTGCACCAGCATTAAAAACACTGTTGCGCACAATATTCGTATTTCTGCTTTACACCACTTTCGTACTAAAACGACTACTCCGCATGATCGATGCTATTTATAACTATCGCTTTGTTGGCGCGATGCTTATCTGTAACCTCTTTGCATAGCAGCTCTGGTCTAAATTTTAGCGTGTAGCTTCCGATCGAGCTTGCCGTATGCCTTGGCATTGTATTGCCTGCACCAACTGGTATTACATTTAGCTAACTCGATGGTAACACGTCGTGAGTCATTTACGTAAAGCCTGTCAATCTACTGTTTCAATTACTTCTGTTTTTCCCTACGCTATGGTTCATATTTGGGAATTTTTCCGTAGCGGTGCTTTGACTGACCAAAGTTTAACATGCTCTACAAAAGTCTCCTCTGCTGCTTAAGGCAGCGGCAGAGTCGGAGCGCGAAATTGACACGAGGCTAGAACGAGAGATAGTGGGCGTCGAATTAGCTTGTTATCCTTATCGCTGCTTGCTCTTAGTAGTATTCATGATCGCCGGGACGGTGCGGTCAATGTTTTATGTGCTGTTGCTCTTAATGGTCAATGTTTATTGTTTTCCTGTTTTAGATTGAATTCATCGCTAGAAAATTGGACCGTTTTAAGGCGCTAAACTGCATATTTCTGCATAAACTTACCACTATTTCTAGTCGGTGAGAGAAGTACAGGTCCATTTTTGAAATCTGAATGAATATTATTAATTTTGCAAACACTTACTTTGATATAATTGCATAAATAGTAAATACTCCAAAACAAAATAATACAAATTAGATAAACTAAATAATTTAAATCTAATCCAACTTCCTTAAGGTTAGAATTTGCTCACTACGACCAAATGGACCATGGACATCATGTAAAATTGAGCTGGTAAGCCCAATACCGTCAGCTCCATATTGTTGAACAGTTTCTAGTCCTAGCCATTTTCCACTAGGGAGTCTATGCATATGTATTTGTAGATCAAGATTGGGAAATACCCAAGAAAAGTCACCCTCTTGTCTTGGAACAACTCCATTAGCTGTATCTACCATACCAATTAAACGAACGAAATCACTTGTTGTTTTCTCTTCAATCATCTCTATATTGTTAGTAAGCCAAACAATTCCTCTACCAATTTGATTATTTTCATCTTTTCTAGCTGTAATACTTTGAATAAAGCCTCCGGGCCAGCGTTGCATGCCGTTCCAAATGGTATATGTGTCTGGATGGTGAATATTTTGATCCTCTATACCAGCAATACTGTGACTATCTTGAATGCTCATTCTCCAAGCTCTCGCAACAACACAAGTTTTACCATTTGCTTTCATTTTAGACTCAATAAGTTCAATTGTTTTACCAGCACGAATTATTTGAGTCGTAATTGAAAAATCACCAAAAGCAATAAGGCCAAAAATATCGAAGCTAATACGGCCTATGCGTAAATCTGACCGTGGTAAAAATTGTTCTAATTCTGCAGCAATAATACCACTAGCTGGAGCCATGTGTTGTTCATGTGGATTCCATGCGCCTTGCGAATGTATTGTCGGGCGATAGTAAGTTGTCATCACATTATTAAAGGTTTCTCTATTTAACAACTGATAATACGCAGACATTTTTTACCTTTTATTCAAAACTAAACTTATCTTAATTCATGTACTAACTTTTCAGGTTAATTATTTCTATTAAAAACGTATACATCTAAGAAATAATATGTTTTAAAATTACAATAGGCTTTACCATTATAGCTAATAGGAAACCAACTTATAAAAATTTGACCATCTAAAGTGTCCTATATATGATACAGCTGCATTTAAAGCTCTCTCATAATCTTCTGGGCTCATCCCATCAAGATGTCTGATTCGATTGTAATACATTTTTATACGATCAAACACATTTGCACGAGCCATTTCTTGTGTTTTTAGATGCCGTTTTAATTCTTTCCATCTTCATACTGCTAAATACGGACTCAGCAAAAGCATTTCCCTCTGAGCAATATACTGCACAAGTCTTCGGCGGCTCATAAATGGAACCAAATTATGCATCTGACAGAATCCTAAGCTACTGTGAGCCTGGGTCTGAAAGTATTATTTTACATGCTCATTCAGTCTACGTCGCCATACCGCCATTAAAAGTGCATCAAACACGATATGCTTGGCATGCGTAGGCTTCATTGACCAACAGATCACTTTCTTTGAATATAAATCGAGAACCAGCGTCAAATATACCAGCCTTTACATGTACCATTGTAAATTATATCAGTCACCCAAAGAGTTATCAGCTGTGTTACAGTAGACTCTGGATTTATATGGTTTGGTGGAACAATCTGAGGGCGACCGTGATCATAGTTTTTATGCTTCATAATATGATCGAACAACACTAATACCAATGTTATTCATTACATGATTCGGCCCACACGTTTCATCTAACTCTTTAAAGTCCAAGGTGATGATAACTGTAGTTAATATAACTTGCATCGTAAGTAGAATGGAAAAGCTAATAACCGCTCATCACCTGATTCGGGTTCATGCAACCACGTGTAATAACCAGAACGAGCAATCCTAAGAACCCAACGGATTATTTTAAATTGATGGCTGTATTGGTACTTTACTTGAGAAGGTTTGCAAAGTACATTGCAGTCTTTTTGATGATATTCCGTTTCGTTACAGTTAATTTAAACTGATTTTTAAGTCAAAGGATTTCTTTCTTTGCTTCAAGTAGTTTATATTCATCAGAATTCTTACGTTAAGGTTGTGCCGCCTTTAGCCATTTATAAATGCTGTGCTGTGATACCCCCTAAACGTTCTGTGACATAAGTGACAGAATATCCACGTTCAGTAATTCATTCAACAACTACATCTTTAAAATTTCGGGTTAATCTTTGAACACTCATAATGTTCTCTTTCATGCAAAAAAGATAAACGAAATTTGTCTAGTAGAATGGAGGTAATTCACACTTTAGATACAGTATTTTCCCATTTAATTAGTGCTTTTACATAAGGTTGAATTTGGTGAGTGCTGTTAATTAGATTTTCGACTTTAGTCTTTTTCTTTAGTTGTTTTGGCCATACGTAAGAATTTAATATATTGTTGAACAATTATATCCTTATTTATTGAGAAATACAGGTTGCCTAAATAATACGTTTTATTAGTATTTACTTACTCACATTTTTTTTGATGTGATACGTTAAGGTGAAATTTAAATTTATGAGGGAGATTATCTAAAAAATATTAGTAATACTTAATTCGTAATTGTAGTTATACTTGTTTTATCATTAACATATTGAGCTTTATACTTCAAGATAATTTTTTCCTACACTTGCTGTTCATTACTAAATACTTACTGTTTGTCGTGCAGTAGTTATTGTAGTATCTGAATACATTCTATACTTTCTTCAAAACTTTTTAGACGAAAAATTGGTGCAGTATTAACGATTACCATTATCTATATTGCCTTTGTCACCTTCCTGTGCAGACTTTAGTTGAAAGGATACGTATTTTGATTTTTTTTACAAACTATTAAATATTGGAATTTTTATGCTTAAACATTATGATTTTATAGCTATTGGTGGTGGTAGTGGTGGTATCGCCTCTGTTAATCGTGCTGCCCAATATGGAAAAAAATGTGCCTTGATCGAAATGGCAGACATTGGAGGGACATGTGTCAATGTTGGCTGTGTACCTAAAAAAGTAATGTGGTATGCAGCTCAAATTGCTGATGCAATTCATCAATATGGTAGGGACTATGGTTTTAACACCGAATTAAAATCTTTTGACTGGCCAAAACTTGTTGAAAATAGGCAAGCTTATATTAAAAGAATCCATGCCTCTTATCATGCTGTCTTATATAAAAATAATGTGGACGTTATCCACGGCTGTGCTAGATTCGTAGACAATAATACTATTGAAGTAAATGGGGAAATTTTAACAGCTAATCATATTTTAATTGCGACAGGTACTAAAGCATATCGTCCTGATATTGAGGGTGCTGAATTTGGTATAGACTCAAATGGTTTCTTTGACCTGAAGCAATTACCAAAGCGCACAGCCATAGTTGGTTCGGGCTATATAGCAGTTGAACTTGCTGGTGTACTTAATTCATTAGGTTCAAATGTAAGCCTATTCATCCGTAGTCAACAACCATTACGTAAATTAGATCAATTCTTAGGTGAAGCATTGTTGGAAAATATGCAGCATGAGCATATTGAAGTTCAAACTCAAGCCCAACTAGATAAAATAACTAAACTTGCAGATGGTTCCCTTATGCTTTATCTAAAAAGTGGGATACAACATCATGTGGATTGTCTGATTTGGGCAATAGGAAGAATACCAAATACAGCATCTTTACTTCACAAGCATACAAATATACAGCTCGATGAAGAGGGGTTTATTCAAGTCGATAAATTCCAAAATACTACTCAACCTGGTATTTATGCTGTTGGAGATGTTATCGGTAAAATTGAATTAACTCCTGTTGCAGTTGCTGCAGGTCGGAAACTAGCAGAACGTCTATTTAACAATAAGCCTGATGAGTATTTTGATTACGACAATATTGCTACTGTGGTATTTAGTCATCCTCCAATTGGGACAGTCGGTTTAACTGAAAAGGAAGCAATAGATAAATTTGGTCAGGAAAACATTAAAATTTATCATTCATCCTTTACTTCTATGTATACGGCAGTAACAAAGCATCGACAAGCAACGAAAATGAAGCTTATTTGTTCAGGAATAGACGAGAAAATTGTAGGAATTCATGGTATAGGCTACGGGATGGATGAAATTTTACAAGGTTTTGCTGTTGCGTTAAAAATGGGAGCAACCAAAAAGGATTTTGATAATACGGTAGCAATCCACCCAACTTCGGCTGAAGAGTTTGTCACAATGCGTTAAGGATTTTTATATTCTTTTAACAGATAAAAACAGTTCAGGTTATCACCTAAAATGAATTTTAAAAATAATTCCTGAACTGTACTAATAATGAATATTATATATTATAGATTAATACTGGGATATAATTTGGTAAAAACGTGTATATTGAAATTCTTTTATAAATCAAAAGTGGATTAGATTGATTGTAGGATTATCTAATTTATTTTATCCATATTTTGCCAATAAAGGAAAAAAATTTCTCATTGCTTTCCTGATTTATGGGTTTTGAGTGTTTGCTGACTGAGTAAGCATCTTTATAGTTAAAATATTCAATAAAAATTTTTAGGATCAGTAAGACATCTTTATAAGTTTGAAATCAATAGCCATTATAATAATTTAGACGCATATAGCTTGTTTGAAATGGATCTTTTCGAACTTTAATGAAGAATGTTGATTATAATAATATCTGTATTTTTTTAAAACATATTAATATATCTGTAGAGGGTTGTCCCTGATTCAGTACTAACTACATAAGTTTTCTTTTCAATACTTACTATTTTTGTTTTAATGGCTGCAAAAAACTGAAATAGCATTTTCGTGATAATTACGTCTATAGTCCATACTGATTTCAATATTATATCTTTTAAAATTTATAACATTCTTTAGGGAAGGTTATATGGCTAATCGGTACGATTTAAAAAGCTTACTAGTAGTAAGTTTTGAGAAATATTAACTATATGTGAAATGTTGAATTACATTATGTCTGAATGACTATTATTTACTTGTAATATCCATTAGTTAGTTTTTCATTTAATAAAGTTTGAAACAAACATTAAAGTCCTCAAGAGAGGTTGTCCGTCTTGATCCTAGCCAATATTGTGGACAAGCAATCCCTTTAAATTCTTTAAATATTCTTGTTCAAAGGCTTCAGGACTCAACCAGCCATTTGCAGAATGCCTTCTGATTCGATTGTAGTAAACTTCAATATATTCAATCAATACTGCATTAGCTAATTTTCGGGTAATAAACTGCATATTCCTATTCAAATGGACACCTAGTGGTGTATCAATATGGTCACTCATTCTTGCTCAAGATGAACGGCTAATATTTATTATGTTGCATAGCCAACCTCTCTTATTATGTATGATTGGTACGAAACCATAAAGAAACTCCAAATAGGAGACCTCCTAAAAAGCATAATTTCGCCACAGCAATAGCCAAATGAAATGACGACACTGGATGATGATTTTGTCCTACGCCACCCATGAAAAAATACAGAAGTGAAATACAGGTCATTAGGAAAATGAGCATTAATCCCCCTAGTACAAGACTCCATTAAATAGAGCAAACTTAAGAACTTCTTGCTTATGCATTTTTTTCTAAGTCATATAAGCTTTTGATTTAACGATTAAGTCCCTTGCTTGCAGAATCTATCCAACCTTGATCATCCATTCCTATTTGACTTGACCAGTTATTACAAAATTATCTTACCAAGAAGTCTTGTATAGCTGCCCTAGGAATAATCAAGGGCGATGCTAAGCAAGCACTTTTAATTTTAGAGTCTCTTTGCCCCGGTTATATACTTATCAAGCTCTTATCTAGAAACTTGATGACGCGTTGAGCATAGTATTTGTGATCTAAAGGATAATTGTGGCCTGTACAAGGATAAAATAGATGGATGTTGTAGCACTTAGTGTAAGATGGTTAGATGACAAGACCTTCATTCTGATTGAGAAAGTACGAACTAACAATATTTCTCCACCACGCAGGTATTTATATAAAGTTCAAAGCGTTAATCAACATTACCTAAAACTGACTCAGATATGGACAGGATGGGGTGATTCAAAAGACGATATAATCGGCTATTACTTTAAATAACTAAATAAGAAAAGTTGAATACCTAAAGTTAAAACCACAACAAAACAACAATGGATTTAAAAGCATGAACTACTACGCAGAGGATCCCTTCTAGGTAATGTGACCTAGGAGGCAAAACGAAAAAGCTGCAATTTCAGTACCAGCGACCTGTAAGAATCTATTTTCGTGATGTTACCCGAATAAGATATCCTCATCTAAGAAGTGCATATTTTAAAAAATTCAGTAACCATCAAGAACGTAGTTTTTATTTGATGCATTTGATTGAATATAAAGACTATCCCTTAAAACTTCGTGTTGCACGAGGTACTGCCTTACCTGAAGAATGGGATGATTTACCTGTTTATGTCTATAAAGTTGCAAAGAGCTGGAAGCATAATTCTAGAAGAAAACATCAGTATCATAAACAAGATTTAAAGAAAGGACTTATTGTATGAATAATAATATTGTGAATGATGATACTGAACGGAATGCTATTTCAGAAACTCTGGAAAGCTTCCTTGTTGATAGGCTTAAATACTCAAAGAAAAAAACTCATTTTACTATAAGGGAGTTGGACGGAAAAACTAAATGTTTCACAAGTTTTTTTGCAGGGAAATCGTCAATTGGGGAACCTAATGAACTCTATATTCGATTTGGAGAGCATGGTTATAGGAAGGCTAACAGCAAATATATTATTGTTGCACGACTAGCATTTCATCATAGAAATAAAGGACATGGAACAGCCTTTCTTAAATATTTATGCTTATTTGGTGAAAAATTTGGTTATGAGTTTTTAGAAATCGAATGTCCTAATTCTGATTGCAGGGCATTCATGAAAAAAATAGGCTTTAAGGATCAGCTGTACCTTCCTATTTTAGAACTGAAGCAATCTATTCAAACATATGAGGCTCAAAAATTAACTTAAATAGAAAACAAAAAATAAGTTTGAGATTTTTATTATTTGTAATAAATTGCCTTTGTTACATAAACCTATTTTAGAAGACATCTTCAACCTTTGTTGGCTTAGTTTATATTCAAATAGACTTTTAGTGTGTCATTGAACAACGTTATTCACCAAATATATTATTTATTTTCTAAATATTTCTTCAATAAATGTGGTGCAAAAAGATGATCTACTTTTAAGTTCGTTCTTAGTTTTACTTGTTCGATAATATTTATAAGTGTTTCTGTATTCTGATGAAGTTGTGATTCCAAATCATCAATCTGTATTCGTAAATTTTTATTGGTATCAGTAAGAGCCTGTCTAGTCTTTTTATTTACATAAAGTTGCTGTTCTTTAGTCTTTAGGTGCAGTGGAGAAATTTGCTCAGATACATATAATGATATAAGCTTCTTCCGCTCAGCAGAACTTAAAGTACTTAGTCCACCGGATATATACCCCTTAGCTGTTAGACGACTATGAAGGTTTTTGTGCGAAATAGGGGACTTTTCAAAACCTTCAACCAACATCATTTGTAATTCTTGTTCTATGACTTCATCTAATTGTTTGCCACGTAACATATCATGCTTCCTTAGTTTCAATTTTTTGCTGTTCTATAGCGAATAGTTCACTTAAGGTTGTTGGTAATTTAGTGATCGTATTACCATAAGGAAAAATAGGAATAGGAGTTAAACTATTTTGCCTATCAAGTGCTTTTGTCTTTAAATCACTTAAATAAAGTATTTTTTGACGTAAATCCTCAAGCATTTCTCTATAAGATAAATCATGAACAACAATTTGCTCTATATGCGAAAATTCATCTAGCAACTTATTCAACGTATGTTGTAAAGCTTCTAATTCTCCTTTTCGACCAGTTATTGCAAAGTTTCCACATTGATCACCTGATTGACAGGCTAAACGTTTAGGACAATCGTGCACAGCGACTTCACGCATACATCCACCAAAAGGTAAGGGGTGTAAACAAGCATGGCGTTGGACTAGGGAGTCGGCTAAAGAAGTATCTTCTTTAGCCAATTCATTAAATGACTCTGCGATATCTTGAAAATATTCATCAAAGAAAGACTGCTTTATATATCCCGCAACTTCATTTTTCGAGTCAAAGGATTGTAAATTCATCTTAAGATTATTTTCAAGGTCTAGTTGATTTGAAAAATACATTAATCCATCATGTTTGATAGAGTTAATTGGATAATCTGGTTTAATCTCTTGCTTATCAGTTTCATAAAGTTTCAACTCATTTTTTTCTAACAAACTAGCTGTGACTTTACGTTGCTTCAATGCTAAATGTTGATAATATTGGTTTTGCTTAATATCTACACGTCCCATTAACATTGCTTGTAAATGTTCAGATAATCCGCTCAATGCAAGAAAAGTATTGATATTATGCCGTGGTAGATGGCTTGTTAATGCTGTATGTTCTATATCATTTTCCATTAAATTATATTTAACAAATACTGAGATATTAGAGCTTTTACCACTTCTCGTTCCTAAAAAATTATTTAAATTTGTGACATTTAATGGGATTATATTTGTAATATGAGAAAAATTTCTTTTTAATGTGGTTGATTTGTATTCATGAATAAACAATAAATCTTCATATTCCAAATTTTCCATCTTGCCCTCATAGTTAAATACATGACAGAGTGGGTAATCTGAAGAATAATTGCTTGTTAGTGATATGATAAAATTATTGATATCTTTTTTTAAATAAAATGTTTTTATCCTTTCCTCCTTAACTCTTTTAAAAACAGGTACTTTATTTAATGAGGTTAGAACTACAACACGCTGTGCTGCTATACCACTTTTCTCAGTATGCCCACTATATTCATTTTTAGGCCTTAATCTGAAAACCGTTCCTATTAAATCATCTAATTCAATATAATCTGCTCCAATCTCATCTATCACCTTTGGTAAAAAATTAGTACAATTCTTTGATTTTAGATATTTGATATATTCTCTATATTCTTTTGTAAGTTCTAAAACAGATTGAAATATTTTTTCTACTAAATTTACAGCCAATGACTCAACCCAATGGATCCTGAAACCTGAGCCTTTTGCACCATGATATTGGATACCGAGAGTGTATTGTTTAATGCCATCTAGGGTAATATGTTCTTTAGTTATAGGATCAAGTATTGGTTGTTTAATTAAAGCATCAGTTTTTAGAAGAAGTGCTTCTGTTGAACGTAAACCAGTTATAATAAGTAAAAGTAAAAGATTCAGTAGGATTTTTTCACCATTTGTTTCACATAAACTGATTAACGAAACAATATTTAAAAATGTCCGAATAGAAATCAATTTTTCTTTGTTTAATTCATCTTCATCAAGCTCTAGTTGATCTATTAAAGCTTTTGTTTTCTTAGCATTTGGGGTTCTATTTTGACGGTTTATATAGAGGTATTTTTGAGAAAATTCTAAAGGCTGTTCGGTTAAACCATAGTGATTTAACATCTCTTGTAATCTATGATACGTACCAGCATGATCAGGAAGGTTTGTTTTACTTGAATTTTCAGCTAGTATTTCAAATGACTTTTCTAAAATTAATGTTGATAAGAAGCAGGGATGTGTATTCTCTGGATTAGTTTTACATAATTCACTATACCAACGCTTGAGCACCAGAACTTCGGCATATAACTTTTGTGGTGAAGTTTTTGTATTAGCTTTTCTATAACTAAGAACCATTATGGCTTTAATGAACTCTTGGTATGTTATATCTATTGAACGGTCTTCAATGCCTTTCATTCTTTTCACTGTTTGAAATGAAAAGTGTGTTTTTCCACTACGTGAAAGTAACCAGCCTGAACCAATAGTACCTCCAACCCATTCCGGATCACTCCATAGCCATTTAAACTTTGGTTTGATATTTTCCTCAAAAAAAATTTTCTGTTCTTCTATAAAAGCTTTATATTTTTCAAGATTCATAAATGTTACTCTTGTGTATTGCACAACGAGCAATTACGGATTCAATTTCAAATTTTGTTGACTCATGGACCCTAATTAATGGATTTCTAGAGACACCTATACCATCAGATAGTCTAATCAGATCATTAATTTCACCTTGAATACTTTCTAAAACATTAGTGTGATTAGCATCGATAAAAGGGTGAAAATATATACACCCATAGCAGTTGCGGACAGGTTGAAATAAGCATTTATTATTGTAAGAACAGCCACCGATGTCATAATGAATTTTATGACCAATGTTGCCTATTACTTTTTTGTGTTTCCATTCCTGCTTATAAACTAAACGCCCTGTAAGTAACATAGCGATCATCTGCTTATATAGAGAATTTCTACCTAAGGCTTGAGCTCTAATTTGTGCTAATTGCGGTGTAAAAAATATATAATGTCTTGCAGTCACAACTGATGAATGACCTAAAATATATGCAATTTCTTCAGCAGAAGAACCAGACATAGCTAAGCTATAACCAACATGATGTCTAAAGTCTGAAAAGGAATATTTTTGTCTAATCATTTCTCCAGCTAAAATAGCATCTCGATATGATTCTGGCGAAAAAGCGAACAATTGAGTGTTAATAGCCTTTGAGCAGAAACGAGCTGCATTTTCGCCCATATCAAATAATTTTTCATCTGGATATAAGTTAAACCTTTCTATATACGAAAGAATAATTTCAGCAATTTCTTCTGGTAGCTTTACAGCTATTTTCTCATGTAAATATCTTGCTTGTTTTGCATAGGGAATTAGTACACTATAGCGATGGAATTGATCTATCGTACGTGTAGTGTCTACTTTTATATCTTGTACCGTTAACTTAGCTAATTGAACAGGTCTAAGTCCTGATACATAGATGAGGCCTAATAGTGAAGAGTTTATTAAAGTTTGATTAGTGACTTGTAAAGAATCTTGCTTTAATTGATGATTCAATTGGCTAAAACCTTGTTGAATCATGGTAATAGTTGGGTAATCAATAAGGTCTTCATATTGTTGATAATACAATTTTGAATTGAAGGCGACAGGACGTTCAAGAAATTCTAATTCGTATTCTTGATCAATATCAAAATTTGAAAAATCTTCTAAAAATAATAATTTAATCAAAAATTTCAAGTGGTAATAGTAAGATGACCTATCATCTTTTGCCAAATCAGCTAATATCGATTTTAGATTACAATAATCAAGTTTTTGCTTATTGTTTTTTAATGTTCCTATGGCATAACTAAAGGCCTGAAGTTTAGCGTCAAGTGATGAGGGTGAGAGGTGGATCAGGAAATTTGAACAACACTTATAAGTGATATTTTGCTCCCCAAATGATGTTATAAACATCAATATATGGAGTATTTTATGGCACGTAGACCAAGAAGAAATCATTCAAATGACTTCTAAGCTATGGTAGCACTTGCTGCGGTTAAAGCAGAAAAAACACTTGCTGAATTGCGTGCTGAATTTGCTGTTCGTCAAAAC
>RRZU010038518.1_pt1 | contig 18563 bp, 14 predicted proteins | sample 2165561 | NCBI WGS metagenome assembly RRZU01 (sample SAMN10456909, study PRJNA506462) | wastewater metagenome | isolation source: wastewater sludge | place: USA: Moscow, Idaho | reverse complement strand
CGACCCGATGATCATCAACCGCCACATGATCCTGCCCGCGTCCGGCGCCCCCCACTCCTTGATGGACTCGGACTACTTCGCCTCGCTGGGCATGACCATCACGGGCATGCCGGCGCTCAACGCCATGCGCTCGGTGTGCGATGCCCGCCCCGGTCTGCTCACCAGCGCCGACCTGCCCCTGCGGGCCTTCGCCGGGCGGTTCCACGACGGCACCGCGGCCCGACGGGCCTGACACGGGAGTCGACGCCGTGAGCCGCTACCCCTTCCCGTCGGCGCCCATCGGGTGGTTCGGGGTGGCCGCCTCCGAGGACGTGGCCGTCGGCGACGTCCGCGCCGTCGCCTACCTCGGGCGCGAGCTCGTCGTGTTCCGCGGCGAGGACGGCGCCGCCCGGGTGTTCGACGCCCACTGCCCCCACCTCGGTGCCCATTTGGGCCACGGCGGGCAGGTGCGCGGCGACGGCCTCGTCTGCCCCTTCCACGGCTGGTGCTTCGGCGGCGACGGTCACCTCGTCGACGTGCCCGGTCTCGACCGCAACCCTCCTCACGCCACCGCGGGCCCGTGGCCGGCCTGCGAGCGCAACGGTCGCATCTTCGTCTGGCACCACGCCGACGGCGCCGGCCCCACCTTCGAGGTGCTCGGCTACCGCGCCGACGAGGACGCCTGGACGCCCTGGCGCCGCAACTCCTACACGGTGCGGGTCCACGTGCAGGACCTCACCGAGAACATCCTCGACCGCGCCCACTTCGGCACCGTCCATGACATGGCCCCGCCCGAGCAGGAGCACTTCGTGGTGTCCTTCGACGGCCCGACGATGGTCGTCGAGCAGCGCCTCCGGGTCACCGCGGTGTCCGACGCCGGCGTCGAGGTCCTGGCCCGCACCACGGCCTGCGGACCGGGCGTCGCCGCGGTCGAGGTCACCGAAGGCCCCCTCGAGATGCTGACCTACATCACCCAGACCCCGATCGACGACGAGCACACCGAGGTGAACCTCGACTTCTCGATGAAGCGCCTCGACGACGACGCCGCCACCGAGGCCGTGGCCGAGCTGAACGACCAGGTCACCAACCTCCAGTTCACCCAGGACGTCCCCATCTGGGAGCACAAGGTGTACCGGGAGCGTCCCCTGCTCACGAAGGTGGACGGCCCCGTCCACGACTACCGCCGCTGGTTCGCCCAGTTCTTCCCTACAACAGCACCCCACGGCGGAGATCAGCGCTAGTCGCCGGCGTGGGCCGGGGCGGTTCGCTCGTTACCGCCGACCACCCAGGCCATCGCCGACGCCAGCACCGGTAGGCCGATCAGCAGGACGGCCAGGTTGCCGACGGGGATCTTGGCCAGGCGGTCGCTGTCCGGCCAGTAGCCGACGACGAGCACGGAGTAGGCCGCCACGGTGCCGAGGCCCACGCCGACGGCGGCCAGCACCCCGCTGGTCGTGGCGGTGATCGACCGCCGGATGCGGCGGGTGGCGCCACACGCGTTCAGCGTGCGGAGGTCACGGGAGGCGTCGCTGCGGAGCAGACCGATGGTCAGGGCCAGGATGCTCAGCGCCAGCAGGACGCCGACGGCCGTCGCGACGGTGCGCACCGTCGTCAGGCCCCCTTGCTCATCGCGGGTCTCGATCACGAGCCCGGCCTCCTTGGCGACGTCACGCAGGTCGGCCAGCGTGCCCGGGTCCATCGAGTCCACCGAACCGGGCAGATCCAGCAGCCAACCGGCGCGCACGGGCTCGAGCCCCGTTGCCGCGAGCCCGGCCTCAGTGAGGAGGGCGCGCGGCGCAGAGGAGTAGTCGTGGATGTCGATTCGGGCGACCGAGGAGGCCGGCACCGGTCCCCGACCGAACGCCTCGATGGTCAGGTTGCCGGTCACGTAGACCTCACCCGGCTGGCGGGTGAGCAGCACTGTGTCGGCGCCGCCGACCCCGGGTTCGACGCCGAGGTAGTCGATCAGGTCCGGCGTGGCCACGAACACCATGCCGGAGTCGCGGGTGGTGTGCTCATCGAGGGGCACCCCAAGCAGCGCTGTGTTCAGCAAGCGCCGACCGCCGGTGATGGCAGGGTTGGTGGGGTCGGCGGCGACGTCGAGGGGTACCACCGCCTCCGCACCCGTCCGATCGGCGATCTCGCCCAGCGCGGTGTCCTGCCGCCCCTCATCCTCGGGTGACGGCTCGGGCACCTGGAGCCCGCCGAACTCGCCCGGGCCAGCGGTCCACACCACCAGCTGATCGGTCGCCAAGTTGCCTTCGTCGGCGCCCGGCACGTTGGCGGCAGCGATGAGGACCACCGCCACCGCGATGGCCAGGCCGAGGGTGATGGCCCCGAGGGCGGCGGACGACCGGGCCTCGAAGCGGGACAGGTCGCGCGTGGCCAGGCGCGGCCCGACCGGCATGCGGGCGGACGCCTTGGCCACGGCCCGCAGGATCGGCGCGCCGACCAGGAGCACCGAGACCACCACGGCGACGATTCCCGGGACGAAGAGCAACGGCACGATCTCGTCCTGGCTCGGGTCGATGCCGGCGCCCACGGCGACGAGCCCGGCCACGAACACGACGATGCCGGCGATCAGCGATCGGTGGATCGACCGGGGCGGGGAGGGACGGGCCGCCACGGCATCGGTGATGGAGGTCCGCGCCACCCGGTGGGCGGGCCACCAGGCCGCCGCGCTCGCGGTCGCGATGGCCAGGGCGGCGCCGGCCAGGAGAAGCCAGATCGGGACGTCGAACCGGTCGAGTCGGTGCCCGGCGGTCGATTCGAGCAGGGGCCCGGCCACGATCCAGACCACCAGGCCCGAGGTCGTGCCCAACACCGCGGCGACGACGCCGACGGCGAGCCCGTTGGCCACCATGGCGCTGCGCAACTGGTGACGGGTCGCTCCGACCGCGGCGATCATCCCCAGTTGGCGCAACCGGCGGTGGGCCAGCGTCACGAAGCTGGCCCCGGCCACGAGGCACACCAGCACCATGGCCAGGGTCGCCACGACCATGACCGCCAGAGCCGCGGCCGCCGCTTCGTCCTGGCGGGCCTCGATGAAGCCTTGCCCGGGCTCGGACGTGGGTCGGAACGTCTCGGCACGGCCGTCGTCGGTCTGCACCAGCACGGTGAGCGACTCGGGCGGCTCCGCTCCACTGGGCACGGTCACGGCGAACTCGTCGGCCAGATCAGCGGGGTTCTCGACCACGCCGACCACGCGCGCCGTCTCACCGCCCAGCTCGACCTGATCGCCGATATCGGCGAGGACCTGATCGGCGACGACGTCGGTGATCGCCACCTCGCTCGCGCTCGTCGGAAGGCGCCCGTCGAGCAAGGTCAGCATCGGTCCGCTGAACGGACCGTCGGGGTCTTGGGCTCGCAGCTCGACCACCGCGGCGGCACCCGCGACATCGACCTGGCGATGGCCGATCACCTCGACGTCGCCGAACCACTGCTTCGCTTCCTCGACGTACGCGGGAATGGCTTGGGAGTCGGACACGGACAACTCGAAGCGGTGGGTGGCCGAGCCGAACTCGGCGTCGCGTGTCGGGGTGAGGTTGTACGCCGCGATCGACCCGAGCACCGCCGCGGCCACGGCGAACGAGATCAGGCCGATGACCGCCACCTGCTGGCGCCACTCACGACGGAACAGGCGCCACGACCAGCGCCGGACTGCACGGCGGGCGGGACGGCTCACGTCTCGCGCTCCTCTTCGGTTCGCTCACGGGCCGCTCGCTCTGCGTTCGGGCCACGCAGGTCGAATCCCTCGCCCTCGCGCCTCGGGCTCACGACGAGCCGGGCACGAGGAGCGCCTCGGGGCCGGCCGCGGGCGTCGTCGTATCGACCACTCGCCCATCGCGCAGGAAGACGATCCGATCGGCCCAGGAGGCCAGTTGGGCGTCGTGGGTCACCACCACACCGGCCACCACGCCCCGACACGCGCTGCGCAGGAGCCGCATGACCGCCTCACCGTTCACGGAGTCGAGTGCCCCGGTGGGCTCGTCGGCGAGCAGGAGGTGGCGGTCACCGACGATCGCACGGACGATGGCGACCCGCTGGCGCTCGCCGCCCGACAAGTCGTCGGGGAACCGGCTGGCCTTGTCGGCGACGCCCAGGCGCTCGAGCGCCTCGAGGCCGATTGGGCGGGCCCGCCGGACGGGGACGCCGTCGAGCTCGAGCGGCATGGTGACGTTCTCGGCCACGGTCAGGCCCGCCAGCAGGTTGAAGTCCTGGAACACGTAGCCGACCGTCCTGCGCCGCAATCGGGCGCGGTCGTTGGCCGACATGGTCGTCACGGCCTCGCCGTCGACCAGCACCTGTCCCTCGGAGGGATCCTCCAGCGTGCCGGCGATCGTCAACAAGGTGCTCTTGCCCGAGCCGCTCGGTCCCATCACGGCCACCAGCGATCCCGGCTCGACCGCGAGGTCGACGTCGATCAGCGCGTCGACCCGCGACGGCCCGTCGCCGTAGGATTTCGACACCCCCTGCAACGTCAGGACCGTCATCGCCGGCCTCCGATCCGCCGGCCGAGACGTTCCGGAACGGTTCGCATCGCTCCCGTCGCGGCACGGGAGCCCATGCCCCGGTGCTCTGGTCGCTCGGCCGCCGCGGCGGGCAGTCGGGCATCGACGGCATCGAGCCATCGGATCAGCGAGTCCAGGCGGAACAGCTCCGAATCGACGACCAGGGTCAGGCTCAGGTCGTCGTCGCCGGTGTCCTGCTTGAGCCGGGTGTACTGCTGCATCAGCTCGACGAGCTTCCTCCGGTGCACCTGCAGCAGTTCGCGCAGGTCGACATCGGCCAGCCGGAGGGCGATGAGGACCTTGATGACGAGCTCATCGCGGGGCGGTGCCGACATGTCCGGCGGTGACCGGAGCCAGTCGTCCAGTTCGAGAGCGCCCGAACTGGTGAGGCGGTACGTGCGTTGCGGGCCCTCGGCGCCATCGTCAGCGTCGACCAGTCCGTCCCGCTCGAGGCGCCCCAGTGTCGTGTACACCTGCCCGACGTTCAGGGGCCACACCTCGCCGGTACCCGCTTCGAACTCCTGGCGCAGCTGCAGCCCGTACTTGGGGCCTTCACGCAACAACGCCAACAGTGCGTGGCGAACGCTCATTACCGACGCTTCCGTGAGTTCATACTCGGTATAGTACCCGGAAATTCTGTCGCGGGGAAGAGCGTTTCGCCGGACACATCACGGGTCGTGGGTAGCGTCAGCACATGAAACAGGCTCGCGGTGCCCGCGCCGAGACAGCCCTGTTTCTCCTGGCCGCGTTCCTCCTCGTCGCGGGCGGCGGGCTCGCCCTCAGCGGCCACGAGGCCACTGCCGACGCGATCTGGGCCGCCGCCACGCTGCTCGGGATCGGCCCCGGCGTTCTCTGGGTCGTGCAAGCGGCGAGGCAGGGCCGGCTCGGCGTCGACATCGTGGCCGTCCTCGCCCAGGTCGGTGCACTGGCCGTGGGCGAGTACCTGGCCGGCGCCATCATCACCGTGATGCTGGCCAGCGGCCGCATGCTCGAGGCGCGGGCGGGCTCCCGCGCCGAACGGGATCTCCGCGCCCTGCTCGGGAGGGCCCCCCGGACCGTGCACCAGTACGTCGACGGCGGGCTGGCCGAGACGTCGATCGACGACGTGCACCCCGGCGATCTGCTGCTCGTCCGGCCCGGCGAAGTGCTCGCGGTCGACGGCCTGGTCGAATCGGGTGCCGCAGTGTTGGACGAGTCGGCGCTGACCGGCGAACCGCTCCCGGTGGAACACCCCGTGGCGGACGCGGTCCGCAGCGGCACGGTCAACGCCGGCGCCGCGTTCGACCTTCGAGCGAGCACCTCTGCGGCCGAGAGCACCTACGCAGGCGTGGTCCGGCTCGTCGAACAGGCCCAGGCTGGCAGTGCCCCCTTCGTCCGCATGGCCGACCGCTTCGCCGGGTGGTTCCTCCTTGCCAGCGTCGCCCTGGCCGGGGTGGCGTGGGCCGCGAGTGGTGATCCCGTCCGAGCGGTCGCCGTGCTGGTCGTCGCCACACCCTGCCCCCTGATACTCGCCGCCCCTGTCGCGATCGTCTCGGGCCTGTCACGAGCGGCGCGGATCGGCGTGATCGTCAAGGGCGGCGCCGCGCTCGAGAAGCTCGCCGCGGGCACGATCCTCCTGCTGGACAAGACCGGCACCCTCACCGAGGGGCGACCCACGGTCGCCGAGGTGATATCCGCCGGGGCCCTGTCCGGCGACGAGCTCCTGCGCCTCGCGGCCTCCCTCGATCAGGTGTCCCCCCACGTGCTCGCCGCCGCGATCGTCCAGGCCGCCAAGGGGCGCGGCATGGAGCTGGAGCTGCCCACCGAGGTCCAAGAGGTCCCTGCCAACGGCGTCCGCGGGCTCGTGGACGGGCGGGAGGTCGCGGTCGGCAAGGCGGCGTGGATCCTGCCCGACGTGCCGCCGGCCCCCTGGGTGCGAACGGTTCGGCGTCGGGCCGACCTCGACGGCGCGCTCACGATGTTCGTCCGGGTCGACGGGGCTCCCGCCGGTGCGGTCGTCCTCGACGATCCTCTGCGCTCGGATGCGCCGAGGACCATCCGGGCGTTGCGTCGCAGCGGCATCGAGCAGGTGGTCATGGTGACGGGCGACCGCACCGACGTGGCCGAATCGGTCGGCGCGGTGATCGGCGTCGATGTCGTTCTCGCGGAGCGGACCCCCGAGGAGAAGGTCGACGCGGTGGCCGACGCCGCGCGCCACGGCTCCACCATCATGGTCGGCGACGGCATCAACGATGCCCCGGCCCTGGCGCTGGCCGACGTCGGCGTCGCGGTCGGCGCACGTGGATCGACCGCCTCGTCCGAGGCGGCCGACGTCGTGCTGACCGTCGACCGCCTCGACCGCCTCGCTGAGGGGATCGCCATCGCCAAGCGCTCCCAGCGCATCGCGCTCCAGAGCGTGATCGTCGGCATGGGCCTGTCGGGGTTCGCCATGGTCGCCGCCGCCTTCGGCTACCTCCCGCCCGTCTGGGGGGCGGTGCTCCAAGAGCTCATCGATGTCGCGGTGATCCTCAACGCGCTCCGTGCGCTGGGGCCCGGGCGCCACCACGCCCGCGGGCTCGACGAAGAGGGGTCGGCGCTGGCCCGCCGCTTCAGCCAGGAACACCGGTCCCTGCGTCCCGAGCTCGACCAGCTGCGGGTCACGGCGGACGCCCTCGACACCGACGACCCCGCGCACGCGTTGACCGAGGTCCGGAAGGTCAATCGGTTCCTGGCCGAGGACCTGTTGCCCCACGAAGAGGCAGAGGACCGCGCGCTGTACCCGGCGGTGGCCCGCACCCTCGGCGGCGTCGACCCGACCGGCGCCATGTCCCGCGGCCACGTGGAGATCGGGCACCAGGTCCGCCGTCTCGGCCGACTCCTCGACGAGATCCCTGCCGAGGGGCCCGACGAGGAGGACCTGGTGGAGATGCGCCGCCTGCTCTACGGGCTGCACGCGATCCTGCGGCTGCACTTCGCCCAGGAGGACGAGGGCTACCTCTCGCTGGCCGAGCCGGAGGTAGGCGCGACCCCGGCGGAGCGAGCACCCACCTGACGGACGCGGCTCGGCTCGGGATGCGCCCCGATCAGGCGCCCAGGGCCTGCCTGAGGTCGTCGAGCAGGTCGGCGGCGTCCTCGATGCCGACCGAGAGGCGGACGAGGTCGGCGGGCACTTCGTTGGTGGTGCCGGCCACCGAGGAGTGCGTCATGCGGCCGGGGTGCTCGATGAGGCTCTCGACCGCGCCGAGGGACTCGGCGAGGGTGAACACCTGGGCGCGGGCGCAGACGTCGAGGGCGGCTTGCTCGCCGCCGGCGAGACGGAACGACACCATGCCGCCGAAGCCGGACATCTGCCGGGCGGCGACGTCGTGACCGGGGTGCGACGGCAGGCCCGGCCAGCGGACCTCGGTCACGGCGGGATGGTCCACCAGCAGGGCGGCAACCGCGGCGGCCGTGGACGAGTGCCGCTCCATGCGAAGGGCGAGGGTGCGGGCGCCACGGTGCACGAGGTAGCAGTCGAACGGCCCCGGCACCGCGCCGACGGCGTTCTGGAGGAAGCCGACCTGCTCGGCCAGTCGCTCGTGGGACGTGGCCACGAAGCCACCGATGACATCGCTGTGGCCGCCGAGGTACTTGGTGGTGGAGTGCACGACCGCGTCGGCCCCGAGCGCCAGCGGCTGCTGGAGGGCGGGGGTGGCGAAGGTGTTGTCGACCACCACCACGGCGCCACGAGCGTGGGCGATCTCGCAGATGGCGGCGATGTCGACGATGGCGAGCAGCGGGTTGGTGGGGGTCTCGACCCAGACCATGCGGGTATCGGGTCGCCAGGCGGCGGCGACCGCGTCGAGATCGGAGAGGTCGACGGTGTCCACATGGGCGCCGGCGGGAGCGTGGACCTTGAGGGCGAGGCGGACCGTGCCGCCGTAGGCGTCGTTTGGCATCAAGACGTGCTCGCCGGGCGCGACCGTGCGCAGCAAGGCGTCCTCGGCGGCGAGGCCCGACGCGAAGGCGAAGCCGTGGGCGGCGCCCTCGAGGGTTGCGAGGTGGGTCTCCAGCGCGGCTCTGGTGGGGTTGCCCGAGCGGGCGTACTCGAAGGCGCGGAGGCCCTCGACGCCGTCCTGAGCGAAGGTCGAGGACACTGAGATCGGCGGGACCACGGCACCCGTCACCGGGTCGGCGGGGCCGGCGCCGTGCACGCATCGGGTGGCGAAGCCTCGCCCGGTCAGGTCGTCCATGGTTGCCTCGGGTCGGTCAGCGCCTGCGGGGCGATCGGGGTCACGAGCGGGCGCCGCCGACGTTGGCGATGGCACCCAGCAGGTCGGAGCGGCTGACGACCGCCACCGGGTGGCCCCCGTCGAGCACCAGGGCGGCGGGGGCCGACTCGAGCCGACCCGCCACCGCGGCCAGGGACTCGCCGATGCCCACGGTCGGCAACGGCGGCCCCATGATCGAACCGACCAGCTGGTCCAGCACCGCGGGGTCGGCCACCGCGGCACCCAGCAGGTCTCGTTCATCGACCGAGCCCACGACCTCGGCGAGCACCACCGGCGGCTCGTGCTTCACCACCGGCATCTGGCTCACGCCGTACTCGCGCAAGATCTCGATGGCGGTGCGGACGGTCTCGTCCGGGTGGCTGTGCACCATCGACGGCAGGCCGGGGTCGCGCTCGCTCACGAGGTCGCCGACGGTCGGGCCCGCCGCCCGCAGGAACCCGTGGTCGGCCATCCAGCCGTCGTCGTAGAGCTTGGAGAGGTACCCGCGCCCGGAGTCGGGGATGTGCACCACGACCACTGCGTCGGCGGGGAGGCCCTGGGCCACCCGCAGTGCGGCGGCGATGGCGGTGCCACCCGAGCCACCGATGAGCAGGCCTTCCTCACGGGTGACCCGTCGGGCAGTGCTGAAGCTCTCGGCATCGCTCACCGCGATGACTTGATCCACGACGGAGGGGTCGTAGGTGGTCGGCCAGAAGTCCTCGCCGATCCCCTCGACGAGGTAAGGACGCCCGCTGCCCCCGGAATACACCGAGCCTTCGGGATCGGCCCCGATGACCTGGATGGCCGGGTCCTGCTCCTTGAGGTAGCGCCCGATGCCGGAGATGGTGCCGCCCGTGCCGACCCCGCAGACGAAGTGGGTGATGCGCCCGGCCGTCTGCCGCCAGATCTCGGGGCCGGTGGTGTCGTATTGGGCCTGCGGGTTGTCGGGGTTGTGGTACTGGTCGGGCTTCCACGCGCCGGGGACGTCCTGGGCCAGCCGCGCCGAGACCGAGTAGTACGAGTCGGGGTGCTCGGGCTCGACCGACGTCGGGCACACGATGACCTCGGCGCCGTAGGCCCGCAGCTGGGCGATCTTGTCCGGGGCCACCTTGTCCGGGCACACGAAGATGCAGGAGTAGCCGCGGCGGGCCGCCACGATGGCCAGCCCCACCCCGGTGTTGCCGCTCGTGGGCTCGATGATGGTCCCACCCGGCTGGAGCCGCCCGTCGGCCTCGGCGGCATCGATCATGGCCAACGCCGGGCGATCCTTCGACGAGAAGCCGGGGTTGAACAGCTCGAGCTTGGCGACCAGGTGGCAGTCGACGTTGCGGGCCGTGCGATCGAGGCGCACCATCGGCGTGTTCCCGATCAGGGCGAGCAGGTCGTCGGCGACCTCCATCGGCGGACCGGTGTCGGTCAGAGGGTGGACATCCACCCCGTTGATGGGTTCGGCACCATCTGCGTAGAGGCTGACGGGGAGCCCGTGGTCGTGCAGCTCGCGCGCCACCGGTACGGCGTCCGCGGCGGAGCCGGCCACGCCGACGCGGCGCGGGATGTGCCCGCGCAGGTCCGCGAACACGGTGGCGAGGTCGTCGCCGGGGGCCAGGTGCTCGGTCCGCCGCGCCCGCAGCGCGAGGCCCACGGGCACCTCGAGGTCACCGACGACGAGCAGCAGGTCCATCGAGGCAACGGTACCGATCGACCCCTGCGCCTGCTCGCGTGGTGGGACCCCAACGGACCCAGGCGTCGGACGCATCAGGACGTGGGCGCCGGCACCTTCCGGACCCGCAGGCAGCGGGTGTTGGCGAACAGGCGGATCTCACGCTGCTCGGACGCCGAGAACTCGTGACCGGAGTCGGCCGTGTCGAGCAGCTCGGGCTCGACGACCGCGTACTCCTCGCCCTCGTGGACGATGGTCGCCCTTCCGGCGGCGAGGACGTTGCGCACCCAGTCCGGTCGGTCGCCGTAGGGCAGCAGGATCACGAAGCCGTCATCGGTGGGCAGGGGCACCACCGGTGTCTCGTAGGCCTTGCCGCTGCGCCGGCCGACGTGGCGGATGACCCCGGCGTAGGCGCCCGGCGTCCCTGCGGTGCGCATCTGGCGCGGGTTGAACACCCGGCGATTGACCCGCCGCTGGAAGTCCCGGACCGGGGGCCACTTCGTGCGCATCCCGATGAACCACACGACGGCGAGCACCACGACGACGGCGACGACCGCCCCGACGATCAAGAGCACGGTTCCGAGCATGTCCTCACTCCTCGCTTCCTCGGGGGCCGACCGCCACCACGACCTTGCCCCGGACGGCACCGTCTTCCATGCGCTGGAGCTCGGCGGCGACCTGCTCCAACGGGACGATCCGCTCGACCGCGGCGACGACCCGGCCCTCGTCGAGGTGGGTGGCGAGCACTTCGAGGTCCTCGTGGCGCTCGGGGGCCAGGAACATGCGCATCCGCTGGCGCAGGAAGGGCGACCAGAGCACGGCGCGCACCTGGCGGTCGATGCCCCCGAACCAGTGGCCCCCGCCCTCGCCGCCGACGATGACCAGCGTGCCCTCGGCGGTCAGCGCCCGGCGCAGGTCTCGGAGGCGCCGGTTGCCGCCGATGTCGAGGATCACGTCGTAACGGGTGGAACCGTCCGTCGGGTCGGTGGCGGTGTAGTCGAGCACCTCGTCGGCGCCCAGCGAGCGCACGAGGTCCATCTTCGGCGCGCTGCACACGCCGGTGACGTGCGCGCCGAGCGCCTTGGCGAGCTGCACGGCGTACGTGCCGACCCCGCCGGAGGCACCGAGGACGAGGACCGACTGCCCCGCCTGCACGTCGCCCTGCTCCCGCAGGGCGCACAGCGCGGTCTGGGCCGACACCGGGACCGCCGCCGCCTGGGCGAAGGTGAGCGAGGCCGGCTTGCGGGCGATCTTGGCGGGCTTGGCCACGACGTACTCGGCGAGGGCCCCGCGTGCCGTGCCGTACACCTCGTCCCCAGGGCGCAGGTCGTCCACGCCGTCGCCCACGGCTTCCACCACGCCGGCCAGGTCGAGCCCCGGGACGGGACGACGCGGACGGCGGGGGCCCTCGACCAGGCGGTAGAGGTACGGGAGCCCCCGGATGAGGTGCCAGGTGCCGCGGTCGAGGCCGGCGGCCTCGACCCGCACCAGCACCTCGCCGGGCCCGGCGACCGGGCGGGCGAGGTCCTCTGCCACCTCGAGCACGCCGGGCGCCTCGGGTGAGCCGTAGGCCCCCTGGCGGAGGCCACGCATGCGGGTGGTGGGTTCGACGTCGGTGTCCATACGCTGTAAGATAACCGTACGCTGTAAGGTGCGTCAAGTGCCAGCCGTCACCACCGCGAGAGAGGAGCGACCATGACCGCAGCCGAGCGCCGCCGACCCCTCGACCGCGACCAGATCGTGACCGCCGCCGTGGCCCTCGCCGACGAGGACGGCCTCGCCGCGGTCAGCATGCGCAAGGTGGCCGCCCGGCTCGGCGTCGAGGCCATGTCCCTGTACCACCACGTGGCCAACAAGGACGACCTGCTCGACGGCATGGTCGACGCCGTCACCGCCGAGTTCACCGTCCCGCCCGATGCCGAGGAATGGCAAGCCGCGCTGCGGGCCCGCTGCCACAACGCCCGCGCCGCCCTGCGCCGTCACCCGTGGGCGGTCGGGCTGATGGACTCCCGCTCCTCCCCCGGCCTGGCCACCCTCCGTCACCACGAAGCCGTCCTCGCCAGCCTGCGTGACGGCGGCTTCTCGATCGCCGGCGCCGCGCACGCCTTCGCCCTGATCGACAGCTTCCTCTACGGCTTCGCCCTCCAGGAGCGGAACCTGCCCTTCGAGCGGGGCGAGGACCTGGCCCAGATGACCGACGACATCGTGGGCCACCTCCCCCCCGACGAGTTCCCCCGGATGATCGAGATCGCCACCCAGCACGTCATGGCGCCGGGCTACGACTTCGGCGACGAGTTCGACCACGGCCTCGAGCTCGTCCTCGACGCCCTCGAGCGCGCCCGCCTCGCCGACACCTCCTGATCCCGCCGAACTGATCTGTGGGTCGAATGTGGAGGCGCTGTGGGTTCACCCGGTCGGGCGTTTCCTGGACAGTCGCAGCCATGACCAACACCACCAACCCCAACCACCCCACCATCACCCAGCCCACCGACATGCACGACATGGTCGTGGTGCACCGCGTCTTCCGGCGCGAGCTGCGATCGCTGCCCGGGCTCCTGACCGACACGCCTGCGGGCGACCTCGACCGGGCCGCCGTGGTCGCCGGGCACGCCCGGCTCATCCTGTCCGGGCTCCACCTGCACCACACCAGCGAGGACGACCTGCTCTGGCCCCTGCTGTTGGAGCGGTCCGGGCCCTCCGCCGACGTCGTGGTCCGGATGCAGGCGCAGCACGCCGCGGTCGACGACCTCGTAGGGCGGCTCGGAACCGTCCTCGACCGCTGGGAGGTCGAGGCCCGGCCCGCCGTGGGAACCGAGGCGGCCGACCTCATGGACCGGCTGTGCGCCGTGGTCGTCGAGCACCTCGACGACGAGGAGCAGACGCTCGTGCCGTTGGCGACGATGACCATCACCCCCGAGGAGTGGACCGCGGTCGGCGAAGCCGGCGTGGCCAAGATGTCGAAGGCGGAGCTCCCCCTCATGTTCGGCGCGGTCATGGAGGACGCCACCCCGGCGGAGCGACAGGTCCTGCTGCGCACCCTCCCCGGGCCCCTTCGAGTGGTGATGCGGTCCTGGGGCGCCTGGCACTACCGGCGCTACATCACGAGGGTGCGGGGCGAACGCTGATCTCGGGTAGCAGCTCGAGCACCTCGGCCATCCCCAGCGTCCGACCTCGGGTCCAGCAGCGATCGAACTCCTCGTCGCTCAGCCGACGTCGCACCTCCTGCAGGTGCGCCTCGGCGGACTCGAGGTCGGGCCGGAACGCCACCTCGACCAGGGACGTCTCGGCGGTCGCCGCGCCGGCGGCGTACAGCTCGGCGGCGAGGTCCGCTCGCCCTCGGCGGACAGCGAGCGCGGCGAGCGCCGACAGCGTGTAGACGAGCGTCCAGCTGGTCCGCACGTCGGCGGCCAACTCGGCGGCCTCGGTGGCGGAGCGCAGCGCGAGGTCGTCGTCTTCGACCAGCAGCGCAACCGTGGTCCGCACGTTCAACGCGGTGGCGAGGGTGAAGGGGCCGGCCCCCGACCGCGCGAGCGCCTCGGCCATGTCCAGCGACGCCGTCGTCCCCTCGAGGTCCCCGCCGAGGAGGGCCAGCTGCGCACGAGCGAGCAGCACGTGCGCCTGAAGCCACGCATCCTCGTCCTCGCCGACGAGGCCCGACAGCTCCTCGACGTGGGTGGATGCGCCGGAGAGGTCGCCGGCGAAGGCCGCTCCCATGCAGGCGAGCACCAGCGCCTCGGCAAGGACGGCGCGATCGCCGACTGCCCTTGCCGCTCCGGCGGCGGACTCCGCATGGCGGCGGGTGCCCTCGAGATCGCCCGTGGCCAGGTGCAGGCCGGCCAAGGCGAGGTGCGACGCAGCCTGCGCTGCCTCGTCCAGCCCCGGTTCCCCTCCCTCGTCCAGCACCCGTCGCCACCAGAGCAACCCCTCGCCGGCATGCCCCCGGAGCGCCCAGTACAGCCATGTGTCCCCGCCGAGGCGCGCGGCGGCCCGGAGGTCCCCCTGCTCGAGCAGCGTCGTGAGCGCGGCACGGAGGTTGGCGTGCTCGATGTCGAGGCGATCGAGCCACAGAGGGAGATCCGTGCTGCGCAGACCGGGCCGGGCCTCGCCAGCGAGGGCCTCGAAGTACCGCGCGTGGCGATCGGCCACGAGGGCGGCCTCCTCGGACGAGAGCGTCGCCAGGGCGTACTCCCGCACGGGCTCCAGCAGGCGAGGCCGCACCGGCCCACCGGCGCCAGTGTGGGGGCGCACGACCAATGACTGCTCGATCAGGCCTTCGAGGGCACTCAGGACGTCGCGTCCCGGTGCCCCGGCGACCGCTTCCGCAGCCTCCAGGTCGAACCCGCCGGCGAACACCGAAAGCGATCGCAGCACCTCCTGCTCGTCGGCGGTGAGCAGCGCGTTGCTCCAGTCCAGCGTCGCCTGCATGGTCTGCTGGCGCTCGGGCAGGTCGCGGAGCCGCCCCGAGCCGAGGGCGTGACCGAGGCGGTCCAGCAGTTGATCGGGCGCGAGGTAGCGGACGTGCGCGGCGGCCAGCTCCAGCGCCAACGGCAGACCGTCGAGGCGCCGACAGATCTCGGCCACCGCCGTTGCGTTCGACGCGTCCAGTGTGAAGTTCGGGTCGACCCGGCGAGCCCCGTCGGCGAAAACCTGGGCAGCCGGCGCCGCGGCGACCTCGGCCGTATCGCTGACCGAGCCGGGGAGCGACAACGGGCCGAGCGGGATCTCGTGCTCGGCACGGATCCGCATCGGAGCGCGACTTGTCGCGAGGACCACCAGCCCCGGGCAGTGCGCGACGAGCGCGGCGAGCTCGGCGGCCGCGCCGAGGAGGTGCTCGACGTTGTCGAGCACGAGGACCGGCGCCCGATCGACGAGCAGCTCGGCGACCGACGACACGAGATCCTCCGATCCTGCCTGCAGCCCGAATGCTCGAGCGATGGCCGGGAGGACGAGGTCCTCCCGGCGGATGTCGGCGAGGTCGACCACCACGACCTCCCGACCTGCGGCCCGCAGGTGTTCGCCGGCCTCGAGCGCCAGGCGGGTCTTGCCCACCCCTCCCGGCCCGGTGAGGGTGACCACCCGGATGGCGGGAAGTCCCAGCAGCGTCGTCACGTGGGCGAGCTCGGCATCCCGCCCGAGCAGGGGCGCGGGCGGGGTCGGGATCGTCGATGACGGCGTGCGGGGCGCCACGGGCTCCTCGGCCCGGGGGCGTACCGCCTCGGCGAGCTGCCGCGCCGCGTCTTCGTCAAGATCGAGCGCCGCGCAGAGCGCCCGCACGGTGTTGGGGTACGGCCGTCGACGCTCCCCCCGCTCGAGGGCCCCGACGGCCTTGGCGGTCAGGTTTGCCCGCTCGGCCAACTCCTCCTGGCTCAGCGACGCCGCTGCACGGTGCGCCCGGAGCCGCCGCCCGAACTCCCCTGGGTCCGCTCCGTCCACGAGGCGGACGCTAGCCAGCCCCCGATCAGGGGTGCGGGAACCGGGGTGGACCCGCATGTGGGTGCGATGTGGAGGCGCTGTGGGTTCCGCCGGACGGGGCCCTCCCGCTCGACCGCCGGCCCGGCCTCCTCGACTGGTTCGAGGACCTCGTCTTCACCGGGCTGCTGTTCGTCGCCACCGCGCAGCTCCTCTACGAGATCGCCGGCCGATGACTCGTCGCCCCGCCAGGCACGACCACCCCTAGACGGCATCGATATCCTGCTGGCGCCCACCTGGGACTCAATCCCCCAGTGGTTGGCGGCCGCCCAGCACACCGCACGCGAGGGGAGGGTCTTCGTGATCACCGTTGCCTCGAGCATGCGCACCACCGATGCCGGCCCCGAGGTGCCGGGTTGCGCCGGGCTCTGCGACGACGCCGCCACGCCCGCCCCGCGAGGAGCGAACCGCTGGCCACTGATCCGGCGGCCGACGCCGAGCCCGGCGACTCGCCCGCACCACCGTCGCACCGCCACGCTCCCGATGCCGCCACCGACTCGCAGGTGGTGCTCGTCCCCGTCGCCGGCACCCCCCATGACCGGCAACGCGTGACCGGCACGGACGTGCACGCTTGGCTCCTCGACAGCGACCCCGCCATCCGCTGGCAGGTGTTCGCCGACCTCGACCGCGCCCCTGCCGAGGTCGTCGACGCCGAACGGCAGCGGGTCGCGACCGAAGGATGGGGCGCCCGGCTGCTTGCCGTCCAGGACCCAGACGGCACCTGGGCCGGCGCCCTCTACAGCCCCAAGTGGACCTCGACCACCTACACCCTGTTGCTGCTCCACTGGCTCGGTCTCCCCACCGGGCACCCCGCCGCCCTCGCCGGATGCGAACGGCTCTGGGACGGCGCCAACTACTTCGACGGCGGTCTCAACCTGGCCAAGACCATTCGCCAACCCGAGACCTGCATCACCGCCATGCTCGTGCTCCTCGCTCGCTCCTTCGGCCACGACGACCCTCGAGTCGACCAGGCGGTGCAGTGGCTGCTCGACCAGCAGCTCGCCGACGGCGGATGGAACTGCGAGACCGTCCGCTGCGGCTCACAGCACGGCTCGTTCCACACCACCATCTCCACCCTCGACGCCCTCCATCGCTACGAGACCACCGGCGGCGGCCTCCCCGTCAGCGACGCCGCCCAGCGGGGCCGGGCCTTCTTCTGCGACCACCACCTGTACCGCTCCCACCGCACCGGAGCCGTCGTCGACCCCGCCTTCACGAAGTTCCCGTTCCCACCCCAATGGCACTTCGACATCGTCCGGGGCCTCGAGCATTTCCGGACGGCCGACGCCGAGCGGGACCCGCGACTCGCGGACGCCATCGATGTCATCCGCCAACGGCGACGCACCGACAGGACCTGGCCCGTGCAGCGTGGCCACCCCGGCCGCTCCTGGTTCCGCCTCGAAGAGCCCGGGCCCAGCCGCTGGGCCACCCTGCGCGCCTTGCGCGTCCTCAACTGGTGGGACGACGGCATCCGAGCCTGAACCGGCACTTCGCCGCCGTGAGCGTCCTTCGCCTCGGTCTCGAACGGCTACGTCGCCGGCGACGCTGGCGGCCGGCATCAGCCGCTGTCCCTCGACGACGCGCTGGCCCTCCGACTCGCAAGCGGTGTCGCCGACGTAGGGCGCCAGCACCGCGCGCTGGGCCTGGCCCGCCGCCTCACCGAGACCATGGCGGGCACGTTCGCGCTCTCCAGCACGGTCGGCGAGGTCACCCACGTCACGGTGACGCGGCCCACGGCCTGACCGCCCCTGGCCGCCGACGTCCGGCACGAGCACCCGTCGCTGCCTACCGTGGCGCCAGTGCTCCACCCCGACCGGTTGCTGCCTCCCGATCCGAGCGTTCGTGCCCTGGCCCGTCGCATCCACGAGCACACCCGAACGCTGCCCATCGTCAGCCCCCACGGGCACTGCGACCCGGTGGCCCTTGCCGACGACTCGACGCTGGGCGACCCGGCGGCCGCCCTGGTCACCGCCGACCACTACCTGGTGCGCATGCTCCACAGCCAGGGCGTCCCGCTGGAGGAGCTCGGCCTCGTGCCCCACGGCGTCAGGCGCCCACGCCCGTCCGGGATCGAGATCTGGCGCACGTTCGCCGCGCACTACGACCTCTTCCGAGCCACGCCCTCGAAGCTGTGGCTCGACCACACGATGGTCGAGGTCTTCGGCGTCGAGGTGGCCCTGACCGCCAAGACGGCCGACGCGATCTACGAGCAGATGGACGAACAACTCCGGACGCCGGATTTCCGGCCGAGCGCCCTCCTCGCCCGCTTCGGCGTCGAGGTGCTGGCCACCACGGACGGCGCGCTCGCCCCCCTCGAGGCCCACGGCCGGATCGCGGCGGCGGGGTGGCCCACCAGGGTGGTGCCGACGTTCCGACCCGACGCGGTGGTCGATCCCGACCGGCCCACCTTCAGCGACGAACTCGACGCCCTGGCGGCGACCACCGGCGCCGACACCACCAGCTGGGACGGCTACCTGGAGGCTCTCCGCGCCCGGCGGCAGCACTTCATCGCCGCGGGGGCGACCGCCACGGACCACGGCCACCCGACCGCTCGCACCCTCGACCTCTCACGTCCTGAGGCGGAGCGGCTCTTCCACCGCGTTCGCGGTGGCGGGGCGAGCGCGGCCGACAACGAGGCCTTCCGCGCCCAGATGCTGATGGAGATGGCCGCCATGAGCGTCGACGACGGCCTCGTCCTGCAGCTCCACACCGGGT
>RRZU012495612.1_pt1 | contig 18564 bp, 16 predicted proteins | sample 2165561 | NCBI WGS metagenome assembly RRZU01 (sample SAMN10456909, study PRJNA506462) | wastewater metagenome | isolation source: wastewater sludge | place: USA: Moscow, Idaho | reverse complement strand
GTGACCCAGATCTACAAGAAAACGGGCAACCTTCGGGCAGTCCAGCTGCTGTTGGGCCATACCAAAATGGACAGCACCGTCAGATACCTTGGCGTTGAACTAGAAGATGCGCTTATGATCTCTGAATCCATCGAGATCTAACAGGCTGCTGAAGAAGTCTGGCGACCAGGAGGGTTTCCCGATCTGCCGGACTTGATGGCTGTAGTTGCGATCGGTCGCGACGTCCCGCGCCGGACCTTCCCCGATCACGCGGCCAGCAGGCGCGGCAGTCGGGCGAGGTTGCAGGCGGCCATGGTCAGGGTGAAGCGGGCGCGGACACGCTCGACGCCGCGATAGACCGTCTGGGCCATGCCGCCGATGGTCTTGGCCCAACCGAAGGGTTCCTCGATCTTCTTGCGGCGCCTTTGGGAGAAGACGTAGCCGGCGTGGCGGGTGGTGCGTCCGTCGATGGCGGAGTGCCGTGCCTTCCGGGCGACATGCGGGGTGACGCAGGCCTGCCGGAGATCGGCGACGAAGTCCGCGCTGTCGTAGCCCTTGTCCGCGCCGAGGGTCAGGCGGCGGGTCGAGCCTGGCGCGTGACGGTGGATCATGGCGAGCGCGGCCCGACGCTCGGCATGGCCGTCGGCCTGGGTCAGGTCGGCTTGGACGATGAGGCCGCTGCGGTTCTCCATGAGGGTGTGCCCCATGAAGCAGAGGATTGCGCCGGCGCCAGGAGACTTCCTGTAGAGCCGCGCATCGGGGTCGGTGGTCGAGGCATGCGTGGCGTTCGCGCGCTTCTCGCCCCGGAAGTCGATCTCGGCATTGCGGTTACGGTGGGCGGGGCGGGTCATCGGGGTGGTCTCGGTGTCGGGCGGTGGCTGGTCAGGGACATCTGCGGTGCCAGTGGAGGGCGGATCGCCCGGGCCGCTGTCCTCATCTGGTGGCCCCTCCGCGGCCTTCGGCTGGAAGCTCTTCATCGAGGCCCAAGCCTTCACGAGCGTGCCGTCCACCGAGAAGTGCTCGTCCGACAGCAGCGGCGCCACCTCGCGGTGGGCCAGGATCGCCGCCAGGAACTTGCGGGCGATACCGGTGGTCAGCAGCCGGTCGCGGTTCTTGGAAAACACCGTCGGAACCCAGACCGGATCGTCGATGCCCAAGCCCACGAACCACCGAAACAGCAGGTTGTAGTGCATCTGCTCCATCAGCTGACGCTCGGAGCGGACCGAGAACAGGATCTGGAGCAGGCTCGCGCGCAGCAGTCGCTCCGGCGCGATGGAGGGGCGACCCTCGGCCGCATAGAGCCGGTCGAACTCGGCATCGAGGCTCGCCAGCGCGTCGTTGACGATCTCGCGCACCTTGCGCAGCGGGTGCCGGGCCGGGATGCGCTCCTCAAGGTCGACATAGCTGAACAGCGACCCCGTCGTCCCGTCCGTCCCGCGCATCCTCACCCCCGCAAACGCAGCGGTGAGGATGAATCATGTCCCGGAATCCACGTCGAGAGCCGAGTTCTTCAGCAGCCTGCTAAAGCCCGGCGGCCGCGCCGTCGGCGGTGCCGGTGATGGGCGAGACATCATGCGCTACACCGTTTCCCCCATCGTCGCCCGGCTGACCTGGCCGCTGCTGATGCGGACACTCTTCGGCCCTCAGTCGGTGCCGGAGAAGTTCGCCGGCTTCCCGAAAGCCATGGCCGTCCGGCCCTCCCAGATCCGCGCCAGCGCCGCCGAGGCGGCTCTGATGGTTCCGGGTGCCGTCGCGGCCGCGGACACGTACTCTGGGCTCAGGATGCCCGTCGCCATCCTCGCGGGCGCCGACGACCGTGTCGTCGATGCCGAGCTACAGTCAGCCAGGCTGCACGGTGACAGCGCGTAAAGCAGCTTCCACCGCGTCCCCGGCATGGGGCACATGATCCATCAGACCGCGACGGAAGCTGTCATGGCTGCGATCGCGAAAGTGGCGGCGCCCCAGGACCCGCATGCCTTGGCCGAGGCTGCCTGAGCCAGAAGCGCCGCCCTCGTGTGAATCGGCGTAGCCAAGACAGGCGTTGCCTGCTGGTCGGCTGGCTCTGCGCGGATCAACGAAGCGGGCGCGTCCCTTTGTGCCGCGCCCGTCTGACCGGCGCGCGGCCATCGGTCCCGGCCCGCCGTCAGCGCGCCGGGACCTTGCCCTTGCGGGGGTGGCGCATCAGCGAGGAAAAGGAAGGGTCCTGCCCGCCGAAGCTGATGTCGCATCGGGGCAGCCATGCCGGCAACGAGTGCGAATGGCATTGCCGACGGGTCGTCAGTCCGCGAGCGGATGGTTCGCGGTCTCCCGGCTCATCAGCATTGCAATGACTGCGACTATTGCCGCCGCGACCAGGTACCACGCCGGTGCGAGCTTGCTGCCGGTCGCGCCGATCAGCCAGGTGGCGACGAACGGCGCGGTTCCGCCGAAGAGCGCGTTCGCGGTGTTGAAGCTGAACGCGAAGCCGCTGTAGCGGACCTTGGTCGGGAAGATCTCCGACAGGAAGCAGGGAAGGGTGCCGTCGTTGACGGTCAGCAGCGCACCGAAAGCCACCTGGATCAAGACGATCTTCCAGAACGCGGCACCATCCAGCATCGCGAACAGTGGCACCGTCAGCCCGATAAACAGGACCGAAGCGGTGATCAGCGCAGTCTTTCGCCCGAACCGATCCGACAGCATGCCCATCAGGAAGATCAAGCCGATATAGACGGCGAGCGTGATGCTGGTGGCGATGAAAGACTGCTCCTCCCCGATGCCCATCTCGGTGATGAGGTAGGTCGGCATGTAGCTGAGGATCAGGTAGAAGCCGACGGCGTTGAGGCAGGTGACCCCGAACGCGATCATGATCTGGCGCCAGTAGTTCGTGAACAACTGTCGCACCGGGGTCGCCTCGATCTCATGGGACTGTTCCAGTTCGCGGAACTTCGGCGTGTCCTCGAGCTTCAGCCGGATATAGAGTCCGATCAGCCCCAGCGGCGCCGCCAGCAGGAACGGCAGCCGCCAGCCGAAGCTCTGCATCTGCGCATCGTCCAGAAGCGCGAACAGGCCGGCCGACATCAGCGAGCCCGCCAGCAATCCCGCTGCGGTGCTCGCCGGAACGATGCTGGTATAAAGGCCGCGGCGGTTGTCCGGCGAGTATTCGGCGATGAACGACGTAGCGCCCGCGTATTCGCCGGAGGCCGAGAAGTCCTGCACCATCCGGATGATCAGCAGCAGGATGGGCCCGAGAATGCCGATCTGCGCGTAGGAGGGCAGGAAGGCGATCAGCGTGGTCGCACCCGACATGATGAGGATCGACCAAGAGAGTGCGGTCCGCCGGCCGATCTTGTCGCCGATACCGCCCCAGACGATACCGCCGATCGGGCGCACGATAAACGAAATTGCGAACACCGCGAAGGTGGCGAGCAGCGCCGATTCCGGCGCGATCTCGGGAAAGAATGCTTTTGCGATCACGGTGGCGAAAAATCCGTAGGAAGCGTAGTCGAACCACTCGACGAAGTTGCCGATGAACTTGCTCCAAGGACTTTCCTGAGGACGCTCGCTCTGAGTCCGTCTCGGGCACGGGGATCGAGGCCGGAGTCTGTCCGGCGATCGGATTTGCCATGTGTTTCTCCCACGATTGGTTCTGTCCGCTCCCCAGCGGACATGAAAAAGAAGACGGCCCACCTGAGCGTGCGGCCGGGCGTCAGGAAAAGTCGGCGGCTGGCTTAGAAAGCGTCCCCGAGCGCGGCGGAAATGCCTTTGACGGCGACCTTCAGCAGCAGTTCGCCGTATTCAGCCGTCGCCCGCTTGGCCGATGACAGGCAACCCGACGCGGGGGTGAGTTCCGGCTTGACCGGGAAATGGTCGTAGGGGGGAAACTTGGCCGGCGGATGGTCCGGGACCAGGTCCATGTTCACCAGCTGCGGGTGCAGGTGCAGCATCAGGGACGTTTCCAGAACGCCGCCATGCTCGACCGCCCAGCCAGGGAAGTCGTCGGCATAGATCGCCCGGATCGTCGCCTCGTCGATGAAATCCCAGTAGGAGAGGATGATGCAGCGGAAGTCGTGGACCCCGCTCCAGCCGAGTTCGCGGATGACCAGGTCCACGCCTTCGGTGAGGAACATCGAGTTCTCGTAATGTCCGTTCACCAGCACCACGCGGCGCACCCCGTGCCGGGCCAGCTCGCGCAGGACGTCGCGGACCAGGCTGATCATGGTCTGGCCGTCCAGGCAGGTGTTGCCGGGCATGTGATTGCCGCCGCCGCTCTGCTGCTGGGACTTGTAGCCATAGGCGATCGCGGGGGCGACAAGGCCGCCGACGTTGCCGGCGACCCGTTCCGCGATGGCCGTGGGCAGCAGGACGTCCGGGTTCATGCTCATGTGCGGGCCGTGCTGCTCGAGCGCGCCCACGGGGACCAGAACCATGGCGCCGTCCCTGACCCTGCGGTCGTAGTCGGGCCATGCCAGGTCGGACATGCGAATTCTTTCCATTGCCAGTCTCCCCTCCTGATCGGATGTGCCGCAGCGGCGGGCGGATCGAGCCGGCCGCCGCCGCGGTGTTCGGTGCCTCAGGCGTAGCGGGCGCGGCGGCCCATGCCCGCAACCAGCGTCAGGAACAGGTAGCTGACGCCGGTGACCGCGATCGCCGGGAAGCCGGCGGTCGTGACCGCTGCGATGTCCTTGAAGGCGTAGGTCAGCGCGTAGAACGTGACCAGCCCGAGGACCATGGACGACAGGCCGGCCGCGTTCCAGTCGCCCAGACGGCTCTGGGTGGTGCCATCGGCGTTCTCGCCGGCAAACAGGTCCTCGTCGCTGACGCGCATCTTCCGCACGACGAAGTAGTCCAGCACGACGATGGTCCACAGCGGGATGAAGATGCCGCCGATGACGTGCAGGAAGGCGGTGAAGAAGTCGATGAACTGCGCAAAGGCGAGCGGCACGAAGCACATCACCAGCTGCAGAACGGCGATGTAGCGCAGGTACGACCGCGGCTTGGCGGTCTTGGTCGCGCCGACCAGGCCCATCGCCGCCCCGTAGAGAACGGTGACGTTGGTGCTGACCGTGGCGAAGAAGACGACCAGGAAGGCGACCGTGCCGAGGCCGAGCGAGGCGATGATCGAGCTCGGGTCCGAGGCGTTCGGGTCATAGACGCCGGTATCGAGGAAGACGCCGATCACGCCGATGGCGCCGATCAGCATGAACCAGCCCTGGCCCAGGTTGACGCCGAGCCAGCTGCCGACCGTGGCGCCGGTGGAGGTCCTGGCGAAGCGCCCGAAGTCCGCGATCATGGCCCAGCCCCAGCAGAAGCCGAACGCGAGGTCGAAGTAGAAGGCCTTGCTGTGCGTCGCCTCCGGCATCCTGACGGCCATGATCTTGGCCAGATCCCAGTGCTGCAGGACGACGATCGTTTCCCAGATGCCGAGAATGATCAGCAGGACAACGGCGATCCATTCCAGATACTTGATCGCCTCGGAGCCGCTGATGACCACCAGGCCCTGCACCGCCGCCGTGATCAGGATGCCCAGCACCATCGGCCATGCCGCGCCCGGCTGCCCGTAGGTCGGCCAGCCCCACATCTGCCCGAAGACATAGGTGAGCGAAATCGCGGCGATGAAGGTGTTGACGGCCGGCCAGCCGATCATGCCGAAGAACTCGCCGATGCCGGCAAGGCGGGCACCCTTGGCGCCCAGGCCGGGAATGGTGGCAGTGACGGTCGAGGCGCCGTGTTTCCAGGCGATCCATCCCACCATCGCCCAGGGAACCATCATGAGCGGCAGCCACAGCAGGCTGTACTGCATCACGAAGCCCATGCCCATGGCGGCGGCCATGCCGCCGAAGAACCACGATCCGGTGTTCACGCCGGATCCGAACCAGGTCACGGTAAGGTCGAAGAAGCCGTAGCTGCGGTCGCTTTGGGGTATCTTGGCTGTGCCATATTCCATTGTTCAGCCTCCCGCTGAAGAATTCGTCATGCCCTGAAGGGGCGGGGTGGCCGAGCAGCGCGACCCGGCGCGCTGTCCTCCCTCGGCTCACCCCGCCGGACGGGCGGCCGGCTCGGCCGGCCGTCCGGTTACTTCTTCACGATCAGGTGCTCGGGACCGTAGGGGAAGCCGGTGATGTTGCGGTTGCCCTCCTCGGTGATGACCAGGATGTCATGCTCGCGGTAGCCGCCGGCGCCGGCCATGCCTTCCGGGATGGTGATCATCGGCTCCATCGAGACGACCATGCCCGGCTCCAGCACCGTGTCGCAGTCCTCGCGCAGCTCCAGCCCGGCCTCGCGGCCGTAATAGTGGGAAAGCACGCCGAACGAGTGGCCGTAGCCGAAGCTGCGGTACTGCAGCAGGTTCTCGACCGCGTACATCTCGTTCAGTTCCTTGGCGATGTCGCTGCAGCGGTTGCCCGGCACCAGCAGCTCCTTGCCACGGTCGTGCACCGCACAGTTGATGTTCCACAGCCGGATGTGCTCGTCGCTCGCGGTCTCGGCGAACAGCGTGCGCTCCAGCGCGACGTAGTAGCCCGCCACCATCGGGAAGCAGTTGAGGCTGAGGATGTCGCCGCGCTCGATGCGCCGGCTGGTCACCGGGTTGTGCGCGCCGTCCGTGTTCAGGCCCGACTGGAACCAGGTCCAGGTGTCCATCAGCTCGGCATGCGGCCAGGATTTTGCGATCTCGCGCACCATGGTGGCGGTCGAGTGCAGGGCCACCTCGTATTCGGGCGTGCCGACCTTGGTCGCCTCGACGCAGGCCGCGCCGCCGACATCCGCGATGCGCGCCATCTCGGTGATGTGGGCGATCTCCTCGGCCGACTTGATCATCCGCAGGCGCATGGCCGGGGCGGCGATGTCCACGAACTCGACGCTCGGGAACTCGGCCTTCAGCAGGTTCAGCGTGTCGATGTTGACGGTGTCGAACTCGATCCCCAGCCGCTTCACGCCGCCGGTCAGCTGGCGGACGGCATGGAAGTAGTTGTCCTTCTGCCAGTCGGTGTAGGTGACGTTGTCGCCGAAGGTCCGCCGCCACGGCTGGCCGCCGTCGATGCCGGCGCTGATGCTGGTGGACTTGTCCTGATCGACGACCAGGCCGTAGCGCCGGCCGAAGTAGCAGAACATGAAGTCCGCGTAGTAGTTGATGTTGTGATACGACGTGAACAGCGCCGCATCGATGCCGTTATCCGCCATGTGCTTGCGGACGGCCTGCAGGCGCCGCATCATCTCCTGTGCCGAGAAGGTCGGCTTGACCTTCTCGCCGTTGCCCGTGAAGTCCACCAGTCTTTCGCGTTCCAGAACCTTGTCCAAAGCAGGTCTCCCTTTTCTCGCGCATCACGGCGCGGTGACTCCCGCCTCAGGTCTCCTCCTGTCGGGTCTTGTTGTCAAATGACGGCTTCTCATGTACGCATGAGATAATCTTAACCGGCGACCGACCATGGCACAGCCGCCGCTCAACGCACTGCGGGTCTTCGAGGCGGTTGCGCGCCACGGCAGCTTCCGCCGCGCCGCGGACGAACTTTGCGTGACGCAGTCTGCCGTCAGCCACCAGGTAAGGCATTTGGAGGAGTGGCTGGGCGGGCCGCTGTTCGACCGCGAGGGCAACCGCCCGCGCCTCCGCCCGCACGGCGCGGACCTCGGCCGGGCGCTGGCGTTGGCGCTTGCGGACATCGATGCGGCCTGCCGGGAAGCGCGCAGGGCCGTCGGTCCGCCTGCACTGACGGTTGCGGTCATCCCCTCCGTGGCAATCTGCTGGCTGATCCCACGCCTTGCGGATTTTCAGGCGCGGTCGCCGGGGACGGAACTGCGGATGCTTTATGCCATTCATGGCAAGGACAGCGACTTCCGCGATGCGGATGTGGCGGTGGTCTTCTCGGAGGGCGAGCCAGAGGTGCCGGGGACCACGGCCACACGGTTCCTCCCCGGCGCCAGCGCGCCCGTGTGCAGCCGCGCCTTTGCCGAGGCGCACGGACCCCTCGATTCGCCCCAGGCCATGCTCGCCGCGGGGCTCCTGCACGACACCGACCAGTCCGGCTGGCAGGCATGGCTGGCGGCCGCGGGCTGCGCGACCTGCGCAACCCTCGCCGGGCCGGTGTTTCAGGACTTCAACCTGCTGCGCGTCGCGGCCCTGGCAGGCCAAGGGGTTGCGATCTGCCCGCCCGCGATCATCCGCGACGACCTCGCATCCGGCCGGCTGGTGCAGCTTTCGCAGCGGACGGTGATGGACGGGCACGCCTACTACGTGCTGCGCAAGATCACCGGCGGAAGCGCCACCCAGGCCGCGTTCTGCGACTGGCTGATCGCGACGGCCGAGTGACGCACCGGCACCGAAGCTCATCCGGCGGCACCCACAGGTCTCGGGGTGAACAGGAGCAGTAGCGGACGCCCGAACGAGGAAAGGCAAGTGCCTGACGTTCGGTTATCCCCGCTCGCGCGATGTCACGGGTCTTGCTGCGCCTGTCGCCAGGCTTCCGGGGTCATGCCTTCAGATGCACGGAAGACGCGGATCAGGTGCGGCAGGTCGCAGAACCCGGTTTCGTTGGCGATCCGCGTCGCCGAACGCCGCGTGTTCCGGAGAAGGTGCTTCGCCTGCTCGATCCGGATGAATCGGTCGGCCTCGAGGGGGGTCATGCCAAGGGCCTCCCGGAAGTGCCGCTCGAGCTTGCGCCGGCCGACCCCGAGCCGCGCTACCAACAGGCCGATCGAGAGCGGCGTGTCGATCGACTGCTGCATGAGGAGCAGGGCCTTCCGCACCAAGACGTCGCCGGTGGCGAGCGCTATGGGGATGCCGGGCTGCGGCTCTTCCGCAGCCATTGCCGCATCGATGATCATGATGTGCAGACTCTTCGCCGCACGTGCCCGGCCGAGGTGCCGCTCGACGATGAAGGCGGCGAGATGCGCGGAGGAAACGCCGCCTGAGCAAGTCAGCCGGTCGCGGTCGATCACGAAGATCTGATTGCTGACCGGCTCCAGTCCCTCGAATCGGTCGAGGAAGTCGGCGTGGTGGAACCAGCTCACGCAAGCTCGGTAACCCCGCATCAAACCGGCACTGTGGAGAGCGAAGGTGCCGGTGCAGACACCAACCAGCGGCACCCTGACCATTGCCGCACGCCGGAGGAAGTGCACGGTGTCAGGGTGCAGGATCTCGATTCCGTCCACGAGTCCCCCGACGACAACGAGGTAGTCGAATCGGCCCGGGTCGCCGAGCCGTTCTTCGGGCTGGACAACAACCCCGCAGCTTGAAACAACCGGATGCATCGTCGGGGACAGCACCCGCCAGCCGCAATGGATCGGACGCGACCGGTCGCCCTCGTCGGCGGCGAGCCTGAGCACGTCCACGAAGTTCGCAAAAGCGCTGAGCGTGAAGTGCCGCGCCAGGATGAAGCCGACGTTCAGCTTTGCCATCGATGAACCATTTTGCCGCGAGGATACATCGAATCTGACGTTCAGATCCAGTCCAGAATCGGCCGCCTCGGGCATCAGCGGCCATGCATTTCGGGAGGGCCATATGACACATTTCTCCTTCGCCCAGGTGGTCAAGGGCGCGCTGACCGGCCAGAAGAACTGGACGCCGCAGTGGCCGGACGCGCAGCCGAAGGCTGCCTATGACGTCATCATCGTCGGTGCCGGCGGCCACGGCCTGGGCGCGGCCTACTATCTGGCAAAGGAACACGGGATCACCAATGTCGCGGTGATCGACAAGGGCTGGCTCGGCGGCGGCAACACCGGCCGCAACACCACCATCATCCGCTCGAACTACCTCTACGACGAAAGCGCGCGGCTCTTCGACCACGCCCTCGACCTCTGGGAGGATCTCTCGCAGGAGCTGAACTACAACGTCATGTACTCGAAGCGCGGCGTGATGATGCTCGCCCACAACGTCCATGACGTGCAGTCCTTCCGCCGCCATGTCCATTCCAACCGCCTCAACGGCGTCGACAACCAGTGGATGTCCGCGAAGGAGGCGAAGCTCTTCTGCCCGCCGCTCGACATCTCGCCGGGCGCCCGCTACCCGGTGATGGGCGCCGCCCTGCAGCGCCGCGCCGGCACCGCGCGCCACGATGCGGTCGCCTGGGGCTATGCCCGCGCGGCCGCCGCGCGCGGCGTCGACATCATCCAGAACTGCCCCGTGACCGCGATCCGCCGCGGGCCGGACGGCCGCGTCACGGGCGTCGAGACGGCCAAGGGCTTCATCGCCGCGAAGAAGGTCGCAGTCTCGGCCGCCGGCCACACCTCCGTCGTCATGGAGACCGCCGGGGTTCGGCTGCCGCTCGAGAGCTACCCGCTCCAGGCGCTGGTCTCCGAGCCGATCAAGCCGATCTTCCCCTGCGTCGTCATGTCGAACGCGGTGCACGCCTACATCAGCCAGTCCGACAAGGGCGAACTCGTCATCGGTTCGGGCACCGACCAGTACGTCAGCTACTCCCAGCGCGGGGGTCTGCCGCTGATCGAGCACACGCTCGCCGCGATCTGCGAGATCTTCCCGATCTTCCGCCGCATGCGGATGCTGCGAAAGTGGGGCGGCATCGTCGACGTGACGCCCGACCGCTCGGCCATCCTCGGCAAGACGCCGGTTCCGGGCCTCTACGTGAACTGCGGCTGGGGCACGGGCGGCTTCAAGGCCACGCCGGGCGCCGCCCATGTCCTCGCCTGGACGGTGGCCAAGGACGAGCCTCACCCGATCAACGCGCCCTTCACGCTGGAGCGCTTCACCACCGGCCGGCTCATCGACGAAGCCGCCGCGGCCGCCGTCGCGCACTGAGGAGGAACCGATGCTCCTGATCCATTGCCCCTACTGCGAGCAGGACCTTCCCGAGCTCGAATTCACCTACGCCGGCGAGGCCCACATCGCGCGCCCGGCCGACCCGATGAGCCTCACCGACGAGGAGTGGCGCGACTTCCTCTTTGTCCGCTCGAACCCCAAGGGCGTGCATTTCGAACGATGGCGCCATCTGAACGGCTGCGCGCGCTTCTTCAACGCCGCACGCGAGACCGTCTCCGACCGCTTCCTCGTCACCTACAAGGCCGGTGAGCCCCGCCCCGACCTGGCCAACCTGAAGGGATCCGCGCAATGACCGCCTACCGCCTTCCCAACCGCGGCCGCGTCGACCATCGCCGCCCGGTCCGCTTCACCTTCGACGGCAAGAGCTACGAGGGCCTGGCGGGCGACACGCTCGCATCGGCGCTGCTCGCGAACGGCGTTCACCTCATGGGCCGGTCGTTCAAGTATCACCGTCCGCGCGGCGTCGTCTCGGCGGGCTCGGACGAGCCGAATGCGCTGATGGGCACCCGCCGCGGCCCGGGCCGCTTCGAGCCGAATACCCGCGCGACCATCCAGGAGCTCCGCGAGGGGCTGGAGGCAACCAGCCAGAACCGCTGGCCGAGCCTCGCCTTCGACGTCGGCGCGATCAACGACAATCTCGGCACGCTCTTTTCGGCCGGCTTCTACTACAAGACCTTCATGTGGCCGCGCGCCTTCTGGGACCGCGTCTACGAGCCGGTCATCCGCAATGCCGCCGGCCTCGGTGTCTCGCCGACCGAAAACGACGCCGACCGCTACGCCTCGCGGTTCGCCCATGTCGACGTCCTGATCGTCGGGGCGGGTCCTGCCGGCCTCGCCGCGGCGCTGGTCGCCGGCCGCGCCGGCGCGTCGGTGCTCCTCGTGGACGAGAATTCCGAACCCGGCGGCACGCTCCTGGCCGAGCCCGGCGTCGTCATCGACGGCAGGCCGGCCTGGGACTGGCTCGCGCAGACCCTCGCCGAGCTCGCGCGCCTGCCGAACGTCACGGTGATGACCCGCACCACGGCGATCGGCTACTACCACCAGAACCTCGTCGGCCTTGCGCAGCGCCTGACCGACCACCTCGACAGCGTGCCGGCAGACGCCCCGCGCGAGCGGATGTGGAAGGTGCGTGCCAAGGAGGTCGTCCTCGCCCAGGGCGCACTGGAAAAGCCGCTGGTCTTCGACGGCAACGACCGGCCCGGCGTGCTCCTCGCCGGTGCCGCCCAGACCTACCTCAACCGCTTCGGCGTCAAGGTCGGCAACCGCCCGGTCGTCGTCACCGCCCATGACAGCGCCTGGCACGCCGCCTTCGACCTTGCCGAGGCCGGCGCGAAGCCGGTCGCCATCGTCGACGTCCGTCCTTCGGTGGACCGCGCCCTGGCCGAGCGCGCCTGCAACCTGGGCATCGAGACGCTGCTCGGCCACACGGCCAGCGGCACCGCCGGGCGGCTCCGGGTCAAGTCGCTGCGCGTCAATCGGACGAAAGGCGGCAAGGCCGGCGAGGCACGCACCATCCCCTGCGACGCGGTGCTGATGTGCGGCGGCTGGACGCCCTGCCTCCACCTCTTCAGCCACACCCAGGGCAAGCTGACCTGGGACGAGTCGCTCCAGGTCTACCTGCCGGGGGTCAAGACCGAAGCGGTGCAGATCGCCGGCGCCGGCCGTGGCCTCTGGGGCATCGCCAGCGCCCTCGAGGACGGCGCCGCCGCCGGCGCTGCGGCGGCCCGCGACGCCGGCCACGACGCGACCGCGCAGGCCCACGACGTCACGGCCGACCGCACCGGATCGGGCGTGACCTGCAAGGAGCTGCCGACGGACAGGAATCCCGGCACCGCCAAGGCCTTCATCGACTTCCAGAACGATGTGACCGCCAAGGACATTCGTCTCGCCGTCCGCGAGGGAATGCGGTCCATCGAGCATGTGAAGCGCTACACGACGAACGGCATGGCGACGGACCAGGGCAAGATGTCCAACGTCAACGGCCTGATGATCGCCGCCGATGCCCTGGGCAAGGCGCCGCCGCAGGTCGGTCTGACGACGTTCCGGCCGCCGTATACCCCCACCACCTTCGGCGCATTCGCCGGCTATCATCAGGATGCCACGTTCGAGGTCACCCGCAAGACGCCGATCGACCCCTGGGCCGAGGCGCACGGCGCGGTGTTCGAGCCGGTCGCGTTGTGGCGGCGCGCCTGGTACTTCCCGAAGGCTGGCGAGGACATGCACGCCGCGGTCTCGCGCGAGTGCCGTGCCGTTCGGGCCTCGGTCGGCATGTTCGACGCCTCGACGCTCGGCAAGATCGAGGTCACCGGCCCCGACGCCGTGACCTTCATGGAGCGGATGTACACCAACCCCTGGGCCAAGCTCGGCGTCGGGCGCTGCCGCTACGGGCTCCTGCTTGGCGAGGACGGCTTCATCCGCGATGACGGCGTCATCGGGCGCCTCGCCGAGGACCGTTTCCATGTCACCACCACGACGGGTGGCGCGGCGCGCGTCCTAAACATGATGGAGGACTACCTCCAGACGGAGTGGCCCGACCTGCGGGTCTGGCTGACCTCCACCACCGAGCAGTGGGCGGTCGTCGCGCTGCAGGGCCCCAATGCGCGCCGGCTGCTCGAACCCTTCGTCGAGGGGCTGGACATTTCCGAAGGCGCCTTCCCGCACATGGCGGCCGCCGAGTGCAGGGTCGCGGGCTTCCCCGCCCGGCTGTTCCGCGTCTCCTTCACCGGCGAACTCGGCTTCGAGATCAATGTTCCCGCCCGGCACGGCCGGGCCCTCTGGGAGAAGCTGTGGGAGGCGGGCCAGCAATACGACGTCTGCGCCTACGGGACCGAGGCGATGCACGTGCTGCGGGCCGAGAAGGGCTACATCATCGTCGGCCAGGACACCGACGGCACGTTGACCCCCGACGACGCCAACCTCAACTGGGCGGTCGGCAAGGCGAAGACGGACTTCGTCGGCAAGCGGTCGCTGATCCGGCCCGACATGGTGGCGAAGGGCCGCAAGCAGCTCGTCGGCCTGCTGACCGACGACCCGAAGGTCGTGCTGGAGGAGGGGGCGCAGATCGTCGCCGACCCGAACCAGCCGAAGCCGATGACCATGCTCGGCCACGTCACCTCCTCCTACTGGAGCGACGCGCTCGGCCGGTCGATCGCGATGGCTGTGGTGGCCGACGGGCGCGAGCGCGACGGGCAGACACTGCACATCCCGATGCCCGACAGGACGATCACGGCGAAGGTCTTCAAGAGCACGGTCTTCTACGATCCCGAAAACACCCGCATCAGCGCCTGACGATGGAGGACAGGATGAATATTATGTATCCCGCAGGTGTCGCTGGCGTGACGATCGCCGAGCTGCAGCCGACGACCCGGATCTCGCTCCGGCTTGCCGACCCCGCCGCGTCGGGCATTGGCCTCCCGGTGCAGGTCGGTAGCCGTAGCGTCGACGGCACCCGCACCGCGCTCTGCCTCGCCCCCGACGAGTGGCTCGTCGAGGTGCCGGAAGCAGGCCGCGACGGGCTGCTCGCGGCGCTCGCCGGAACCACGGTCCCGATGAGCGCCGTCGAGGTCTCCGACCGCGAGATCACCCTTGCGCTCGAAGGCCCTGGCGTTCTCGACCTGGTCGCCACCGGCTGCCCGCGCGACCTCGCGCGGATGCCGGTCGGGTCCGGCGCCCGCACCGTGTTCGACACCGCCCAGGTGGTGTTGACCCGCGAGGCGGAAGACCGCTTTCACCTGACGGTCTGGCGGTCGTTCTTGCCGCACGTCCGTGCCCTCCTCGACATCGCCCAGCGCGAACTCGCCGCCGGCCTCTGAAGGAACCCAATTATGCTCGACACGGATACGCCCCGCCTCTCCGACGACGCCATCGCCGCCGCCATCGGCCGCGAACTTGGCCGCCAGCAGCACCAGATCGAACTGATCGCCTCGGAGAACATCGTTTCCCGCGACGTCCTCATCGCCCAGGGCTCGGTGCTCACCAACAAGTATGCCGAGGGCTACCCGGGCAAACGCTACTATGGCGGCTGCGAGTTCGTGGATGAGGTCGAGACCCTCGCCATCGAGCGCGTCAAGACGCTGTTCGGCGCCGCCTACGCCAACGTCCAGCCGCACTCGGGCGCCCAGGCCAACCAGGCGGTGTTCCTGGCGCTGCTCCAGCCCGGCGACCGGATCATGGGCATGTCCCTGGCGCACGGCGGACACCTGACCCATGGCTCGCCGGTGACCATGTCCGGCAAGTGGTTCGATGTCGTCGATTACGAGGTCCGCGAGAGCGACCAGCTGATCGACATGGACGTCGTTCGTGCCCGCGCGCTCGAGACGAAGCCCAAGCTCATCATCGCAGGCGCCTCGGCCTACCCGCGCCAGATAGACTTCGCCGCCTTCCGCGCGGTCGCGGACGAGGTCGGCGCGATCCTGATGGTCGACATGGCGCATTATGCCGGCCTGATCGCCGCCGGCCTTTACCCGAACCCGGTGCCGCATGCCCATGTCGTCACCTCGACCACCCACAAGACGCTGCGCGGCCCGCGCGGCGGCATCATCCTGACGAACGACGAGGCGCTCGCGAAGAAGTTCAACTCCGCCGTCTTCCCGGGCAACCAGGGGGGCCCGCTGATGCACGTCATCGCCGCGAAGGCCGTCGCTTTCGGCGAGGCGCTGCAGCCCGAGTTCAAGGACTACGCCGCAGCTGTCATCGCCAACGCCCGCAAGCTCGCCGAGACGCTGCAGAAAGGCGGCCTCGACATCGTGTCCGATGGCACCGACAGTCACATGGTCCTCGTCGACCTGCGCCCCAAGGGAGTGACGGGCCGCGACGCCGAGCGCGCCCTGGAGCGCGCCGGCCTCACCTGCAACAAGAACGCCATCCCCTTCGACCCCGAGAAGCCGTTCGTCACGTCAGGCGTCCGCCTCGGCACCTCCGCCGGCACGACCCGCGGCTTCGGCGAGGCCGAGTTTGCCCGCGTGGGCGAACTTGTCCTCAGGGTTGTCGACGCGCTCGCGGGGAAGGGCGCCGATGGCGATGCGGCCGTCGAGGCAGAGGTGCTGGCAGAAGTGCGCAAGCTCACGGACGCCCACCCCATCTACCAGCGCTGAGGCCGACTTCATCGTTCCACGCAGGCCTCGCCCGCGTGGAACAGCGCCGCCGCTATCCGCAGGCACAAGCGCTGGGATCGGGAGCTCGGCGCGGCCGACGGTCGTCGTCACCCGACCGTCCAGCGCGGCGGCTGACGCGGTTCTGAAGACCGCGGGCCGCGCAAGGGGGCAAGACGAGCAGCCGATTCGGCAACCAAGGGGCGGCGCCCGCCGCGAGGGGAGAAAAGACGATGATGGGAAGTGAACGATTTAACTGGGGACGGACGATCACCTACGGAGGCGCGTTCATCGCGTTCCTGATCGGGAGCGGCTTCGCGACTGGCCAGGAGGTCATACAGTACTTCAGCGGCTACGGCTACCTGGGCTTGCTCGGTGTCCTGATGGTCTTCCTCATGTTCCTGTATGTGGGCGTCGACTTTGTCCTCGCCGGCTACAACAACCGGTTCCACAAGGGCTCTGAAATCTTCCGGTACTATTGCGGCGATCTCATCGGATCCATGTACGACTATTTCGCCATTGCGTTCATCTTCATGTCCTTCGTGGTCATGATCGGCGGCGCCAGCGCGGCGGTGAACCAGCAGTACGGGCTGCCCGGTCCCGTGGGCGGGGTAGCAATGGGCGTGCTTGCCGGGTTGACCGTGATCTTCGGACTCGGCCGGCTGATCGAGATCATCGGAAAGATCGGGCCGCTGATCGTCATCGCCACCATCCTGCTCGGCGGCGCGGCGATGAGCCGTGCCGACAAGGCGGCGGCCTCCGACTGATCGTCCGGCCGGCCGGCGTTCCACCGCCGGCCGATTGTGCGCGTTACAGGAAAACTGCCACCGGCGCCCTCGCCGTAGATCTTGCGGAGTGCTGATGTCCGAAAGCTCCATCATCGTCACGTTGGTTTGCGACTCGCGTCCCGGCATCATTGCGGCCGTTACCACCGCGATCGCCGATCTGGGCGGGAACATCACCGAAACCCACCAGCATTGGGACCGGCCGACGGACCGCTTCTTCCTTCGCGTCGCCTTTCTTGGCCCCGAGTCGTTGAGCGCGCCAGCGGCCGAGCGGGCGCTCGCACCGTTGGTCGAGCGGTTCGGCATGGACCTGGGCGTGACCGACGCCGCGCGTCCACCCCGCATCATCGCGATGGTCTCGAAGTTCGACCATGCGCTCCTGCACCTGCTCTACCAGATCCGCGTAGGCTGGCTCCACGCCGAGGTGGCCGCCCTCGTATCCAACCACGAGGACGCGCGCCGGATCGCCGAGGCTGAGGATGTCCGCTTCGTCCATCTGCCGGTGACGCACGAAACCAAACCCTTTCAAGAGGCAGCGCTCCTTGATCTTGTCGAGGAAACGTGCGCCGAGCTCGTTGTCCTCGCTCGATACATGCAGGTTCTCTCGGACGATCTCACACGCAAGCTCTCGGGCCGTGCGATCAATATCCACCACTCCTTCCTGCCGGCATTCAAAGGCGCGAATCCATACAAGCAGGCCTATCAGCGCGGCGTGAAACTGATTGGTGCGACCAGCCATTACGTCACCGCCGACCTCGACGAGGGCCCGATCATCGAGCAGGACGTCGCTCGCATCAGCCACGCCGACACCGCTGCGGATCTCGTCGCGATCGGTCGCGACACCGAGTCTCGGGTCCTCGCCGGTGCCGTCAAGCTCCACCTGGAGCGCCGCGTCCTGCTCTGCGGTAGCCGCACCGTGATCTTCAGGAAGTAGTAGACCCTGTGGATTGATCCGGTTCACCGCCCATGAGGCAGACTGGGCGGTTATAGAGGTAGGACGTCTGAATCATCGTAGCCGGCGAGGAGCAGATCCGCATCGTGATCCCTGTCAATGGAACCGCCTGGCGGCGCAAGACCGGCCCTACGCCATCATCCTTGCGCATGAAGACCGGGCCCGAGGCGCCATGAAAAAGCCCCGCCCGGCAAGATGCAGCGCTGTCGCTCATCGGCTAAGCCGATGCAAGGACTTGCCACCATCGCGCTCATCGTCGACATGCCGGAACTGGGCACCATGAGCGGCAAGGAGGCCGCCAGCCTCGCCGGGCTCGCGCCAGTCAGGAAAATGGAAGGGCAAGGCGAAGATCGGCGGCGGCAGCAGATCGGCGTCCTGTTCGGGAGCCTTGGCCTCCTCGGCGACAGCCCGGACCCACTTGCCGAGGGTCGAAAGCCCGATTCCCAGATCAGATGCAACCTGACGCCGGGTCAGGGCGCTGGTGAGCGCGATGCGAGCCGCATCCCGCTTGAACTCGTCGCTGCGTGTCGCTGCCATGCTTGGTCTCCTTCTTGGCGAGCATCGCTCTCAGAAGACCGGAACAGAACCGGGACAGGTCCACCCGGTGCGGCCTGACCCGCACTCCGATCGACCGACGTGTCTTTCCCCGGACCTGTCGGCCGCCCGGGAACGCCTGGCGGTGAGGGTTCGCCTCGCCGTTGCCTGTGACCCGAGAAGGGCGTGACCGGTGTCGGTCACATGACTGTCCTGTCCATGCAGCCGGTCCTGGCGAAGCCGTTCCGTGAGCCAGGAGAACGAACATGACCAGCAAGGATGAACCAAAGGCCGGCTCCGTCATTGGCGGCGTGGACACGCACAAGGATCTGCATGTCGCGGCCGTCGTCGACCATCGGGACCGCGTGCTTGGAACGCGCTCGTTCCCCAGCACGCGGCAGGGCTACCGCCAAATGCTCGCATGGATGCGCTCGCTTGGCGAGCTCCAGCGGGTCGGCGTGGAATCGACAGGCAGTT